>OIXL01000132.1_pt1 | contig 43491 bp, 46 predicted proteins | sample 1587761 | NCBI WGS metagenome assembly OIXL01 (sample SAMN03283246) | human gut metagenome | biome: human-associated habitat; material: feces | host: Homo sapiens | place: Peru | collected 2012 | reverse complement strand
CTTTAAGACCGTCGAGGAGTAATTTAGTAACAGTAAAAAAATAACTTGGTACAAAAATGCTAAGCAGATTTGCACCTAACGACATAGTTCCACTTCGGCAATTGTTTATCAAATCTGATTCGCTTTTGTCTTTCGGATACATATGATTCGTCAAGCGTTCTTTGAGTTTGGTATTCCTTAGAATTGATGGTGGCAACAACAACCAACCCCTTGGATGTCGTAGTTTCATTTGCTTTCCTGCAAGCATATTCTGCAGACAGCAATGGAACTCCACTCCAGGATCTTGTTATATGTGCAAACAGCTTATGTTCTATTGGGTTATACTTTGAACAATATGGTGGATAATGTGCAATGATAATGTCCAATTCAAGCGATGTGGCTAACTTTAAAAGTTCTTGCTTAAAGATATGATGTGAGGCAGAGTTGGAACCTCCTCCATCGCATAAGATGCAGATTGCGGTTGCCTTGGGATATACGACCGCCACACCATGTTTGCCTATGTTGATAGCTCTTGTAGCTTAATATAGCTGGCGCTCGTCTAATTGCTGGATGTATGTCAAGTCGGTCTCTGAAAAGACTTCTGCTAGAATCTTTGTATTCATTATAACTGCCTGGAAATCAGTTGTAAAGATACAAATTTTCTAGCAGATTAAAGAATGTAAATAGCTAATAATCAATAAGTTAAAAAGAAATTATGACAAAGAAAGATTATAGTAAATATGAAGCAAAGGAAGAGCTTGGAACTCTATCCTTTAACCATGTGTTACTTCATAAAAAGGACACAAAAATGTACCAAGTTATTTATTAATCATTACTTAGTTAGTAAATTATGATAGATTTTAGTAAGAAAATAGGTACAAAGCCAAAAGTAAAGCAGGTTAATCCTATTGAAATTTATAATAGCCTTGACCGAAAGACGGATGCAGGTCCCTTACGTCCAGTTCAAGAACGTGTATTGAAAGAATGGGATAGTAATCGACGTAATGATCGAAATCTTATAGTCAAGCTACATACTGGCGAGGGTAAAACATTAATAGGATTATTGATGCTTCAATCTTTGTTGAATGAAAAAGGTGAACCATGTTTATATCTTTGCCCCAACGATTATTTAGTAGGTCAAACATGTTTGGAGGCAGAAAAATTTGGAATCAATGTTTGCCGTTTTTCAGACTTCGAAAAGAACATTATTCCAGTAGATTTTTTGAATGGCAAAAAAATATTGGTCACAACTGTTCAAAAAATGTTCAATGGAAAAACTGTCTTTGGTTTGAATGCTCATTTTACAAAAATAGGTAGCGTGGTACTTGATGATTCTCATGCTTGTATAGAATCAATCAAGTCCTCTTTCTCTATTCGTATAAAAAGTGATAATGATCTGTATGACAATTTGCTAAACCTATTTTATGATGATCTTAAAGAACAGGGAGCAGGAACGCTATTAGACATAGAGAATGGCTCTTCAGAATTGCTTCAAGTTCCGTATTGGGCGTGGCTTAAAAAATTGCGAGAAGTTACCAATTTATTAGGTGCGCAAACTGATGATAAATCGGTTCTTTTTGCATGGCCGCTTTTAAAAGATAATCTTGATGATTGTCAAATGTTCATAACGGGCAAAGGTATAGAAATATCACCTATTTTTTGTCCAATAGAAAAGTTCGGTAGCTTTTCTAATGCTTCTCAACGCATTTTGATGTCTGCGACGACTCAAGATGATTCCTTCTTTATCAAAGGATTTGGCTTTAACGAAAAAGACGTAAAAACTCCTTTAACTGATAATATTCAAAAGTGGTCAGGAGAAAAGATGATACTCTTTCCATCTTTGATGGACGAGAAGATGTCACGTTTGGAAATAATCAATTTATTCGTGAATCCAGAAATTTCGATTTCTCGTTTTGCTATAGTTCCATCATTTTATTTAGCGCAAGACTATAGTCGTATTGGTGGAGTTGTCGCAAATAGAGCTAACCTCAATGATATAATAGAGAATATCAGAAATGGGCATAAATCAGATTTAAATGTATTGGTCAACCGATATGATGGTATAAATCTTCCAGATGCTGATTGTCGAATATTAATCATAGATTCACTTCCTATTTGTGATAATCTGTCTGATCGTTACGAGATGAATTGTAGAGAAGATAGCGAAGTGACCATTCTAAAACAAGTCCAAAAGATAGAGCAAGGGCTAGGTAGAAGTGTTCGTGGAGAGAAGGACTATAGCGTCATAATAGTTATAGGATCAGACCTTGTCAATTTTATGATAAATCATCAGACTGCATGTTATTTCTCAGTTCAGACCAAAAAACAAATAGAGATAGCAAACGATTTGGTGGACAGTTTAAAGCAAGAAATAACAGAAAATGTAGATAGTCGTAAAAATCTGATAGAATTAATAAATCAGTCTTTAAAGCGAGATCCTAATTGGAAAGCTTATTATCAGCAAGAGATGGATGCAATTTCATCTCTTGATGATAATAAGCGCATTTATACCATTATGCAAAAGGAGCGTGAATATGAGCATTGTGCTTACAACCGAAACTATGAAAAAGCCTGCCAAATAGTAAGTGAAGTTATCAATATATGTACTGGTAATCAACAAGAACAAGCTTGGTATAAGCAAATACTAGCTAGATACAAATTCTTTATTAGTGAAATAGACTCTATTCATATTCAGAAATCTGCATTTGAGAAAAATCCTAGGCTTTTATATCCACAGCATGGTATTGATTACAAAAAGATGGAGTATAAAAGTGCTGAGCAACTTTCAAGTATTCAGCGTTGGTTACAGAAATTTAAAAACTATAAAGAGATGCGTTTGAAATTTAACGCTATCTTGGATAATCTGTCTTTTGGACGTACGTCAACCCTTTTTGAAGAGGCTTTAAAAGAAATCGGTGAAATTTTAGGCTTTGAGAGTCAGCGACCTGACAATGAGTATAAGGTAGGTCCAGACAATCTGTGGTGTGGTGTTCATAATCAATATGTCTTTTTTGAATGTAAGAATGAGGTAAAGGATGACCGAAATACAATCAAAAAGTCAGAGGCTGGTCAAATGTGTAATCATTGTGCTTGGTTTGAGGAGAAATATGGTGATGTAAAGGTTTGTAGAATATTTGTAGCTCCAACAAATATTTTAAACCATAATGCAAATTTGACTCATGAAGTAAAAGTAATGACGCCTTTGATGTTGGATAAATTCAAAAATAGTATTGATAAGTTCTTGATGGAATTTAAAGATTATGTGTTGAAGGATATTGATGGAGATCTTATCCAAGAAGCATTGGAGACGCATCGCTTAACAATAGATTGCATAACTAAAGATTACGTGCTTGATATAGAGAAAGAAAAGCAATAATTTCATTTACCTGACATTTTATGAAACTAAGTATAATCAGCCCAGTTTATGGTGCTGCATCTCTTTTGCATGAGCTTGTGAAGGAGATTGAAGAGGCGGCGTTACGCCTCACGGATGATTATGAAATCATCTTGGTGGAAGACCATAGCCCTGACGAAAGCCAGGCTATCATACGTGAGATATGTAAGAGTAATCCTCATGTCATCGGTGCATTCCATAGTCGTAACTTTGGACAGCAATATGCCATTCACACTGGCTTTACCCTAGCCAGCGGTGACTATGTTGTAACCATGGATTGCGACCTGCAAGATACTCCTTCACTCATCGTGGACTTGTATAACAAGCTACAAGAAGGATATGATTTGGTCTTCGCCAGCAGACAAAACCGTCAAGATGGGTATCTCAAGGTATTGGGATCGAAGATGTTCAATCGTCTCCTCGGTTTCTTGACCGATACGGTTCAAGACGAGACCATCGCCAACTTTGTCATCTATCGCAAGAAAGTGGTGGAAGCGATGCTTTCCATGGGTGATTGTAGAAGGTATTATCCTTTGCTCAATCATTGGGTCGGCTTCAAGAGCAGCAAACTGCCGATACCTCATGCGGAACGTTCAGATGGCAAGGCTTCGTCTTACTCGATGAAGAAGCGAGTGCAGCTTGCATTGAATACCGCCGTCGCCTTTTCCACCAAACCCCTGCGTCTCATCATTTATTTTGGTATGGCAGTCTCTTGCTTGGCAATCATGGCGGCATTGGGATTGGCTATTCATTACATTTGCACAGGTATCACCGTGAGTGGATGGCTGACATTGTTCGTTTCCTTGTGGCTCATCGCTGGAATCATGATCATGATTATGGGAATCATCGCCGTCTATTTGGGAAGTGTGTTTGAGCAGACAAAGAACAGACCAATTTCTATAGTTTCAGACATCTTAAACAAGGAATGATGGATCGAAAGAATTGTAAATGCGCAGTAATAGGGGCTTGCGGCTATATAGGCAAGCACATAGTGAAGTATCTGGAGGATAAGTATGGCATCATAGCCGAGACTTACGATGTTTGTGAGCAAGATGGACCACATTATCACAAGATAGACATGACGGATAGAGAGTCTGTTGAGTCGATTGACTTGAACGTTGACTATATATTTGATTTTGCTGGTCTCACAGGGACATACGCAGGCTTTGACAAGTATGAGGCATATATGGACATCAATGAGCTGGGCCTTTTAAACCTTCTGGATGCCATTCGACATTCTTCTTACAATCCCAAGTTGATATTCCCCTCCACACGTTTGGTTTATAAGGGACAGGACAAAGCCTTGGACGAGGATGATGAGAAGGAAACAAAGACCATCTATGCGGTCAACAAGTTGGCTTGCGAAGGACTTCTGTTTGCCTACAAGCAAAGTTTTGACATCCGTTATTCCGTCTTTAGAATTTGTGTTCCGTATGGCAATCTCTTGTCAAATGATTATTCCTTTGGTACTGTTGGGTTCTTTATAAGACAAGCCCAGGCAGGCAAGGACATTACTTTATATGGTGGTGGAACCATCAAGCGAACATTCACTCACATGGAGGATTTATGCTACCAACTTGTAGAGGGAGCTTTTGCCGATGAGTCTGATGGACAGATTTATAATGTCGGCGGACAGACCCTTGCTTTGTGCGAGGCCGCTCAAATCATAGCAGACAAATTCCATGTGAAGGTCGTGTCTGTTCCTTGGCCAGAAAAAGACTTGCGCATAGAGAGTTCGCACACTTATTTTAATTACACTAAGATTCGAAAACTGCTTCAAATCAAGTCATACAAGCAGTTGGTGGATTTTACAAAAGACTTATAAAACGATGAAATCAAGAAGTAAATCCGACATACAACTGGATTTCCTTGTTTCAGCACTGAGCAAGGAAGGCATGTTTATGTCAACCACAGACATCTTGGGAGCAAAATGAAGCTGTGACATCCAAGATTGCCCAGATTCCATTGTCTGAAATGAAGAAATGGTCGTATGTGGATGGACACATTTGCCATGAGAGTGGAAAGTTCTTCAGTATCGATGGCATTCGCATCCAAACCAACTATCGTAGCGTTCCAGAATGGGATCAGCCTATTATCAACCAACCAGAGATAGGCTTCTTGGGCTTTATCGTCAAGAAGTTCAAGGGCGTGTTGCATTTCTTGCTTCAAGCCAAGATTGAACCTGGTAATCTCAATGTGGTCCAACTGTCTCCAACCCTTCAGGCAACTCGCTCCAATTACATGCGTGTACATGGGGGGGCAAGTCCTAATTACCTGGAATATTTCACGGGAGAGAAAGACGTTACGATATTGGTTGACCAATTGCAATCAGAGCAGGGAGCCAGATTCCTCCACAAAAGAAATCGCAACATCATCGTGGAAGTGGATGAAAACGATGAGTTTGAGGTGAAGGATGGGTTCATCTGGGCAACCCTCGGACAATTGAAGGATTTGTTGCGTTATCCTAACGTTGTGAACATGGACAGTCGCACCGTGATGTCGTGTGTGCAATTCGGAAGTTACTCTGAGCATTCGCTTCGTTTGTTGACGGCAGTGAACGCCTTGAGTGGCAAGGTGGCGTTGCGTCAGGATTCCTATTTGTATTCCGTATTGAGTGCCGACAACCATCTGCACGATTTGCAAGACATCATACAATGGATCACTTCCTTGAAGTTCAGATACGAATTGTCTGTCAGCCGCATAGGAATAGAAGAGATGCGCCATTGGAACTTTGACGGCAACATGGTTTCCCATGAGGACGGAAAGTACTTCGATGTGATTGGAGCACATGTGGAGATTGGCAATAGGGAAGTGGTCGCATGGGACCAGCCGATGGTTCGCTCTGCACAGGAAGGCTTGATGGGATTCATCGTCAAGAGGATAGATGGCATCTATCATTTCTTGGTGCAAGCCAAGCTGGAGGCAGGCAACTTCGATGTCTTGGAGTTGGCTCCTACGGTACAATGCCTCACTGGTAATTATCGCAAGGGAAAGAACGAATACACAATCCCTTATCTGGAGGACATCTTGAATGCACCGAAGAAGAACATCTGGTACAGTAGTTACCAGAGTGAGGAAGGCGGTCGTTTCTTCCAGGAACAGAACTTGAACACGATCGTTGAGGTTGGTGATGAGTTTCCGATAGATGTGGATGAGAACTACTGTTGGATGACGCTCAACCAAATGCTTTCTTTTGTGACTTACAATAATTATTTGAATATTGCTGCACGCTCTTTGTTGGCAGCTATCAGTTTTTGCTAAAATTTAAGATTTATGATACGTATAGGAATTATTTGTCCTTCCGAGATAGCCTTCCGTCGTTTCCTTCCATCACTGATGAAGGCTAAGGACGACTTTCAATTTGCAGGCGTAGCCATCGCTAGCCCAGAGGAATGGTTCGGCGATTTGACTCATGTCTCGGCCGATGAAATTCAAGCACAGCAGGATAGAGAACGTGCGAAGGCGCAGACTTTTGTAGAACAGTATGGTGGTCAGATTTATGAGGGATACCATAGCATCATACAATCTCCAGAAGTCGATGCCATGTATATACCATTGCCGCCAGCACTTCATTTCCGATGGGCAAAGTTGGCCTTGGAAAACAACAAGCATGTCTTTGTGGAGAAACCTTCAACGGTATGCTCGAAGGATACCGATGATTTGATAACCTTGGCTTCGAGCAAACAATTGGCTCTTCATGAGAACTATATGTTTGTCTATCATCAGCAGTTGGAAGAAATCCAAGACATTGTAAAGTCGGGTAAGATAGGCGATGTTCGCCTTTATCGTATATCCTTTGGATTCCCATTGCGTCAAATCAATGATTTCCGATACAACAAAGCCTTGGGAGGCGGTGCCCTCTTGGATGCAGGTGGTTATTGTATGAAATATGCCAACTATCTGTTGGGTGACACGGCCAAGGTGGTGACTGCCCAAGCCAATTACATGAAGGGCTTTGAGGTAGAGATGTATGGCTCTGCAACGATGAGCAATGATGAAGGAACTGTTGCCCAGATGGCATTTGGAATGGACAATGACTATCAATGCAAGATTGAGATCTGGGGCAGTAAGGGTACATTGACTTCCAATCGCATCTTGACGGCTCCAGCTGGATTTGTACCGAATGCTTCCATAAAGAATAATCAGGATGTCGAGACTGTGGAACTGTCTGCGGATGATGCTTTCTTAAAGAGCATCATGCGTTTTAAGGCGTGTGTAGAAAACGAGGAGGCTCGTTTGGATAATTACAAAAAGTTGCATCAACAAGAAACTCTTGTAGAACAGTTTAAGAAATTGGCAAAATTAAAATAGCATGAAGGAATTTTTATATAAGCATAAGGACTATTCTATTTATCTGTTAGTATCCATCCTTGTCGTGATTTGGAATGTCGTGACGATGGAGTATTCCATACCTTGGTGTGACGAGGTGATGTTGGCTGATACGCCTGCGACGATGCACATTTATGGAGAGTGGGCAACGACAGCTTTCTACACCATGGGGGAAGGGAGCAAGCCATTCTCTGTATATTTACCGCTTTACACATGGGTCTTGTATGCTTGGATTAGCGTATTGGGATTTAGTTTTATCAAGGTAAGATTATGTGAGTTGCTGACGACAGTAATTTTGGGAGCAGCTTTGCTGAACTTGGGAAAACAGACTGGTAGAAAGTTCTCGGCATGGTCAGTTTTGCTTTTTTCACTTGGATTTTGGTTTACGGACATCATGTTGGAATCGTATCGTCAGGCACGACCGGATATGTTGGGAGCGTTAATGTGCATTGTCTTTGCCATTTATGTTGTGAAAAGCCTAAAGGGAGCAAAGTGCTATATCCCTCATTTGATATTGTTCAGTGCATTGTCCATAACGGCAGGTATTCAGTCGGCGGTTTATCTTGTATTTGGATTCATCTTTGCCGCCATCTTCGTGAGACCAGTCAAGCAACTTCTTCGTCCAGTAGTATGCTGTGTCATAGGATTTGTCATTGGAATGTCAGTTTCATTCCTATATATGGCATATTTTGGAGAAGGTAAGGCTTTCATTGTAAGTATCATGAATGCTTCAGGCTCAGTGATGAAAGTTTGGGGGCTTGTAAGGTCAATCATCTTCCCTTTGATGGGCAAGGAGGTAACACCTTTGGTATATCCTGAGGGACCTAATATGACTTTTGCAGAGAAACTGATGGAAATCTTCGGTTATACAAGTGCCGTTGTACTGTTTGCATCAAACATCCTCTTGCTTGTTGTCAACCAGGTTTGGAAAAATTGGAAGGAATACAGATTACAAGTAATAGTTTTCTCTTTTTCCCTTTTTGTAATCCTTGGCTATAATCTGGCAGGTCGATATCAAGGGTATTATATGTGGACGGCGGTACTCCCAATGCTTTTCTCTTTGCTGATGTGGATGAATGCTGGAAAGAAATGGAACGTTGTGATTGTGGCAGTATCTACAGTTATCATTACCATCTCTGCACTCAGCCGTTATCCATTGTCTGGTGAGACACCATGTGACAGAATCAATGCTTTTATAGCCAAGCAAAACTTTAAGAAGAGTGATAAGATAGCAGCACCATTTTCAACGTTCTACGCTTTGAAGCCAACCCATCCAAATACCTATTTTTATCAGGTATATCCGCAAGACTTGATGGGAGATGTGGATTATATAATTATTCCTAAGAATGAGGGCGATTATAATTGGGATGGAATGAAGAAGTATCTAGATAGTGTCAAGTCCAACCCACAGTATGTGGTTAGTGAGATAGCGGCAACGAACACTCCTGAATTGATATTGTATAGGGTTGGACATAACTAATTTAAGTGCTATGAAATATAAGTTTGAAAATTCAGTAAACTTGCTTTTATTTTTTATGTTTACCCTTGTACTATCGCAAATAGTATTTAGCAATTGTATTGGTTGCGTTCAATCAAAAGAAAATGCTCATCAAGCAGAAAGTGGGGGTAATCAAGAAATGGTAGATTCTATAAAATGATGGAATATGAAAGAAAATTCTAATGTAAGTGGACAGACGGATGTAGATGCTATGAGGGATAATTCTCAAACTTCGTCTTCTACGAATGATGATCCTAATATAGGTGAGGATGATGAAAAGTCAGAACCAAGAGAGCATACGAGAAGTAAAATGGCTTTGCTGTTCGTTTTAGGCTTTTTTGCAATCTTATTTCTTTGTTTTGTCTATGCAATAAAAGTTAATGCTTCTATTACAGAGTTGAAAGATATACTGGTAGCGATTATTGGTGCATTGTCTGGTACGTTAGGTTTTATAGTAGGTTTTTATTATAAATCAATGAAAGAACAATGAAGGAATTGTTAATAATATTTGAGGTTGATTCGGATGAATTGTGCAAGAGCTTAATTGACGAGATAAAGAAGCAAGGCTCGTGGGCAAAATTAGGAGATAGTTTTTGGTGTGTCAAAACTGATAGCAAGAATACAGTCGAAATTAGAGATAATCTCAAAATGGTTATAGGTAATAACAAAGGTCGTGTGTTTGTTGTGAATATAACCGATTCTGCTTGGGCTTCCTACGCAATACCAAAGGAGGTTACCAATTGGATTAAAGATAACTCTTAAGCGTTGCAAAAATGCAATAAGCTTATATGCTAATCCCGATTTTGGGGAAATTCTTTAAAATAGATTCTGCTTTGTGATGACATAATTATATAAATATAGGAGGATAAAAAATGTGGAAAGATTCAGAGACAGAAGTTGATTATTTGAATTTCGATTATATTATAGATGCTGTTACAAAGATAGTTCTTGATGAGGAGTTGTCTCCTTCTAGTATAGGACTATATGGAGATTGGGGCAGTGGAAAGTCCAGCTTAATGAAAATGATTGAGCGGAAACTAACCCAACGTGACGATAAATCTATCTTATGTGTCAGATTCAATGGCTGGCTTTTTGAAGGATATGAAGATGCTAAAACGGCTCTTTGTGGAACAATTTTGGAGAAAATACATGACGAGAAAACTTTATCTAATGAGATAAAGGATAAAGTCAAGAAGTTATGGGATAAAGTTGATGTCCAAAAGATATTAGGCAAAGGTATCCGTTATGGCTTGGATTACTTGTTGACAGGAGGTGTTCTTGGCTTAACCGAGATTTCAATTTCTCAAATTACCAAAGCTTTAAAAAGCAAAGTAGAAAATGTCAATGAGGAAGAAATAACGGATGTTTTGCGTTCGTTCAAAACTGAAGATAATATTCGAAAGGATATTAAAAACTTCCAAAAGGAATTTGCTGATATTTTGAAAGAAACCAAAATCAAGCATTTGGTCGTCTTTGTGGATGAACTTGACCGCTGTACGCCAGAAACCATATTGGATGTAATAGAGGCTATTCGTTTGTTTCTATTTGCAAAAGGTACTTCTTTTGTGATTGGAGCAGATCAAAGATTGATAGAATACGCTATTCGAACCAAATACAAGGAAGTGGTAGGCAATAACCTTGATATTGGCAAGGAATATATGGAGAAAGTGATTCAATACCCTGTGAATATTCCTGCTCTTGATGAAATGGAAGTTGAGCATTATATAACTTGCCTACTTTTGGAAAAAAAGTTAGAAAAAGAAGATTTTAAAAAGATATTGGAATATATACGAAGAATTAAGCCTTATGATGAGTTTACTTATTCCTCTTTTGAAGAGAAGGATAAAGAATTGGCTGATAAATGTAGAGATGCGCTGTATCTTTCGGGGCAAATATCTTCTGTTCTCGCTAAACAAATAAATGGTAACCCACGTCAGTGTAAGCGTTTCCTTAATACTTTGTTCATGAGACTTGATATGGCAAAGTCTAGAAATATCACACTTAAGCAAAATGTAATGGCTAAGTTGATGTTGATTGAATATTTCTGCAACCCCTTGTATATGTTAATAATAAAAGGTAAGGACAAAGAGGATTTTGCTAAGTTTGAAAATAGTGAATATGTGGGTGTCTTTAAAGACTATGGCAATGATGAATGGATACTAGAATGGAATAAAATTCAATGTAAACTGTCTCAGGAAGATTTGAGGGATTATTATTATTATTCAAATTCTCGATTTGCTTCTAGCCAATCTATAGGTACAATACTTTCACCAAAAGCAAGAATATGTCTTGAAAACTTTCAATCAAAATCAGAAATTCTTAGAAATGAGGCTGTTAAAATTTTAGATGAGTTATCTTTGGCAGAGCGCAAAATCATGGCAAAGACATTATATGATGCCATGAAAACTGATAATAAGCTTGATCAAGATTTGTTTAAGTCTTATACTAAAGTAATTGATTCTAAGGATATGGTTACTGATGCTTTTGTGCAGATAAAATCAATACCAGCTCCCTGTTATTCTAAGGGACAGATAACAATGATTGCAAATCTACAATCTATGACACAATTTTTGCCCCCTGAGGAGAAAGTTGAACTTGAAACTCATTTAGGTGAAGATTATAGAAGACAGCAACAACTTATAAGTAGATTAAAAAAGAATTAAATATGGGAACATCAAGTTTGTATAAAGGCCCCAAAAGCTCTGTATTGCTTCCTTCTGATTTTGACACAGAAGAAAATGGAATGTCGAACGAAGAGACTACTGAAGCGACTGAAGACATTAGTTCTGATGGTACTCTCGATAATGAGGATGATTATAGTGAAGAAGAAGATGATGAGGAGGAAAAACAGCAGACGCAGCATTATTCTTTCCAATCAGCTAAACGTAATTTCACTAAGTCTTTTGGAGAAAGTAAGTCTGGTGTTAAATCAGCAGTAAGAGGGTATGTGAAGGCTTTAGGAGGCTCAAAACAGGCAGCTCGCCAAGATCGTAAGGCTCATCAGGTAACAGGAGGTATTTATTATTTACTTTCAGGAACGCAGGGAGAGATTATAAAGAAGTTAGGGAATGCTGGTATTTCGATAGAGAACAGGCCTGTTTGTGATGTCTTGAGTGATGTCATGCTTTATTTGGCTCCACCAGCTGACAACTTAGAAGATTCTCTTGTTAATAATTCTTTGTCTGACGCTATGTCTGAATTGGCTGATGAAATAGATATTTCGGAAGATGCTATTGACGCAATCAACCCGAAACTTATGGAAACGTTGCTGAGTAAATTTGTCAAGTGCTATATATTCAACAAAATCATAAGGGATTTGTCTTATGGTGCATTTGCAAAAAGTGATACAGCTAAAGCGTTAAAAGATGGGGAAACTCAAATCAAGGAGTATGTGGATGCAATAGTTGACACAGTGCTTCCCACTTATTTTACGAAAGATGTTAAGCAAGATGAGATAAACAAAGTAATTGTTGATATGTATGAAGCATGCTATCAAGAAGCAGAAAGGATGTAGTTATGGAAAGATTTATTTGTAAGTTATCAAGCAATGATCCCTTCGAAAAGAAGGGATACTTAGAGGTAGGCTTATGGAATTCCAAAATGTTTCGATATACATTGTGGAGAAAGAATAAAAGAAAACTGCTGGCTATTCCGCAATTCTTTCAAGATGAAGCCTTAGACTTGTTTTATATTTCTCTTATGGTTTTCTATGTGGACTGTCAAGTCAAGAGAAATGATTCTTCGGACAGATGGACACGTTCTTTTATGATAGAAATGCCAGTACTAAAGAAAGCAAAATGGGATGAAAACAAACAACTATTGGAGAAAGCATTAGATTTTCTGACAGGCGACCATTGGACATTTTCTTTTCGTGAGCGTCCTTATTATATAGATGGTGAGGCTGACTTTAAAAAGAGACTTTGGCATTTTAGAAGATCAAGACACCAAAATGATACAGATACGTTCTGTATGTTGTCAGGCGGTTTGGATTCATTTATTGGTGCCATTGATCTATTGAAAGATGGAAGCAAGCCAATATTTGTTGGCAATTACAATGGTGGCAAGGGAGTTAGTGTATATCAAAGTAAGGTCATAGAGAGTTTGGCTTCATATTTTTCGTATGGCAGACATAACTTTTTCCAATTTTATGCATCTCCAATGAAGTCGAAAGAGAATACCACTCGTTCAAGGTCATTCATGTTCTTTTCTCATGCCATATTATTGGCATCAGGAATGGGGCATCATGTAAATCTTTGTATTCCTGAGAATGGAGTTATCTCCTTGAATATACCTCTAACGATTCATCGGGCTGGTAGTTTAAGTACTCGTACGACACATCCTTATTATATTGGTATGCTTCAAGCAATCCTTGATAATTTGGGAATCCAAGTGAAAATGTTTAATCCTTTTCAGTTTAAGACAAAGGGAGAAATGATAGTGGAATGTAAGGATTTGGATTTCTTGAAGGAAAATTTAAAATGGACTATGTCATGCTCTCACCCAGACCTTGGTAGATGGCAAGGGGAAAGTGCATCTAATCATTGTGGTGTTTGTCTCCCTTGTACGATACGAAGAGCTGCTGTGTTTAAAGCTCGAATTGCAGATGATACGATCTACCGTGATATAAATTATCAAAACATAGAGGCTTCGATTAATCTCAAATCGTATAGATTAGGATTAGCTCAGCATAGTGTTCCTTATTTTGCAATACAGAAGAATGGGCCTATTTTTGATAACAAAGAAGCTTTTGCTGATTTGTATCTGCGTGGCAGGCATGAACTTTCTGAATTCTTAAAAACGATACAATGAAATTATATGACACACATTTTCATTTAGATTTGCAGAAGAATGTCAAGGCTGCTATTGATGAAATCAATGCGAATAAGATATACACAATCGCAATGACGAATCTTCCTATATTGTATGAGAAAGAGATAAAGAAATATTCAAGTCCTTATATACGATTGGCACTAGGCTTTCATCCTGAATTAGTAGGGGAGTATTATAAGTATATACCATTGATGTGGGAGAAGCTAAATGGTGCTCGTTATATTGGAGAAGTAGGTTTAGATCTTACCGACACAACATATAAGAATGACCAAATCGCTTTCTTTTCAGAATTGATAGAAAGGTGTCGTAATGATAAAAGTAAAATTATTTCTATTCATTCTAGGAATGCTGAAAAAGAAGTATTTGAAATATTAGGTGATACATTTTCATTTAAGCCCATACTGCATTGGTATTCTGGTGAGGTTTGCCTGTTGAATCAGGCAATAGAGGTAGGATGTTATGTGTCTTTTAATACTCAAATGCTAAAAAGCAATAAGATGAAGCAGTTTTTATCTATAGTTCCCCAAGATAGAATATTGCTTGAGACGGATAGTCCTTTTGGTGCTAGAAAAGAAACGCATAACAAAATTTTGGAAGGAATAATTTGCGTACTTGCACAAATGAAAGAGTACACAATTGAGCAGATGGAAGAAATCTTGTGGAATAACTTTCATGCATTGTTGATGTAATGCAAATTCTTATCGAAAAAGAAGGACTATTCACTTGTGATATTTCTGTCCTTTATCTAAAAGTATTCTGTTAAGTCAATAAAATTTTACGAAATGTTGGAATTTGAAAACTTTATAAAGGAGTGTCATCGCAGATTTAAGAATTGTGGCAATTGCGCGGATAATTGTCCAATAGATCACTATTGTCTGAAATGCTCAAAGAACGAATGTGATTGTGCAGCTTGTATGGCATATATTCAATTCAACGTTTCGCCGATATTCCCTTATAGTTGTCGAAAGATTACATTTCATTATGTCTTGCAGTTTTTCAATCGATTTGCGTCTGAGATTTCTTATTCGTTGCGACTTTGGAAATCGACAAAATGCAAAACTATATCAATAGCGTCTTTAGGATGCGGACCTGGTTCAGAAGTTTTTGGAATAATTGATGCATTTAGAACTGTAGCACCAAATTGTACGATATCTTATCAAGGGTATGATATGAATAATATTTGGGAAGAAGTTCAAAAATTATGTGTTGGCGCATTTAGCCAATCTCCTCATAACATAGAATTCTATACAATGGATATGTTTGCGGGATGGCAGGGAGGTGAAACGGTTGATGTTTTAATCATGAATTATCTTTTGTCTGATGCAGTGAAATTTCAAGCAAAAGGTCAAAAAGAGCAGTTTTTGCAAGAGATTGCAAATTTTATTATAGACAAAAAAATCAAACTTATTTTATTTAATGACATTAATTATTATGGGCATGACAATCAATTAGACTCTGGGGTTCAGATGATGAGAACGTTGATTAAAAATATTAAAAATAGAATAAGAAAAGGTTCTGGAAAATATTTGTGTTTTCCAGGAGATCCATACTCAGGAGTTATGAAATGGAAACTACATACATCAAATTCTCTTCTGTTCCCATTATTAAAAGAAAATAAGGATGTGAAGTGTAATCAATATTGTGGGTCAAAGCAAATTTTATTAATATTAGAACATCTATGATATTATCAGTATCTCGTCGAACAGACATTCCTGCATTTTATTCTGATTGGTTTTTCAATAGGATAGAAGCTGGTTATGTTGATGTTCGAAATCCAATGAACATTCATCGGGTTAGTCGTGTCAAAATAACACCTGATGTTGTGGATTGTATTGTGTTTTGGTCAAAAAATCCGAAGCCGATGCTTTCTAGGTTAGATAGATTGTCACAGTATCAGTATTATTTTCAGTTCACACTCAATCCTTATGACCAACATATAGAAAAAGAGGTTCCTCTGAAAAGAAATATATTTGATACATTTCGGGAATTGTCAGAAAAAATCGGAAAAGAGCGAGTGATTTGGAGGTATGACCCAATACTTATTTCTGATAAAATAGACGTAAATTATCATATAAAATATTTTGAGGAAATTGCCAAGCGCATATCAGGCTATTCCGAACGTTGTGTAATAAGCTTTGTAGATTTGTACAAAAAAGTTGTTTCAAATGTTTCGGCTCTTAATATTCGGGAACCTAATTCTGATGAAATTGAAAAATTGGTCAGTGCTTTAGTTCCAATAGCAGCTTCTTATGGATTTACTGTTCAGAGTTGTGCGGAGCATATAGATCTTAGCGGTTTTGGAATAAGTCATGGGGCTTGTATTGATCCTTTGTTGATATCTCATTTGATAGGTCATTCAATTCATGTGCATAAAGATAAAAATCAAAGAAAAGAATGTGGGTGTACTGAAAGCATAGACGTTGGTGAATATAACACCTGTCAGCACTATTGTGCATACTGTTATGCTAATTTTAATTGCGGAATGGTATCACGTAAAATAGAAAAGCATAATCCCAAATCCTCTCTTCTGATTGGAGAACTTCAGGAATCTGATATTGTAAAAGAAAGAAAAGTTATTTCGTTAAAAACTAAAACGTTGTTTTGCAACCGCCAACAACGTTATTGATAAAGAATTTTATGAAAGCTGTAATATTTGCAGGCGGTCTTGGCACTAGGTTTAGTGAGAAGACCCAATACATGCCAAAGCCTATGATAGAGATAGGTGGGAAACCAATACTTTGGCATATCATGAATATTTATTCCGCCTATGGAATAAATGAGTTTATCATCTGTGCTGGATACAAGCAAAATGTTATCAAGGAATATTTCATGAATTATTACATTTTGAATTCCGATGTGACTTTTGACTTGTCTGACAATTCCGTTCAGCTGCTTGAAAATCATTCAGAAAAGTGGAAGGTAACCATCGTTGATACAGGTTTGTCAACCATGACGGCAGGACGACTTAAGAAAATCCAAAAGTATGTCGGCTCTGAACCTTTTTGCCTGACTTATGGCGATGGTGTTGCTGACTTGAACATTGCTGACACCATTCAAGCACACAAGGACAGTGGCAAGATTCTGTCGATGACAGTCTATAAGCCAGCTGGTCGATTCGGCTCCGTTCATATCGACTCAGCTACAGGAACAGTCACAAGCTTCGAGGAAAAGCCTGACGGAGAGGGCAATTGGATTAATGCAGGCTTCTTCGTTTGTGAGCCAGAGGTGTTTAATTATATTCCTGATGAGGCTGACACCGTCATGTTTGAGCGTGAGCCACTCCAGCGAATAGCCGCCGATGGAGCCATGCACGCATACAAGCATACTGGTTTTTGGAAGCCAATGGACATGTTGAAGGACAATTTGGAACTGGAGAAAATGTGGAGCACAGGCAATGCTCCGTGGAAAGTTTGGTAAACCAATAAAATAATCAGAAAGAAATATGTCACAAATAGACAAGGTTCGTATTATTCCTCGACGCCTTATTTCAGATGAGAGAGGATGGTTCCTGAAGGCTATTACAGGAACAGAAGAGCATATCCCTTCACATACAGGCGAGGTGTATTTGACTATGGGTAAGCCTGGTCAAGGTAAGGGAGGACATTATCATCCAGAAGCTGTTGAATGGTTTACGGTGATAGAGGGAGAAGCTGTCCTTCAACTCGAAGATATAGCAACTCATGAGCGACGTGATATTGAGATGTCTTTAGAAAAGGCAATCACTGTTTTTATTCCTAATAATGTTGCTCATATAGTCAAGAACAATTCAGATAAGGAATTTATCCTTTTGGCTTATACAGACAAGTTGTATGATCCCAAGGATACCATTTCTTATACCATTAAATAGTTTCATAAAAATGATAGATATATTTGATAATTTTTATAAAGGCAAGCGTGTTCTTGTTACAGGTCATACGGGGTTCAAAGGCTCCTGGCTTTCCATTTGGCTTCATGAACTTGGTGCCGATGTTGTCGGTGTTGGTTTGGAACCATATTCAGATAAAGACAATTATGTCTTGTCTGGCATTGGCAATAAGATAAAGGCTGACATTAGGGCAGACATCCGCGACGGTCAGAGGTTAAAGGAAATCTTTGCGGAGTATCAGCCAGAGATAGTTTTTCATCTGGCAGCTCAGCCATTGGTTCGATTGTCATATGAAATTCCTGTTGAGACCTATGAAACGAATGTCATGGGCACAATTAATGTGATGGAAGCCATTCGTACAACCAAGAGCGTCAAGGTGGGCGTTATGATAACCACAGATAAGTGTTATGATAACAAGGAGCAGGCAGAAGGATATGTAGAGACAGATTCTTTTGGAGGCTACGATCCTTATTCCTCTTCTAAGGGAGCTTGCGAGATAGCTATTCAGTCATGGCGTCGTTCTTTCTTTAATCCTGCCTACTATGGCAAGAATCATACAGTATCTTTGGCTTCGGTCAGAGCTGGTAATGTGATTGGAGGAGGCGATTGGGCACTCGATCGCATCATTCCAGATTGTATCCGTGCCTTGGAAGCTCATCAGCCAATAGAAATCCGCTCGCCAAGGTCTGTACGTCCATGGGAGCATGTATTGGAACCCCTTTCTGGTTATTTGCTTCTTGCCCAAAAGATGTGGGCTCATCCAACGGAGTTTTGCGAGGGTTGGAACTTCGGTCCTGAAATGGAGAGTGTAAGTACCGTTTGGGAGGTAGCCACAGCCCTTGTCAATCATTATGGATATGGGGAGTTGAAGGATGTGTCTGATCCGGAGGCTCTTCATGAGGCTAAACTTTTGATGCTTAATATTAATAAGGTAAAGACCCGTTTAGGTTGGAAACCTCGATTGAATATGAACTCTTGTATCTCTCTGGTTGCAGATTGGTATAAGCGTTACAAGACAACCAATGTCTATGACCTTTGTGTGGAAGAAATCAATCAATTTTTAAAATAACAATGAAGATAAGTATATTGGGGACCAATGGGTTCCTGTCAACAGCTATTGCCAGATATGCCATAGCAGAAGGATGGATTCTTGAAATGTATGGTTTGCAAGAGCCAAAGTTTCATTCCTGCCATCAGTTTCATCAGGTAAATTTGATGGACTCCGACTTGGATTGTACTACGCTTTTGGACTCAGATATCATAGTTTATGCTATAGGTGCAGGCATTCAGGCAAATTTGAAGGAGGGATACAATTTGATTTATAATTTAAATGTATCAGCGCCTGTGGCAATCTGCAATAAACTAAAGGAGCTATGTTATCAAGGTCGTTTTGTAACATTTGGCAGTGTATTTGAGATGGGGGCTACCAAAGAAGAACGTTTCTTTACAGAGCAGGATGTCCTCACTTCTTTGTGCGAGGCACCTAATGATTATACAGTTAGTAAGAGAATGTTGAGCCGTTTTGTGGCATCTTATAAGCATGATTTTACGCATTGGCATTTCTATATTCCTACCATCTACGGAGTAGGCGAGAACCCGAAGCGACTTATACCATACGTTGTAAATGCAATCAGAAACGGCGAAGAACTTCATTTCACGGCAGGCGATCAGGTACGCCAGTATGTCCATGTGTCTGAGATACCTCGTATGTTGGACGAGGCTATAACAAAGCAGCTTCCTTCTGGACTTTATAATATTCAGGGATATGAGACCCTTACCGTTAAAGAAATTGTCACAAAGATTCATCATGCTTTGGGCAAGGAAGTGCCGGATGGTTGTTTTGGTTCTGTTCAGCGTGCCGATGCCAGTATGAAGTATCTTGCTCTTGATGGTACCAAGCTGAAGAACGCCATTGGCTTTGAGGCGCAAAAGAGCATAGAAGAGTCATTAAAGGAATATTGATACGTTATGGATAAAATATTATTAACGATAGCAATACCCACATATAAGCGTTGCAAATATGCGGTTCAAAATGTGAAATACTTGCTTCCTCAGGTAATGGCTCATCAAGATAAGGTACGCTTGATAGTGACAGACAACCATTCGGAAGATGGTACTTTTGAGAAATTGTCCGAGATATCCAACCAGCATGCTGATTTATTCAAGTTCTATGAGCAAAAAGAGAATATAGGTTGGATGAACAATTTCTTCTTTGGCATAGAGCATTCAGATTCCGAGTTTGTCTTTCTCTTGGGTGATGATGATATAGTAAGTCCTAATTTCCTGGATATTGTCATTCCTTTGTTGGAGCAGGGAGGTGACCATTTGGGCATGCTCCACTTCAACTACATTATGGCAGACGACAATCTGTCAGGTGGCCGCCTTCTGTATCCTAATCTTGAGAACGAGCAAATGGTTCTTACCTATAATGATGCTTCCGAATTCGTAAGAAAGTATCATAAAGGTCCGAGTTTCATTTCTTCTGTCATCTTCCGCAAGTCGTGTATGTTGAAAGGAAAAAAACTTAACCTGCAGGCAGACACCATCGACTATAGTTGGTTTCTTTGCCTTTACACCGGAATTGTTGGATATGAAGTGATGTTCTACAAGATGCCTTTATGCGTGCAGCGTGTTGGCGGTTTTTATCCACGATACTGTATGAACTATGTCATAGGTATGTACAATGTGTTTAAGTATCTTGATCCGTATATGCCAGGAGTTTTACAATTTTGGAAAGAGAAGTTCGCCAAAGAGCATGATACAATAGCCATGTGTATCAATCAAATAATAGAATATAGAGAACTTTACTTACCATACGAGCAATTATTTATCGAAGCATTACCCGTTGGCGATTTGCCTAAGTTGCTGAATATAGCTCTCCATTGGAAAAAATTCTGGGCAAGGAAGTATTTCCGTTTTTATTGGATGAGAAACAAGTAGCGACATAAAACATAACAAAAAACAATGAGTTTAAAGAAAGAATTAGTATCAGGAACTGTCTACATGGCAATAGCGAAGTATTCAGGCATGGTTATGACCATCCTTATTTCTGCTATATTGTCACGTCTGCTAACGCCTGAGAATTATGGCGTGGTGGCTCTTGCCACAGTCATGCTTGCTCTGTTCAATCTGTTTGCTGATATCGGCATCGGACCGGCAGTTATACAAAACAAAACATTGACTGTTGAGGATATGAACAGCATCAATACTTTCAATAGCTATCAGGGATTAGTGCTCGGAGTTGCGTTTTTCTTTTGTGCCCCTTACATAGCCGAATACTACGGAAACCCTCAAGTTACGCTGGTGTGTCAGGTGATGAGTGTCAATATATTGATGGGATGTGTCAATGCTGTGCCTAATAATATATTGTATAGGCAACAACGTTTTAAGCTAATAACCATTATATCGTTGTGTTCACAGTTAATAGGTGGAGCTATATCCATAGCGATGGCTTTTCATGGTTGTGGACCTATATCATTAGTATTGCCAACAGCCATTATGTCAATACCCACTATGTTTATTCTCCGTTACATCACGAAAGTACATTTTGTTTGGCGCATAGATTGGGCACCTTTGAAGAGAATCTTCTCTTTCTCTGCATTCCAGTTTTTGGCTAATATGGTAGGCTATCTGTCACGCAATATGGACTCTATGCTTGTAGGTAAATACATGGGTATGAAGCAACTGGGATATTACAACAAGTCGTACAATCTTCAACTGATGCCTCTACAGTATATCTCGGGTGTCTTGATACCGGTTATGCTGCCTGTGTTCAGCAATTATCAAGATGACTTAGAATATATACAGCAGAAGTATTCTCAGATTCTTCGGTTCTTTGCCTTTCTTGGTGTTCCGCTCTGTGCCTTGCTCTATTTCTGTGCCGACGAACTTATACTCTTGTTCTTTGGTGACCAGTGGGGACAGTCTGTACCCTGCTTCAAGATATTGGCCATCAGCGTTCCCTTTCAGATAATGGGTTGCTCCAGTGGTTCTATCTTCCAGGCCACAGGTCATACAAAGGCTATGTTCTGGAACAGCTTCATCGGTGCCTTCTTCACATTAGGATCCTTTGCACTTGGTGTTATTGTATTTGGCACAATTGAGGCTCTTGCATGGGGATACACCGCAGCAATGATTATCACCACCTTCATCTGCTTCTATATCATGTACACTTATGCGCTGAAGTCGTCGTTCTTGGTATATCTTCGGGGGATGGTTGCCCCCGCAGTTTTTGGTATATTTCTCAGTGTTGCATTATACTTCACATCATTACTCCCTATTTCAATCCCCTTTGTCGCAATGGTCGTTAAAGGAATAGTAGGCGTAACGTTCTCTGTTTTCTACGTCCAGTTGCTTGGCTATTATGATGTGTTCACATTCTTGCGCAAAGGTCTGAAAAAGGTTCATATTCTTAAATAAAACATCGTTATTATGTTAGCAAAACTATTAGATTTCTTGGACGGCATCTATCCAAGCGTCAACGCTCATTCCCCCTTCGTTGGGAAGAATCTGTTACGCCGTGTCATCCTTTCCGGCATATACCATACAAACAACTTCTTGTGCTGGTATTATCACAATATCAAGAAAAAGTCAATCTCCTCACCTGAGGAGGCCGACTATGTAGTGTCTCTTACTACCTATCCTGCCCGTGTAGGTAATGTTTGGCGTGTTATCGAGATGGCTGCGAATCAGAGAGGCATAAAAGAAAAGTATGCTATTTGTTTGTATTTGATAAAATCGGAGTTTGAAGGTATCGACCTTCCAGCAAAGATTAAAGAGCTCCAGGCTCGTGGCTTGACTGTTAAGTTCAATGAGGAAAACCTCAAATGCCACAACAAATATTTCTACGCTTTTAAGGATTATCCTGAGAAAACTGTTATTACGATTGATGATGATTTGCAGTATAACCATCATACAATATCAGGACTGATCAAGAAAAATAAGGAATATCCAAAGTGTATCATTTATAATCGAGGTAATCGAATTCTTAAGAATGAACCATATAACAATTGGCCGTTTGTCGAAAATTTAACATGTCCTCAGCATGATGTGTTCCCAACTGGAGTTGGTGGTGTGTTGTATCCTCCTCATTGTTGCAACAGGTTTGTAACAGATATGGAAGTCATAAAGAAAACATGCCTTCGTGCAGACGACCTTTGGCTTAATTTTATGAGTCGATTGAATCACACTAAAGTTGTTCAGACTGGTTTAAAATCTACATATATGGTTTTACCTGACACTAGTCAGCAAACGGCATTATGGTTAGTGAATAATGATGTTGTACAAGTAGGAAATGATGTGCAAATTAATGAAATAACCAAATGGTCGTTGAAAGAACTTAATTGTGACTATTTTGTAAATGTTTAATTCTGTGATATGAATAAGCGAGTTTTTTATTTGGACAACTTGTCTGGATTACTGATTATAGAAATGATATTTTTATGTCATATTCGTATCTTGTCGGTTATGATTCCAGATAGCGGTTTCCTTTATCAGCTACAATACTTTTTGATTTTCTTCATGCCATGGTTCTTTTTTAAATCTGGGATGTTCTACGGGCGTAATTTAAAACATGACATAACAAAAGACGCAAAGAAATTACTTGTGCCCTTTGTGTATTACTCATTTTTTGCATATAGTATGCAAATCGTATGTATGCTTTTGCGCCATGAAACAATAACTACCGACTCCCTTTTGTGGAGCCAGCTGGAAGGAATTGTAAATGGCGCAGGAATCCCATGGAATCAGCCAATGTGGTTTCTTGTTACTTTGTTTATTGTTAAGGCAACGTATGGTTATATTGAGAAGTATATCAATAAGTATTTAATATTATTATTGTCATTAATTATTGCATCTGTATTTAACGGACAATCCATGGTGTTAGATTTTTGGATAGGAACTTCTTTCCAAGCATTGTTCTTTTATTGCTTAGGCGATTTACTCCGCGATCGTCAGTATAAAAAAAATATATGGCTTTTAGCGATAGTTGTTTATGTTTTAAGATACTGCTTTACTTGGATTAATGATTGGGATGCTCGATTAAACAAAATAGGAAACGAAGACAATTACTTTTTAGTTATTTTGGTTTTGCTTTGTGGTATTATTATGTTCAACAATTTGTTTAAATATTGTTTAGATAGAAAAGTATCTTTTCTGACGTTTACTGGTCAACATTCTATGACTTTTTATGCCTCTCATTTTCCATTCATTATGATATTGAGATTTTATGTTGTACCTTATTTGAAATTGGAAGGAACTATATCTGGCTTTATTATTTGTTCAATACTCATGGTTATATATCTTGCATTTGTATATATAGGATTGTTGATGTTGCATAAGGTTAGAATTAAATTATTAAGTAAGGTAGCATTATGATTTCAGTAGTAATACCTTTATATAATAAGGAGGCGTCTATTGTACAATCTTTGAAGAGCGTGCTCTCACAAGAGTACGACGATTTTGAGGTTGTTATAGTAGATGATGGTTCCACGGACGGATCGGTTGGCGTAGTTGAGGTTATGAACGATCCGCGCATCCGACTGATTAAGCAGGAGAATGGTGGACCGAGCAAGGCTCGTAACACTGGTGTGAAAAATGCTAAGGGCGAGTGGATAATGTTTCTTGATGCCGACGATGATTTAGAACCTGACGCTTTAGAGTATTTTGCTAAGAATATAAATAATCACAACGATACCTCTTTCATATTTGCACCATTCTACACTTCACGATGTGGAAACAAGACATTAGCATGTAAATATCAAGAGGGGATGGTTGAAAACCCTTACAAGGAGCATTTCTTTGGTAGAATTCTACCTCGAACGGGCGCATTTGTATGTACCAGAGAATTATGTCTTAAAGAGCCTTTTGATGTGAATATACGCCGTTTTGAAGATTTGGAATGGTTGTATAGAATCTATAAGCATACAATAATATATAAGGTGTCTAAACCTGTTTTAACAACAAATATAGACTTCTCTGCTGCCTCTCGTGCCCGTAAAGACATAAAAGAAGATTTCTTGGGTCATCTTGATTTCACTGGCAAATCGTTTTGGGAGAAGATGGCGTTGTATGCGCTTTATCTCGGTGAGCGCAACTACTATCCAGAGCAATGCAGAAAGCTGTATCCTGGGCTGCATCGCAGATACGATTGGTTGTTGCTGTATAAGTTAATTCAATTCTTAAAATAGAATGACAAAAATATTAGCAATAATAAAGAGGTTGCTGGTTTTAAGTCATCTGCTCCTCTATTTATGGCAGAAACGGCATAATGGGGACAAGGTTAAGTTCTGGTACTCTACACATATATCCTATCGTTGTGGTTTTGAGGGAATGAACATGGTCGGTCCACATACCGACTTCTTTGGTTTCTTAGGTTACGGCTCTTACATCGGTGGAGACGGAATGGTTAGTGCTGAGGTAGGGCGCTTTACGTCCATCGGGCCCAACTGCCGATACATCAATGCTACCCATGCTTATAAGGCACCGTTTGCTACAACATGTCCTTTGTTCTTCTCTAAAAGTAACGGGAATAATCCACAAGGCAAGACTTTCGCCAATGAGCAGATGATAGAGGAGTTTAAGTTCTTTGACAAAGACAGAGAAATAGTGAACAAAATCGGTAATGACTGTTGGATCGGTGCAAATGTTACATTAATAGGTGGTGTTGAGATTCACGATGGTGCAGTTGTTCTTGCTAATGCTGTTGTAACTAAGGATGTTCCGTCATATGCTATAGTAGGTGGTGTACCAGCAAAGATTGTTGGTTATCGGTATGATGAGGAGACAATAATATTTTTAAATAAGATAAAATGGTGGAACAATAATCCAGAATGGTTTGAGAAAAATTGGAAATTGCTTTGTGATGTTGATAAACTAAAAGGGTATTATGGTGGAGACAAATATAATAGTTAAGTATTGAATAGAATTTTAATCTTATATTTGTTGATTTGTATATATCAAAATTATGTGTCAAATAATGAAAAGAACTTTAGTACATTTTTTTAAAGGAATAAACTGTCTATCTGTATTTCTGTTGTTATTAATATGTTTAATACCTATAGTCTATAAAGAGGCGTTATCAGAGGAAGGCTTTTCGCTGAGTCGTATTATTTCCTCTGTTTTGTACACACTTCCAGTGTGCTTTCTTTTGGCGTGCATCAAGAAGAAAAGGGTGTTTGTTGTTTTGTCGAGCATCCTGATGGTGGTTTCGTTTTTCGAGACCATTATGGTTGTGCTATATAAGAATTTCTTAATAGCTGGTAATATCATTTCGGCACTGAACACCACAGTAGATGAAGGCTCGGGCTTTGTGATGAGTTCGCTTCATGCGTTGCCATGGGCCTTGCCTGTGTTTTTGGTTTTCGGATTGTTGGTTTGGAAATGTAAGAAGCCCCAAAAGCTTGCTCCCAACTTGCTATGTGCAGCTTCGTTTATTGTCCTGTCAATCGTATTTCTAACTTTTCAGTTACGTGTCAAGTGGGGGGGCAATATTACAACAAGATTTTATGTTGAGCAGAATGTGTTGAGTCGTCCTCCTTATAATTTCTGGTTTCAGTCCTATAATGCCATAGAGCAGCAATTTCAAAAAGGATATATAAAAGAAGCAGAAAAGATGAAGTTTGGTGCTAAACGACCAAAGATAAATGAAAAAGAATCTTATGTTCTTGCAATAGGGGAGTCATTGCGATATGATAATTTGTCTATAGCAGGGTATGGACGCAAGACAACCCCTCTGTTGGAAACATTAGACAATCTCACGCTTTTTAGCGATTATTATTCTGCAGCTAATCTTACCATGTATTCTGTTCCCCAAATAGTGACAAGAGCCACAGCTGATAATTTTGTATTGAACTATCAGGAGAAGAGTATCATGCAACCTTTCAAGGAGTGTGGCTTCAAAACGTTTGCTATCAGTGCTGACAATCTCATTTGTAATCAGGCTTATAGATATTTAGTAAAAGGATGTGACGGGATATTCAACTATAATGCGGGAGAAGATGCAAGACTTGCAGATATCGTAGATTCTTTATCTAATATCTATCCGAAGACGTTCTTTATCGTACAATTCTTTGGTAATCATAGTCCTTATAGGAATTTTAAAAAGGAACAGAATATCTACAGACCTAATCCTGTTTTTGATAATTCTTCCTGGACAGATCATCAAGCAGTAGTAAATGCATACGATAATACGGTCTTGTTTACTGACTATAATGTGTATCATATTATCAAGGCGATAGACAAACCTGGTTATCAATCTGCATTCTTGATGGTTTCTGACCATGGTGCGGATTATGATACTGGAGTCAGTGATCATGGAGGAAATTGTAATCCACGAAAGGCAGAATATCATGTACCGCTTATCGTGTGGAACAGTAAGGTGTGGGGAGATAAATATCCTCAGAAAAAGGCGAACCTGCTTTCAAATAAAAACAAGCCTGTAAATTCTGATAATATTTTTTATTCTGTCTGTGACATGGCAGATATAACGATTGATAAGAAATACTCTAAGCCTGAATGGTCTGTCTTTGCCAAGAACTTGAAGCCTCATGAGCGCAAACTTCTTGTACCTGATGGTAAGAATTATATAATCGTAAAATGATATAATGAAAATTGTAAAAGCCATTCCACCTTATATATATAAAGGTGCGAGTAATTTTAAATATTATCCTTGTGAAGCATGGGAAAAAATAGGGGGTAAGGTTTCAAGAAACTTTTATCCTCCTCAGTTTCTCCATAGCTTGATATATAGAATAACTTTGCCTTCTATCTTTAAAAATAAGAGGGAGGCAAGGTTGAGGTTTGTTTCTGGATATAGTATCCAGTTTGATACATTCCCTGATTATGCATTCTATGAGGTGATTCCTCTTATTTGGGATTGTTGGCCAAAGCAGGTGGAGAGTGTTGCTGCGTTTTTCCGTAAGCATCAGGTAAAAACAGCGATATTTACTTCTTCTCAAACTGCTGATGTGTTTAGGGATTTATTTCCCAAAATGAATATCCAGACAATAACGGAAGGAATTAAAATAGATTTGTATTCTCCTGGGAATGTATTATCTGATAGAAAAATAGATATTCTTGAGATAGGACGTAAGGATGGTAATTTCTTTAAGACTCCTCTTCCTGAGGGTATCAATCATATTAAGACAGGAAACTTTGCACGGACATTCCAGAGTGACGAGGAGTTTAGAGCAGCACTTGCAGATACTAAAGTGACAGTTACTGTGCCCAGATGCGATGTGAATCCCGAAACTGCTGGCAACATTGAAACGCTGACTCAAAGGTATTGGGAGTGTATGTTGTCTCGTATTGTGATGGTAGGCCGTGCACCGAAAGAATTCATCAATTTGATCGGTTATAACCCTGTCATTGATTGGGATGGAAATGATGCTTCTCCTTTGGTTTCAGATATTTTAGGGAATATCGGGAAATATCAGGATCTGGTCAATCGTAATTACGAAACTGCTAAGGAAATGGCATCCTGGGAGATGAGAATGAAAGATATAATGATATATTTAAAAAATAAAGGATATAGCGTATGATACGTGTATTTCAGAAAGTAGCTCATGTTATTCAGTTGATGTGTTCTACAACATATAACCATTGGATTTGGTTTATTCGTGATATCAGATATGGAATGATATGCCGTAATCGGGATGATTTGGAAAACCGCCTGTTAGTGGGTGGACATATCATCGAAAAGGGCATTACCATGCCTAACAGAAGATATGGCTTTGGTATAGGTGTTGTGAGATTGATTCAATCTATGTGCGACAAATATATGGCAAAGTATGGTTCGAATAATGAACAATTGCAATTTGCTATAGATGACCTTCGTGAATATCTGCAAATCCATAAAGATAACGGCTATGAACTGCCATCTGATATGGTAGCGAAAATAGAGAGGACAATCGATATGGGGGGGCAAAGTTCTCTTGGAGAAGTTGATTGTTTAGAGTTAAAAAAAGAAGAATTATTCAAACAAACTTCGGATTTCAAGGAATTTGCACATAGTCGCCATACTTGCCGCTGGTACAGTGGAGAACCTGTAGATAAGGAACTTATTTCTAAGGCAATAGATTTAGCACGAACATCACCTTCTGCTTGTAACAGGCAAAGTATTAAGGTGTATGCTGTCTCTGGGGAGAAGAAAGATGCGGTAATAGGTCTACAGAATGGTAATAGAGGCTTTGGTGAGGATATCGGCCAAATGTTGGTTGTTACATCCAACCAAATAGATTGGGATGCAGATTTTAGAACCTCTGCTTATTTGGATGGTGGTATCTTTACCATGAATCTCCTTTATGCATTGCATTACTATCATATCTGTGCTTGTACCCTGAATGCCCATCTGTCTATAAAGAAGCAGAAAAAACTAAGGGAAATCACTAGTATGAAAGCTTCTGAGATACCTGTATGCTTTATCGGTATCGGCATGCCTACAGAGAAAATGAGAATAGCCAAGAGCAGACGATTATCCATAGAGCAAGTGTTGAACTTTGTAGATTAAAAGTTTATCTCTCTTTAAACCTGATATCTTATTCTTTTGAAATCCAAGTGAAATGGAAAGCTTGGATATGAAATTATATACGAATATCAAGTCTTATTCAGTTACATGGCTGGCAAATACATACGATCAAAGTAGTTCGCAAGGTATCATTGCTAATTACTATCTTCCTGAGACAATGGAAGAAATGACAGAGTTGTGTAGAGACTTATATGACAGGAAAGAAAAGTTTTATGTAGTAGGAAGTACCTCAAACATCTATATTCGTCCGAATACCAACATTGAGCATCTGATTTCTGTGAAATTGCTTCATCAATTTTATGTAGAAGATGATTTCTTGTATTGCGAATGTGGTGCAAGTGTGAAACAGATTGTGCGAAAAATGATAAAGGATGGAATGAAAGGGTACTCTTATATGATTGACTTGCCGGGTACGGTTGGAGGTGCCATCTATGGCAATGCCAGTGTCTCTACAGATAGTATTGTTCAGCAGCTCGTAGATGTGAAAATATTGCTGAGGGATGGTAGTGTGAGAACTTTTTCTCCTGATGAATTAAAATTCTCTTTCCGTTCCTCTTCTTTAAAAAGAAAAGAATGGGATGGTATCATCCTGTCATGTCGCTTGAAAAGAACAAAGGGAGATCAAAAGAAGATAGAGGATGAGGCACAGATGGCTCATGCATGGAGAAAGGTCAACCAGCCTGGAGCTGCGAAAAATTTAGGAACCACTTCCTTGTTGTCTATAGCTGACAGAACCATGTTAGGAATGGCATTGCGTTGTCTGGCCAGTTTTATAGGGATGTTTGTTCCTTCAAAGAAACGAAATGATGTCAAAATAAAATTGATCATGACATGGTTGGGCAAGCCAGGGTTGGCAAAATATCTTTTCGGTCTTAACCGCTATATGTGGTTGGATTCTGCTGCCCATCTATGTTTTGATGATTATGTAGAAGTCATCAATCAATTATATGTTAAACCAAGATTAGAAATAGAAGTTTGGTAATTATGAAAATAGGAATAGTAACCTATCATCGTGCGTTGAATTATGGAGCTGTATTGCAGTGTATGTCTTTGTATTCGGCTCTGAAAAGATTAGGGCATGATGTCGAAGTTGTCGATTATCGCCCTGAAGCAATAGAGGCATACAGAATGTATTTCAGATGGAAGGATTTTAAGAAATGCAGGGGTGTCATAGCTAAGTTGCGCTATTTGTTTTCCTGCATGACTCTGATAGCTTCGAGATTTAAAACCGTCCGTAAGTTTAATCGTTTTCTGAAAGATAACATCAAATTGTCTTCGGTTGTATCTTCAGTGAATGATGCACCTAAGTATTATGATGTTGTTTTCTTTGGGAGTGACCAGATTTGGAATCCTGCTATTAATGAGGGTGTAGATCAAATTTATCTTGGTCAGATGCCAAAGGGACATGCTAAGTTTTATACTTATGCGGTGAGTATGGGACGTCTGGATTTATTCCAGGGTAAAGTGGAAGAGGAATATCGTAAGTATATATCTTCTTTTGATGGACTGTCTGTGAGAGAAACGACTATGCAGTCTTTTCTCAAGGAGAAGCTGGGCAGAGATTCTGACGTGGTTTGCGATCCTTCTTTGCTGATTACCAAGGAGGAGTGCGAGGCTATGGCTGTAAAGCCAAAGGATGAGGGATATGTACTCTTATTTATCCTTGATGGAAATCCTGATGCATTAGGATTTGCCAATAGAATAGCCCAACAGTTGGGTAAGAAGGTAATTCGCATAGGCGCCGTACAGAATCCATTCCATCGCTACCATAGTGAAGTACGTGCTGAGTTATCTCCTGCAGAGTTCCTTGGTTATATTCAGTATGCAGATTGTATCGTCACCAATTCTTTCCATGCAACATCTTTCTCTCTCATCATGCAGAAGAACTTCTATACTATATTGAGAAAGAATAATAATGACCGAGCTAAAACCATCCTGGGTGTTGCTGGGTTAGAAAACAGACTGGCAGATGCTAAGGCTCATGTAGAATTCAAAGAAATCAATTATCAGGGAGTTAGGGAAAGACTTGAAAGATATAAGGAGAGTTCTATGGAATGGATTCAAAAATGTCTTGATGATGCCAAATAGAAAATATATAAAGATCACAGAATAGTGCATATGTAAAACATAGACAAGTTACCTTGATTAGTGTCGTATATCGAGTGTGGAATCATTTTCTTGTTGTAAAACTTGGACTTATGGATTGGTCTAACATAGAAGCAGTAAAGGTGCTATACCGTTTGTTGGCAGTAAAAGGAATGGCTATAGCAGAAGATGTGGCAAGTCAGTTGGCTGACAATGATTTCTGTTTGGTTTCTGGCTATGCCAATGGTGTGGATATGGTTGCGCACAAAACGGCATTGGAACGAGGTGCTTCTACGATTATGGTCTTACCAGAAGGTATTAGTTCTTTTTATATCAAAAAAGAGTTAAAATCGGTATGGGATTGGAATCATATATTAGTTGTTAGTGAGTTTGAGCCATTTGCTAAATGGCAAGTTTCAAGGGCTATGCAGAGAAATCGCACTATCATTGCATTGAGTCAAGCAATGTTGGTCATAGAAGCTGGCGAGAAAGGTGGAAGTTTGGATGCAGGCTTAAAGTCTATAGAGAAAGGCAAGAAACTGATTGTTCCACAGTATGCAGAGTTCCCCGTTTCTGCTTTAGGAAATAAACGACTTTTGCAGAATGGGGCTTATCCTTTAAAGATGAGTCGGACAAGTATGAAGGCGAATTTGGATAATCTTTATGCTTCTGTAGGTGCCATGCAGCCTGCAATGACTTTGTTTTAGTCTTTGCTATAATATGGAAAGTTTATTTGAACTTCTATTGTACACAATTGATATATTCATGATAATAATTTGGCGATTTGTCAGAAAAACCATATCTTTGTACATAGTAATCAAATAAGATATATAAGATGTGGAATTTATGAATGTGTAACTTTGCTTCTTGTTTGAGAAGTTTGAGTTTTTTATATAGATATAATTTACATGATACCAAAAATTATTCATTATTGCTGGTTTGGGCGAGGACCATTGCCTGAGCTTGCACAGAAGTGCATTGCTTCTTGGAAGAAGTATTTGCCTGATTATGAAATTAAGGAGTGGAATGAGGACAATTTCGATGTGAATATCATTCCTTATACTGCTGAAGCATATAAAGCAAAGAAATATGCCTTTGTAAGTGATTATGCAAGATTTTGGATTTTGTATCAATATGGTGGAATCTACTTTGATACAGATGTTGAGGTGATTTGTCCGATTAATGATATTGTAGAAAGGGGAAATTTTATGGGATTTGAAACAGATCCTAAACCCCAGTTGAAGGAAGACGCGAGCGAAGCGAGCGTCAACCCTGGCCTCGGCATGGGGGTGGCCCCTGGCCTCGGCATTATCAAAAAGATGCTTGATTTTTATGAGGGAAAACATTTTGTGCATGAAGCTGTCATGAGAAATCAAATAACTGTGGTGCATATCGCTACGCAGGTGCTTCGTGAAAATGGTTTGAAGGATATGGTCGGAATCCAGGAAATAGCAGGCTGCTTTATATATCCTTCGGAGTATTTCTGTCCTATCAATGTGACAACAGGTCGTATTCATGTAGAGAAGAATACTCGAACGATACACCATTATGCAGGAACTTGGGTTGACAAGAAGTTCTCGATGAAAGAATTAGTAAAGCGAATGATTCCAGAAAAAATATTGCTTTCCTTGTTTGCAATGAAAGCTAAACTTAAAAATAAATAACGATGAAAGGTATTGCGCGTTTTTTCACACTTTATTGGATTGTTTATTTTCCTACTTGTATTGCATACAACGATCTTCCAGGTTTCTCCAGCGTAGATGAGGCAATGACTGTTTTATTGCTGATATACACATTATGGATGTATAGTAATAATCGTAGTATCAATAGGCGACCATGGAAAGAGTTTATGGTTTGTATTAGTCTGATAGCCTTTTATACCGTTTATTCACTTCTTTTTGGTGCAAACGTAGCTGGAGGAGTTTGGCTCGATTTGATGCAGGAAATTCGTCCATATTCTATTATTTATTGTACTTGGATTTTGAATCCAAGGTTTACCAATGGGCAAAAGAAATGGATGTTAGGTACAATGGTTATAACTTTATTCTCTTGGATTTTCTATCATCCGCAGACCTTAGATACTCAGGTAGAAGCAGAATTTCCTGTTCTTGGTCAGTTAGCTATATGTACCGGTATGTCGTGGTATCTCTTTACTAAAGAAACAAAACGCAATCGAAATATCGCTCTTTTGTTGATTTTAACTGGTATGTTGGCACCTAAGTTTAAATTCATGGGCGAGGTGGTTTGCTTTATAGGTTTCGTCTATTTTGTTAAAAACAGATTGAATTTTAAGTCCCCCAAGACTATTATATACGCAGTTTTGTTAGTAACTGTCATATTGATGGTGACGTGGACAAGATTTGATACTTATTATGTTTCTGGACTTAGTAATGATCAATTAGCTCGTCCTATGACTTATAAAACATCGTTACGAATCCTATGGGATTATTTGCCATTAGGTTCTGGTATGGGTACTTTTGCTTGTAATGGTGCATGGAAGTATTATTCACCTCTTTATTATAAGTATAATTTAAATGTTATCTGGGGATTGGATGAAGGCGGTGGCTTTATCTGTGATGCTTATTATCCAACTTTAGCGCAGTTTGGTATCGTTGGTGTATTTTTCTTCTGCTGGTTCTGGAAGCGTCGTTTGGCTGCTTTTGATATTATTGCAGATATGCGCTATTATCGTGTAGCTATGATCACCTTCTGTTGTCTTGCTATTGAGCAGACTGCTGATTCATCTTGGCTTTCTGGTAAAGGTATGGGATATTGTATGCTGATAGCATTGTGTCTGAATGCTAATAGAAATGCTATGGAGCAGAGAAGGAGAGAGGAAATGAGGAAAAAGATGTAGGAAACACATAAAAATAGATAAATATAAAATTCATGAATAATGTAGTGAATTATAAATACAAGGTAAGTATCATTTTACCTTGTTATAATGTAGCATGTTATATAGATAATGCTGTGAATGCTATTTTGAAACAAACATTTACGGATTATGAAGTAATATTTATAAATGATGGAAGTACTGATAATACCTTAGAGGTTATTAAAAAACATTGTTTCCGTAGTCAATTTAATGTTTATGATTTCCCAAATCAGGGTGTAGCCCAAGCTCGAAATGAAGGTGTCAGATTATCACAAGGTGAATACATTTATTTCATGGATCCGGATGATGATATAGATGATCATTTGTTATGGATTGCTTTAGAAGAGTGCGAGAGAAACCAAGCAGATGCCGTTCAATTTCATTACTTTAGCAATGTTGTTTCTTTTAACGGAAATAAGGGAAATATGATTTATGAAGGTCAACAAATAGCTAAAGAACTTGTTCCACGTTTTATTGGATATTCTGGAAAAAGTTTAAGGAAATTTGGCTCTTCTGATTTTTATGACACCAACGAATGGGCTTCTGTTTGGCGTTTTCTTTTCAAAACTTCTGTTATTAAAAATAATCATATTTTATTCCCAAAAGGAGTGAAAATGTCAGAGGACAGGTTCTTTATATTGGAATTTCTATGTTATGCAAATAAAATAGTGACTATCGATAAGCAACTTTATCATTATGTTGTTCGAGATTCAGGTTGTATGTCTCAAGGACTTTTTGATCCGCAAACACTCATTATAAACAAAATGGATGGTGTAAGAGAACGAAGAAGAATAAGAGAAATGTTTATTCAAAAAAAGAATTTGGATGTTTTTGATTTTTATTCTGGTAGTTTAATTTTATCTATTCTTGAGTTGTATGTTAAGTTGAGTAATTTTTCACTCCATTCAGGATGGAAGTCAATTTGTGGTTATTGTTCTCAACCTAAAGTAAGAAAAGCAATTAAGGTTTGTCAAAGTTATACCCCTCCCATTCGTGTGTCAATTCCATTGTTTTTGATTCGAATGCGTCTTGGTTTTATTTTGTTTGTGATTTTGTGGCTTTTAAAAAGATTTCGAGTTACTAAATAAAATAGGGTATATGTCTAAAGTTTTAATGGTCGGCTCTGCCGAGCAGAGTGGTGGAGGCGTGGCGAGTGTGCTGCGCCTGATGAAGACGATGCCTTTCTGGGAGAAGTATCATTGCGGATGGCTTGGTACACAAATCCAGAGGGGATATGGTGTGAAGCTGTGGTATGCGGTGAAGGCTTACTTCAAGGCGTTGTTTACGATATGGCAGTATGATATTGTGCATTTCCATACGGTTCCTGATAAGATTTGCCTGATTATTCAAATGCCTGTGCTTTTATTAGCATTGCTCGGCAAGAAGAAGATAGTCATGCATATCCACATGGGTAATCAGTTGGAGGATCATCAGCATAATAAATTGTTTATATGGTGTCTGAATAGGGCTGACTGTGTGGTGCTGTTAGCAAAGAAGTGGCAGAAGTGTTTTGCAGAATGGTTTCCTACTGTGAAAGCCAAGACTGCCGTTATCTATAATGCCTGTGCTCCTACGCCAGCCGTGGATTATTCTATGAAGGAGAAGAGTATCATCATGGCTGCCTTTCTGAACGACAACAAGCATCCCGATTTACTTCTGCAAGCATGGAAGAATCTGAAGGCGGATTTCCCTGACTGGCATGTGACCATCATGGGAAATGGTGAGGTGGAGCGCTTTCAAGCTATGGCTCAAACTATGGGTTTGGATGACAGCGTTACCTTTACAGGTTATATCACCGGCAAGCAAAAGAAGGATGTCTGGAATAAAGCAAGCATCTATTGTATGTGCTCCCGTCATGAGGGTTTCCCTATGGTGGTTTTGGAAGCTTGGGCAAGAGGTATTGCTGTAGTAACTACTCCTGTGGGTGGTCTGCCTGATGTGATAGAAGAAGGTAAGAACTGCCTCACTTTCCCTTTTGATGATGCTGATGCTCTTACCATGCAGCTTCGAAAGTTGATGGAATCTCCTGAGCTTTGCAGAAATATGGCAGAATATTCCAAGAGCTTCGGAGAGAGGGTGTTTGCTCCTGTTAGGGTGAATGAGAGTATTGAGAAACTATATGAGGAGATATTAAAAGATTAATAGTGACGTTTTGACATCATGAATATTTTTCAAATATTACAAAAGATAAGTCTTGTGCCTTCATATTTGTGGGACAAGATGTGGGCGCCTGTATGGAAACGGTGCATGAAGCACTGTGGCAAGGGGGTATATATCCGTCCGATGTCTTCGGATTTCAAGGGCTTGTGGAACCTCTCGGTAGGGGATGGTACTTCGATTCCTAAGGGGAGTACTATCTATTGTACGGATGCTGCATGTACTATTGGCAAGAAGGTACTCTTCGGCCCGAATCCTACAATCATCACTGGCGATCATCGTATTGACCTCTTGGGCAAATATATCGCAGATGTTACCGTAGAGGAAAAGTTTGTGGATGGGGTGAATGTATATGACCAGCCTGTCGTCATTGAGGATGATGTGTGGTGTGGGGCGAATGTTACAATCCTCAAAGGGGTGACTATCGGGCATGGTTCGGTAGTGGCTGCTGGTGCTGTGGTCACGAAGTCCTTTCCTCCTTACAGTATTATCGGTGGTATTCCTGCTAAACTAATCAAATTGAGATTTACGGAAGAGGAGATAATGGAGCATGAAAGAATGTTGACTGTAAAAAAGTGATACTATGACTAAGGATCGTTTATATTCATTGGACATGATGAAGTTTGTGGCTGCTATCTTCATCACGAATTCTCATTTCCAACCGCTGTATGAGGGGGTGAATACTGCCTTTGCTACTTTTGGGGTGCAGGGCAATGCGCTGTTCTTCTTTGTAGCGGGGTATCTGCTGATGATGGGATTTAGAAAGCATAAGGAGCTGAGATTTATCGATTGGTTTAAAGGGAAAATCAGGAGGTTGTGGCCTGCGGTGTTTATCTGGGTGGTGGCAGCTAACTTGATATGGGATGCTCCGCTGACTTTCGATAAAATGATATTGGGGAGTGATTATTGGTTCCTGCAAACTATCGTGGTGTACTATGCTTTGTTCTATCTGCTGATAAAGGTGTTGCCTGCTAAATGCCGATTCTGGGGGGGCAATAAATACATGTTGTCTCTCTTCGGTCTGGCGGTAGCTTGCTCTGTGGCTTATTTCTTTTGGATGCCTGTGGCGGAAGGTTCGCCTTTTCATACAAGTTTTCATTTTGTATGTCATTTTAGCATCATGATGATGGGGGCTTTGGTGTATGTCTGTCGTGACAGAATAAGTATGGGGCATTGGGTGAAGGATGTTTGCGGTATGGCGCTTTCGTTTGTCTTGTATTTTCTGATATTGGCTATCGGAAAGAACAAGACAGGATGGCTGTATGATGTCCAGGTGCTGGCGCTTGTGCCTCTCCATAGTTTTGTTTATTATGGGTATAAAGTGGCTTCGTATAAATGGACTGACTGGTGCTTCGGCAAGAGGTTCTTGGGCAAAGGTATCTCTCTTGTAGCTGGACTTACGCTTGAGATTTATATCGTGCAGTTTATGCTTATTACGAATAAGTGGAATAGTGTGTTCCCATTGAACATCGTTATTGTGTTTGCTATCATTTGCTTAGCTGCATATCTGCTAAAGGTAATGACCGCTGCTTTTCTTTCGCTGCTATCGAAGGATAAGTTTGCGTTGGAGGTTTAATGAAAAATCTGTAATGTATGAAGATACTAATTAATGCATATGCTTGCTCATCTGGTATGGGAAGTGAGCCGGGAATGGCATGGAACTGGGTGAGTAATCTCGCCAAGTTCTGTGAGTTGTATATTATCACCGAAGGGGAGTTTCGGGACAAGATAGAGGAGGTGGTGCCTACCTTGGAACAGGGGAAGAACATGCACTTCTATTATAATCCGGTATCGGAGGAAATCAGGAAGATGTGCTGGAACCAGGGGGACTGGCGCTTCTATAAATATTACAAGGAGTGGCAGTGGAAGACGTATCTCTTGGCGAAGGATATCTGTAAGGTGGAGAAGATTGATGTGCTGCATCAGCTCAACATGATTGGATTCCGTGAGCCAGGGTATCTGTGGAAACTATCACAAGAGAATGGTGTGCTGTTTGTTTGGGGGCCTATCGGTGGGCTGAAACAGTTCCCTACGGCTTACCTGCAGGGTGCTGGCTTGAAAATGAAAGTATTCAACCGCTTGAAGAACTTTCTGAATATCTGGCAACTGAAGCATGATAAAAGGGTAGGTGAGGCTTTCAAGACAGCTAAGGTTCTAGTTAGTTCCATCCCTGACTCTTATCGTGCCATCAAGAAGTATAAGGGTTTGGAGTCTGTTGTCATTCCAGAAACTGGTTGTTTCTTATCAGAGGATATTCCTACAGAGCGATTTGACAATCAGGAGTTTCATGTAATGTGGGTTGGGAAGTTCGACTTTAGAAAGCAGTTGCCTCTGGCTTTGCAGGCTATTGCCATGACGGGTAATCCTCGTATTGTATTGGACGTATATGGTGGTGGTTCTGATGATCAGGTAGCTGCTGCTAAATCATTTGCAGACTCTTTGGGTATTACTGGTAAAGTGGTATGGCATGGTAATCAATCGAATGATGTTGTGATGAATGCCATGCGAAAGGCTCAGCTTTTCTTCTTCACCAGTGTGAGCGAGGATACTTCAACTGTTGTGCTGGAGGCTGTTAGCAATCGTTTACCTGTCCTTTGCTTTGATGCCTGCGGCATGTCTGCCGTTATTGATGACAAGGTGGGAAGAAAGGTTCCTCTTTCTTCTCCTTCTCAGTCGGCTCGTGATTTTGCTAAATTGCTCAATGAACTTGAAAAGGACAGAACTTTGCTGAAGCTCCTTTCGGAGAATTGTAAGGAAAGGCAAAAGGAGCTTTCCTGGGAGGAAAAGGCTAAGGTCATGGTAGAGTGGTATAAGAAAAGGAAAATGCTTTGAAAAAGCTTTTGAAAAGCAAAGTTTTCGAAAACCTACCAGTCCTCCCTTTATTTCCTACGTTCTGTCATAACGAGTGTTTCTCTCTTGTATTGTTGGAGGCTATGGAACATGGTTTACCTTGCATCTCGACGACAGAAGTGGGAATATCAGGAATTGTTGATGATGGTAAGACGGGTTTCCTCGTTCCTAAGCATGATGTTGCTGTGCTTGCAATATGACATCAGACCACCTATATATCATCGGAAACGGATTTGATTGCTATCATGGGGCTAAATGTTCTTATGCTGAGTTTAGAAAGTATCTGCTAAGACATAGGCCTTATGTGTTGGCAACTTTTGACCTCTATTTCGGACCGAGGTCGCTGATGAACAGCTTTGAAAGTTTCAAGGATTGCTTGAGGTGTCTCGAGATTTCATGGGGATGCTCATCTGGCGGCGTCTACCCAAAGACAACATGGGCCGAGAACAATCTGTGGTGGCGGTTTGAAGAGCATCTGGCTGACCTGAACAGGGAGAAGGTGCTCGATGTTCTTGATGTTGTCTTGCCTGATTGTGACGAAGATTCGGATGGGTTCAGATATTGCGACTATTATCTGGGGCTGGACGGCATATCGGACATGTTCAACTCTTGCACGTTTGAAATGAGGTATCAGCTGCATAAGTGGATTAACACGTTGGCGTATGAGAAGGGGTTTAAGAAGCGTCTGCTTGATATCGACAAGAATGCCCGGTTCCTGACGTTCAATTATACTGATTTTCTGGAGTCGGTCTATGGTATCGGGAGGGAGCAGATAAGGTATATTCATGGCAGTAGGCATGACAGATATGGAAGCTTGATAATAGGGCATAGCGCCGATGACGAAGGGGGCTTTAAGGCTTGGGTGAAACGTAACGAGCACAGACGGAGGTATAGACCTAACCTTAAAGACAAGAGGGGACGTTATTTTGCCAATGACAAGCTTGCGTATCTTGCTTATTTCTTGAAGGACGAGGCTAAGGGCAACTGGAGGTCGTCTGTCAGGTATAATGCGGTACAGGAGGCCCTGGGACGGTTTGAGGATTATTATGCCATTAACATGAAGCCTACGGAGAGCATTATTGCGGCAAACGAGGATTTCTTTGAGGGCTTGGCGTCTATAAGAAAGATTTCTGTTCTTGGCCATTCTCTTTCTGCTGTTGACATGCCCTATTTTGACAAGATTAACGAGGCGATAGGCAAGGATGTTGAATGGGAGATTAGTTGGCATTCTGATGATGACATAAAACATATTGAGGCATTTTGCAGGAGGTTCGGAATTTCTTCTGACAGATGTCATAAATTCAAGTTAGAGGAGCTAGCTGTGCTCCGAGGCATCCATTCGCCTCTGGCGATCTGATTGTTATCTGTGGTATGGATGCAAGTTGGCATCTCAACGATGCTTAAAACCAGTTCCTGTAGCGGTTCTTGCGAACAAGGGATGTTAATGGTTATGGTGGTGAGGGATCACTCTCTCACCACCTTTTCTAAGTTACATAAGGTCATGGGATTGACAGAGGATAATATGATTGCACCTATGGATGTAAAGAGGGGAAAATGCTTCTTGATGAAATCTTGAGTGGAGGCAATTTTGGACATTATGACAAGCATCACGTTTTGGGGCATAACCTCCTGCGCCTGTATCGTGACGTTTGTCTTCTGAGATATTATCCTGCCGAGGCTTTGAGTGAGCCGATGTTCAGAGTTCGGCTCTTTTTATGGAGATTGAAATGCCAGAAGAAATAAAAGGAACGCATCTTCCTTCTTTATAATATACTTTTCGAGGATAAAGTTTTGTAGTACGAATCTAAAAAATATTACCTTATGGGATTGCAAGAGTTGGGTGGATGGGAGGATAGTCATAAGGAAACCGTCGAAGGGACGGCTAATATAACTTTAAATATATTTATAAATTTAAACTTTATGAAGAAAATTGGTTTTTGTTAGGTCGGGCATAAAGTTGCCCGACTCATCGAGAAAATGAAAGGGCAGAGTTTTGAAGAGCCTGCCAAGTGTATAATCGCAATTTTGGATTTATCAAGTATTGCTATCAAGTTGTACTTCGGAGTTCCAATTGATTATGTTGACGTGTTCAATGCGGGTCAAGATGTTATGTCGATTGTGTAGTACATCAAACAGGTGATTCAAACTCATGTTTGACACCGGGGAGGCGGTTCGCCGCCTCCTTTTTTATATAACTATAATAAGTATTCATTCACTACTGTCCGGATTTTATTCGGACAGTAGTGAAATTGAATTATAGAAAAATTGTAATGGCTAGTAAGAATCCGAGGGGTTACTATTGGCATATTGTAACGTAATTTTTTCGACTCCCCTGTCCCCCTCTTGCGAAGAGGGGGTCCTTAACCCACTCCCAAGCCCTCGCCCTTTCCAAAAGGGCAAGGGATGTAACCGCTCCTGCTCGTCGCTCTTAACCGCTTCGCTTTATGGTTGGAGGGGCATCAGAGCCCTCGCCAGGTGGTTGTGCGGGATGGGACCGCCTGGGGATAGTTGATTACAATTAATAGTTTGCTGTTTATAGCTTACTGTTGATTTTGGGGGTAATTGGCTGATAATTTGCCGATTTCTTTCGATTTTCTTGGTGGTTTCGAAGAAAAAGCATACTTTTGCGGCAAGTTATATAAACTAAATAATAGGAGATAAGATTATGGCATTAGCAATTAGTGGTATCCCTATGCTTACAGGTGATGAGGCTTTAGCTTTCAGAGAAAAAGCTGAAGAAACATTGAAAAAGCGTGGTAGCATAGATTTCTCAAAGCAACGTGCTGAGATGAAGGCTATTTTGGCAAAAGCAAGATTTTAAAGTTTGTATTATGGGATTTCTTGCAGACAAAACGGTGTTTTCACCATTGACAAAAGAAATTTTGGAAGAATCTGATATTAAAATCGGGCTTGGCTGTGATGATTGTTCAATATATTTTGATATTTTTGTAAATGGTGTAAAAATTTATAATAACAAATTTGATAATAACTGCGGAATTCCTGACCTTAATTTTCTTTTAGACACTGATTATTAAAAAGGAAATATTCTTTCCTTTTTTAATTATCCCATATATTTATAATTTATTTTTGATATATCATTAAATGGAAAAACGAATAAAAAAATTATATTTTTTGACTTTGTTTTTAACTGATTATACCCAGAGTATCAGTTAATACATGGTCAAATTATAGGATAAGGTTAAAATAATGTCTGAAACTTTAATTGAACTGCAGAATGTTGTTAAAAAATATGATGATGTTGCAGTTGTAAATAATCTGTCTTTGGAAATTAAAAAAGGTGAGATATTTGGATTTTTAGGTCCGAACGGTGCTGGAAAAAGTACTTCTATTAATATGATGGTCGGATTATTAAAACCGACAAGTGGAAATATATTATTCAATGGAAAGGACTCCTCATATCTTGATGAAAAGGAAATAGGAATTTGTCCCCAGGATGTTGTGCTGTGGAACAATCTCACCTGTTTTGAAAACTTGTATATGATAGGAAAAATGTATGATATTCCAAAAAAGCTTTTAAAAGAAAGGATATTAAAAATTCTTGAAAAATTACACTTGACTGATAAAAAGGATGAGCTGGTATCCTCTTTATCCGGAGGGATGAAACGCAGGATGAATATAGCTATGGCTACCATTCACAATCCCTCTATCGTTGTTTTAGATGAACCTTCAGAAGGTTTGGATCCGCAGTCTAGAAGACTGCTGTGGGATTATATCCTTCATCAGAAGGAACTGGGTCATACTGTTATTTTAACCACGCATCTGATGGATGAGGCAGATATGTTAAGTGACAGGGTAGCTATTATTGATCATGGTCAGTTATTAAAATTAGACACTCCAAAGAAATTAAAGCAGATAATCGGTAACGGAGATACTGTTCAGCTTGAGCTGGATAATCATAAAGACAATGATGGGATTATCAGTGAACTTAAAACCATTGGTGATTTAAACAATATCTTTGAATCTGATGAAAAAATAATTCTTGTTTTGCTGGATGCAGTTAAAAAACTGCCAGATATAATTCATCTTGTTGAAAGCAAAGGTTCCAAAATAGCTGATATCAGCATACGTCAGAATACTTTGGAAG
>OIXL01000128.1_pt1 | contig 43780 bp, 45 predicted proteins | sample 1587761 | NCBI WGS metagenome assembly OIXL01 (sample SAMN03283246) | human gut metagenome | biome: human-associated habitat; material: feces | host: Homo sapiens | place: Peru | collected 2012 | reverse complement strand
ATCTATATCATTCGGTATGCCAATATATTCTATATGTATTTTGGAAATTGCGTTGCATCCGTCACATGTTTTTAATAAGGCAGTGTAAACGGCGTTGTAAACCTTGCCCTGATCAATCTGACCATTAGAATCCTTGTAACGGTCTAAATAGTAAATACTGGAGCCAGGAACGCGCCTTAACCAATCGCAGTTATACATTCTGCAAATAGCACGCGTAACAATTTCAACTGTTTCTCTGTCACAAACGTTGCAAATCATTCTTTTAGTCCTCCTGAAATGCCATTTTTTCGATTTCTTCTAGTATCTTTATTCTGTTTTCTTCCGTTCCCTCAAGTACCCAATCAAAATTGATTTTGTGAAACTCCGGAAGCTCCTGCGGATTGTATCGACCGTAGCAATTACCGTCTTTGTCGGTAACATATACGGAGATGCTCCACCATGTCGGCAACGCCTTCGGAATGCGTCCCCTCTTGATCCAGCTATTCGTGATCGAAGAGCCTTCAGCGTTGATTCTGGACAACTCAACATCAACGCATTCCCCGTTTTTGTTCTCTCCCTCAAAGATGTTCAGTTCTCTATAAGCATATTTGTTATCTACCATAACAACTGTATCGTGATTTCTCATCTTTCCCACACTCCTAAGCAAAAAATGTTTATCTTTTCGTCATCGCGTGTTAATACAGCGTCTCCGTGATGCTCATATACAAGCCGGAAGCCGGCAGCTACATAGTCAGCAATAAGGATTTTAGAATGATCTTTACTATTAACGATTACTCCGTATACTCTCATCTTTTTAGTCCTCCTGTATCATGTCATACCGGTAAATGATGTTATCGTCCCACCAACCGGAATCATCGCATTCATAAATCAAGATTGTTGTAACCTTCTGCCCTTTTACGGCCGGAATAGCTCTGTAGCAAATGTAGTCATATCCGGGCGTTACTCCGTCTGTACTTGTAAGAACCTTGCCGTTGTGCTGATCATCTGTCACAACTCCGGTTGTAACCTCAACGTGGTAGTTATCCGGCATCTCAAAATCGGGAATGCCATCGTATATATCTACATCTTCGCTTCCTTCCGTCCAGACATAGACGGGAGTAGCTTCTGTGTGCTGCTGTGCTTTAACCGCATTGGAAGCGGTCAGGGCAAGCATAGTAGAAATAACAGCGGTAATAATGATCTTTTTCATATTCGTTCTCCTTTTTATCCGGTTATCTTTCCTGTAACAATGTCAACTTTGCAAGAATCAACAACTACTAACTTTTTGCCGTTCTTTGTGGGCTTCCACTCTTCTTTATTGCATACAACGATTTTGTGTTCATCTGTCCACGTATCGCCCTTCGTGAAGTAGCTAGCACCCTCGGTTTGAAAATCTTTGTTTTCTCCTAAAATGTCTTTTTCTCTACAGCTTCCAATATTTCTAATGATTTCGGTTGCGGTTGTTTCGATCAGGCAAACATCCGTGTACTTTTCGCCTACCTTGTAACGGTTCACAACATCAAGAACATCTTTCTTTGTGTATTCGTGGTGTTCTTCAATGATTTCCTTTTCAAGGTCTAACTTGCTCCAGCTTGAGTAGTAAGGTGTTCCGTTTTTACGTGTTCCTTCGAATTTTTCGAACTGTGTGTCAACGAAAAGTCCGTCTTTCAAAAAAACTGTGCTCTTGCCGGTTGCCGTGTAACGGCTGTGCGTTCCCTGTGTAAACTCGAAAAACATGTTGTATTTTTCACCCTTATAGATAATGTCAACGTTTTCTACTACTCTTACACGGTGGTTTTTAATGTCCGTGCTAATGTTGTTGTCGTACATTCCCATTTCCAACAAGTAAAGAATGTTCTTTTTCATTGTTTTCTATCTCCTTTATATGGTTGCGGCGGTTGTAGGCCGCCGCTATTTTGTTATGCAAGTGTAGGCTGTGCGGTGGTGTCCACTGTATCGCTTCCAAACATCCCGCGAATGTCATCCATGCTGAAGCTCTTCTTGCTTCTCTTTCTGAAGCCGCCTTCGTGGAAATACCAGGCCTTCTTATTCTTGGAAAAACCGAAATGCATTTCCTTCAGTTCGGATCTGTGATTGTAGGTGTTTCCGGAGATCCAGAGCCATGAGCCGATAATCTCGATTTTGCAATCCGTCCAGTGGATGAGCTTTTCAATGATGCTTTCAAATTCGGGAGCGGTCATTGTCTGCTCTTTCTTCTGGTAGGTCTCACCTTCGGCGTTCTTATAGGTATTGCCTACGGTTTCCCATGCCTTTTCAAATTCGGCTTTCATAGTCTTGAAGTCTTCAGCGTTGCCGCCGTTATCCGGATGCAGTTCCTTAGCTAAGCGGTGGAACTCTTTTCTTAACTCTTCGGCTGTCTTGCAATTGGTGAAGTATCTCATTTTTGTTTCCTCTCTTTCGGTGTTGCTGTTTGCCTTGCTGATGGTTGTATTATCATACTGGCACCACTATAAAGCAAGAGTAAAAATGCACAAATTTATAATGGTGCCATTATGCAAGATGTATATTGGCGCCAAATAGAAAAGAAAATATACTTATAGTGACAAAGGGGGTGATTATATGCCTATCAGAAAATCTCAAATAGATGCATCTACTAGGTACGAAAAAAAGAATTACGATAGACTAAATATCAGATTGAGGAAAGACGGAGATATAACGGAAGAAATCGCAAGAGCTGCCGCAGACGCTGCCGGGGAAAGCCTGAACGCCTATACGATAGGAGCATTAAAAATGAGGATGGAAAAAGAAGGATTTTTATAAAATAAGTAAAGGAACCGGAGAAATCCAGTTCCTTTTTTTATTTCTGATTTTTGCCAAACGGATTTGACTTGTTACAATATAAGTAGGCGAAAAGCCGTATTTCCTCCATTCTGTGCTACCGGATCTGTCCGACTACATCCACACGAGCAGATCCGGATACGTTGGAAGCATACACATATAAGTATACAAGGATTTATAGAGACATGGCAGAAGAAAAGATCAAAAAAGACAGCCAGGACGAGAGAGAGCCGCTCGATCTGTCCATATATCCCAAAGATGATAAAGGCCGCTACATTCTCCCTGCTGCGGTCTTCCTCGATAGATATAGGGAGCTTCCGGACAATACACGCTCTGATGATGGCAAGTACATTGCATATAACGGCGGATACTGCCGGGTACTGACAGATGAGGACAGACGCAAGGGCGCAGAAGCTACCAATGCGGCTAAAGCCCGTAAGAAGACATTTAAAGAAGCTATAGAAGCAGCATTGTACCGTAAGGCATCCGCTAAGACTATCGAAGAGCTAGGATTAGACAAAGAAGCATCCGTATTAGACGCTTTAATCGCCAATCAGCTTCTTATAGGGACAAAGGCATCAAAGTCAGAAGCCACAAAGGCCGCAGAGTTCATAAGGGATACAATCGGAGAGAAGCCAGCAGAAAAGCAGGAAATCACCGCTGATATCATGACTGATGAGGACAGGGCACTGCTTCAGAAGGTCAGAGCAAGGCAGATCAAAGCAGAGCAGGCAGAGCAAGAATTGAGTGATCAGTAGAGACCGTTCTTCTATATCCATTGTGCAAAGTGCTAGGCAAGGTGCCAGAAAACACGGGGTTATACCAGAGCAAGCTAGCAAAATGCACATAATAAAAGTACATATCAAATATTGCTGGAGACCGGAAGAGCCAAGAAACGTTGAAAATAAAGGCTTTTCCGGTCTTTGTTCGCATAAGGGCTATTATGCGAATAGATGTATCTAGCTATCTTCCTTATGGTGGTGGCTCTCTCTTTTCCTGTCTTCCTATAGTCCCTCCCTCCCGTCTCTCTCTCGCTGTTGGTAGGGTGTATCCCTCCCCCCTATACCCTGAACGCGCGCGCCCTCGCCGTAGGGGTACCCTCCCGCCCCGAAAAATTTTATAAATTTTACAAACTATTCCATGTTGCTATTCTGAAGCCATGAGCAAGGAATTAGAGGACATCTACAACGAGGAACTGAATTACTGCATAGATAACGAAGGATACTTTGTAGACACGTATGGACACATTGAGAACAAGGATACCGCAGAGGTAATTGTTCCGTTCCAGATGTGGAAAGCGCAGAGAGAAACATTGTATAAGTTCCATGATTGTAGAATGGTTATCGTCCTTAAAGCGAGACAGCTTGGGTTTACGTGGCTTGCACTGCATCATGTTGCATGGGTGTTGTTAAAGCCAACGAAAACCGCAATAGGTCTGTCAGAGACAGAGGAAAAAGCAAAAGAGCTTGTCCGGAGACTGGATCAGGTCATATTCCGGTACATGCCGGAGCTGATTGCCAAGAAGGGATACATTCCAAAGGGATGGACAGGGCTGTGGTACGAAACCACTGCATTGACGCTTACAGTCCATCATCCAAATGGGAATGATTCTGTGTTCGAATGCTTTCCAAGCTCACCAAACGCCGGCCGATCCTTCACAGCAGACGTACTGCTGATGGACGAGTGGGCGTTCCAGCAATTCGACAGAGATATCTGGGCGGCTATCTATCCGACAATCAACAGACCCAATTCCGGACAGGTCATTGGAATATCATCCATCAAACGAGGATCACTGTTTGAGGAACTGTACACGAACGAATCCAACTCATTTGAGAAGGTATTTATCCCATGGTACGCAGACCCTCACAGAGATGACGAATGGTACAAGGAAACGCAGGCGAACCTTGCCGATCCTGTTCTTATGACAGCAGAGTACCCGGCCACGGTTGAGGAAGCATTAACAGTTCCGGGCGGTGCATTCTTTCCAGAGGTGAAGGATGAGTCTTTCAATTCAAACGAAAGGCTTAAAGGATCGCTTGTCACCTACTTTTCCATGGACTACGGCTTGGATATGCTTGCTGGCTACTGGTACAACCGGGATGCCTACGGAAACACGCAGATCGTAAGAGAAGAGTGTCATCCGGACATGACAATCGGCGCCGCGGCAGACATGATTCTGTCAATCACAAGAGAACTGCGGGAAAGAGGTCTGATCGGCCCGGTACAGCAGTATCTTGCACCGCCTGACCTATGGAACCGTTCGCAGGAAAGCGGAAAATCCAGGGCGATTCTGTTCCAGGAGGCGGGGCTTGTACTGACAAAGGTAAACAACGATATCGCAGCCGGTTGTGCCGCCATGAAGGAAATGCTTATCCATACGGACGGTGCAAAAGGCAAGATTACCGCATTAAACGGATGCGCTCCAACGCTTCTTCGGTGCTTGAAGAAGATTCAGAGAGACGAAGACCGGCCGAACATGTCAGCAAGAAGGAAGAGTTTGTCAGTGAAAGTGGGTGGTGCTAATGGCTGAACAGCAGGCAACACAGTTCAATATACCATCTTCTCCAACGCTGAAAGTATACAAGAATGATCGCTTCTTAGGTGCTGACTTCACTTCTGATGCATCAACGGTTGATGAAACAAAGTCCCCAAACACCGTAAACATGATCCGATCTGTACCGGGCAAAATCCGTAAAAGGATGGGGTACAAAGAGATTGGGGATTACAAGCAAAGAATCTGGGGCGTGCACCATCTTTCCACTACGGATATCTGGCTGATTCATGCAGGAGACAAGCTTTATAACCTGTCTGCACCAAAAGGCCGTAAATGGGCCGCAGACAACAAGGAAGTTGTTACTGCTGACAAAGCAGAGAACATCATGCTTTTAACCGGAGATTATGAAGACACGATGATCTATTCCGGAATGGCACAGCATCGTTCTGTTTCTCTTGAACTGTCTCAGAAACTGATCATTCTGGATGGAAAGAAAGCACTCATCTTTGATGGCTTCACGGTGAAGGATCTGAGCGATAACGCGTACATTCCTACACTGCGAATTTCAGAGAATCCAGAAGGCGGTGGAACGGACTATGAAGCACTGAACCTGTTACAGCCGGCATGGCAAGAATGGTTTATCTGCAATGCAGATCATGCAAGCACGAAAGAGTTTCAGCTTGCGTTTGGAACCACAGAATCACCGCTTGATGATACAAAGGTTAAGGCATGGCTTTTGAATGGCGATGGTGACTGGGTGGAGAAGACAGAAGGCACCGATTTCACAGTTGATCGAACAAAGGGAAAGGTGACATTTGTAACGGCTCCCGGAGAAACGCCACTAGCCGGAGAAGATAACGTAAAGATTCAGGCGTACAGAACCGTTAAGGGATATTCGGACAGAGTAAATCACTGCACATTCGGAACGCTGTTTGGAGTAAACGGAGCGCAGGACAGACTGTTCATTTCCGGTAATCCGGACAAGGGCGAAAACGAAGACGGAGAGCTGTTCACATACATTTGTTATGACTGGTTTTCCGGTCAGTACGATCCTACATATTTTGCAGATACGCACTATTCACAGCTCGGTTCAGACAGTACGGCGATTGTTGGTTATTCCATCATCAACAACTATCTGGCTGCATTTAAAGGCGGCAACGAGCAGTCACAGGCTGTTCTGATTCGTGAAGGCGATATCACGGATGACGAGCCTACATTCAAGGTGGTAAACACGCTACAGGGCGTTGGGGCGGTCTCTCCTTACAGTTTTGCTTATCTTGAAACAGAACCACTGTTTCTTACGAAACTTGGCGTATACGCCATCACAGCGCAGGATATCACGGGTGAGAAGTATGCACAGAACAGATCCTACTATCTGGACGGAAAACTGACAGAAGAAGAGAACCTGAACGAAGCATACGGATTCACTTTCAAGGATTTCTATGTGCTTGCGGTGAACAGCCACGTATATGTTCTGGATGGTCAACAGCCAATGCAGACGGATAAGTCAAGGCCGTATGCAACCAGACAGTATGCCGGTTTCTATTGGGACGATGTTCCGGCTTCCGTGTTTTTTGAGTATGACAACACGCTTTGCTTTGGAGCGACAGATGGAAAGATATATGCGTTCTACAAAGACAAGCACGAACTGGGATCATACAACGACAACGGCAAGGAATACGGTGCAATCTGGGAGACTGCGGATATTTCAGAACAGTTGTTCTACAAAAATAAGAATTACCGGTACCTTGCGATTCGGTGTATGCCGGAGATTGTTTCTTCTGTAGAAATATGGGCGCAGAGACGTGGAATCTGGGAGCGCATCAAAGAGGATGCCACAACGCTGAAATATTTCAGTTATCAGCATCTTACTTATTCCAAGTTCACCTATTCGACAGATTCAACGGCAAAGGTATCGTCAACGAAAGTCCGATTGAAGAAACTGGATCACGTTCGGTTCCGATTTGAGAATAACCGTATCAATGAGCCGTTTGGATTGAACGATTTTGCTGTCGAGTACACACAAGGCGGCAACCATAAGTAATGAGGTTTTGAAATGGCATTTACCAAAATTACAGACGAAGACAGAAACGGAAAAGGAAATGTCGGAAGATCTGACACGCCGCAGTTGTCAACGTATGAGATGCAGACAGTTCTGGACGAGCTTGCGAACCTTGCGATTGATGGACTGAATAAGCACATCACCGAAGAGGAAGCAAGCACCGGAGCAATCAACATTGGAGCGACTGTTCCGACCGGATTTGAAGCGTCTGAGAATATCCAGAGTGTTCTGAATGCGATTGCGGCAAAGACAAGAGATGTAGTCGGAGACAAGCATTCTCACGCAAACAAAGACACGCTGGATAAGATCACAGAAACATCCTTGGAAAACTGGGACGGGGTTGCAACGCTTCTTGGGGCCATTAAGACCATCCAGACAACGCTTGTATCGTCAACTACTGCAATCCCTACATCGAGCGCAGTTGCGAACTATATCAGTAATCTGAACTGGAAGAAGATCGTTCTTGACAACGTTTATCCGGTTGGAGCCGTGTACTTCACAACATCAACGGTTGATCCGGCAGATCAGTTTGGCGGTCAGTGGACAAAGATAGAATTTTCCGGTTCTGTGACTGCATACAAGAGGATTTCGTAATGCAGGAAGAAAAACTAATCAACGGAACAACAGTTGGGTTTGAAAAGGGAACAAATCTGGAAGCATCCTACTACATGGCAAAAGCCGCAATGGACAGGATCAAGTTCACGGAAGCAAAAATTGTTGGAGCAAACGGAGGAACAATCACGTTTGAGAACGAAGCACTTGGCGAAGAAAACAAGACAGTAATTCCGCAGACAACTGTTTATGGAGTAACGCCAACAGACATGACGGTAAAGGGTAACACGGCAACTGTTACCTTCGGTCAGTGGAACGTGCCGTTTGAATGCAGACTGATGATTATCAAGTAAAGGAGTAACGATGGCAGACACAATTAAAATATCGGAACTCACAGAGTATACCGCTGATGTAACGGACAGTCTGCTGATTCCGTTGGATGATGGAACAAAGACATACAAGGTTCCGGTTGGACACTTCAATGATGGAGCGGCGTCTTCTGCAAAAGCGTATGCGGACAAAGCAGAGACTTCGGCAAGGAACGCCGCAACCAGTGAATCCAACACAAGACAGGTAGCGCAAGAGATTACATCAAACACCTCAGCGGCGAAGGACGCAGCAAAAGAAGCAGAAGACGCAAAGAACGCAACGGTTCAGCTCAAGGCTGATACGGAACGTGCGGTTGCGTCTATAAAGACATCTGTACAAAATGCATCGGACTCCGCACTATCTGCTTCTGATTCTGCGGATGATGCTTCTGATTCAGCCACATTGTCCAAGTCTTGGGCGATAGGTGGAACCGGAAAAAGAGAAGACGAGGATGTAAACAACGCGAAGTATTGGGCTTCAATTGCGGGAGCTGCGGCAGGAGGCGGCGTTCTTTCCTTTAATGGACGCTCTGGCTTTGTGGTTCCGGAAGACGGTGATTATAAGTCTGAGCAGATCAAGCGTGGAGATTCAACCGTAGAAGCATCGTTGACTGCGCTGGAAGAGACCGCAGGCGATGCAACAAACGTACCGATTGGAACGGTTGTAGAAGCAACGGAAGAGTATCCGGAAATTTCTTCCGGAGAAACAGCCGGAGTGATTTCTGGTAAAACAAAAAAATTCCTGGCATCGCTGAAACTTCTCGTTAAGACCGTAGAGAGAGATCTTAAACTTCTTATCTCAAACGTTGATAAGAAAACATCCATAAGGCTTCCAGCGCAGTCTCTTACCGCCGCAGGAGGATCTCTCAAATTCACGGATGATTCCATTACAGATACATCACTGATCGAAGTATACGCAACGATTCCTAACATATCTCCGTCAATTTACTCTGTAACCGGATCAACACTGACAGTTACGTTTGACGCTCAGGAGAAGGCTTTTGATGTCTGTGTGACAGTGAGGAAGGAATAATGGCAACCGTAAACAAAGTAGCATTGGCAAACGGAACCGTCCTGATTGATCTTACTTCGGATACGGTCAAGGCTGAATCTGTTCTTGCTGGAGTAACTGCACACGACAAAAGCGGAGCAAAGATCACGGGAACGCTGTTTGCAGATTATCCGGACAGCATGGAACTTACAGATTCGATTACAGATTCCAGTGGGAACGCTGTTATTGACAGTTCCGGAAGTCGGATAACGGGGATAAGAAAGTACAAAATGGTGTAGCAATGGCAACGTTTTTCAACTGTGAAGGCACAGGCAACAATCCCTACGAGGGAGAATACGAGGTAACACCAATGCTCAGCAAGGATCAGACTTTGCCAACAGCGAATAAAACAATGCGAAAAGATGTTACGGTTCACGAGGTTCCTGTCTATATGGTGTCGAATGAATCTGGCGGGTACACAGTAACAATATGTAAGGAGTAAAAGATGGCAGAAACAAAAAAGATTGGAAAAGTAGTTCTCGGCGATGAGGTACTGATAGACCTTACTGCCGACACAATCACCGCCGAAGACCTCAAAAAAGGAGTAACAGCGCATGACAAGTCTGGTGCGGCGATCACTGGTACAAACACAAAGGATGCAACAACGGCAGACGCAACGGCTGCGGCAGCGGAAATTCTTTCCGGTAAAACCGCTTATGTAAAAGGCGCAAAAGTAACCGGAACCATGAAAAACAACGGGGCTGTCTCCGGTGAGATTTCAACAGTAGCAGGAGCCTATTCTGTTCCGGTTGGATATCATGATGGTTCTGGAAAGGTTGCGATTTCTGCAACAGAACAGAAAAAGCTGATTGCTTCGAATATTAGGCAGGGAGTTACCGTTCTTGGAGTAACCGGAACAATGTCTGGAACAGAGGGAGCAAAGGCGCAGGCAAAGACGGTAACGCCTTCTCTTACGCAGAAAACGGTCACTCCGGACACTGGATATAACTATCTTTCACAGGTTGTTGTTTCTGCAATTCCAGTAGTAAGAGCGGATAACACATCGGGCGGTCAGACGGTAACGATTGGATAAGGTGACTTATGAGCAGAATAAAAGACTATACGGCAGCATCTACAATCGGATCATCCGAAAAGATGCTGCTGGATGGTGAAAACGGGACGAAGAGCATCACAGCGGAGAATCTTGCAAAAGCCCTTTTAGGATACTCGCTGAAAAGGCTTCCGGCACAGTCTCTCACAGCTTCCGGTGGGACACTGACTTTCAAAGATGCGAGTATCACGAAGGATTCTTTGATTGAGCCGTATGCAACCATACCGAACATCTCACCATCCAACATTACTGCATCCGCAGGCGTTTGCACAGTGACATTTGATGCACAGAGTTCATCTTTTGACGTGTGCATCACGGTAAGAAATTAAAGGAGAAAAAGCATGAAGACACTCAAGTTCAAGAACGGGAAGACATTCGATTTCAGAGACACAAGCACCATCAATACTCTGGTGTATGACTGCACAGCCTTCGCTGATCTGGATTTTATCAAGGCCCAGTTCGAAGTAGCAGACAACCTCATCGGTGGAACTTTTGATGGTGAGCCTATCACCGGAGTGGTATATACGGGTGCACAGGTAGAGCTTGGCACGGACGGCAAGATCGTGGCACGCTTTACAGCCAGAGACCTGACCGAAAAAGAAATTCTGGAGCAGAGAGTAAGCGACCTTGAGGACGCTATGGCTGATCTGATCGCATAAGGAGGGACGAGCATGAGCAAAGCAAAGGCAAGAATTTTAGCAAGATGTATCTATCGTGGGTCTAAGACCATCGAAGACGTAGATGAGCAGTGTCGTGATGCAGTGAGAGAGCAGTATCTTCTGCTGTTCGGAGAGGAGCTGACATAATGAGTTTCTATCCGTGTCGTGTTGGGGGGGGGGGTAATGGTATTGACCCAGATAAGATAAGACATCCAATTAGTGCAAGTAATAGTTATGATACATCGCCATTACAGCGATTGAATTGTCTTACTTATAACGGAACTACAGGCGTATCCACATTTATAGCTCCGGAAGATTGTGCCTTTGTATATATGTACGGAGGAGGAAATTTTAGTGGTGGGGCATTCAAGTACGAAGGAACTGGAAAGACAATATATGCAGGCTGTACTGTCAACGTCAATTATAAACTTGGCATGTTTGCAGATGTTAAAAAAGGTGAAAAGATAACGTGGACTCCGGTAGCACCACAATATACATCTTATTTTGATGGCGCTTCCTTCATAATTTTAAAATAGGAGAATCGAAATGTCATTTTATCCAGCAAAAGGAGGAAATGGTAATGCTAGTACAGCAGAATCATTTTATCTCGCAGTAGACGGAACGAAAACTATAACACTAGCTGCGAATGCAAACGCAATATACATCATGTCTGACTTAAGAGATGCGACAACTTTTTTTAGAACGTATGTGAACGATGTGCTTAAAACAAGCAGCATATCAAACATCTTTAACTGTGGGGATGCGTGGGGTGCAAGTGTTGGGAAGCTATCCGGAAATTTCAAAAAGGGGGATGTAGTGAAGTTCACTCCTTTGGCCGGCATAGCACACAGCATCAAAATGACGATGATCGCAATAACAGAAGAAAATTAAAGATTAGTAATCATCCCCGGCAATTGCCGGGGATTTATTATGCCTAAAAGAAGTGCTATCATTATCTACACACTGCATCAAGCAGAAAGGGGTAACAAGATGAAAAAAATGATAGCAACCTTTACGGCGATTCTGACAGCTTTTTCGCTGGCACTTCCAATCACAGCGAATGCACAGACCATCACAGCAACCAGTGTGCCGAATGTTTTTGGTGGATACACAACCACTTATAACATTCAACCGACCTATAGACCGATGACGTTTGCAGAGTTTGCGGCAAGAGCAACGGCGTATGCAAGTAGACAGTATGATGCACAGAATCAGGCCGCATGGCAATACGCGATTGCAAATCCTCAGCTTTCCACGATTTCCAATGCACTAGGCATAAATCTATCGTTCGTTACGAACCAGATTTCGTTCAAGCTCAATGCAGACCACAGTGCGGCAACGGTGAATTATCCGTTTGTCATTCAGAACAACAGCGATGCCGTTTGGTATCCTGACCCATTTATGCTAACGGACGCTGCCGGCAACGTGTACTCGACAACTTCTATGGTCATGGGAGCTGTTGCGATAGCTCCACATACAGCTCAAACCATTGGTGTGCAGTTTGTTGTTCCTTATAACCAATTTGGAAATCTTTGCTCAGTACAATTATCGCAGAACTCTTTTAGCGACACACCGGAAGTAGTAAGTGATTTTAATACCATGAGCCTGGATCAACTTGTTGCAAAGTATGGGATTGGGAATGTAAACGTGTGGAGCATTAACTCTTCGACAATGTTGTACTAATATCCAACATCTTTTACGGCACTCTCGGAAACGGGGGTGCTTTTTTTATGCCTAATTTTACAAACGTTTTGAAGTTTCTATGATGTGAGTATAAGGATAACTGCCTGTCTGAGCGGTTATCGGACAGGAGAAAAGTTGAATGGATAGACCAATAACGATCACTCCATCCGAAATGTATACGGCGATCATGGCTGTTTGTGGAACGATCACCGCCGTTGCCGCAGCTATTGCCGTAATTGCGAAGGTGATAGAGCGTATGAGAAAACCAAACAAGACGCAAGACGCAAGACTAAACGAACACGAAGCGTGGTTAAAACGACACGACAAGAAGTTCGATGATTACGACAAATACCTGTCAAACGACAAAGCGCGTCTTGATCATCTTGAGGGGTCAAATATTGCTTTTTCACGTTACATGCTTGCACTTGGCAATTTCATGATTGGAGCATCGGACAAGGAAGCATTGAAGTCAGCAATAAACAGGTTTCAAGAGTTCATTCTGAACGGAGAGGAAAGAAATGAGTAATAAGGTATATGACATTCTGAAGTGGGTAGCAATCATTGTTCTTCCGGCAGCGTCTACGTTTGTAGCAACCGTAGGCCCTTTGTGGGGAATGCCGATGACGGACGCTGTTGCACAGACCATCACGGCAGTAGGGACATTTCTCGGTGCTGTTCTGATGGTTTCTACGGTGCAGTACAAGAAGGGATAACCGATGGCATTAAACGGAATTGACATTGCATCGTATCAGAAAAGAATTGACCTCACCGCCGTTCCCTGTGATTTTGTAATCATCAAGGCAACGCAGGGAACAAAGTATGTTAATCCTGATTTTAGAAGAGCATACGAACAGGCAATCAATGCAGGAAAACTTGTCGGCGTATACCACTATGCATCTTCTGGCGGTGCTATCGCCGAAGCAGATCATTTCTTAGACACAATCGGAACTGCTGTCGGAAGGGCGATCCTATGTCTTGACTGGGAGAAGGGAGATAACGACAACTTCCAGAACGTAGCTTACGCCCACAAATGGCTTGATTATGTCAGGAATAAGACCGGCGTTACTCCGTTTATTTACATGAGCAAATCTGTTTGCCGTGATTTCAACTGGAGCAATGTTGCCAGCCTGTATCCTTTGTGGGTTGCACAGTACGGAAACAGTTTGCCAACCGGATACAAGGTGTTCCCGTGGACAGATCGAGGTGGATACGGCGCATGGAAGTCATGCACGATATTCCAGTATTCGTCAACGGGACGATTAACCGGATGGGCCGGAAACCTTGACCTTAACAAAGCATATCTGACAAGGGAAGAGTGGCAGAGAATGGCATCCACTACGAAGAAGACCGAAGCAGCTGCAACCACAGGAACCTATACCGCAGAAACCTATAAGGTTGGCTCTTATGATCTCTGCGATGTGAAGTATGGAGATCGCGGAGAGGTTGTCCGCTTCTTACAACAGCTCTTAAATGCGGAAGGATTCCCTTGTTCAGCAGACGGAATCTTCGGAGGCAAAACAGAAAAAGCATTGGCAGATTATGACTGTTCTATCCACAACATTAAGTGTGGAAAAGGAACATGGGAAAGACTCTTGAGGTAAGGAGGATATATGCGTGTAGAAACAATTACCGGAGGCGCGGTAAGCGGAAAAAGCAAAGTAGTAAAGAACAATCAGACCGGAGAACGCTATATCGTCTCCAACAGAACCGCCGCACAGAACGAAGCGGCAAACAAGGCATATTCCGGCGGTGGATCGCATTCGACAAGAAGACCGTCTGGTGGTGGTGGCGGTGGAACGTCAAGTACAGGCGGGGCAATCAATAACGGGGCATCCGGTGGAGCGGCAGGAGCAGGATACAACCAGTCTTCCAGCTATACCGGCCCTAGCCTGTCCGATATCTATTCTCAGTACCTTGCAGGGATCAGAGCACAGGCAGAGGAAGCCTATAACCGTAAGATGGAGAATATTTCCAGAGCTTACGACAGTGCAAGAGGGAACCTGGACAACAACCTGAACGAGACCAGAAGACAGCTCACAGAATCCAGAGACTATTCCAACAAGAATATCAACACAGACGCGGATGATTCTTTGAGACAGGCATACATCAATGCGATGCTTCAGAAGAAGAACCTTCGTCAGAACATGACTGCGCAGGGTTTATCTGGTGGCGCGAACGAATCCACTCTTGCTTCACTTTCCAACAACTACGGAAATGCAAGAACAGACGTAAACACACAGCGAAACAGATCCCTTGCGGATCTGGAGCAGACGTTCAACACCAATATTTCACAGGCTATTCAGCAGTACAACAATGCCTTGTCCAGTCTGGATTTGCAGAGAATGCAGCTTGAGAACGCAGCGCAGGATGCGCTTGCAAACTACCAGACAGCGTATTCTGACAACATGGCCTACATTGCTCCAAGCAATGATGCTTATATATCTGCACTCAATGCATTGCAGAACAACCAGGCTAGTTTCACGTTTGATCCTACGGAAGCAAATAATCCTTATGCACTTGCACAGATTCAGCAGGCACAGACAGGAGACACGTCTACGAACTATGCGAAGCTGTTACAACAGCAGGCACTCAATGGAGCTAATTCCAGTCAGTTAAAGAGAATGGCATTCGCGGCACTTCAGAGAGGTGCAAACGCTCAGAGCCTTGCACAGACGCTTAATATGCTCGGTGTTGCATAACAATATGTGAGGGGCTTCGGCCCCTCATTTTTTTTACAGGAGAAATCTATGGTAAACAGAGACTTGCAGGCAGTAAAAGCGGCAATCAGTCAGCAGAACACGATGCAGAAGCGCATGGAAAAGATGCAGATGAGATCGCTTTATGCAAATAACACGGCTGAATCTCTCATTAAGAGTGCGAAGAAGGCAGGGTATACTGTTCCGGCATCTGCATATCAGCCTGTTCAGCAGGCACCTCAGCAGACGCCTCAGCAGTCTGGTGGAATTACGGCAGATTCTTTGATGAAAGAATATCAGCAGTGGCTCAGCGAGCAGTCCAACCAGACCGCACAGAACACCACAGAACTGTCTTCAGGTGGTGCATCTGGTACGGGATATCGGCAGTATTTGCAGAACAATCAGCAAATCCCGTCCTTAAATGGTGGTCCAAACGACATGAGCAATGATGATATTGCAAAGCAGATCAACATTGCAAACATGGTGCAAGACCAGAAAGCACAGACTCAGGAAGAGCAGGACAAGAATGTTGCTGACATTCTGTCTAAGCTGAACAGTGATTCTTCGATGGCTGACAAGGCAAGGCAGCTTCTCAACAAGAGGAATACTGACTACACCAGTCAAACCGGAAAGACAGACTACAATGAAGCTGTCCAGAGGACGTTACAGAGCGCGATTCCTTCTCTTGCAGACAATCAGCCGCAGTCTACGGAAAACGCTCAGAAAACGGCACAGACAAGCGCACAGAGCTATTCTAACGAAGCAATTGCGAAGATCATGGCTGACGCAGGAGGTGGAGACGAAAAGGCACTTCTTGATCAGCTCAACAACGATCCGGAACTTGCAAAACAGGCTCAGTCTATCTTGAGCCAGAGAGATTCTGACTATGCCGCACTGACCGAAAAGAAAGCGGAAACACAACAGCCTGTTCAGCAGACCACGCAGCGCACATCCAAAGAGAATAAAAAGGCTCAGTCTGCCTATAAGCAGGCTCAGGCAGCAACACAGACCGCAAAAAAGAAACTGGAAACTGAACAGAAGAAGATTGACCAGAACAGTCAAAAGTTAAAATCCTTGCAGAATAGCCTTGCAAAAGCAAAGAAGATCGCACAGAAGACCGGGCATTATGAACAGGTAAATGCCATTCAGCAGAAAATCAGAGGATTGCAGGATACGTCTGCGGATAACGAGGCGTTCAAGAAGGCTACAGAGAAATACAACAAAGCGAAGTTCAACGAACGCGCCGCTAAGCTCAAATTGGCGAATCAGGCATTGACTAATCCGGTAACAACAACGAAAGAACCGGAACAGACCGCCATTGCTGCTGCAAACGGTACCTTTACTCGGAACAAGAAGGAAGACTATACAACCAGCAATGGAAAGGGCGGTGTAATTTACAACGATGACGGAACCGTAACGACAAGGCACGGAAACGACACAAGAACTACCAGAAAAGGCGTTCTTCCGTCACTTGTTGAAGGATTCGGACAGGGATTCACAGGCGCAGCACAAGGCATTGCAAAGGCTGTCTCAAACGCGCTTGGAAGGGATGATATTACACAGAACATTGACCTTGCAAACGAAGTAGACGAACAGGCAGCAAAGAGCAATCCGAAATCCTATGCACTTGCGAAAGGAGCCGGAAAGTTCTTGAACACTGCGCTCATGTATTCATTGGCAAACGGTGTCGGAAACCAGATCGGCGCAACGGATGCGGCTAAAAGTGTGATCAAGAAAGCTATTCCCGGTATTTCTGCAAAAGCACTTGATACTGCTGCAAACATCGCAGTAGGACAGGCGGCAGACACACTCATTGATACAACGCCTACTGCAATTCAGGCATATAAAGACGGACAGAGCGGAACGGAGCTTGCCAACACCATTGCAGCAAACCAGTTACAGAACCTTGCATTTAACGCAGGGGGAGAAGCAATTCCGTCTATTTTGAGTGCGCTGAAAAGCAAGGGTCAGACCGCAGAGGACGCTATTTCTAATATTGCAAAGAACGCAGGACTTAACGTCAACACAGCGGATCTCAAATATCAGAGTAGCGAAGATGCAGCAGAAGAAGCACGCAGAATGCTTTCTGATGAGCTTGCAAGACAGAGTGATGAACTTGCAAGGCAGAGAGTAGATGTTCAGTCACCGGAGGATGCCGACAAGGAAGCATCGAACCTTCTCAGCCAGTACATGGCAGAAAAAGGAAAAGTTCAGAACGGTATAAACGGATTCCTTAACAAAGCTCAAAACGTGAATTATCCAGATGAAGAAATCGGGTCTATTGTTGATGCCGCAAAACAGAATCAAGTTGAAAGTGGAACGAAGAAATTATCGGATGCTATCAACAAAAGAGCAGTGACAGCGGATTCCTTGGACAAGCTTGCCACCTACTTTCCTGACAAATACCGGAATCAGCAGAAACTGACCGCCAATGACGATGATATACGAAACGCTGTTGAGAGAATCAAACAGGCACGCCCCGATCTTGCAGAAAATGTTGAAAGTCTCGTGAAAGAAGCGTTCCCCGACTTTGATTTGGACAAAAACCCGGCGAAGATTTACAAGGACGTTCCTGATTCCGGTCTGTCCGGCGATGTTGATAACGTTTTGGGAGACTACCAACCTCGACAGAAATTGACGAAGAGCGGAAGGGCAAAAGGCTCCGACGCTTACGATGTCAATACGTCCGTGGCTAGCCTTGCAAAGCATATCGACAACTACGAAAAGAAGTATGGTGTTGCTGATGATACCGTAAAGGGATATCTCGACAAGGCAAAAGCCTCAGTAAATGATATCTCAGATGCTATTGTCAACGGAAAGCCCGGACTTGCGGAAGAAGCAAGCGATAACTACCGTCAGGCACTCAAAGATCTTTCTGATTACTCAAAGAAAACTGTAGAAGGATTTGATCCGAAGGATTTGAACGGGCGGGCTTATTCCGCCACCACAAACAACATCCTTGGTTATCAGTCCAGAAGATCATCGTATTCTAAAGCCGATCTGATGGCCGATGCAGATGAAGCAGTAACACAGGCGGATGAAGCAGTAACGCAGGCACCAAAAAATGACAAGATTCCTTCTATTAAAGACGGTTCCGACTGGGACCCGAACAAGAGAATCAGCGAGATTCTAGGCCGTGATGTAACTATGGCTGAGGATATGCCGGACGGAAGTGTTTCTCTCACAGAAAGGATGCCGAAATCAAAAAACGTTTCTTCGGAGCCTTCGTCTATTCCTAGCATAAATTCAGCAAAAAAAAACGTCGAAAGCATTGATGAGGCGAACAGACGAGGACAAGATGCGTTTGATCAGCTTGTTAATGATGTAAAAGAAACCGAAGGCAAGGCAAACGACATTCCAAACACAGAAAACAGCAAGGCGTATACTGCACCCGGAACAGCAGAGAAGGAAATTGATCCAGAAGATGCAATGGAAGTTGATCCAGAAGATGCAGTAGATCGTATAACCGAACGCATGTCAAAGCGCAAGAGCAATACGGACAATGAAGGCTATATCGGAAGAGGCTACACCAACACCGTCAAAAATTCCGGTCTTGCCACGGATGAGCAGTATGCGAAGGGATTAGACGAACAGACACGACACTTCACTGTTTCGGAGAAGGAATCATTTGAAACGGGAAAGGCAATCTACGATAACGATCCGAAGGCGTTTGTTCAGAAATATTCTTCTTCCATGGGAAAAGATCAGCTAAAGAACCTTGGATCATCTGATGTTGATGCAATGCACATTGCTTACGGAAAACTGAACCAGATGGCAAAGAACGCAACCGATCCGGTAGAAGCAGAGAGCCTTAGAAGACAGGCTTCCAACATTGCACGTAATCTTACGGATGCACAGCACTATAACGCTCAGACGTTGCAGGCAAACGCGAAATGGAGAAACAACATTGACGGTGCGCTGATGTCTGCTGACGGAACAATAAAACGCCTTCGCGATGAAGCACTTTCTCCTAAAGAGCATAGCCAGATTGACGATGCATCACAGAAGATTTCTGAAATGCTCAAGAAGATGCTTGATGGAAAGATGGAAACAACGTCAGACAATCAGCTTGCATGGCAGGAAGTGAAGAAAGCCCTTGACGGTTACTCTCAGCTCAAAGGAAAGTTTACAGACAAACAGATTCAGAACCTTACGGATTCTGTTCTGAAAGACAAAGACTGGAACGGCATTCAGGATCTTCTTGAAATGCAGATGACCGGATACGGCGGTGTTTCTTCGGAAGCAATCGACAAAGCAACGATGCTCTTCGATGAAGCACAGAAGTACGGGTACAATTCCAGAAAATACATGGATCTTGAGCAGGAAGCATACAACGTGCTTGCGAAAGATATCCAGTCTCAACCGGGATATAAAGGCGCGTCATTCGGACAGAAGTTAGATTCTTTCCGTTATCTTATGATGCTTGGAAATCCGAAGACGCAGGTAAAAAACATCGCAGGAAACGTACTGTTCGGAAAGCTCACAGACCTTAAAGACGATATTGGTGCGCTCATTGAGACTGCCGTTGATCGTGCAAATAAGGCATCTGGTGGTGAAGGAATACAGAGAACAAAATCCATTCTGAATCCGCTCAGTGAGAGCGATAGCAAACTTGTTTCCGCTGCAAAAGAATATGGTGAAGAATACGCCGCAAGAGCACTGTCTGGAAACAAATACACGAATCCGGGTGTGGAGCTGGATAAAGCACTTTCAACCTTTGGAAACGGAAAAGTTGGAAAGATGGTTCAGAGTTTATCCGACTTAACAACAAAATCGTTGGATAAAGCTGACCAGAGAGCAATGATGAACAAGTATCAGAACGCTCTTGCCCGTTATGTGAAAGCAAACGGAAAAGACATTTCAATCTTTTCTGATACATCACAGGAAGCAAAGGACTTCCTGTCCATGGCAAGCGATTATGCTATTCATCAGGCAGAGGAAGCGGCATTCCATCAGGACAGTAAGCTTGCGTCTGGGCTTACAAACTTTGCAACAATGTTAAAGAACGGAAATGTTGGAGAAAAAACGGCCGGAACACTTATTGATGCAACAGTTCCGTTCAAGAAGACACCGATTAACGTATTAAAATCGTGCCTGCAATACAGCCCGGCAGAATATGTATATGCCTTTGCTGACGCGTATAAGTTTCATCGTGGCGAAATTGATGCGGCAAAATTCATTGACGACATGGCAAAAGCAACAACCGGAACAACAATGTGCGTCATCGGATCAATTTTTGCTCATGCAGGAATCGTTCAGATTGGATCAGATAAGGGGGTGAAAGAGCAAAACGCAGACACAAGAACCGGAAGACAGCAGATGGCTGTAAAGATCGGCAAGCAGTATGCCAATCTTTCGGATCTTGTTCCGGCAGCATCGCCTTTTATTATCGGTGCAACAATGTACGAAGCGTTCAAAAAGAACGGGAAAGGAATTGATGCTCTTGTTGACGGATTGTTAAATGTTGAAAGCGGTCTTGTTGATACAACCATGCTTTCCGGTCTTTCTTCCGTGCTTAATTCTGTACAGTATATGCAGCAAGGTGAAGAGCCTATAAACGCGGTAACACGGTCTGTAGCGGAAAGTTATGCGGGGCAGTTCCTTCCAAGCGTAGGCAGAGCGATCAACTCTACCGTTGATGATACACAGAGAAGTTCCTATTCAAGCAAAACCGGAGTAGGGAAAGAAGTTGAAAGCACAGCGAAATACCTTGAAACAAAAATACCTGGCTTACAGCAAGTTGGAGATTGGGCTGATAAAAACGACATCCCCGTTCTTAACAAGCTGAAACTGCAACCGGCTATTGATGCTTGGGGCAACGTAAAGAAGCAGAACAGTGCCGGCATGGATGCCTACACTGACAACAAGGTAGCAAACGCAGTCGGAAGAGGTGTTGCCAACTTTGCTACTCCTGCAAAACTGTCAGCAGACAAGAGCACGGATCTCGACAACAAGATCAGAGATTTAAAAGAACGCCTTGTTTCCAATGGGGAAATGTCTGCGGAAGATGCGGACAACCTGTTCCCGTATACGGCCACGAGTGAAGCTAAGATTGGCGGAGAAAAGCTGCCAGAAAAGGATTGGACACAGTACCAGATCGACAAGGGAACAACGAGCGCAGAGCTTGCAAAAGAGCTTCTTACAAGCGGAAACTATGACGATCTGAGTGATACAGACAAGGCAGATATCCTTCAGAAGATCTATAAATTCTCTAAGTCGAACACTGCGGCAGAATACGGTGGAAGTGCTTCCTCAAGCAATTCCAAACTCTCAGAAGCTTATAAGAGTGGTGGAGCAAAAGCGGTTATTGATTCCATGATTGGATCATCCGAAAAGAGTTCTTTCACAAGTGCAGTACAGGCAAGCAACAGCGAAGGCAAGGCTTCGATTGACAACGTAATCGACTACTTGAATGCGGTTGAAAAGAAAGATCCGGCGCAGGCAAAAGAGCTTGCTTCTCAGGCATCCGAATATCAGAGCGGAATATATAAGAAGCAGAGTGGGAAGTGGGTATACCAGAACAAGAACACAACAAAGACCGGAACAGGCAAGGCTGTTGCGATTCCCGGCCCTGATGAAGTTGGGCTTCCGAAGGCATCCACGAAGGCAAGCACGAAAAGCACCGAAACTGTTCCGGATATGTCCAGTAAACTTTCGGAAGTGCGAAAGAACAAGGACAAGGCTATCGCCGCAATCAAAAAAGGTGAATCTGCTGACAGCGCCGTAGTAAATGCCGGCTATTGGGCTAACAGGAACTACGAAAGTCGCTACAGTAAATACTCATCTGCAAAGATTCCGGGACTTAGCAAGTCTGAGGAAAACTTCAAACTTATCTATCAGACGATGGATTCAGACAGAAACGGCAATCTGAAAAAGAAAGAGGTTGTGGACTACATCAACAGTCAGAACCTCACAGCAGCACAGAAACGAGCAATGTTCAGCGCATTTGCCAACAAGAATTGGAAGAATCCATATTAAAAAAAGAACACCTCACTGGGAAACCGGTGGGGTGCTCTTTTTGTTTCTACACTGTGTACTCGTCTTTTCCGTCTGCAACAGCCTTGTAGCATGAATCAATAGCTGCACGAAAGTTCTTTATGTCTGGAAGAATAGCATCCGGTTGACGAATGCTTCCCGTTGAATTAGCCACAGTATACTTGCTGTAGATCAGCTCTGCAACATCAATTCTCTCTTTGATTTGTAAGTGGTTCAGTGCACACAGCTCATCAATTTGCCCGTTCCATGACGAACCAGTTCCACCAAACAAACAGAACGCAAGCCTTCTTATTTCCGAATCCGGAGCTACGTTCTTAAAATACTGGACAACAGCATCGCGGATATACTGCACAGAAGCCTTTGTGCTTTCACTAGAATCCGGATCTGGATGAAGGTATTCAAGATAGTATCTGAGAGGGTTTACACCGCACATATCAAGCCATTCAACCACATCTTCAAACGGTGGGTTCGCGGTTCCGTATTCCCACGATTGGATAGTTGAAACAGAGTGATGCATAGATTTTGCTAAACTTCTCTGACTGATGCCGGCTGAAACCCTTGATTTATGCAGTATCCCAACTAATGCATCAGATACCATTCTGCTCATATAAAAATTCCCCCTCTCTTTTGATTCTTGACACGATATTCCGTGTCAAAATGGACGATTTGCACGCATGACTAATGCGCTCAGAATCCTAAAATGCACTCAGGAGGTGGGAATTATGGCAAGAAATGATATGTACTATCCCCCATATTATAATCCGATGCAGAGACCGATCAGCCTGTTGCATTGTTCCGGTGCAAGCGGAGCAACAGAAATGAAGTTACCACCCGAATCAACAGCGGCAGTCTTCGATGACCAGACCGACCGGGTGTACATCGTAACCAATGAAGGGGATTTCATGGGCAAGTCAAGAATAAAATATACGTTCGATCTTGTCAAAATTCCTACTCCTAATGATGTAATTACCCGTTCCGAATTTGATGAACTGCGGAGGTCTATAGAGAATGTCCAGCACGCTATTTCCGAACAACTCAAATCAACAGGACTTGCAGAAAGCGATGAAACAGGCGCAGAAGATGGCAAGCAACCCGAACATACTGCAACAGGTTCTTCAAATGGTCGGAAGCGGATCACCTAAAGATTTATTTTATGCCAAGTGTAAAGAAATGGGCATAAATCCGAACACAATTTTATCAATGCTTAACATGAAATAACCCGATCAGGTTATCTATAAACGGTCTTATCGGCCCGGATTGATTCCATAAGGAGGTAAATTATGGATGGAACAATGTCCCCGGCTGATATGGCAGCCGTTATGGGAAATGAAGGCGCCGGTGGTTGCGGCGGCGGTATGTGGATCTTTGCCCTGCTGATTCTGCTTGCAATTGGAGGTGGTGGCGGTCTTTTTGGAGGTAAAACCGGAGATCGTGGCGCAACGGTTGGAGATGTCCAGAGATCGACTGATTTTGCGGCTCTTGAGCGGCAGAACAACGAGATTACGGACGCAGTAAGACAGGGTGTGTATGACACAACCGGAGCTGTCAAGGATGCCAACTATAACACGCTTGGAGAGATCAGAGACCTTGAAACAGCGGTTAATACTGGCTTCACGAACCAGCAGAAGTGTTGCTGCGATACACAGAGAGCGATTGATGGTGTGAAGTACGAGGGTGCTATCAACACTGCTTCGATCAATCAGAACACCACTGCGCAGGTTCAGAAGGTTCTTGACGCAATCGCAGGAAACCGCATGGCAGACATGCAGAACCAGATCAATCAGCTTCAGCTTCAGGCGGCAATGTGTGGGATTCCGAGAACGAATCCGTATGCTTATGGGGTATATCCTTATAACCCGTCTCCCTGCTGTGGCAACTACAACTAACTGTAAGCCCTGCCGCTTCGGCGGTGGGGCGTTTTTCAAAAAGGAGAAAGAATATGGCAAACTGTAACTGCCTTAAAAATCCGCATTATAAATCCAGCTCCCAGTTCTACTGCACTACGTCCCAGACAATCGGAGCCACGGCATCTCCACTGTCACTGTTGGGAACTGAGGTTACGGATACCGGAGCTTCCGTAAACGTGCTTCCGACCGCAATCCAGATTGATCACGGCGGTCTGTATGAGATCGAGATTGCCGTTAATATCGCACAGACAGCAGCCGGCATAGTAAATCTTGCCCTTGCCAAGAACGGGACTGTATTGCCTGAATCTCAGCGTTCTGAGACCGTGCCGATTGGTAATTCCATCATGGAGACAAGAACGATCCGATACCTGGCTACGTGTTGCTGTCAGGAGCCTACACAGATTCAGCTTCTTATCAGCGGAGAAGGAACCGGAACGGTAACTCTTGTATCCGGATGCATAGTTAAACTTGCGTGAGGTGGACTATGAAACAGATTGAAAAGTTCATGGAACAGATTACGGATGAACTGGACGACACGAGGGACTATGCAAAGTGGGCGGCAGAGATCAAGGAGAAATGGCCCGACATTGCAGAAACCCTGTATACGATCAGCACGCAGGAGTATAAGCACGCAACCATGCTTCACGAAGCTGTTCTGAAGATCAAGGAACGAAGGCTGGCAGAAGGGTCGCTTCCGGAAGGAGCATTGGAGTTCTGTTCTTACATGCAGAACAAGCACGTTGACATGATGGCAGATGCCAAGGCATATCAGGATATTTACAAGGAGATGTAATCATGATTATTATCAGTGAGAGTAATGTGTTACCTGAGATAGTATCAGACAGTGAATTTTTGTCTTTATGCTCTAATGTAGACGTTACCGAACTGCTTGAAATCATGGATGATCTCATGCAAGATTTGGCTGTTTTATACCCTAAAAAGTACAACTTAATATTAAAAGCAATCGCAAGGCTAAAAAATAGTGCACACGACAGTGCACACGAAAACTGAAAAACGCTTTAAAATGAACGTTTTTTGGACATTGCTTACGGGTTCGATTCCCGCTGGCGGCATCTTTTCAAAAACCTTGTACTTTCAACGAAAACGGTCGCAACCGTTGGAAATACAAGGCTTTTTTGATGCTCAAACGGAATACTGTGTTCCTGCTATGCCCAACGGAAAAACAGAAGTCGAGATCATGCTTGAAAAAATGGTTATAGAATTTTACGTAAGATAAAGCAGAATGGAAGAGTTAAGAGTGATGGAATTTGATATTGAAAAGTGTCAGTATATTGATGATATGCCAACCCCTTTTTTCGCAATTGAAGTACTGGATAATGAGCGACATGATCCGGATAATTTTATCATCCGATACTCGAACAAGGCGCATAATACTTTAGTTGGTTTGAAAAAAGAAGAGGTCGAAGATCAACCTTTCTGGAAGATGTTCCAGGTGATGGATGCCAGCCAGACAGAGATTTATCGAGAAACTGTGAAAAACAATGAGTCTCGCCGTATGGATCGTTATAATGAGCAGCTCGGTAAGTTTGTGCGTGTTATGACATACCCACTGGCACCTCACATCTGTGGCAGTATGATTGAGGTGATTTCTGATTATCAGGATAACTTAATGGGATGTTTGAATCTGAAAGGATTCCAACAAAGAGCAGCGCAGATTATGGGGAAGAATCCGGAACAGGCGTATGCATTTTGGTACTGTGACATCAAGCAGTTTAAGTATGTGAATGATAACTTTGGCTATGTAGAAGGAGATTATATTCTCAAGATTATCGGTGAAAAGCTTACATCTATATTGGGTAAGGATGAATTGATGGGCCGTGTGACAGGCGATATATTCGTGCTTATGGCGAAGTTTGTAAGTGAGGAGACATCAGAACAGCGTTTTCATGCCGCAGTTAAGTCGGTGGTGGATACTTATCAGGAACGCTGGAGGCAGCATTACGATCTCAAACTGGCCGGTGGTGTCTATGTGTATCGACCAGGAGAAAGCGAAAGACGCAGTGTTAGTCGTTACCTTGATTATGCGAATTCTGCCAGAAAACAGGCAAAACGCGTAAAGGGCGGAAATTGCGTTGAATTTTTTAAAAAAGAGATGTGGGAAAAAGAAAGGCGCTGGGTAGAGATCAGTCATCATCTGAAGCAGGCGATTGAAGATGGGGAGATTCAGCCATGGTTCCAGCCACAGTATGATTATCGTCATGGGAAATTGATTGGTGCCGAAGTGCTCACTCGTTGGGTACACCCGGAATACGGCAACATTTATCCGGACGAGTTTATTCATGTTCTGGAAGAGTCCGGACAGATTCTGGAATTGGATGCATACATCTGGGAATGCGCGTGTCAATATATTCGCAAATGGCAGGACGCAGGCTATCGCATGCCGCTTTCGATTAACCTATCGAGAAAAGATGTGCATGGTCACGGACTGTTAGAACAATTGGTGGAATTGACGAATAAATACGAGATTGATCGTGAACTTCTGCATTTGGAGATTACGGAAAGTGCGTACATGGATAATCCGGAGGAATTGATTGAGATTGTGGAAAAGCTGACGTTAGCCGGTTTCCGCGTGGAGATGGATGACTTTGGAAGTGGCTATTCATCACTTAATATGTTGAAAAACGTGCCGGTACAGACGATTAAACTAGATTTGCGTTTTATAGATGACTTAGAAGATAATTCTAAGGCGGGTAATATTATCAGTTCTGTTGTGCGTATGGCACACGGACTTGGCATGGGCGTGATTTCCGAAGGTGTGGAGACACGTCAGCAGGCAGATTTCCTTAAGAATCTGGGCTGCGATCTGATGCAGGGATATTATTTTTCGAAGCCATTGCCGATTGAGGAATTCGAGAAGAAATGTATGACTCGCTTGGGTGATATGACGAAGGTTCCGGCTCCGCAAATGCTGAATATGGATCTGATTCAGGAATTTTTGCGTGCGAATAACAATAGTTCCTTTATCTTTAACCATTGTGTTGGTGCGGGAGCTGTTATGGAGTATGATGGAACCAAAGTACAGATTGTGTTGGCGAATGACAAATTTAGTGAATTAAACGGTGCATCAACAGACGAACTGAATGTAGCAGATTTAAATGAGCATACAGTGTTCCTGGCAGAAGATGCAGAGAAAGTAGCGAAATGCATTAAACAGACGATTGCACATGGAGAGGCAAAGTGCAAGGTATTCATGAAACCGAGCGCTAAATGGGTGGAGATTCGCGATACATTGATTACGAGAGACGGTGTATCTGCATTGATTTTCACTCAGTTAGAGGATGTGACGCAGGAGCATTTCCTCCAGGAAGAACTACGCAAAGTCCAGGAAAAGCATGAGTGGAAGCAGCAGCAGTTTCAGGCACTTGCTCATATGCCGGGAGTTATAACTTATGATTACAATCCGTGTAACGATTTGTTGAATTTGGACTATACGAACCAGAATGGAGAGGTACGAGAATTTATCGTTGAAGATTTTCTTGGTAAGATTGACCAGCATCCGTGGCTTGCGCCGGAGAGTGCGGCGGCTCACAAAGCGGCATATGAAGAGGCAATGCAAAGACCGATGACGGGATTTGTTGATTTTATGGGATGCTTTGAAGGGGAAGAGTTCTATTACTATCGTTCGTATTATACGAGCGTGGCAGATGCATCTGGCAAGATTTATCGCATCGTCGGACGTGCGGATAAGATTGATAAAGATGTGAAAAAGGTGCAGCGTCTGCAGAAAAGAGCGGAACACGATTCGCTGACAGGCTTATTAAATTACGAAAGCCTGGTAAAACATTTGGAATACGACATGGCACTCCTTAAGTGTGGTGCTTTGTTAATCATCGATATTGATCATTTCAAATCAGTGAATGACCGGTTTGGTCATATGGTGGGCAACAAGATGCTCAAAGCGGTTTCGGATGTATTTACAGAGATGTTCAGGCAGAGTGATGTGATTGCAAGATTTGGAGGGGATGAATTTGTAATCTTTTTGCCAAATATTACTGATGCGGCGTTGGTACAGAAAAAAGGCGAGCAACTACTGGCGGCAATTCACCAAATTCAGGTATCAGAAGGTGAATATCTAAGTGTGAGTATCGGTGGCGCGATTATATCTGATGAGTCCGTATCAGCTTCGCAGATGCTAAAAACAGCGGATAAGGCGCTTTATCGGGCGAAAGATGCGGGTAGAAATAGAATCGAACTTGCTGTTGAAATTTCCGGCGGCTCTGTGACAACAGGCAATAAAGGCTGATACAATAAAATCTTACCGTATTTCGAAGGACTGGAAGAAACGAAGTGGAAGCAGCGAGGTAGAAAGAGGTAAAAAAGGATCGGGCAAAGCGGTCTGCCCGATCCCGCGCATGAATTTCCGCACACGAATTTCTGTACACGATTTTTTAAGGAATTTTAAAGAACGAGGCTCGGAGCCATATAGACTCTTGTCAGAAGCTCCTGGTTCAGAGCGTACAGGCCCTTGGGATCAGAGCCAAACAGCTCGAATTTCCTGATGAGATCCTCGGCATTTTTCTCTTCTTCGCCCTGCTCCTTCACGAACCAGTCAAAGCACTGCATGGTGCGATAGTCGTGTACGGCATCTGCGGCCTGGTAGATGGTATTGATGAGACTTGTGACGTAGCGCTCATGCTCCAGACCGAACCGCAGCGGATCGTCCAGCTTTGCATAGGTTTTATCCGGCCCGGCTACGGCATCCAGTGTAACAACCTCTCCGTTGTTCTGCAGGTATTTGCGCATCAGCATGGCATGGTCACGCTCTTCCTGCGCCTGCACGTCATACCAGTTGCCGAAGCCATCCAGTCCCTTGTCGTAGTAGTAATCCGCAAAATCCAGATACAGATATGCGGAGTAAAACTCTTTGTTGATCTGGGCATTGATCAGGTCTTTTACTTTTTTATCCAACATCGTCGAAACCTCCTTTTCTGTTGTTTGTCTACTTCCAATCATAGACTCTTCCCGGCAGCAGGAACAGCAGAACCTGAAAATCAGACAGGATCTTAGCATATTTTGCAATCATATTCTGTGATGGACAAGAAGGCTTCCGGGTATTTTCTGCTTCCGGAAACTTGCGGGAGACTGTTTTGCAGTATATATTTGAGAAATAACCAAACAGAAGGAGGAGTATGGGCTGGTGCTGAATCTGACCAGAAAAAGTCTGCATGAAATTCAGACAGATGCAGGAGAAATCCTTGGAACCGACCTGTTTCAGGAGGCGGCAAATACGGATCATCATTACGGCTATACCATTGCAAACCATGAGTTCCATGTCTGCATCATCGCGCTTTTGATTGTTGCTGTTTTGTCCTTCCTTGGCATTCATTTCCATGTGAGGGAGCTGGTGCGGGGAATTATGTGTCATGATCTGGGGTTGGTCGGCAGATACGATGGGAGATTTCATTCCGGGCGTGACTGTGCGTTCCGCCATCCGCTGGAATCCGAAAAGGAGGCGGAAAAGATTTGCAGTCATCTGACGCCGATTGAGGTGGATGTGATTACGAAGCATATGTTTCCGCTGTGCAAAACAGGCATTCCATCCTATCGTGAAACATGGGTCATCACCATAGCGGACAAATGGTGTGCAGTGACCGAAGGTCTTCATCTCTCCAGAAGAAACTGGATCAACGAAAAGGGGAAGCAAAATGGATAATCAGAAAATACAGGAAATTATTGCAAGCTGTGATCACACCCTGCTGAAGGTGGATGCGACCTGGGAGCAGGTTAGGGCGATCTGCGACGATGCGGTCAGCTACGGAACGGCCAGCGTCTGCATTCCGCCGTCTTACGCGAAACAGGCGGTGGAATACATGAAGGGGCAGATTCCGGTCTGCGTGGTGATCGGGTTCCCGAACGGGTATTCCACGACGGCCTCCAAGGTGTTCGAGGCAAGAGATGCCATTGAAAACGGAGCGTCCGAGGTGGATATGGTCATCAATGTCGGCTGGGTTAAGGACGGACTTTATGACAAGGTCCTGGATGAAATCCGGCAGATTAAGAAGGCCGTGGGAGATCATGTTCTGAAGGTAATCATTGAGACCTGTCTTCTTACGGAGGAAGAGAAGATCCGGATGTGCGAGGTGGTGACGGAGAGCGGAGCAGACTTCATCAAGACCTCTACCGGCTTTTCGACAGCGGGAGCAACCTTCGAGGATGTGAAGCTGATGAAGGAGCATGTCGGCCCCGGAGTTCAGGTCAAGGCGGCCGGAGGCATTTCCACACTGGAGGATGCGGAGAAATTTCTGGAGCTTGGAGCCACGAGACTTGGAACCAGCCGTGTGATCCGACTTGTGAAGGAGCTGGCGTAGTCAGATCCATCCGCCGTCCACGGTCACAATCTGGCCGGTGAGGTAGGCGGGAGCATCGATCAGAGAGAGAACAGCCCTGGCAATTTCAGAGGGCTGCGCAAAACGACCGGCGGGGATTTCTTCGGAAAGCTCCGCCTTTTCTTCTGCATCAAGCTGTGCGTTCATCCGGGTGTCCACGCAGCCGCAGGCAATGGCGTTGACCGGGATCCCGGAAGGAGCAAGCTCCTTTGCAAGAGCACGGGTGAGGGAATTGACACCGCCCTTTGTGGCGGAGTAGGCTGCCTCGCAGGAGGCACCGACATTCCCCCAGACGGAGGAGATGTTCAGGATACGGCCAGGAACACCTTCCCCTGCCCTCCGGTTCTTCAGAAAGAGCGGGATGGCGGCCCTTGATGTATAGAAGACGGAGGAGAGATTGACGGAGAGAATCCGGTCCCATTCTTCGTCGGTCATGTCCTGAAGAAGGCCGATATGCGCGATTCCTGCGTTGTTGACCAGTAGAGTCAATGACGGTATTTTCTCAAAAAGACGGGAAACGGAGGCAGAATCTCCCATGTCGCAGAGAAAGCTCTCTGCGCAGATGCCGTATCTGGTTTCCAGCTCCTTTGCAAGCGCGGTCAGCTCTGCCATAGAATGGGAGCAGGTGAGGAACAGATTCCAGCCGTTTTGTGCCAGTGCTTCTGCAATTGCTCTCCCGATTCCGCGGGATGCCCCGGTCACAAGGGCTGTGCGGGGAAGCATTTCGTAATCTGCCATATCCAATCCGTATTCCTTTCGTGGTAAAATATGACTCATCATACCATCTGGCGGAAAAGAAAGAAAACAGAGGAATCGTAAAAAATGCGCGTAGAACGAAAAACAGACACCGGCAACAGCGTGATCCGAATGTTCTTTGTGGTTCTTGCCATCGCGGCACAGGTATATTTTCTTTATATTGTCGTAGCCTGGCTGAATGGGTATTCCACCTGGATTCACATTGTTACGGAGACCGTTGCGGTTTTGCTGGTTCTTATGATTTACGGGAAGCACACAACAACCTCGATGAAGCTGCCGTGGATCATGCTGATTACAGCTGTCCCGATCCTTGGCGTCATCCTGTGGTTCCTGATGGATAGCAGACTGGCAACGCATCCGATGAAGAAGCGCTTTGAGGACATCGACCATGATTTATCTGCTTTCCTGCGGCAGGAAAACGGAGTGATGTCTGACCTGAAGGAGAAGAGTACCGCAGCGGCGGGGATTGCAAATTATCTCTGGAAAAAAGGAAGCTTTCCGCTTTATCGAAACGACAGCTGCCACTACTATGCCGATGCGGCAGAGGCGCTGGAGGCGCAGCTTGCGGATCTCTCCCGGGCGGAGAAGTTTATCTTCATGGAGTATTTTGCCATCGAGGACAAGGAGTCCTTTGCACGAATCCATGCGGTCCTTGCGCAGAAGGTGAAGGAGGGCGTGGAGGTCCGTCTGTTCTATGACGATGTTGGAAGCATCAGCTTTATCAACGGAGGCTTTCGCGCGAAAATGGAGGCAGACGGAATCCGGACAAGAGTCTTCAATCCGGTCCTTCCGAGCCTTCGCGTGTTCATGAACAACCGGGATCACCGGAAGATCACGGTGATTGACGGGAAGATTGCCTATACCGGCGGATATAACCTTGCGAACGAGTATTTTAACGTGACGCATCCCTACGGGGAGTGGAAGGATGCCGGAATCCGTCTGACCGGACCTGCGGTGAGAACCTACACGACGATTTTCCTGGAGATGTGGAATGCCATCCGTGCGACCGATAAGGATGACAGGGAATTTGAAGGGTACTTCCGGGAGCATGCCGAAGGCTCAGTGGATGGCTTTGTGCAGCCGTATGCAGATTCCCCGCTGGACGAGGAGCAGGTCGGCGAAAGCGTTTATATGTCGATTGCAAACGGCGCTTTGGATTATCTGTATTTTGTCACGCCCTATCTGATTCTGACGGATGAAATGAGCCGGGCAATCACGCTGGCGGCGGAGCGCGGCGTGGATGTGCGGATTGTGACGCCGGGAATCCCGGACAAAAAGATTACCTACCAGCTGACAAGATCGTATTATGCGCAGCTTGTGCGCAAGGGAGTCCGGATTTTTGAATTTACGCCGGGCTTCTGCCATGCAAAATGCTGTGTCAGCGATGATTTTATCGCGACCTGCGGCACCATCAACCTGGATTACCGGAGTTTGTATCATCATTTCGAGGATGGCTGCGTCATGTATGGGATGCAGGCCGTGCAGGATGTGAAAAAGGATCTGGACGGACTTCTGGAAAGAAGCCGCGAGGTCACAGGTCTCTACCGCGACGGACAGCAGAGCCTGCCGATTCGAATCTTCCGCTGCGTGCTGCGCCTGGCTGCACCGCTGATGTAGAAGCCGGGGATCAAACCGATGCGAATCATAAAGGGGGAAACATTATGGCATTTTCATCAAACAGTTACCAGCAGCTGGGCTTTGGCGACCGGACGTTCGCGCTGAACGAAAGGGAGCAGAAGCGCCTTGAGAAGTCATGGGCCGGACGGTTTGCGGAAGAGATCTTTCCGCGGATCGACGAGAAGATTTTCCTGCCGCTGTATTCCAGCATCTCCACGAAGCCGAGCGGCCCGGTCAATGTGATTGTCGGAGCACTGATTCTGGAGGAAATTTTCGGACTTTCCGATGCAGAGGTGGTGGACAATTGCATCTGTGATATCCGTTATCAGACGGCGCTTCACACGACCAGTGAGCTGGTGCAGCCGGTTTCGGAGAGAACGCTGCAGCGTTTCCGGAAAAAACTGACGGATTATGAGAGGGAGCAGGGGACCGATCTTCTTCATATCTGCATGGAGAATTTCAGCAAGGAGCTGGATCAGCTGATCGGGGAGGTGCTTCCGGACTGTGAAAAGGACAGTGCAGCGATTGAGAAGGGAATCATCCGCGGCAAAGGCGCAGCTTCTTTTGATGAGTCCATTCTGCGTGATCCGGAGCAGTTTAAAATCGGCGTTCTTCCGGCGCATTCCGACCATGTCTGCTATGCGTCGGAAAAGGAGATGGAAGAAGAGAAGACGTCGCTTCGATTTTCCCTGAACGGCCTGTGGCGCTTTTCCTATGCGAGAAATCCGAAGTCCGCGATTCGCGGCTTTGAGAAAATGACCTTCGACTGCAAAAGCTGGGACGAGATTCGTGTTCCTGCGCATATGCAGATGGAAGGGTATGATGCACCGGCCTATGTCAATCTGCAGTATCCGTGGGATGGCAGAGAAAAGCTAAGGCCCGGCGAAATTCCCACGCAGTTTAATCCGGTCGGCAGCTATGTGAAATATTTCCGGGTTCCGGATGGGATGCAGGGGAAGCCGCTGTATATTTCCTTCCAGGGAGTGGAGAGCGGATATGCGCTCTGGCTGAACGGAAGCTTTGTCGGCTACAGTGAGGATACCTTTACACCCTCAGATTTTGACCTGACGCCGTATGTGCAGGAGGGGGAGAACAAGCTGGCGGTCCGCGTGTTCAAATGGACGAGCTCAAGCTGGCTGGAGGATCAGGATTTCTACCGCTTCAGCGGAATTTTCCGCGATGTCTATCTGTACACGGTTCCGGAGGTACATGTGCAGGATCTGAAAATCCGGACGCTTCTGGATGCGTCCTGCACACAGGCAAACCTTGTCCTGAATCTGAAGCTGGCAGAGCCCGCGGAGGACCTCCAGGGGGAAAAGCACATCTACGGATACACGGAGTACCGCCTGGAAAAGGATGGAAGAATCGTTCTTTCCGGAGAATCGGACAACGAACAGGACAATGAGATCACGGAACGGGTGGCGGAGCCGGCGCTCTGGTCGGCGGAGGATCCGCAGCTGTATGATCTGTATCTGATTCTGCATGCAAAGTCCGGACAGGCAGTGGAATTCATCCATGAAAAGGTCGGATTCCGCCGTTTTGAAATGAAGGACGGTCTGATGTGCCTGAACGGGAAGCGGATTGTTTTCAACGGCGTCAACCGACATGAATTTACCTGCGACAATGGCCGTGCAGGAATGAGTGAGGAACAGATGCGCCGCGATCTTACGATCATGAAGCGCAGCAACATCAATGCCATCCGCACCAGCCACTATCCGGATGACACGAAGCTGTACCGTCTCTGCGATGAATACGGACTGTATCTGATCGCAGAGAATAATATGGAAACCCACGGCTCCTGGGCGAATAAGGGACGTTCCGGTGAAGAGAATATCGTTCCGGGAGATCATAAGGAATGGGAGACGGTCCTTCTTGACCGCGTGAATTCCTGCTATCAAAGAGACAAGAATCATCCGGCGATTCTCATCTGGTCCTGCGGAAACGAGTCCTACGGAGGAAGCGTGATCTATGAGATGTCAAGACGCTTCCATCAGCTCGATCCGGACCGCCTGGTGCACTACGAGGGAGTTTTCAACGATCGCAGATACAATGTGACCTCGGATATGGAGAGCCAGATGTATCCGCCGGTGGAGAGCATTAAGAAGTTCCTCGCCGAGCATCCGGACAAGCCCTTTATCTGCTGCGAGTACACACACTCCATGGGCAACTCCAACGGAGGCATGTTCAAGTACACGCAGCTTGCAGAGACAGAGCCGAGGTATCAGGGCGGCTTTATCTGGGATTTTGCGGATCAGTCGCTGCGGAAAAAGGATCGATACGGAAACGAGTACCAGGCCTACGGCGGAGACTGCATGGAGCGGCCGACGGACTACAGCTTCTCCGGAAACGGAATTGTTGCGGCGGACCGTCTGGAATATCCGAAGCTCCAGGAGGTAAAATTCCTCTATCAGAATATTTCCGTGCGCTTTGAGGACAGACGGTTTACGGTTGTGAACCGGAACCTGTTCGTGTCGACGGACCGCTATGCCTGCGTGGTTTCTCTTGAAAAGGAAGGAAAGCTTCTCTGCAAGCAGGAGGTCCTGACAGCGGCAGCGCCTCTTCAGGAAGAGACCTATGAGCTTCCGTTTGCGATTCCGGAGGAAAAGGGCGAATATGCGGTGACGGTGTCCTTCCGGCTGAAGGAGAGAACGCTGTGGGCAGAAGCGGGCTATGAGCTTGCGTTTGGACAGAATGTTGTCACGGTTTCCGAAGAGGGCTCTCCGGAGCAGTGCGGATGTTCCGGGCAGGGGGATTTTCTGCCGCAGAAGGCTGAGGCCCCGGAGCTGATTGACGGAACCTTTAACTTCGGCGTAAAGGGAGCGGATTATGATGCATTGTTCTCCATGCTGAACAAGATGGGGCTGAAGTCATATCGCTATGGCGGGAAGGAAATGATTGAGCTTCCGCCGCGGCCGAATTTCTGGAGAGCTCCGACTGACAATGACAAGGGAAATAATATGCCGGGAAGATACGGCATGTGGAAGCTTGCGAGTCTGTATGCCTCCGAGTTCCCTGCAGAGGGCGCAGGAACTCTTCCGCTGGAAGAACTCAGGAAGTACCCGAAGGTGGAAAAGACGGGAGATGCGATCGCGATTACATACCGGCTCTTTCTTCCGACCGTGCCGGAGAGCGAAATGCTCCTGACCCTTCGCTTCCATATGGATGGAACGGTTGACTTCGTTATGGATTATGAGCCGGACGGAAAGGTGCCTCCGATGCCGGAGTTTGGTCTTCTCTTTACCATGAATGCGGATTACGATCAGCTCACCTGGTACGGAAATGGACCGGAGGAAACGTACTGTGACCGTGATCAGGGGGCGAAGCTTTGCGTATATTCCGGAAGCGTACGAGACCAGATGACACGGTATCTTGTTCCGCAGGAGTGCGGCAACAAGACAGGAGTGCGCTGGGCAAAGGTGACAGACCGCCGCGGCAGAGGGCTTCTTTTCTCCGTTCCGGAAGGACAGAGCATGAACTTCTCCGCGCTTCCCTGGACTCCGGATGAGGTTGAGAATGCAGCGCATCACACGGAGCTTCCGCCGGTGCATCATACAATTGTCCGCTGCTCTCTGAAGCAGATGGGAGTTGCCGGCGATGACAGCTGGGGCGCAAGAACGCAGGAGGAGTTCCTTCTGAGCAACCGGGAGCATCTTCATTTCGAGGTGTCGATGAGAGGAATCTGATCCGGGCTCTGACAGGAAGAAAATGAAAAAGATCTGATCGGAAAAAGACCTTGACACGATATTTGCAGAATGCTATTCTAACCTGCAGAGATCGCAAAAAGGTCTTTTTTTTATGCGCGAAAGCCCCAGGAAGCCGAGCGCAGTCACCGGGAGGCAGTGAAATCAGAAGAGCTGCCGATTACCGGAGTATAGTTCATCATTTGGAGGTAAAGACTATGCGTACAAGAATCACCCTGGCTTGCACGGAATGCAAGCGCCGCAACTATAACACGACCAAGGATAAGAAGACTCATCCGGATCGTATGGAAATCAAGAAGTACTGCAGATTCTGCAGAAAGCATACCCTGCACAAAGAGACGAAGTAATCTGGCTGTTCTTTGGAGGATCGTATGAGCAAAGACAAAACAAAAGCCAAAGAGTCCAAGGCTGCAGTATTTTTCAAGGGCGTAAAGGCGGAGTTCCGCAAGATCATCTGGCCTGACCGCGATACCCTGCTGAAGCAGCTGGCAGCAGTTCTGGTTGTCACTGTTCTGCTCGGCGTTGTCATTGCACTGATTGACTTTGGATTCCAGAATCTGATCGATCTTTTGACAGGAATTACCATCGGCGGCTGATTACTCCTCGATGATTCTTGTGGAAGCTGTTTCAGATCAGAAGAGGTAAATCAATGGCAGATAAGAAAGAAGCAAAAGTCCGTGTCAGAGCCGGCGTTCTTCCGGAGGTTCGCGAAATCAGAAGACCGGACTTCACGAAGAAGGCAGCTGACATCGAAAAGGCTGAGGCAGAGCGTGTCCTGAATCAGGGCGATGCTGCTTCGGACGAGGCACAGGCAGCAGCGGTTGCGCAGTCTCTGGAAGCACAGGAGGAGGCAGGCGCAGACGGCGAGCAGCTGGATGAGAGTGCGATCAGCGATGTCGCAAGATGGTATGTGGCACATACATATTCCGGATATGAGAACAAGGTGAGAGAAGGCCTGATCAAGACGGTGGAGAACCGCCATCTGGAGAATCAGATCTTTGAGGTCACGGTTCCCATGCAGGACGTGTATGAGCTTAAGAACGGCGCGAAGAAGCTGACACAGAAGAAGCTTTTCCCGGGCTATGTTCTGGTCAGAATGATCATGAACGACGAGACCTGGTACGTCGTCCGCAACACCAGAGGTGTGACGGGCTTTGTCGGACCGGGATCCAAGCCGGTTCCGCTTTCGGAAGCAGAGATGAAGAATCTGGGCATCCATTCGGCGGATACGAAGATTGATTTCGCAGAGGGCGACAGCGTGGCTGTCATCGCGGGCGTATGGAAGGATACCCTGGGCATCGTTTCCAAACTCGATTATACCAAGCAGATCGCAACCATCAGCGTGGAGCTCTTCGGAAGAGAGACACCGGTCGAAATCAGCTTTGCAGAGCTTCGCAAGACGAACTGACCGGAGGCCGGAAACGGCAGGGAGGTTCGAAGAAGGCAATTGTCTTCGCTTGAATCATTTGGACAAGACAGGTATTATATTGCCTGATTGTTGCCGCGTGGCAGTTATATGCGGCGAATAGCCGGAATGACCCGGCACCGTAATGTGCGGGAGCAGGAGCCACCTGCGATGACCGCAAAGGAGGAAAAACATGGCTAAGAAAGTAGAAGGTTACATCAAATTACAGATCCAGGCCGGCAAAGCAACCCCTGCACCGCCTGTAGGACCTGCACTCGGACAGCATGGTGTCAACATCGTTGAGTTCACCAAGCAGTTCAACGCTCGGACAGCAGATATGGGTGACACGGTCATCCCTGTTATCATTACTGTTTATGCAGACAGATCTTTCAGCTTCATCACGAAGACCCCTCCGGCAGCAGTTCTTCTGAAGAAGGCAGCAGGCATTCAGAAGGCTTCCGGTGTGCCGAATAAGACCAAGGTTGCATCTGTTACCAAGGCACAGGTTGAGGAAATTGCCAAGACCAAGATGCCCGATCTGAACGCAGCTTCCCTTGAGGCAGCAGCAAGCATGATCGCAGGAACTGCCCGCAGCATGGGCATCACCGTTACAGACTGACAGATCAGAATTGGAGGTTAAATCATGAAGCACGGAAAGAAATATGTTGAAGCCGCTAAACTGATCGACAGGTCCAAGGTTTATGAGGCAGAAGAGGCAGTTGCTCTGGTAAAGAAGAGCGCAACCGCCAAGTTTGATGAGACAGTAGAGCTGCACATTCGCACAGGCTGCGATTCCCGTCACGCTGATCAGCAGATCCGCGGTGCGGTAGTTCTTCCTGCAGGTACCGGCAAGGACGTTCGCGTTCTCGTATTTGCAAAGGGCGCAAAGGCTGATGAAGCAGCCGCAGCAGGCGCAGATTTCGTCGGCGGCGAGGAGCTGATCCCGAAGATTCAGAAGGAAGGCTGGCTCGATTTCGACGTTGTCGTTGCAACTCCTGACATGATGAGCGTTGTAGGACGCCTTGGTAAGGTTCTCGGACCGAAGGGTCTGATGCCGAACCCGAAGGCTGGTACCGTAACGATGGATGTTACCAAGGCCATCGCTGATATCAAAGCCGGTAAGGTTGAGTACAGACTTGACAAGGCAAACATCATTCACGTTACTCTCGGAAAGGTATCCTTCACCGAGGAGCAGCTTATGCAGAACTTCAATGCTCTGATGGGCGCAATCGAGAAGGCGAAGCCGTCATCCGTAAAGGGCCAGTATCTGAAGAGCATCTCCATTGCAACCACAATGGGCCCTGGCGTGAAGATCGTCGCTAACAGATATTGATTGCTCTGACGTCGGGCAGAAACTGAGATTTCTTCTTGACGCAGGTATCTTGTTCTGTTATAGTACCAAATGGTTCAGATAGAACCAGCCGAAGACAGCAGGCGTCCGCAAGGACGTAATGCGCAGCAGCCTGCCGAGGATGATGAAGTGAAATTCGAGTCCCTCTGTCATGCGGCAGAGGGATTTTTCATTTATCTCCCTTGATCGGCAACAAAATCTACAAGGAGGTAAGAAATGGCAAAGATCGAAGAGAAAAAGCCTGTAGTACAGGAGATTTCCGAGAAGATCGAAGGCGCTGCATCTGTAGTGCTGGTTGATCACAGAGGACTGACAGTTGCCCAGGACACCGAGCTTCGTAAGCAGCTTCGTGAGGCTGGCGTACAGTACAAGGTCTACAAGAACACCATGATGCGTTTCGCATTCAAGGGAACAGACTTTGAGCAGCTTGATCAGTATCTTGACGGACCCAGTGCAGCAGCAATCTGCAAGGATGATGCAACTGCACCCGCAAGAATTCTCTATCAGTTTGCAGCTAAGGCAGACAAGCTCGAAATCAAAGGCGGTGTAGTAGAGGGCAAGGTCTACGATAAGGACGCTCTGGAAGAGATCTCCAAGATTCCTTCAAGAGAAGAACTCCTTTCCAAGTTCCTTGGAAGCATCCAGTCTCCTCTCACCAACTTCGCTCGCGTTATCAATCAGATCGCAGAGCAGAAGGCAGAAGGCGGCGAGGCAGCAGCACCTGCAGCCGAGGAAGCTCCCGCAGCAGAAGCAGCAGCTCCTGCAGAAGCAGCTCCCGAAGCATAATTGTTTCTTTCATAAGAAAGAGAGCAGCGGCATAACGCCGCAGAAAATCACAATAATAATTACAGGAGGTCATTTAAGATGGCAAAGTTATCTACCGCAGAATTTATCGATGCGATCAAAGAGTTATCCGTACTTGAGCTGAACGATCTCGTTAAGGCTTGCGAGGAAGAGTTCGGAGTATCTGCAGCAGCAGGTGTTGTTGTAGCAGCAGCAGGCGCTGGCGCAGCAGCAGAGGAAGAGAAGACTGAGTTCGACGTTGAGCTGACCGAGGTTGGCCCGAACAAGATCAAGGTTATCAAGGTTATCCGTGAGATCACCGGCCTTGGCCTGAAGGAGTCCAAGGACCTCGTTGAGGCAGCTCCGAAGGTTGTTAAGGAAGCAGCTCCGAAGGCAGAGGCTGACGACCTTAAGGCTAAGCTTGAGGCTGAGGGCGCTAAGGTTACTCTTAAGTAATTCTTGCAATCTGAGTCTGAACAGACAAAAGTCAACGAAACCCGTTGCCGGGAAACCGGCAGCGGGTTTTTTACGTGGCGGGAGAGGCGTGCCCTGCGGCATCCGGCGGTGCCAACGGCAGAATGTTCACTGTTTTCAAAAAGTTTTCGTAAAACAGCTTGACCTTGCAGGGAACTTGCTTTAACATATTATGCGCTATGTTCTGCAATTATGCCCTACTTTGCTCTCCTTAAGGATTAAGTTCCGGAAGAGAAAGCGGGATAAGGCACAATATGGTGGTACCTGTACACACAGCATACGAACGCCGTGGTTCCAGTAAAGGGATTTGAGCCGCCTGCAGTTTTATCACATCTTGAGCGATCTCCTTATCGGTAACAATGGCCTTCGACAGAACGAGGTAAATGAATGAGTAATAAGATCAGGCTTCATCCCGCTGGCAGCGGCCAAAGCATGCGCATGAGCTATTTCCGCCAGAAGGAAGTGCTGGAGATGCCGAACCTCATTGAGGTGCAGAAGGCATCCTATCAGTGGTTCCTGGATCAGGGTCTTCAGGAAGTGTTTGATGACATTTCTCCGATCGAAGACTACAGCGGACACCTTTCACTCTCCTTCGTAGGATATCGTCTCTGCGAGGATGAGATTAAGTATTCCATTGCAAAGTGCAGAGAACGTGACGCAACCTATGCGGCACCTCTTCGCGCGCGCGTTCGTCTGTATGACAAGGAGAACAAGAAGGAAGTCAAGGAGCAGGAAATCTTCATGGGTGACCTCCCCCTGATGACCAGAACCGGAACCTTTGTGATCAACGGCGCAGAGCGTGTTATCGTTTCCCAGCTGGTTCGTTCCCCTGGTATCTACTACGGAATTGACAAGGATAAGTACGGCAAGGAGCTGTATTCCTGCACGGTCATTCCGAACCGCGGTGCATGGCTGGAGTATGAGACGGATTCCAATGATATTTTCTATGTCCGCGTAGACCGCACCAGAAAGGTTCCTGTAACCGTTCTGATCCGCGCACTCGGCGTTGGAACCGATGAAGAGATTCTGGATATGTTCGGCGACGAGCCGAAGCTTCGCGGCAGCTTCACCAAGGACCCCGCTCACTCCTATGAGGAGGGTCTGCTTGAGCTGTATAAGAAGATTCGTCCCGGCGAGCCGCTTTCCGTGGAAAGTGCAGACAGCCTGATCAATGCCATGTTCTTCGATCCCAGAAGATATGACCTTGCAAAGGTTGGCCGTTATAAATTCAACAAGAAGCTGGCGCTTCGCAACCGCATTACCGGGCACATTCTGGCAGAGGATGTTGTCGATGAGGCAAACGGAGATATTCTCGGAAGTGCCGGGGATACCATCACCCGTGAGATGGCAGATGAGATTCAGAATGCGGCCATCCCGTATGTGTGGATTCAGACAGATGCCAGAGACCGCGTGAAGGTTCTGTCCAACCTGATGGTGGACATCACTCACTTTGTGGACTGCGATCCGGAAGAGCTCGGCATCACGGAGCAGGTTTACTATCCTGCACTTCGCGAGATTCTGCTTCAGTATCAGGACAACGAGGATCCGGAGGCTCTTGCAGAGGCCCTTCGCAGAAGCGTCCGCGAGCTGATTCCGAAGCACATTACGAAGGAAGACATTCTGGCTTCCATCAACTACAACATGCATCTGGAGTACGGCATCGGTACGGATGATGATATCGACCATCTGGGCAACCGCCGTATCCGCAGCGTCGGAGAGCTTCTTCAGAACCAGTACCGCATCGGTCTGTCCAGACTGGAGCGCGTGGTTCGCGAGAGAATGACCACACATGATGCATCCGAGGAGATTTCTCCTCAGGCTCTGATCAACATCAAGCCGGTGCAGGCTGCCGTGAAGGAATTCTTCGGTTCCTCCCAGCTGTCCCAGTTTATGGATCAGAACAACCCGCTGTCGGAAATTACTCATAAGAGACGTCTGTCTGCCCTGGGACCCGGCGGTCTGTCAAGAGACCGTGCAGGCTTCGAGGTCCGAGACGTTCACTATACGCACTATGGACGCATGTGCCCCATCGAGACTCCTGAAGGACCGAACATCGGTCTGATCAACTCGCTGGCATCCTATGCAAAGATCAACCAGTACGGCTTTATCGAGGCTCCGTACCGCAAGATCGACCAGGAGGATCCGAACGGACCGCGCGTTACCAACGAAGTCGTTTACATGACGGCGGACGAAGAGGATAACTACCATGTAGCACAGGCAAGTACCGTGCTGGATGAGAATGGCTACATTGCAGACAACTATGCATCCGGACGTTACCGCACCGAGACCTCTTCCTTCCCGAGAACCTCGTTCCAGTACATGGACGTGTCTCCCCGGATGGTATTCTCGGTCGCAACATCGCTCGTACCGTTCCTTCAGAACGATGACGCGAACCGTGCGCTGATGGGATCCAACATGCAGCGTCAGGGCGTGCCGCTGATCACAACCGAGGCTCCTGTTGTCGGAACCGGCATGGAGGAGAAGGCTGCAAGAGATTCCGGCGTCTGCGTCATTGCAGAGAAGCCCGGAACCGCAGTTTTTGTTGATGCGACCAGAATTTCGGTAAAATATGACGATCAGACCACCGAGGACATCGAGCTGATCAAGCACCTGCGCTCCAACCAGTCCAACTGCTACAACCAGAAGCCGGTTGTCAATACAGGGGATCACTTCGAAGCCGGAGATATTCTGGCAGACGGTGCATCCACACAGAACGGCGTACTGGCCCTTGGCAAGAACCCGCTGATCGGCTTCATGTGCTGGGAAGGCTACAACTACGAGGACGCGGTTCTGCTCTCCGAAGAGCTGGTCCGCAACGACGTGTTCACCTCCATCCACCTGGAGAAGTACGAGTGCGAAGCGCGTGACACCAAGCTGGGCGCGGAAGAAATCACCCGCGACCTGCCGAACGTCGGCGACGACGCGCTGCGCGATCTGGATGAGCACGGCGTGATCCGCATCGGCGCGGAGGTTCGCGCGGGCGACATACTGGTGGGCAAGGTCACGCCCAAGGGCGAAACCGAGCTGACCGCCGAGGAGCGCCTGCTGC
>OIXL01000125.1_pt1 | contig 44036 bp, 35 predicted proteins | sample 1587761 | NCBI WGS metagenome assembly OIXL01 (sample SAMN03283246) | human gut metagenome | biome: human-associated habitat; material: feces | host: Homo sapiens | place: Peru | collected 2012 | reverse complement strand
CTATATAGCCTTTTTTTATGTAAAGGTCACGAAGGGCGCGCTCATCAACAAGAGCGTTCGACTCAATATAAACATCGCCGGGTTTCATTGAAACTGTATCGCGGAGCTCATTATTGCGGATTTTTTTATTTCCCTTAAAATTAAGCGATGCGACAACAGCGTGCTCCTTTACCGTAAACACAAGGTTTACTTTTTCCGGATTTTTTGCGTCATGTTTTGCAAAAGGCTCTATATCCTCAAAGTAACCAAGCGCATAAAGACGGTCAAGAATATCACTGTAAAATTTCTCATCAAAGACTTTTCCGATAAAACTATTGGTTACGCCAGATACTTCAGATTTCTTTACGCTTCTGAGACCTTCAAAAGAAATCTCGGAAACGGTTTTTCCCCAGAACCAGTCGGAATCTTCCGAAGTCTGCGCAAAAACAGCAGCAACAGAAAAAAACAAAAACACTGAAAGCAAAAGTTTAAATCTTTTCAACATCAAGGACATGAGTGTACCCACCACCTTTTTTTAAAATGAAAATTTCCATGAAAGCGTTACAGAAGTCGAAGATACAAATCTATCATTTCTAATTCCGTTTATATCAGGCGCCATATTCCATCGGATATTTCCGAAAGGCGCTTCTATTTCCAGACCAAATTCCGGACGGAATACAAGACCGCCTGCCGTAAACTTATCATCCACCCTGGTTCTGTCGTAAGACCAGTGCATAAGGGCATCCATATATAAAGAACTTCCAAAGTACTTACCTATATAAACAGTTGAGTTATCAAAAAAGTTACCGAATCCGAAACCAGAATTTTCTGAATCCTCCGTTCTGTCTAGCAGACCATAGTTAAGCGCATTCTGCAGAACATTTGTTCTGACGCTCAATATATCAAAATTAAGGAAATCACGCAACTTGTTCTCTATAGAACGCCCGATTGTAGACTGAATGGCATAGTCGCCTGTAGCAAAGATAAGCGAGCTTACCCTTTCAGAATCGCCTATCGCAATCTGACCGAGCAGAGAACGGATTTCTGCCTCTGATTTTGCAGGAATGGAAGAAAACTGCGCATTAAAATTCAAAAGGTACTGGTTGTTCGCCGTAAGGATAATACGCACGTCATTTCCGTAATCATCGCGTTCACGAGTTTCCGCCTGAACGCTTATAAGAGGATTAAAAGTCGGGTCATTGCTGTTAAAGCGCATTGAACCGTTCTTAAGGTAAAAGTTCCGGCTAAGGTACGAAATATCCCCCGAGCGGAACGCAAGCTCTCCGTCAAGCTCCATATCTCCATTCGACATATCGTACTTAAAACCAAACACTGTATTCGGTACAAGAACTGCGCGCAAAAGCGGATCAAATATAAAAGTAACGTGCTGGCCAAAATGCAGATTTATCTGCGAACGGGCGAACCAGTTACGCTTCGGCGGAGAAAGTGCAAGCTCCTTTGTCTTTACGCTTCCTGTAACTTTTTTAAGGAAAACATCGCCCTGGACGTCAAGATAATGATCCTCAAAAGCAATATCCACATCAAGGTTCACGTCCCCCTTAAAATGAGCAAGGCGGATTTCAAAATCGCCCGGCATATACGCATTGTCCGGATTCCAGATGTGGCTTTCCAGCCGGCTGAATGACCAGCGGTCAAAGAAAACGCGCAGGTCGGCGCAAATGACATTGTCCGGCTTTTTTACATAACCGCGGGCTATCGGAATCTGAACTTTATTGTGGTCAAAAATAATCTGGGTTTTAGGAACAATAACATGCTGGGAGACAATCTTTGGAAGCGTAAAATCAGCCTGAGAGAGGGTGAAAGTTCCAAGGAATTCCGGATCTGCCTTTAATCCTGAAATAGAAAGAGAACCGTCAAGTTTTCCGTTGTAAACTTTAAGCCGGGGAATATCTATAAATTCAAAGAGCTTTCCAACATCCGCCTTTACATTTTTTACGGAGACATCCAGCTGGCTGCTCTTTAAATTCCCGGAAAGCGCAAACTGAAGAGGTTTTTCATCCGCAATCTTAAAATCAAGTTTTCCGTCGTTATAAATAGTTCCGGAAATTCCCTGCTCCGCCGAAGAATAAACCGTTGTGACTCCTCCTGAATGAAGGACAGAAAGATAGAAAGGAAATTGTTTTTTAAAAAGCGTTCCTGAAAATTTCTCGCATGAAAGCCGGGCGGCAAATTCCGACGGCAAAAAGCTTCCTTTTTTAAGAACCGTATCAGAAACAGAAAATTCCAGAGGCGCGTGAACAGTCTGCTTTGCGACTACAGTATCAAAATCAGCCTTTGCAAGCCCGGTAAAAGTATTAAGGTCAAACTGGGCAGAAATATTGCTCAAGGAAAGATTGTTGCAGGAAAGCTTAAAGTTATCCACCGTAAGATTTTTTTCTTCAATAAACGCAGAACCGTTCACATCTATTTCTTTTCCGGCAGACATGACAGAAAGCCTTTCCACATTTAATCCGGCGTACAGATTGGAAGGAATTCCCGAGACAATCAGAGTCGCGGAAAGACGGTTGTTTTCACTTTCTTCCGCGGTAAAACGGCTTAAGCCAAAATTATTGAACACAACCTGGGAATTCACATAAAACAAATTCTTAAGATTTTCCGCAGAAAAAACATCGCCGTTCGGATTTGAAAGTTCCATGGAAACATTTATTCCTTCTGTTGAAACAGGATTTTTCAGGACAGCGGAAAACCTTGCCGAATCAAAAATACTTTCATTCATGTTCCACAGAAGCTCAGAAGAACCTTCAATCGCCGAATATTTGTCCGAATAGGATATTGTATCCAGAAAAACGCCGTATTTAGTAACATTGCCGGAAACATTAAGGACAGGATTAAAAGAATATTTTCCGCTGGCTTCAACAACTTCAAGCCGCGGAATTTTTACGTTGATTCCATCCTCATCAGAATAAGTAAAAGACGCATTGGTTGAAAGCGTAAAAATAGAGCCGTTCGCGTCAAATGGAAATCCGTCCGCGGAAAGGCTTCCGGAAATCCTGCCATTCGCATTTTTTTTAAGGTCAAAGGCCGCTCCATAGTCGCCTGTCACAGAGACAATTCCCGGCATAAAGTTTCCTGAAAAATGGTAAGGAATCGAGCCGGCGTTCAAATCAGCAGAAAGAAACGAATCTTCCTCATCAGGAGATTTTTCATAAATTCCCGAAAGATGGACAAGTTTTCCGCCGTTCACAAGGTCAAATCGGTTGATATTGATGGAAGAATCGTTTCCGTCAAGGGAAATGTAAAAGAACTGACCTTCCTTTTTTGTATTTGCAACAAAGGCATACGGAACATTGAAGGAAACCTTGCTGAAATCAGTTGAAACAAAAAATTCGCCGTTAAAAATATAGCTGGAAAGAAAACCGAAGGATGATTTTCCGGGATTTTTCCCAAAGCAAGAAACCGTCTGGGCCGCGCTGTCCAGATAAATTCCGCTGGAAGAAATATTTGCCTGCAGGTATTTTGTGCCGCCGATGTAGCTTCCGTTAATCTTTACTGTTCCTGCGTTTTCGGCCTCGGAATGAAAATAATCCGAAACTTCAAAAGAAAAATCCACAGAATCCTTTACGGGAACGGCGGAAAACTGAATCGCGGTAAGCGTTTTCTGGTCAAGCATGAGCTGCGGCGCAAAAGCCATAAAACCTTTTTCAAGAGAATCTATGTAAAGTTCCGTGGAAATGTTCAGTCCGTTCGGAAGCTTCAGGGCATTGACGTTCAGCTCGCCGGAAAGCCGGAAGCCTTTATATTCAAAAATTCCCGAATAATCAACATCGATATTCGGCCCGGAAAATTCCATTTTTTGCACAGAAACGCTTTTTTTATCGCCGTAAAAAGAATAGTCCGCCGTAAAACCGCCTGAATATATTGTCTCCGGCACGCTGACTTTTCCCTTGGAAGAATACGAAAAATCCCTTGTCTGAAAATTATATTTTGCCGCGGCATTTACGGAAAGGGAAAGTTTTTTCAGCTTTTTAGCCGAATCAGAATTCTGACGCGAAAAAACAATTCCGGCAGGCTTAAAATCCCTAGTGCTCAAGAAAACCGACGCTTCAGAGGAATCCAGTCCATAAGCGCCCTGCAGATAAAGCGGATAACCGTTCTGTATTGAGCGCAGTTCAAAAGTGCGGTTCTTATAGCCAAGAAGAAGGTTCAATTTGCTGAGCGAATATTTTCCGTCCGTAAAATCATTTATTCTGAACGTAACCGAGCTTTCCTCAAAATCATTCGGAATTGAACCGGTTGCGGAAAATCCCAGGGAAAAGCGACTGCCTTTATTTGAATAAGCCGCTCCACCTGAAGTTTTTATCTTAAGTTCCCTGGAGTGCGTAAGATATGCTATGGAAACCTTGCGAAAATTTACAGAAGCGTATTCGTCCGCGCCAGAATAAACAAGCTGGACATTTTTTACGTAGACATTGAAAGGAAGTTCCGAAGCTATTTTTTTTAATTCAAAAAGAATGTTTTTTTCATTCAGTGTTTTATGCCCTTTTTCGCTTTTGCCTGAGTATTCAGAACTCTTTTTCAGGAACAGGTTTTCCTTGTTCACTTCAAGCAGGATACCGTCCGCGGACACATCTTTTACAGAAGAGATTCCCCGTCCGCGAAGAAAATCAAAGATACTGTAACGCACGACAATTTTTTTTATCTGGGCAATCCGCTTGCCGTCATTCACATCTGACAGTATTATATTCTTAATCCGTAAGCCGGTAACAATTGAAGGTGAAAACTTTTCATAAGAAATATTCATCCCGGTTTTTTCAGAAACAATGCTTTCCAGCATCTGTGTTTTTTTCTTCAGCTCCGCCGACACAAAAGAATACAGAGGACGCACCATAAATGCTGAAAGAACAGAAACGAGAAGAAAAATTGTTAATGCGAGAGTTTCTTTTAAAGACAGCCTTTTCATCTTACGGATATAATATTGTAACTAATTTTAAAGAATTTTTATATAGCCCGAATTTCGAGTTTTATAAATTCTGCACAAAAATTGAATGGGCTACCGGAAAAAGCGCGTCAATTTGTCAAGACTTTGCGCGATAAAAAAGATTAAAGTCGCAAAGCAACCCAAACAAAGGAAGGAAACTATGATTTTAAAGAATTTCATCGTTTTTGAAGGAATAGACGGAGCAGGAACTTCAACGCAGATAAAAAAACTTGCCGAGCGTTTTGAAGATGGCAAAATTTTTGTCACAGCAGAACCGACTTCCGGAGAGACTGGAAAATTTTTAAGAAAAATGCTCAGGGGCGATTTTAAGGTCGACGAAAAAACCGCAGCCTTTCTTTTTGCCGCCGACCGCTGTGAACACCTGTTTGGAAAGAACGGAATTGCGGAACAGACTGAAAAAGGAAAAATCGCCGTAAGCGACCGTTATTTCTTTTCAAGCCTTGCGTATCAGTCAGTAACCTGCGGAAAAGAGCTTCCGGAGCACTTGAACAGCGTCTTTCCGCTGCCAGAAATTCTTTTTTACTTTAAGATTGATCCGGAAATTTCACTTGCGCGAGTAAACAGCCGCGGCGAAGCAAAAGAAATCTACGAAAAAATCAGTTTTCAGAAAAAAACAGCCGAACTATACGACGCGGTAATAAACGAATACAGGGGAACTAAAGGCGAAGGAATGAAAATAATAGAAGTAGACGCCGCAAAACCGATTGATGAGATAAGCGACTTTATATGGAATGAATGCAACAGGGATTGAAAGGGCGGCGAAGCCGTTGCGGACGCTAGTGCGCAATGAAACCCTGAAAAGCCCGACGGCGGTTTTCCGCCGGGTTGCCCAAAAAAGAAAGCCCGCGCTTTTACTTTAAAACAAAGATTTCCGGTTAATTTTAAAGTTTTTTTTCCGATAAAAATAATGTGAAGAAGTCTTTTTATAAAACAATAAAATTTTTCGCCGCCGCAATGATTTTTGCCTTTGCGTGCGTTTTTTCCGCAAGCGCGTACATGGTAAAATACAAGGAAGACTGGTACAGGCTTTATCATGTCCATTACCAGCAGTACCCTGACGACTGCATTGAAAACATCTACTGGCTGGAAAAAGCGGCGCAGGCTGACTTTGCGAATCCACTTTATGCGAATGCAAAAATAGACACAGAAAAACAGTGGGAAAAATACCGTTACCTTTTTCAGATGCACATAAATTTAAAGCTGATAGAGCAGCATCTTAGGCTCGGCAGGACTTTTGACAAAAAAACCGCGAAATTTTACGATGCGCCATGGAAAGATGAATACATAAGGAATCTTGAGAAAGCGCTAAGCTTTTACAACGCAGGACTTTATTACTGGCAGGAAGCCCAGCTGTGGGCGGAAAAGGCGAATACAAAGGACTTTAACTTTTTGTTTCTTACAGACTTACAGTACTGGGAAGACGAGCGGGAACGAATAAAAACAGGCGAGCTTGACTACGGAAAAATGCTGAAAAGAGAAATTGCGCGCGTAGAATCCGTAAAAGCCGACTTTGTTGCAATGGATTCCAAAAACTATTAAAATAAGACTATGTCTTGTGAAACTGAAAATTTAGATATTAAATACCTTCCGGTAAATCCCGGCACAGCGGTTACAAAAATAACCTTTTCTTCTGAAACTCCAGACCTTGTTTCTGTCTATGAGCCTGGAAATTCCGGCGGCAGGCGAAGATGCTTTGTAACGGATGCGACGGTGGCAACACTTCCTGTAATGGAACATTTTATTTCAAAATTTGAAGATGGAAGCTGCGGAAACGATATTCTTATAATTCTTGGCTCAGGCGAACCATACAAGACGATTGACAGCGTTCTTGAAATTGTTTCCAACGCAATCGAGGCTGGTTTTTCCAGAAAAGACCTTTTTGTGGGAATCGGCGGCGGAGTTATCTGCGACATGACCGGTTTTGCGGCGTCGCTTTTTAAGCGCGGAATCGCCTGCCAGTTTGTTCCAACAACGCTTCTTGCCATGGTCGATGCTTCAATCGGCGGAAAGACAGGCTGCGACTTTAAGAATTACAAGAATATGATCGGGGAATTCTGGCCGGCGGAGGAAATCCTTATTTTCCCGGAATTTGTAAAATTCCTTCCTGAATGCCAGTACCGATCAGGGCTTGGTGAAGCATTAAAAACAGGACTTTTGTTCGATACTGAACTTTATGATATTTTTAAGAACGACTCAGAAAAACTTCTTCAGGCTGATTCGGAGACAATTTTTAATGTAATAAAAAAATGCGCCTCAGACAAAGCGAAGGTTGTGGAACAGGATCTTACCGAAAAAAATATAAGGATGTTCCTGAACCTGGGGCATACTTTCGGCCATGCGCTGGAAACAGTAGCCGGCCTGGGAAGCATTGCTCACGGCGATGCGGTCGCATGGGGAATCGGAAGAGCCGTCTGCCTGTGCGCAAAGCTTGAATACTGCCGCGAATCGTTCAAAGACGAAGTTCTTGACATTCTGGAAAAATTCGGCTGGTGCAGGGATTCAGTTCCTTCTTTTATTGCAGGCGGCGGATTTAACGAACGGATTCTGGAAGCGATGAGGAAGGACAAAAAAAATACTTCCTTAAAAATACGCTGCACACTTTTAAGAGGGCTTTGCGAGCCTTTCACAGAAGAGATAGAAGATTCCGCAATCCTTTCAGTTTTAAAATAAAAACGGCGGCAAGACAAAAAAAATGACAGACATTCAAAAAGAACATTATTTTGACTGGGCCGCCACAAGCCCTTCGGACAAAGACATCCTGGTTTCCGCGCTGAATGAAACCCTTGAAAAATGGGGAAATCCTTCGAGCATACATACAGCGGGAAAAGAAGCGCGCGGACTTCTTGAAGAAGCCAGAAAAAACTGCGCAAAAACTCTAGGCGTTCCGGCTGAAACCATATACTTTACTTCCGGCGGAACGGAAAGCGACCACATTGCCCTGCTTTCAGTGCTGAACAGACAGAGCAAGTCCCACGTGCTTTTCAGCTCAATCGAACATCCTGCAGTACGGGAAATGGCAAACGAGCTAAAAAAATGCGGTGTTGAAACCGAGGAAATTCCTTCTGACTCAGATGGAATTATACAGCCGGAGACTGTGGTTTCCATGCTGCGTTCAAATACGGTTTTAGTCTGCGTAATGGCTGTAAACAACGAGACAGGAGCAATCCAGCCTGTCTATAAGATTGCGGATGCAATTTACAAGGCAACGGAAGGAAAGCGAAGGCCTAGGCTTCATGTTGACTGCGTTCAGGCAGCCGGAAAAATTCCTTTTAACCTGAATTACAGGGGAATTGACAGCGCCGCGTTCAGCGCGCACAAAATTTGCGGTCCGCGGGGAATCGGAATCTTTTATTCAAAAAACGCGCCTGAAACTTTTTTGCGCGGCGGCGGACAGGAAAAAGGAATCCGTTCAGGAACAGAAAATGTCTATGGCGCCCTGGCATTCAGCAGATGCCTTGAAAAATATTACATTTCCTCGCAGAACAAAAAAATGGAGGAACGCTTTTCCGAGCAGAAAAAATACTGCGGGGAATTCATAAGCGGTCTTACGCAGCTGGAATGCTGCTCAATCATTCCAAAATCGCGCCCGGAAAAAATGGATCTTTACTCACCATGGATTGTACAGGCTTCATTCAAAAATATTCCAGGACAGGTATTGCTGCGCGCACTGGATGCGGAAGGATTCTATATTTCCACAGGCAGCGCCTGCTCCAGCAGAAAAAACAACCGTCCGGTTCTTAAGGCGATGCACGTAACGCAAGATGAATCTGAAACTGCGGTGCGTTTTAGTTTTGGCTCGGAAACAACAGAAAATGCGATGAAAGAACTTTTGACAAAAGTCCGCGAAATCGCAGGAAAATTTAATTCATAAAAAGTGTGTTGATTATTTTTTATTTCTAAGATATTTTATTAGAAAATAATTACATTTCTAAGGAAGGCAAAATATGGCTGCACGCGGAGAACTTTACACAACAGAAGTTTATCTTGACAACCGTTCTTATTTTTTCAACGTAAAGGAAAATCGTACTGGAGATGTATTTCTTCAGATTGTAGAAAGCAAAAACCGTGACGGTTCAGACGGCGAGCGGCATCAGATTGCAATTTTTGCCGAAGATATGCAGAAAGTCCTTCAGGGGCTGGACCGCTCTTTAAATTTTATTGAAAAAGACAGAAAAAACCGGGCAAAAATCAAGGCGGAAAAGAAAGCCGCAAAAGAAGAAAAAACAAAAAAAATCTATAGAATGAAGATTGAAAATGAGCGGAATCCAAATGACGGAATCAAGAGAACCGGAAGAATTCACGTTGTTTCAAAGCGCGCTAAAACAGAAGAGACAAGCACAGAAGAATAATTTTTAGATTTTTCAATATCTGAACGAAAGCCGCTGAATTGGAGACGGTCCTATTTTATGGCATACTTCCCGGTGGGCTTTTGTCGGATACCCTTTGTGGCTTGCATAGCCATACTCAGGGTACAGCTTATCCATTTCATACATTATCCGGTCACGGCCAACTTTTGCGATTATGCTTGCCGCCATTACGCATGGATATTTGGCATCCGCTTTTGGTTCGCATATTATTCTGCCGCATTTTATTTTTGGCGTTGAAGTTCCGTCCGTTATGCAGTTAATAAGGTACTCTGAAATGCCTTTAGTTTTTGCCCATTCAGAAAGCTTTATAGTCATCATTTCATAGGCAAGCTGCATTGCGTACATGCTTGCGTTCAAAATATTAATCCTGTCTATTGTCTCGTGGCTAACAATTCCTATTCCCCAGCAGGCCTTTTCTTTTATGACAAGCTCCGCCTGGTTCCGTTTTTTTTCAGAAAGCTTTTTGGAATCGTTCAATATTTCAACAGGAAAATCTTCTGGCAGTATAACCGCTCCAGCTGTAACAGGACCCGCCAGAGGTCCTCTGCCGGCCTCATCCAGTCCGCACAAAAACTCCATAGCCATCAGAAACCTGCTTCCGAATTGTTCATGTATTCAACAGAATGATTCTTTTTATCCATATAAACGGCGCGGCCGTTTCCAGAACTGTTTTTCAAATCTCCTGTAAAAATATTATTTAGAACAGTAGAGTAAGTGTCAAAAAGCTCCGCGACCCGCCCTAAAGACGCGGTAACCTTGCATTCAGAATCTTTAAGCTCAAAAAGTCCGCCCTGCGCAGAAAAATTAACAGCAGTGTCCGCAACGCTTGCAATTCTTGATTTTTTTATATTAAGTTTTGACTGGACCGCAGAAATAACGCAGGAATAAACAGAAGCTGATGAAGTTATTCCGGAGTTTTCAATGTTGATAACGGAATTATCAGAATTTACAACAGTTCCATTTTTTCCAAACAGACAGTTCAATTCAACGTTGCCAAAGAAAAGAACACCACGCTCCACATTGAACACGCATGCCGATTCTTTTGAAAGATTTTCTTCCTTAAACGAAATCAAAACATCTGAAAATGAAAGGCTTGAATTCCTGATGTCAAAAACAGTTCCGGGCATCTCCAGAGCCCTGCACCGCGCAGTTGGAGTCAATGACTATGCGCCCGTCAGGAACTTGAATATTCCCGGCGACATTTATCTTAAGATAGCGGCTTTCCTTTATAAACGGAACTATATCCGCAAACGAGGCGTACGGCGCATTTTTTGAACCATTCGCATTTTTTTTCGCCTCCTCCGAGTCAATCGAGCCGTCGATATAGTAATTGCAGGTGTCGATTATAACGGAATATTCTGAAACTCTGCTTTTATTTCCCTCGGAATCCTCGCAGTAAGCAAGGATACGGTAGGCTGTCGCGCCATCCGTTGCAGATGAAAGCGAAAATGTCCTTTTTGAAAGCTGAACAAAATTTTTGTCAGAAAGCTCAAAAAGCGCGGCGCTCGATTCTATTGAAAAATCCTCTTTCAGAATAACTGGACCTGAAAAATTCGCATAAATTTTATTATTTTCAGGCGACTCAATCGTCACCTCTGTATTTTTTCTGATAAAATCGCCCGGCACAGAGGAAGAGATAACCGGTTGGGCAGGCATTTTTTTATTTATTGCAAAAGGAATTTCTATTTTTCCCTGAAAAACTGAATCATAATAGATTCCAGCTTCAAGAGTTCCCTTAAAACAGTCGCCCTTAAAAGTATCAATCGTAATCCTGTCAAAAAGCTCAGAAGCGTTTCCTTCCGAGTCAAGAATTCCAAACTTAAAATCCTCGTGTCCTTCAAACGAAACCGAGACCGCGCCGCCTTCCAGTTTTTCAGTGCGGAGCATCGGTTTTGGAGGAAGCACATAGAATTTTACGATATTTTCATCAGAGTATGCCACATCTTGCCATGAAATCATGTGATTTTTGCTTCGGTCAAGAACAAGCGGCTCTTTCGGAAGATGCCACCAGCTGTCGTCAACCTTGTAAATTTTCTTCCTGTCCTTAAAAACAATGTCAGACCAGTCAGAAATTTCAAAAGGAAGGTCTTTTCTTGTGTAAAGCCCGGTTTCAACAGGGTGAACATTTATTACAAAACGCCACTTGGCTTTTCCGTCTGTAACAGTACATGGAAGAAGGCGCGTAACCACAGAATTTTTGCTGACAGAAATAGAAGTTCCCGGCTCAAATTCGTAATCTCGTGTTCCAAACGAAAATTCCATCGACGCCGGAACAGTAAAAACATCACCGCAGTTGTAATCAACAATGCCATTAAGGTTTACCGTCTCAACAAATTTACAGGACTCCGAATCCTCTGGAAGCGATGCGGGAGAAACTTTATAATCGATTTTTTCAAGCCGTTTATTTCCGTCCTTATCAATTATTGCGACAGAAACGGAAACATCACCGTCCAGATCAATCAGAACAGGTCCATCGTAGGCAATTCCTGAAGTTTCCGGCTCTTTACCGCTAAGCGAATAATAAACGCTGTCTGAAGCCGGAAAATCAACGACAAGCACCTGCCTGTTCGCCCATGTTCCCTTCACAGGATTCAGAACCCGCGACTCTGCGGATAAACGGAACATAAGAAAGAGAGGTATGATTGTAAAAAGCTGAAATCCTTTTTTCATTTTCTGTTATTTTTCACCAAATAATGAACCAAGAACCTTTTTCAGTTCCGGATCCTGCCTGTAATAATTTTCCTCCAGTTCCTTTTCAGAAAGTCCGACCAGCTCATGGCTCATATAATGAATCCAGCGGTCGTTTTCCGGGGAATCTATGACAAACTTCCTGCACCAGTAGTCAGGTTTTACAGGAGGCTGCGCCTTGAACTTGAATTCCTTGTAATCATGCACAACAACCTTGATGTTTTCACGTGGAACTCCATAATCATATAGAATATTGACAAGGGCATCGATTGTATTTCCAGAGTCGTAGATGTCGTCTATAAGCATAATCTGGTCGCCCGGCCGAAGATTTTTTGGAGGATAAGTCCATCCGTCGACATAGACGCGCGGAGTGTTTTTTCTGATGTCTGAATAAGAGCGTGCAACAACCGCGGCATAAAGAACAGGATGCTTGTCCTTTCTTACAATTTTATAATATTCACTTATGACGTTTGACATATATGCGCCGCCACGAAGCGAACAGTAAATCACGTCAGGAACAAAGTGGTCATCATTGTAAATTTTGTATGCAAGTTTCAGCGCGTCATTACGCACAGTATCATAGTTTAAGAATTCTTTAATCATAGCAATAATTATAAATCAAAACTCAATGATTGACAATTAAATCAGAATAAGCATACAGGGCAAACGCATTATAAATGTATTCAGCAAAAAACTTGCTCCCAGTCACGGTTTCGTGGTTCAAAATCGAAGATGTCCAATAAGTTCTGAATGTCATTGTTGAACAAATTCTAAATGATTGTAATATATGCATTTAGAATTTCGGGTCAAGCCTATAAATGACAAAAAAGATACTTATTGGACATCCCCTACACGCTGATTGTTGCAAAGTAACTATAGAATTGACCGCTCACGCGGTCTCAACAATCAGAGTGTTTTTGACCACGAAACCGTTCCTTCGCGCAAAGTTTACTTAAATTATTTATAATGCGTTTGCCCTGCATAAGCAGAACTGCCGCATACGCAAGCAAAGGAAGAAGAATCCGCGGCTCGAGGAATCAATCGGGCGGCATAGTGTAAAAGTTAAATTTTGTGCCGGCAATTGCCTGCGCAGAGATTCTTTTGTTTACACCAAAATCGTTTTTCGCCGCAATTCCTGCAGCCCCGCGAGGTTTTCTTGAGGCTCTTTGAACGGAAAATTCAACATCCGCCAGAAAATTCTTAAATTCCCTGGGACTGCCTTCGGCCAAATCCCTGCGCACAACAAGCACCGAGCGCGGAAGTTTTTTTCCGTATCCAAAAACAGTTTCGTACTGCTCCTGAATATCTATCGCTACCCTTGCATTTTTAGAACGGTTAAAAATATCTGAAAGCGCCGGCTCTGAAACAAGAACGTAATCAGCATTTTTACTTAAAAATTCCGTAACAAGCTCCGCCTGACTTTTTTTTACAACAATTTCAACGCCGGCAGAACCTTCCTCCACCGGAACGGAGTTTTTTGCCAAAAGTGCGCGGAAAACAGAATGCGCCAGACCTTCCCCGGCAACATAGACTTTATTTCCAATCAAATCCGAAAACGAAATATTTCCCTTTCTTCTTGTTACAATCTTAAAATCAATGCTGGTAACAGAAGCACATACGCAGACCTGTCCGTTTGACTTTTTCACAAGTTTTTCCGCAGATTCAGAAGAAATTATCGAGGCATCTATATATCCAGCCTTCATTTTTGAAAAAAGCTCCAGAGGAGTCTCAAAAAAAGAAAAAGAATATTTTTCTTCCGGCTGAACGCTCTGGTCTTCTGAAGAATCCTTCACTTCTTCAGAAAGTTCTGAAACCTCAGAAACCTCAGGATTTTCCAGTTTTTTCTGATTTTCCTGCGCGTCTGAATACAAAAACGCAAACGGTATTGAATCCATTCCTTTAAGGATTCCAATATTTATCTTTGCGCGCAAATTTTCTGCAAAAAAAACTGAAAAAATAAACAAAAGGCAAAAAGTTTTTCTCATCTTCGGCAGCTTCCCTTTTCGTTTTTTAACGCAGAAACTTTCTGTTCAGTTCCGGAACTTTTTTTTCGCTTTTGCATCGCATCCGGTTTTTGTCCGGACTGTTCCAGCCGGACTGAAATTTTTCCTTTTAACAAATCTACAAAAACATTGCAGAATGAAGAATCTTTTCTTGAAAGAAATTCCATGGAAAGAGGCTCTTCTATTTCTCTCTGAATAAGGCGCCGCATCGGTCTGGCACCCATAGAAGGCTCGTATCCGTTCTCTGCGATATAATCCATTGCCTTTTCTTCTATATTAATTGAAAGCTTCTTTTCCGAAAGCCGTTCCGCAAGCTCTTTTATCTGAATATTCAGGATTTCCCTGATTTCCGTTTTTTCCAGAGCCTTAAAGACAATTATGTCGTCAATTCTGTTCAAAAGCTCAGGGTTAAGAAGTTTTTTAAGCTCCCCTATGGCGTTTGTCTTTATCTGCCCATACGGAAGAACGCCTTCCTCTGCGGAAGAAAAACCAATCTGACTTTCGGTTGTAATTTGCCGCGCACCCGCGTTGCTCGTCATAATCACAATTGTATTGCGGAAATTAACCGTATGACCAAGATTGTCGCTAAGCTCCCCTTCTTCCAGAAGTTGAAGAAGAAGATTAAAAACGTCAGGATGCGCCTTTTCAATTTCGTCAAGAAGAAGCACCGAATAAGGATGACGCCGCACCTTTTCCGTAAGGATTCCGCCTTCCTCATATCCGATGTATCCCGGAGGAGCGCCGACAAGACGGCTTACATTATGCTTTTCCATAAAATCCGACATATCGATACGGATAAGCTGCTCTTCCGACCCAAAAATAAATTTCGCAAGAGCCTTTGCAAGCTGAGTTTTTCCGACGCCTGTAGGCCCAAGAAAAATAAACGATCCGATTGGATGTTCCGGGGAAGAAATTCCAGTCCGGTTGCGGCGAATCGCGCTGCTTATCGCACGGACCGCCTCATTCTGTCCGATTACAGTCCGGTGAATTTCTTTTTCCATGTTCAGAAGCCGCTCAGACTCTGAAGAGTCAAAATGCTCAACAGGAATTCCTGTGATTTCGCCAATTATGCGGCAAACATCATGAGCCGTAACCCGCTTTATCCGGGCGGATTTTTTATGCCTCCAGGCATCTGAAAGAACTTTTAAATTTTTCTGAAGCTCCTGAATCTTGTTTCTTATTTCCGCGGCATTTTCAAAATCCTGCCGGTCCACGGAATTCTGTTTTTCCCGGGTAAGTTTTTTTATCAGGTTTTCAATCGAATCCAGTTCAGCAGGTCTTTTTTCCTTTACGATTTTTTTCTGCGCGCCGGCTTCATCAAGAATATCAATCGCCTTGTCCGGAAGACATCGTTCATGAATATAGCGGCGGCTTAATTTTACAATAAGCGGAATCACATCGCTTTCATACACAACGCCATGAAATTTTTCAAACTGACTTTTTATTCCTTCCAGTATTTTTTCTGTCTCTTTGTCGGAAGGCTCCTCAATATTGACTTTCTGAAAGCGACGTTCAAGAGCGGAATCTTTTTCAATGTATTTTGTAAATTCCTTTACAGTTGTCGCGCCGATAATTTGTATTTCGCCACGGCCCAAGGATGGTTTCAGCATATTTGAAATATCTGTCTGCCCTTCCTGTCCGCCTGCGCCGATAATCGTATGAAGCTCATCTATAAAAAGAATTATGTTTTTAGATTCCTTTACTTCCTTTATAAGACGCTTCATGCGTTCTTCAAATTCTCCACGGTATTTTGTGCCGGCAATCAGCGCCGAAACATCAAGAGAAAGAATATGCTTTTTTTGAAGCTCATCCGGAACATCGCCGTTTACAATATGCTGGGCAAGACCTTCTATTATTGCTGTTTTTCCAACGCCAGGCTCTCCTACAAGGCAGGGATTATTTTTTGTACGGCGGCATAAAATCTGAATTATTCTGTTTATTTCTTTATCCCGGCCGATAACCGGATCGATTTTTTCCTCTTTTGCAAGAAGCGTAATATCTCTGGCGCAGGAGTTAAAAAACGAGCTTATTTTCTTGTCGCCATCATCTCCTTCGTAGTCAAAAGGAGGCTCTTTCATTAAGTAATCAACATCCACGTTCTTATAATAATCAAATAGCTCGTCTTGTACTTTTTCGTCCAAAGAGCCGCAGCCAATGTCCTTAAAAAAGTTTTGTTTTAACTCTTCATAGTTGTAGCCATTTACTTCCAGGCTGCTTTTTAAATTTTTTTTCGGCTTATTACAGATTTTATCTCTGACAGATTTTGTTTTTATGCGGATTTCATCAAGAACAATTCCTGACTCCTTAAAAAAATCAGAGGCAACGCTGCCCGACTCGCGTACAATCGCTATCAAAAGATGTTCCGTGGCTATAAAATGGTCTCCGAAAGCCGCAACCTCAAGCATCGCAAGGTCGAAAACCGTATGAATTCTGCGGTTAAACGGAAATGTTTCAGAACCGTCAAGCGCTTCGTCACCTGGAAATGACTTTTTTTCCAGAAATTTATAAATCTTTCTTTTTAAAAGTTCTAAATCAATCGGAAAACTGTTTATTACTGAATATGCAATGCAATTTTTAAACTCCATCATCGAAAGAAGAAGATGCTCAGGAAAAATTTCGTAGCAGCCAGTTTTTTTTGCCTGCTTATGGCAGTCTGTGTACAGAATTTTCATTGCATTTTTTGAAAAATCACTCATAAATTCTCCAGACAGATGTTTTGAACCGCTTCCTGCAAAATCAAGGCCCTAAGACGGTCTGTCTTGCCCTTTTTGTCATCCAGAAGGTCTTTTTCAAAAGAAAAGTTTCCTTCCTTCAGCAAAGAGGCAATATGATAAGGCTGAATCTTAAAAAGAAGCCCGCACAGTTTTTCCTGTTCAATCCCGGAAATAAAGCCTGTATTAAGCCCGGTCATTAAATCCGAAATAATTTCCACGGATTCAGAAAAGCTTTCCATAAGGCTGAATTTCGCAAGTGAATACGAACGTATAACTGAATTAAAAACAACTGTTCTTTTTATATCGGCATAATCGGCTAAAATCTTGCGTTCGATTTCAGCAATGTACATACAGGCCGCCTCAAAATTTGCAATCTGATCAATTTCCGAGCCTTTCGCGGAAACCAAGGTCTGAAGCAAATAGAAACTGCCTGCTGAAATTTCAGAAAACGCCGGCTTTATGCAAAAATTTTTATCCTTAAGATATTCTGCGATAAGATTGATTTTTCCGGCGCGCTCAATTCCCGGAATATGAATCCGGGCAGAAAGTTTCATTCCGGTTCCTAAATCCTTGAAAGCGTAGGTAAGGCAGCCAAAATCAGAGGCGGCCGCAAACTGAAGGTTTTCCTGCAGCTTGGAATCAATCTTTGCGCATGCGGAAAAAGCATTCTGAAAATCCATACCGGCGCGGAAGGAAGAAATTTTCAGGTGGTCTCCGAAGTTTATGCGCGCGCTCAGAGAAAGCGCCTGTTTTCTTTGAAAGACAAGTCCTGTTTCAGGCGGAATATTTTCTGAAGCCCTGATTTCCCGGATAACGCCCCATTCCTTAAAAAGATTTCTGCCCTCTTCGTCCATGTTTCTTGCATCGACTGCGCTAAAGGAAAAATTTTCCTCTTCCGAATCGATTTTTGAAAATGCGTCAAAAACAACAGACTGGACACGCTCCGAATCATCCCCGTGAAAATTTGCAGGAAACGGAAAATTGGCAAGGTTTCTGGAAAGCCTTATCCGAGAGGAAATCACAACATCCTGAAAAGGACCTTTATCCGTGTACCATGGAAGCTCAGCGTCTGACATTATTTTCTCCGCGCGCAACGCAGCCGTGTTCCAGAGCCCTTAAAAAATCCCGGTAGACGGCGGCTTTTTCATAGTTTTCACATTTTACAGCTTCTTCAATTTTTGCCTGAAGGTCAAGTCTGTCTGTAATTGAATTCCTGAAACCGGCAAGGCGCTTCGGCATTGAGCCTGAATATTTTTCATAACCCATGCGTTTTTTCAGTTCTGAAATTATTTCTTCCCTAAAAACTTCGTAACATTCCGGGCAGCCGGCGGTTTCCGTATTTTTTATCTCAAGCAGGCTTTTTCCGCAGGCAGGACACAATTTTGAAGCATCTTCCTTCTCGCTTTCAGAAACTTTTTTAACCTCCAGAAGAATCGATTCAACGTGCTCCAAGTCCGGCGGATTATTTGTTGAAATTCCGCGGGCAACGGCGCAGCTCACACAAAGACCGATATTCTTTATCCCGCCTTTTCCGCTTATTTTTAGAAAAACTGCCGCCTCATTTTTTTTACAGATATTACAGAGCATCACGATTTCCTGAATATATCAAGAGGTTTTTCTTTTCCGGCCTTTACGGCAGGAAGAACCGAAACTACAAGAGAAAGAATCAAAACCGAAACACATACCGCAAAAATCTCGGCAAACGGAATTGAGACAGGAATTACAGTCAGGTAATAGGCCGGATCCAGAAGATGGATTTTTGAAAAAGAATCCGCATTTCCGCCGGAGAAAATAAAAATCATCCTTGAAAAAAAGTTAACGACTTTTTCCATAAAATAGACAAGCTCGTTCGCATTGACTGCAAGCAGAAGCCCAAGCGGAAGTCCGGTTAATATTCCGCAGAAACCGCAGGCAAGTCCGGCAAGCAGAAAAGAAACCGTAATTCCCTGCTCTGTTCCGCCAATGCTTTTTAGTATTGCAATTTCCCGGCGGCGTTCCATCACGAGCATAACAATCGCGGAACTGATATTCACAGCGGCAACAAGAACAATAAGAAACATTATAAATATAAGAAGAACTTTTGTTGATGAAAAATTTTCAAACTGGCTTGAATTAAGTTCCTTCCATGAATAAAAAACTCCTGCTCCACCGCAGGCGATTTCGCAGTCAGCCTGAATCTGAGCAAGTTTTTTTGAAAAAGTCTCAGAAGTTTTTATCATAACTGAATAATTTGCCGCCTGGTGCGGAATAACTGAAAAACCTGTTTTTAGAGGAATAAAAATCCAGAGAGCATCCATTTCCTGATAGCCGGAAGAGACAATCGCCGCGACCTTAAAAGACGAAACTTTCGGGGAAACCGCGCCGTTTTCCTTCACATCCGTTGTAATCAGCCGGAAAACGCTTCCTGCCTGTAAATTCAAAAGCTCCGCCATCTTTGTTCCGATTACGGCAGATTTTTCATCAGAAACAAAAGAATTTATGTCGCCGTCAAAAACTTCAAAAAGAGATGCGAAGTCTTTATTTTCTAAAAAAATCTCCGGGTCTACGGCACGGATTCTTGCTCCGGTCCTGTAGGATTTTCCGGCGGCAAGTCCATCGGTTTCAATCTGCGGAAAAACGCCTTCAACACCGGAAACATTTCTGAACAGGTTTGAAAACCCTGTGATTTTTTCTGGAGATTCAGCAAAAGCGCTTTTTCGCGGTATAAAACATTCTAAATCGCTTGAGCTTAACCCTATAATCCGCTGCGTCATTCCGCCAATCATTCCTTCAGAAACTGAAAGAACAACAATAAGAGGAACAAGACTTATCCCGATACAGACAATCGCGCCAAGAACGCTCCGCCTTGCAGAAGATTTTTGTGCAGTCCTTGGAAAAATTAACCTGAAAGCAAAAAGCGCAGAAGATTTCAACGTCATTTTATATTAGTTTCCTTAAGATTTCCGCAATTAATTGAATAGCAGACATCGCCGTTTTTAGCAAGATTCTTGTCATGAGTTACAAGAATCAACGTTTTTTTGTATTTCTCAGCCATTGAAAAAAGCAGATTGCCTATAAGGAGCGCATTTTCCGGATCAAGATTTCCAGTCGGTTCATCCGCAAGAATCAGTTCCGGCTCGTTTATCAAAGCCCGCGCGACGGCAACACGCTGCCGCTCTCCGCCGGAAAGCTCTCCGGGAAGATGGTTCAGGCGTTTTTCAAGCCCCACATCGCAAAGAAGGATTTCCGCCTTTTCCTTTGCCTGCTTTTTTGACATTCCAGCCATAAAGGCCGCCATATAAACATTTTCAAGCGCGGTAAAATCCTTTAAAAGATAATGGAACTGAAATATCAGGCCAAGAAATTTTGAACGGTACAACGCCTGCTCCTTTTCAGAAAGAGAAGTAACGTTCCACGGACCGGCAATTACAGTTCCGGAAGTAGCGGAATCAATGCTTCCGATAATATTCAATAGAGTGCTTTTTCCGCTTCCGCTCTGACCTGTTATTACAGTCTTGCTGCCTTCCTTTACATTCAGGTTCAGGTCCTTAAAAATTGTAAGATTTTCCGTACCGTTTGAATACGTCTTTTCCAGGCTGTTAATTTTTACAATATCACTCATCGTGCAGAACCTCCGCAACTTTTGTATCAAGAACAATTTTGCTTGCCTTCCAGGATGCCAGCAAAGGAGAAATAATTCCAAAAAGAGTAATTAAAAACACTTCCCGGAATATAATTTTAGCCGGAATCTGAGCAAAAACCGTGAACATATAATTTTTTGTTACAAATCCCATAAATTCAAATACCGGCTTTATATTCACGCAAAGCAAAAGTCCAAGCGCAAGCCCAATGAACGAACCGGCAGCGCCGCTGGTAAATCCGCGCATAACAAAAATCGACTTTATCTCAGACTTTGTGCCGCCAAGCGCCGAAAGCACCGAAATTTCCTGCCGCCTTTCAAAAACAAGCCTGCGCATTCCGTTGTAAATGTTAATTCCTACAACAAGAAAAATAATGCAGACAAGAAGCATAAGGATATTTTTTTCAATCCGCAGAGCGCCAAAAAATGACTTGTTAAATTCGCGCCATGACTGAACTTTAACATCCGGAAATTTACGCTCTATCTCGGAAAGAACGGCCGCATCATTTGCATAGTTTTTAAGTTTTATGCTGTAAACAGGAGACGCATCTTTTCCAAAATATTTTTCAGCGGATTTTAAGCTTACAAAACCGTAGCTCTGCTCAATGTCCACAAAATTGCAGTCAAAAAGACCTGTAACCGTAAACTTGCGGTTCCGTGAAAGCAGCGCGACATCTTTTCCGCCGGACAAAGCCATAAGGTTCACGGTAGAGCCGACCGTAACCCCAAGCTGATTTGCAAGAGATTTTCCAAGAACAATTCCATCAGGATAGTCAAGATTAAATTTTCCAGAAACAATGCGCACCTGAGAACCGAAACCGCTGTCAATTTCGCGGATTTCCGGGTCAACAGCGCGTATTACAGCCGCCGACTGCCTGTTCCGCGCGCCTACAACAAGTCCCTGCGATTCATAAAACGGCGTAATGCATAAAATCCTGGGATTTTCGGCGCAAAAATCAAAAAAATCTGTAAACTGGCTTTCAGGGATTTCCGTCGCCCTAAGGTGGGCGGAAGAAATTTCCATAATCGGATTTATTGAAAAAAACTGAAATCCGTTCATAACGCTTACAACTGTAATCAGCGTCATGACGCCGAAACAAATTCCAAGCCCAGACAATAAACTTGTAGCAGCGGAACGGCCTTTTCTGTCAATGCGGGCGAACCGGCGCGAAACTTCAAAAATCCACTTTATTGAAGAAAAAAAACTCTTTTCAGTTTTCATAATTCTGAACGCTCCTGACAAGTCCATTCAAATAAAGCAAATCTTTTTTGCGCCGGCCGTTTTCAAAATAAGACTCAACACTAAAACCGCCGTCAAAAGTCATTGTAGTAACATAAGATTCCGCGGAACTGTGAACAGTGGAAACGCGGAGTTTTCCGTCCTCGTAAAAATAATAATCCGGCGAAGAATCCTGAACCTTATATTCGTAGACTTCCTTTTTTGAAGAAATATTGACTACCTTAGATTTATTTTTGCTGTACGAATATTCCTCGGAATATTTTTCAAGAATTTTGCCGCTCTCTGAATATTTCCATTCCGTCCGGCTTTCCAGAATAAATTTTCCGGGCTTATTTTCATCCTTTTTGAAAAGTCCGTAATTTTTTGCTCCGGAAATCCGGCCTTTTTTATCATAAAAAAGCTCGTGCCTTTCATTTTCAGAATAAATCACGCTGGAAACAGGCTTTGCGCCGGAAGAATACTTAAATTCCTGAGTATCAATTATTTTGGAAGAAGAAATTCCGCCGGAAACATCCCAGCTTTCTTTTTTTACAAGCCGCATTTCTTCATCATAATAGCTGCGGACAGCATTTTTTCCGGCGGCTTTTACAAGCGTGTTTCCAGAATCAGTTTTTTGAACAGAAAGGCTCTCGTCGTCGTACGAATAAAGCGAAAGCGTTCTGTTCTCGTTAAGGTATTTTTTTTCAACGGAAACCTTCTGTTCGCTAGAATTATTTAAAACCGCGGCAGAAATCTGTTCAATATCCATGTTCCCTGAATTTCCAGCCATTTCCAGAATAGCAGAATAATCCTCCGGCGCGCGGACAGAAAAAACATTCCCGGACGCAAAAAGCTGCTGAATCCATTTTCCATCATCAGCAGAAGAATCGTAATCTTCATACGAAAAAGAAACTTCAGAAAGGTTGAAATTTAAAAATTCGCCCAGCGGAACAGGTCCCTGCTCAAAAGTCCAGACAGGAAACCCCAGCAAATCAGTCCACGCCCTGACTTTTAACTTCTCCGCGCGCAAAAAAAATGCTGAAAAAAACAAAACTATGGCAAAAATTCCGGGATTTTTCTTCAAAACTATAAAATCCTCTCTAAAAACCTAAAAAATCATCAATATATCGGGATGCGGAAAACCGCGAAATATTTTCATATTTTTCGCCGTCGCAGACAAATGCGACAGGAATTCCAAGCTCCTTTCCAATAGAAACGGCGACGCCGCCTTTTGCCGTTGAATCATATTTTGTAAGGATTACCGCATCAAGTTTTACCGCTTCGTTAAAAACTTCCGCCTGGCGCAAAGCGTTCTGTCCGGTCGTAGAATCGATTACAAGAATTTTTTTATAGCAGCCGGCGCTTGCCTTCTGCATACAAATTTTATCAATTTTTTGCAGTTCCTTGACAAGGTTCTCCTTATTGTGAAGCCGTCCCGCTGTATCCGCAAGAACAAGTCCGCTTCCTTTGGCAGAACACGCTTCCGCCGCATCAAAGACAACAGCGGCAGGATCAGAGCCATGCTGATGACTTACCACGCGAACGCCAATCCGCTCTCCGTGAAGGTTAAGCTGCTCAATCGCCGCGGCCCTGAAAGTATCAGCAGAAGCCATGACAATATTTTCAACACCATTTTTTTTGTAAAAATCCGCAAGTTTTGCAACGCTCGTAGTTTTTCCAACTCCGTTCACGCCAAGAATCATCCAGATATTCGTTCCTTCAGGCTCTGGGTTCAGCAAAATTTCCTTTACATACTCAAGAAGCATTTTTTTTAGCTCAAGCTTTATGTCATTTTCATCAGAAATATGCCCCTTCCTGCAGGCCTCTTCAAGACGCTCAGAAAGCTCAAACGCTGTCTTTGCGCCAATATCGCCCTCTATCAGACTGTCCGCAAGGTCATCAAAAAAATCAGAAGAAAACTGTTTTCCCCTAAAAAGTCTTTTTATCTTATCCTTGAACGATTCTTTTTCCATATCAACTTCCTATATTAATTTTCAGATTTTTTTTCAGTTTCGTCCTGCATCTGCCTGGCGTCATCTTCAGGATTTTCTTCAGACACGTTCAGCAGCTCAGATTTTTTCTGATTTTCAAGCTGCTCCAGCATAAGGCTCTGCTTTTCCTTTCTGCTCAATGGCCTTGCCGCTTTTGGAAGAACATTTTCCGCCGCCACAAGATACCGAATCAGCTCATACACAAAAAACGCGCCGGCCGTAGCGGAAACACCAATCATTACGTTGGACGCGGTCTGCCAGTTTCTGGCATCCTCGTAAGAAATATCCACATTATTGTTGTACGCCTGGCTTTTCGCATAGGAATTTCCATAGATATAAAAAGTCGGAACAAGAGAAACAATAAGCGCGCTGTAGCTTGCATACATCCAGCGTCGGCGTTTTTCTATATAATCGCTCCTGTCAAAAGGCTTTGCGTTCACAGAAAGAAATTCTCCGTCCTTTAATAGTTTTGCCGGAATCAAAAAATCAGCAGAAGTTCCGCCGGAATCCATAAAATGCCCAAGGACATTTCTGCCGTTCACTTTTATAGTTCCAAAAGGATTTTCAGGTGTTACTGAACCGGCGAAGATTCCGTTTCCAAAAATATCACCCGAATAAGGTTTTGCAAGCCTGATTTTTACATCACCGATTTTAGTTTCCCTCATTTCAACGTCAACCTTAAATTTCCTGCTTCCGTAAAAACCAAAGTCAGTAGAAATAGTGTCAAAGCCGTCAGAAGCAAAAGTAACCGAATGGACACCGGTCTGCACAATAATAGGACGAGAAATATTTCTGTACACAACACCATCTATCGTAACGGCAAGTTTTTTCAATGCCGCCTCAGGCTCAACAGAAATATTCAGCTCAACAGGCATGCTGTCCGCAATCCTTGGCGTAATCTGCAGGGCAATGGAAACCGCAAGATTCCGCAAATTTTCAATAGAACCTACATCCATCGCGCTTCCAATAAGGCGGCCGCCCGGATACTGGTACAGAGAAACCGCGCAGGAAACATAAGAACCGTAAACCGTGACAGTTCCGGTAAGCAGACCGTTTATCTTTGCGTCAACGCAAGCCTTTTCAAACGGATAGGAAGCATAGCCAGCCTCCCGCTTTTCAGCTCCAGCATCAAAAAATTTATTAAAATCATTCTGGTAAAGAACAACATTTTCTATAACCGGCACATCGCTGGACTTCTTTGCAAATTCCTTAAAAAGCTCAGCAAACTTGCTTTTTTCCTTGTGCTCGTCAACAACAAGACCTTCGTCAATCCGCCGCCTGCGGTTTTCATCCTGCTCAATCTGGAGCGCATACTTGTCGTTTTCCTTTCGCACATCAAGAAGGTTCGCATCTATTTTTTTCTGGATTTCCGCAATTTTTCTTTCAGATTCCTTCAGTTTCATCTTCAGTTTTTTTGAAGAATAATCGTTCAAAAGAATTGAATCCCTTGTCTTCACCTCTTTTGAAAGCTGAAGGAACAAATCAATCCGCGACTTCTGAAGCTCGTACAGCGAACGGTCAAGTTTTTCGCGGCCGCGCGGAACGCGCTGAAGATTTTCCGCAAGCTGCTCAAGAATAAGCGCCGGAAGAGTTGAATTTATATAATCCAACGACACAGAGTCATTTTTTTGCGTTAAAGTAAATTTTTCCGCCGCCAGAGTCCATTTTTTTTCAGAATCCGCCCCAATAGCCGGAAAAACAGAAAAAATAAAAACGGACAGAGCCAAAACAGAGGAAATCAGTTTTCTGCGGAAAAAATTAAACGTCGTCGTCGGTCGCCCCTGAGTCCATCGGAAGCCCCTTCCACTGCGCAAGAAGATAAGCGTCCATAAACTGATCAATATCTCCGTCCATAACGGCCTGAATATTTCCAGACTCGCACTTTGTCCGGTGATCCTTTACCATCGTATAAGGCTGGAAAACGTAAGAACGAATCTGGTTTCCCCATGAAATATCCTTTTTTTCCGCTCCGAATTTGGCATTTTCCTTTTCTTTCTGCTCGCGGTAGTATTCGTAGAGCCGCGCGCGCAGCATATTCATACAAGCCTGACGGTTAAAAATCTGGCTTCGCTCGCTCTGGCAGGCAACAACAATACCAGTAGGCAAATGCGTAAAGCGCACCGCGGAATCAGTCTTGTTCACATGCTGACCGCCCTTTCCGCCCGCGCGGTAAGTGTCAACACGCAAATCTTCCGGCCGTATATCAACCTCAATAGAATCATCAAGAACAGGAAAAACATAAACGCTCGCAAAAGAAGTGTGGCGGCGCGCATTCGCATCAAACGGAGAAATGCGCACAAGCCTGTGGATTCCAGCCTCGCCCTTCAAATGACCGTACACATAATCACCGTCAATCTGCAAGGTCACGGATTTTATTCCGCCTTCCGCCTCAAGCATATCAACAACTTCAATCTTATATTCATGGCGTTCAGCCCAGCGCGTGTACATACGGCAAAGCATTCTTGCCCAGTCCTCAGCCTCAGTTCCGCCAGCCCCGGCATGAATCGTAATAAAAGCCGCGGAATCATCAACCTCGCCGGAAAGAAGGTTCAATACATTAAGCTCCTCAAATTTTTTCTGCGCTTTTTCAAGCATCGCGCGGACTTCTTCCTCGTCGCCGGCATCACCGCTTTCCTCCGCAAGCTCATACATCGCCTGAATATCGCCAAAATCTGTTAAAAGCTGCTTCCACGGCTCAATGCGGTTTTTAAGCTTTCTGATTTCCGCCATAACTTTCTCAGCTTTCTCGTGGTCATCCCAAAAACCATCCGCTTCAGTGAGCTTATTTTTTTCATCAATTTTTTTCTGAATCGCATCCGGGTCAAGACGGCTCCAAACACCGTCGATATCTTCCTTCAGCTGCGCAATCAGCATCTTAAGTTCTTCGAGCATACATTTCTCTTTTTGTGTAAATATCCTTAATTTTATAGATTATTTTGCCTTTAGTAAACAATAGAATTTATCAATGTAAATCAACGGAATCTAAAAGGGCGAAGTCTCGCCCTGCGCCTCAAACCTGCGGTTTTCGTCTACCCACTCTCCTAAGGGGACACCCCTTAAAAACCCCGGAACGTTCAGCCTGCAAAAAGATTTTTTACCCGGAGCAAAAAAAACATCGGATTTTCACCGCAAAAAAAAACGCAGCCGGCAGAAAAGATTCAGTTCCGGCTGCGGACAGTTTGTCAATACAATAAACAGGCTGTTTTATTTATTAGTTGCTTTTCTTATCAAATATAGAAGAATCAGAAACACGCGCCTTTACAACATAGTAAAGAGTTGTAATATGAGGTTCTGCGGAGCTCTTATTTTCAATTTCTTTTTCGCAGTAGTTAGTTACTCCTGCAGGATATGCAAGCGCTACATCACCAAGGTTTGTTGTAACAACAGTTACAGAATCAGAATAGTCATTGCTTTTTGTTGATACAACCTTGTAAAGCGTGTATTTGTAGTTTGCAACAGAATCAACTTTTGAATCCTGTTTTATAGCTTCTTTTACAGTAACTTTTGTTAAGTCAGAAGAAACTGAAAGCGAAGAACCGAGTGCTTCTGCAGGACTTACAATTACAATTTCATATACAAAATTTTCTTTCTTGCCATTTTCAGATGCAGTAAGTTTTACAAGATATGTTCCTGCCGGGGCATCTTTTATGTAGTTGATGTAAGAATCTGCATATCCGTTATTGTTTGCAAGTTCAATCGCAGTAAAGTCAGAAGTAATGTATTTTACAGGCTTTCCATCAGCATCTTCTGCAAGTTTTACATAAGAAAGCGCAAGAGTCTGCTTTTCGTTTCCTTTTGTAGAAGTAATCTTGATTGTGTTTTCAATACCAGCAGTGCTTTCGATAAATGTGCTTACAGAGAGAGTTGGAGCAACTGTTTTTGTGAGTGTAACTTTTGACAACTTTGCACTATTATCACTTTCGCTATATTTTCCAAAAAGTTTTCCATCCGTGTGGACTACATAATATGTATAGCTGATAGAATCATCTTCTACAGTGTCTGTAATGTAATATCCTTCGGAAATTTTTACCTTACCGCTAGTATCCTGCTCAGCCTTCTGACCTTCTTTTACTTCCGCAGAAACAGCAGTCCAAGTATCATCTACATCAGATGTTCTGTAAACCTTAAAGTTTGCAACTGGAGAATCTTTTCCATTCTTAAGTGTTGCAGGTGCCCAGCTTACAAGAGCAGTCTTTGAAGCAATATATTCCGCTTTGACATTTTTAATCGCATCTAATTCTCCGATACTTTCCGCAGACAAAGAACCAAGAAGAAGAACAACAGGCTCATAAAGGTCAGAAACAGATGAAACCTTAAGACGAATTTCATATTCAGAAGAACCTGGAACAGGTCCATTATTAAATTCAGCCTTATAGTCTTCCTTGTAGTTTTCAAAAGTCTTAAAACGGAAATCAAAAGCTTCGCCTAAAGCGTCATACTTTCCTTTAACAGAAGCAGAAATCTCGTATTTAAATCCCGCTGTAGCCGGGTATTCCGCATAGAAATTTCCGTTTTTAATAGAAATCGTTACATTTTCCGCAGCTTTTGTAACAAGTTTTTCGTAGTATTTTTTGATGTAGTCTTTTCCAGAAGCAGATGTAGGCTCTGCAGAAATTGCAGGCGAACCAGCCGGAGGAACGATAGCCTTAACGGTTGCAGAACCCTGTGAGTTCTTTACGTAAACTGCCCGCGAAAGCGCTGGATCTGTCTCGCTCATGGCCTCTACAATATATTTGTATTCTTTTCCATCAGAAAGAACATGTGTTGAATCTGCAATATCTGCATAAGAAGTAACGTTGCTTTTTACAGTTCTAAGTGTGCTGGCAACGCCATCTTTTACTCTGTAAACCGTATATCCCTGAGCGCTTGTTACAGGTTCCCAGCTGATGTAGTTTACGCCTGGATACGCTTTTGCCGTTACGCTCGGAGCGTTAAGAGAAAGAACTGTGTCAATTTTTGAATCATAGTCGGAAGCGTCTCCGCATGAAACAAAACCAAAAACAGAAGCAGCAATCAAGCTGGTTCCAAAAAGCCTAAAGATTGTTTTTTTCATAAAAAAAACTCCCAAAATAGTAAATATTCAGAGAGCTTTCTTAAATTACAAATCTATGCTTTAAAAACAAAAAACTTGTGTTAAGCTAAAACTCTCTGCTATGAAAGATACTACCCCCCCCCCCGACTTTTTTGTCAAGTACCAGTAAATAAAAAAAACTGAAAAAAATGAGGAGGAATATCTTATTTTTTCAGAATTGCAAACAAAACTATTTTTTTTGACTTACAAAAAAACTGCTGTAAAATTAATGTATAACAACTGAAGGCGGAGCTTTATGAAAGAAGAAAAATTAAAGATAACCTTTCCTGACGGAAATACCATAGAAACTGCAAAAAACACAGTCGCGTCGGAACTATTGAAAAATATCAACGGACAAGACAGCCGGGTTCTTGCAATGCGCCTGAACAATAAAATCTATTCCCTTGAAAAAAAAATAAAATATTCAGGAAAAATCGAGCCGGTTTTTATAGACACAAAGGACGGCGCAAATATTTACCGCCGCTCGCTGTGCCTTTTGCTTGCGGCGGCGACGCACAGGCTTTACCCTGAATACCAGCTTCTTGTAGGGCACAGCCTAGGTTACGGATACTATTACACATTCAGAAACGTAAACAAAACCAGCGACGAAACAATCTTTCAGATTGAAAAAGAAATGCGGAGAATGGTTCAGCAAGACATTCCGATTGAAACAGACACTATTTCCTACAACGAGGCGACTGCGCTTTTTGAAAAGCTTGGACTAAAAAAAACGCGCAAGCAGCTTGATTTTATAGCGGCGCCAAGGGTAAAAATCAATGCGATAGAAGATTTCAGCGACCTTTATTTCGGTCCGCTAGTGCCTTCCACCGGCGCGCTTAAAACATTTGCCCTGAAACCGTACGGAGAAGGCTTCCTTTTGCGATTTCCGGCTTCCTCAGACCATTCAAAACTTACAGAATTTGTTGACGAGCCAAAACTTTTTGAAATTTATTCAAAATACAAAAAATGGGGACAAAGAATCGGAATCACGGCAGCCGCAGATCTGAACGAACTTATTGCAAAGCGGAAAATCAACGATTTTATAGACATAACAGAAACATTTCAGGAAAAAAATATTGCAGAAATCGCAGACCAGATTGTGCGGAAAAAAACAGTCCGCGTAGTGCTTATGGCAGGACCTTCTTCATCAGGAAAAACAACCACCTCAAAAAAACTTGCGCTGGAGCTTCAGGCGATGGGCTACGCGCCAAAAGTAATCAGCCTTGACAGCTATTACGTTGACCACTCACGCACTCCAAAAGACAAAGACGGAAATTTTGACTTTGAATGCCTTGAAGCGCTGGACATAGAGCTTTTAAATCAGAATCTGGTGGATCTTTTTGCCGGCAAGGAAGTTATCATCCCTTCTTATGACTTCCACAACGGAACACAGACTTTTGATGAAAACAACAAGATGAGGCTTGAGGAAAATGAAATTCTCATAATGGAAGGAATCCATGGTCTAAATCCAAGTCTGACTCCCAAAATTCCTGCCGAATATAAATTCAAGATTTATCTTTCCGCGCTTACACAGCTGAACCTTGACGACCACAACAGAATTCCAACCAGCAACAACAGGCTTATCAGAAGAATCGTGCGCGACTACCAGTTCCGCGGCAAATCAGCGGCAGGCACAATCGCGATGTGGCCAAGCGTGCAGAAAGGCGAAGAGCTGCATATATTTCCGTTCCAGAACAATGCGGATGCGATTTTAAACACTGCGCTTGACTACGAGCTTAGCGTCCTTAAAGTCTACGCTGAACCGCTTTTGCGCTGCGTAACTCCGAATGAACCGGAATATTCAGAAGCGTGCATGCTGCTTTCATTTCTGGACAACTTTGCGACAATTGCGCCTACACAAGTTCCGGTACGCTCTATAATCCGGGAATTTATAGGCGGCTCGGCGTTCCATTACTAATCGTCGTTGTCCTTTGAATGTTCGCGGGCGTATTTCGCGGAAACAATTCCACCGATAATTTTCGTCTGCTTTCGTTTTTGGGCGGCTTTAAAGTCTTCTTTTTGAAAATCCCGAAGCCGCTCAAGCGAATCGACGCTCTGCATTATTTTTTTAAGAATCTCCCGTTTTTGTTCCGTAACAATCTTTGCCTCTGCCATTTCCCTAAAAAGATATTCTGACTGGTTCCGGACAAAATCTGAAAAATTGTTCGCCGCCATAATCTGATTAAAATCCTTTGTGTTTTTTACGGACTGCTGCATCGCTCTTTTTTGTTCAGCAAGCAAATTAAGCTTGTCCTGAATTTCTTTTTCAGCCGCAAGCGCTTTTCCAAGCTCATTTTCTGCCTGAGTCTGCTCAAATTTCTTAGCCTCAAGAATATCCTGAAGCTCAAACTTAAATTTCGTCATTTTCTACAGATTTTTCAAGATTCGGGGCTTCAACATACTCTTCCTTCGGAATTTCTATGCCGGAAACAGCACCCAGTTTATTCAAAGTGTCTTCCATAGTGCATTTTTCGTATTCATCCTGCTTTAAAAATTCCTCAATCTCGTCGTACTTATCAATCGCCTCATCAATCGCAGCGGAATCGCCTTTTGTATACATTCCCGAATTTATCATAAGGGCATTGTTCTGATAGGTCGCCATAAGTCCGCGGATTCTTGCATACGCTTTTTTTGTAAAAGGACCTGTAACCCGGCGCTGCAAACGGCTTATGGAAGGCAAAACGTCCACAGCCGGATAATGGTACGCCGACGCAAGTTTTCTGCTAAGAACTATATGTCCGTCCAGAACACCGCGGACGCAGTCCGCAATCGGGTCATCCATGTCATCGCCATCAACAAGAACGGCATAAAACGCGGTGATAGTTCCTTTGTCGCTTGTTCCGGTACGTTCCATCAAAGCCGGAATCATGCTGTAAACACTTGCAGGGTATCCGCTTGCTGTAGGCGGCTCACCGTTCGCAATTCCAATCTCAAGCTGGGCTTTTGCAAAGCGGGTAACATTGTCAACCATCATAAAAACGTCTTTTCCCTGGTCGCGGAAATATTCTGCAATCGCAGTACAAACATAAGCCGCCCTAAGACGGCAGATTGCAGGCTGGTCGCCGGTCGCAACAACCACAACAGAACGCTTCATTCCTTCTTTTCCAAGGTCGTTGTTTATAAAGTCAAGAACCTCGCGGTTTCGTTCGCCAATAAGACCTACAACATTTATCTCCGCATCTGTGTTACGTGCAATCATTCCAAGCAAAGTTGATTTTCCAACGCCGGAACCCGCAAAAATCCCGATTCGCTGCCCTTTGCCACAGGTAAGCATCGCATCAATCGAGCGAACACCTGTTGTAATGCGCCTGTTTATAGGCTTTTTTTTCATCGGATCAGTCGGAACATTCAGCGCAGGATAATAAGCTTCCGGCAAAAGTTCCCCAAGTCCGTCGCAAGGTTTTCCTGTTGCATCAATCGTTCTTCCCAAGAGCGACATTCCAACCGGAACCTGAAGGGTTTTTCCAGAGCCGACAACCTCGCAGCCGATTTCAATTCCTTCCGTGTCGCCGTAAGGAGTCAGCAGAACTTGTTTTTTGTCAAGCCCTACGACTTCGGCAAAAATCTCTTTTCCATTCTTAAATTTTATTGTGCAGATTTCACCAATCCGGGCAACAGGCCCGTTGCTTACAATTTGTTTTCCGCTTACGGCAGAAACATAGCCGATATATACAATCGGGTCAAAATCCTCAACAGTTTTTATATACTTTGAAAAATTGAATTCCATAATCACTCCGCGGAAGGAATGTCTGCGCCTTTTTTTACCGATTTTATAGGAGAAATTTCCATAATTTTTTCCTCAAGCTCGCTGAGCTGGCTTGAAATACGGGCATCGATCGCTCCAAAATCAGTTTCAACAACGCAGCCGCCTTTTTCAACCGTTGAATCTTCCACAACCGTGATTCCCTGGATATTTTCTACCCTTTTTATAAATTCATCAGCATTTGCAGACGCAAGCTTCAAGTCCTCAAGATTTACATGAAGGATTACGTTTCCGCGCGACTTTACTTTTTTCAGCGCGGCAAGAATATTGCTCATAATAGCCGTTTTTTGCGTCTCCGAAATGATTTTTACTACTTTTCGGGTCATAAGAATCACAAGCTCAACAATCTGCTGCTCGGTTTCCTTAAGAATCTCCTCGCGGCGAAGCATCAAGGCCTCGACCATCTTGCGAAGTCGCTCCACAAGTCTTCCTATCTCAGACTCACCGGCAGAATAGCCTTCATCATGTCCCTGCCTGAAACCGTCCTGCTTTGCGTCGGATTTTATTTTCTGCTCTTCCAGACGTGCATCCTGAATTATTTTCTCCGCCTCGGATTTTGCATTCGCAATTATCTCATCAGCCTGAGACTGCGCATCAGACTTAATAACCGAAGCCTCGTCTGTTTTTCGCTTTACTTCCTCAAACGCCGCATCTTTCGCATTTTTTATAATTTCATCAGCCTGAGCATTCGCCTCTTCCAAAAGATGCTGCTTTTCAATTTCCCAGCCCTGCCGGAACGCCTCGGCTTCTTTACGCAAATCTTCTGCGCTTGGCCCCTGATAAACCTCTTCAACAACTTCCGGTTTTTCTTCATGCGGTCTGTAGTCATGCAGAAGCGGAAGATTGAATTTCTTCTCATTATCCTTGAGTTTAATTTCATTCGGTCTGAATACTTGCTTTGCCATCTTACATTCCCACAATTTTTATAGAATCATTCTATTACTGAACCAGCTCGTCCTCGCCAGAGCGGGCAATAACGATTTCGCCGGAATCTTCAAGACGCCGGATTGTAGAAACAATCTTCTGCTGGGCTTCCTCAACATCCTTAAGCCGGACAGGTCCCATGAACTCCATATCTTCTTTTAACATGCTTGCGGCACGCTTTGACATATTGCGGAAAATCTTGTCCTGAACCTCGGTATCAACAGACTTGAGCGCTTTTGAAAGCTCCTGTGTATCGACTTCGCGGAGAACCTTCTGAATCGCGCGGTCGTCGAGCATAACAATATCTTCGAAAACGAACATTCGCTTTTTGATTTCTTCCGCCAAATCCGGATCTTCCTCTTCAAGGGATTCAATAATCGCTTTTTCAGAAGAACGGTCAACAAGGTTAAGAATCTCAACAATAGATTCAACACCGCCGGCCGCTGTGTAGTCTTCGCTGGAAAGAGTTGAAAGTTTCTTTTCAAGAACCCTTTCAACTTCGCGCAGGACATCCGGAGAAGTCCGGTCCATTGTGGCAAGTCGCTTTGAAACTTCCGGCTGCATTTCCTCCGGAAGATTCTGCAGGATAATAGCCGCTTTTCCCGGTTCAAGATAAGCCAGAATCAGGGCAATCGTCTGCGGATATTCCTGCTGTATAAAGTTCAGCAAATGAGCAGGGTCAGTGCGGCGAATAAAGTCGAATGGACGGACCTGAAGGCTTGAAGTAAGCCTGTTGATAATATCAATCGCTTTCTGCGAGCCCAGGGACTTTTCAAGAAGTTCACGCGCATAGTCAATACCACCGGTTGTGATAAAGTTCTGCGCGTTCATCATTTCCTGGAATTCTTCAAGAACCGCATCTTTGTATTCAGCGTCTACTGTCTCAAGCCGGGCAATTTCAAAAGTAAGGGTTTCAACTTCGTCTTCACGCAAGTGCTTCATTACTTCTGCAGAAACATCCGAACCAAGCGAAACAAGAAATATCGCGGCTTTCTGACGGCCGGTAAGGCTTTTATAGTCTTTTTTATCTTTTTTAGAAGAGCCGGCAGGCTTCAGGCTGCCAGCCTTAGGAATCGGTTTTGGATTCGATTTTGGTACATCATCTGCCATTTTCTACTCCTCCATAAGCCATGTTCTGATAAGCATAGCAACATCTTCAGGGTGTTCTTTAGCCATATTGATGGCATTTTCCTGAAGTTCCGCACGGCGGCTCTCCTCAACAGACATAGTAACTGTCTGCGCCTCGTCTTTTGCTTCCCACAAAGCCTGTTCGCGCGCAAGCTGCTGCTGACGCAAAAGCTCCTCCTCGCGGGCGCGGCGGCGGCGCTCGATTTCCTTGCTGATAATGCGGAAAAGAATAAAACCGATAAGAACCACCGCGACAGCCGCAAGAACAAGAAGAACAGTTCTTCTTGTCTGAAGCTTTTTAAAATATGCTTCATCAAATTCCCGGAATTCCTGGGTATGGTCTATCGGAATGTTTGTAATCGTAACAATATCGTTCCGGCTTTTACTGAATCCTACAGCAGCCTCCACATACTCCTTTATTTTCGCGAGATCTTCCGGCGAAATAGGAGTGTACTCGCGCACAAGGCTTCCGTCCTCTTCATTTATTATATATTCATGGGTCTTAGGATCTTTCTTAAGCTTCCATACGCCGTCTATGTTCGCGGAAATAGTAATCCGGCCAGGCTGAGGGGCAACCTTTTCCGTAATATGAGTTGTGTTTATCACATTATTCTGAGAAACGCCTGTTTCCGTAGACTTTCCGATTACATTTGAGACATCGGAATAAACCGGAGGAGTCTGGCCTTCCACGCCGGCAGGTCCTTCCGGATTGTAGCCTGTTCCCTGCCATTCCTTGGTAACTGTCTGCTGGCTGATAGGCAGCGTATCACGGTATTCAGAATCGTCATAAGGCGTATCCGGGTTATCCGGTCTAATCTGAATCGGAGAATAAATCGTGGAATCGCTGTGCTTTTCCGACATATCCATCTCGTAATGGGCAATTACATCTGTAATTCTGTCAGAAGTATAGTTATTCTGAAGGGCGGCAAGAACTTTCGCCTCCAGCTGCGCTTCCATCTTGCGTATAAGTTTCTGCTGCTTTTCGATTATCGAGACGCGGTCACTTTCCGCCATTCCCTCAAAATCGTTAAGAATATGACCATTCTGATCTATAATCGTAAGGTTTTCCGCGGAAAGGCCTTCAACAGCCTTTAAAATATAATCCTGGATTCCCTTTACTTTTCTTCTGTCTGAAAGAATGTCGCTTGTACGCGACGGTCTGATCGCAATGCTTGCCGTAACAGGATTCTGTTCCGAAGCAAAAAGAGCCTTGTCTGGAAGAACAAGGGTAACAAACGCCACATCAATATCAGAAAGAGATTCAAGATGCTGTTTCAACGCAGCAGAAATGGCATTTTTACGGCGCACATTCTGTTCCGCATCAGTGGTGGACCATGAACGGTTATAAAATTCTGCAAACGGATCATAATTTGAAGGAGCCAGACCTTCCACAGAAAGAAGAGTCCTTATGCGGCGCGCAGTTTTTTCATCATTAACGGAAATAACCCCTTCGTCATTCACGTAAACCTGCACATTTTCCCGGGCAACGCGGTCGAGAATCTGGTTTCTTACAGATTCGTCGGTTACAGCCTGAGGAAAAAGCCTTACAGTGGAATCAGAGCCGCTTACGTTAACGGCAAAGATAACGGCGCCAACAACAGCAAGGGCAATGCCGATAACAATAACTTTTACAATGACTGAACTTGTTTTCCAGAAATTCTGAAACTTTTCAATCATATTTTTAAACCATTCGTTCATCAGTCCCCTCCCGTGAACGAGCAAAAACGATTATTTTAATGAGTTATTTTAACACATAATAAGAATTCTGAAAAGCAAGATTTTATCGGGTTGTTGTAATTTCCGACCATCCGCTTACAATACGGTCAATTATGGAATTTGCAAGGTTCAGAGACATTCTGGCCTTTGACATTGCAATAGTAACATCGTGAAGGTCAACAGAATCCGGGTCCGTGATAACCTTTTTCTGCATATCGCCCGCCTCAATCTGCTGGTCGTTCATAGCCTGAAAAGCCTGAAGCAGATAATCTCCGAACGAGGCTGAATTTTTTGAAACTTCGGTTCTTGCGTAATTTTCCTGCGAAAGCCCGAAAGAAGCCTTTGCGGCGTGCCCGGTTTCCGTTCTGTTCAACTGAAATGAATTTAACTCTGGTATCTTCATATTTCCTCACCCGCCTAAAATTTTACATCGACTTGGGGATACTGTCAATTGAGGATTGCCCATAAATAGAGCGCATCATTCAATTAAAATCAGCGGGAACCTATTTCCAGAGCCGCCGAGAACATACTTTTCGCGCCCTCGACAACCGTTGAATTCGCCTCGTAAGCGCGGCTTGCAGAAATAAGGTCAACCATTTCATTCACAATGTTTACGTTCGGATATTCAACATAGCCTGCGTTCGGTCCTGATTTTATCGCATCTGGATCCTCCGGAGCGTAAACAAGACGGCCTTCAGAAGTATCTTTCACAATTTCAAGAACCTTTACGCCTTTTCTAGGCCCGTTATCAAGGTCAGAAGGAGTAAACGGAGTCCGAAACTGCGGACGCCCTGCGCTTACAGGCTCAAAAACCACGCGGGAACGCTTGAATGCGCCGCCTTCCTGGGTTCTTGTTGTAGATGCGTTGGCTATATTGTTTGAAATAACATCTGTTCTAAGTCTTTCAGCGGACATTCCTGTAGCCGCGATATTTATTGATGTAAAAAGTCCCATATCAAGCTCCTATAGAATTATTTTTTCATAACGGAATTAATCTGTGAAAATTCAAAATTTGTAAGCTGGGAAAGAAGCCTGTACTGCATCTGAATCTGAAGGATGTTATTCGCTTCTGTTTCGGCATCAACGTTATTTCCGTTTGGCTTTGCCGTTGTAGTATAGTCAAGAACCCTGCGCGGCTCTACATCTCTGTAATCATACGGAGTATTAAAAGAAATATGACGAGAATCTGTGCGTGTGAACTGAAAACCGTCTTTTGCCTTTTCTTCCGACTCAAAGGCGCGCTTCAGCTCGCTTTCAAAATTTACTGTTGAACGTTTCGTCCTCACTGGTCAGCAGCTGGATCAGGCCGGTGATCATGGAGGAATCGTAATTCTGCATCAGCTTCAGGGCTGCTTCCAGATCGTGGTTGGTCTTGGTGGCGGACAGGTACAGAGCCAGATCCAGCTCGCTATCCTTGAAACTCGGCTCCTGCTCCCACACGGTGCGCACGATCTTGCGGCGGCCGGCGGCTAGAGTCTTGTCGTTCATGGTCAGGATGTTATCGATGACGGAGGCGTAGTTGCTCCAGGTCATGTCGTTGTCGATCAGGCCGCCCTCTTTCAGGGTCTTATTGGCAGAAGCCAGAACGCCGTCAGCCACCTGCTGTGCACCGGCGTTCAGTGCGGAGTTATTGGAGCTGAGGGTGTCCAGACCGTCGGTCAGCTGGCCCAGACCGCTGTCCAGAGCGGCTGCACCGTTGTTCAGAGTGTTGGCACCGTCCAGCAGAGCCAGCACGCCGCTGGCCAGCTGAGCCGTGCCGTCCACCAGCTGGGAAGCGCCGTCCATCAGCTGGCTCATGGCGTCGTTCAGCTGGTTCATGCCGTCGGTCAGGTCGTTAATGCTGCTCAGGTCGAACACGTTGTCAGTGCCAAGAGCTTCGGTGCTGGTGGCGCAGGCGATCATCACCTGCGGGCAGGTCAGCTCGGTGACGTCGGCTTCCACGGTGACGGTATCCTGCAGATAATCCTCGATGCTGTCCACTTCATCAGGCAGCAGGCCGGACAGGGAGTCCTTCACGCCCGGCAGGGTGATGAAAGCAGCCACGTTGCTCTTGGCGGCGCTCTCGATGATGCCGTGCTCGGCGGTGAGGTTGGAGGCATCCTGCCCGAAGACCACGCCCACGGCGGTGATCAGCGGGGTGACGATGGTGCGGTCGGCACCGTTGACATTGATGGTGGAAGTTTCGCTGTTGGTCAGGGCGATGGTCACGGTCAGGTGGCCGCTCTTGCCGATCAGGTCTTCCAACGCAGCTTCCTGGCCGTCCATGGCGTAGGTGATCTTGGCGGAGATGGGCAGAGCCTTGTCGGTGTCGCCCTTGTAGTAGACATCGGTGTCATCGGTGTTCCAGACCAGATCTTCGCCGTTCTGGGTGAACTCGGCGCTGCTCTCGGTGTTCTGGATGTTGGTCAGGGAGGACTTGTCGGTGACGCCGGACAGGCCGGAAGCATTGTACAGGTGCTCGCTGACGGTGGTCTTATTGATGGAACCGTCGCCGTTCATCACGGCATACACGGTCTCGGACTTGGTGAAGTCCTTGCTGCCGGCTGCAAAAGCGGGCACGGCACAGCCTGCGGCGAGGGTCAGAGCCAGCGCCGCACTGGCGAAACGAAGCGATTTTTTCATAGCAGGTTTACTCCTTTTCAGACTTCTGGGCGTTGGCGGATTCGGGAACCATCCACTTGAAGGTGGTGTGGCGGATGATCCAGTCGCACAGCATCAGGGCTGCGGGCAGGACCACCAGAATGACGACCATACTGATCAGTGCGCCGCGGGAGATCAGCAGGCAGATGCTCTGCAGCAGCTCCATCTTACTGATGGCAGCCACGCCGACAGTGGCGGCAAAGAAGGTCAGGCCGCTGGTCAGGATGGACTGGCTGCAGTGCTCCAGCGACTGCTGAGCGGCTTCCTTCGGGGTGCGGCCGAAGACGCGCTCCTCGTGGTAACGGGTGGTCATCAGGATGGAGTAGTCCACGGTAGCGCCCAGCTGGATGGTGCCGATGACGATGCTGGCGATGAAGGGCAGCTCGGTGCCGGTGAAGTATGGAATGCCCATGTTGATGGCAATCGCGGCCTCGATGCTGGCAACCAGCAGCACCGGGATGGAGATGCTCTTGAAGGAGATGGCGATGATGGCCAGAACGGCCAGGATGGACCAGACATTGACGTTCTTGAAGTCCACATCCGCGACCTCGATCAGGTCCTTGGTCATGGCACCCTCGCCGGTGATGACGCCCTCCGGGTCTACGGCCTTGATGAGGTCGTTCATCTCGGTCAGCTGGTTGTTGATGGCGTCGGTGCCGGTCTTGTAGGAGCTGTTGGCCAGGATCAGCTTGTAGCCGCCGGACTGCAGGATCTCCATGATGCTGTCGGGCAGCAGCTCGGTGTCAAAGCCCGGGCCTGTGATGGAATCCAGACTCATCACCTGGGTGATGCCGTCCACGTCCTTCAGCTCGTCGCACAGGTCGGAGACCTCGGTGGCGGTCAGATCGTCATGCACCAGAATGAAGTGGCTGGTGGTCATGCCGAAGTCCTCACCCAGCTTGTTGGTACCCTCGATGCCGATCAGATCCTGAGGCAGGGAGTCGAACAGGGTGTAGTACACTTCGGTCTTGTTCTGCGCAATGGCGAAGGGGATGATGATCAGGATGAAGACCACCACGATGGGCACCGCGTGATTGGAGACGAAGTAGCTGAGTTTTTTCAGCTGGGGGATGACGGTGCGGTGCTTGTACTTTTCCACCCACTTATCAAAGGTAAGAATGAGGGAAGGCAGGATGATGACGGTGCAGATAACGCCCAGCGCAACACCCTTTGCCATGACGATGCCGATATCGCGGCCCAGCGTCAGGCGCATGGCGCACAGAGCCAGGAAGCCGGCGATGGTGGTCAGGCTGGAAGCGGAGATGGAGGTCATGGTCTTGCAGATGGCGCCGACCATGGCGTCCTCATTGGAGGAGCGCAACTCCTTCTCTTCCTGATAGCGGTGCAGCAGGAAGATGGAGAAGTCCATCGTAACGCCCAGCTGCAGCACAGTGGCCAGAGCTTCGGTGATGTAGCTGATCTGGCCGAGGAAGATGTTGGTGCCGAAGTTGTACACGATGGGGAACAACAGGCCCAGCATGAACAGCAGCGGAGTGATGGTGCTTTCCAGTGAAAGGAACAGCACCAGCAGGCTGGCACCCACGGCGATGAGAATGTAGAACGGCATTTCCTGATTGACCAGTGCCTTTGTGTCCTGCAGGATGACGCTCATGCCGCCGAAGAAGCAGTCCTTGCGCAGCACGGATTCGATCTGCTTGACGGCGTTCATGGTCTCGTCGCTGGCGCTGGGAGCCTCGAAGCGGACGATCAGCATGGTGGAATCGTTCTTGCCGAACATGAACTGCTGCACGTCGGCAGGCAGCATCTCGGTGGGAATGTTGGGGTCGATCACATCGCTGAGCCAGAAGGTCTGCATGACGCCGGGCACGGCGTCGATGTCCTTCTTCATGGCGATGAGCTCGTTTGTGGGCAGGCCCTCCACGGTGATCATACCGGTGGAGGCCAGATGAAAGTCATCCTCGAGGGCTACCTCGCCGATCATGGAGTCCAGATCCTGCGGCAGGTAGGTGAGGATGTCATAGTTGATGCGGGTGGCAACGGCGCCGATCGCGGAAGGGATCAACAGCAGCACTGCCACTGTCAGGATCAGCTTCCGGAAGCGCACAATGCCCTGTGCGATCTTTTTCATGAGAACCCTCCAAAATCAAAATGGATAAGAATCTTAGGAAAATGACTGACGGTCATTTCCAAGCAAACCCTATTATAACCATGCCAAACCGGGTGTCAAGCACAAAAATGACCAAAAGTCAGTTTTTTTATCATCGCCGGAAAATTGTATAGGAAACCGGGCTTGCGCAATCGCGCAAGGACTGCTAAACTATGGAAAGTAAGCCGGGCGCAACACGTCAGAGCGTCCAAAATAAAAGGAAAGAGGAATCGACCCAGAGCATGAGTACCGTGGAAGGCAAGAAACAGGAAAAGCGCCGGGCCCTGCTGGATGCAGCCTACGAGCTGTTTCTGGAGCGGGGCACCGCAAAGACCAGCGTGGAGGACATCACCTCCCGGGCCAAGGTGGCCAAGGGCACCTTTTACCTGTATTTTCAGGATAAAGGCGCAGTGATGCAGGCGCTGCTGGGGCGGGTGAGCTATCAGCTGCTGAGCGATGCGTGCACCGCCGTGGAGCAGCAGACCGGGCTGGAAAGCTTTGCGGAAAAAATGGTGTTCGTCATCGACCATATCATCGAATCCCTGCGGAAGGATACGGTGGTGCTGCGCTTTCTGGAGCGGAATTTCGTCTGGCCGGGGCTGGATCAGATCGAGGCCAGCAAGGACGCCGAGCCGCTGATGCGCAAGCTGCTGACGGTGGTCATGTCCAGCCCGGAGATGGCGGGCCGCACCGAGCGCGAGATATACCAGCGCATCACGGCGCTGGGCAGCATGTGCATGTCGGTGTGCTACTCCAGCATTCTGGAGGGCAAGCCGGATAATATTGATAATATGAAGCCGGTGCTTTATGATATCATCCGCCGGGCGCTGCGGGTGGAAAAATAAAATTTGCAGAAAAGTATTGCTTTTTTGAAAATACTGTGGTATACTGTCTGAGTCGATATGACGTATGGACGGTTAGCTCAGCTGGTAGAGCATCTGCTTGACGTGCAGGAGGTCACAGGTTCGAGTCCTGTACCGTCCACCATACAGTTCGTACTCGAACCCGATTCTATACGAAAAAGGGTTCGGGTACGTTTTTTGTTTACAGGAAGTTCTGCGGAGGGAGTACGCAGAGCGGTAAACGGGAACGAACAAAGGCAGGGTATCATCATGGGCGATGGTATCCTGCCTTTTGCTTTGCGGGATCAAGTTCGCTTTGTGCGAACTTGGTCGTCCACCCTATATGGCGCATTGAGGGCTAATCGCTGCGTACGTCCGTACATGGCCGGTACGCACGTACGCAGAAAAAAGGGAAAGTTCTGACATATAGGGGTGTTCTTTCAGCTGGTAGTATGGTATACTCGGCTCAACAAATCGGAAGTTAACGGTATGTAAAAGACCTTTGACACACGGAAAACACAGATGTCAATGTCCTTTGATTGCGAAAATACAATCTTTTGATTAGTATGAGTATGCAAGGAGGTGAAGAGATGGAACTCGGAAAGCAAATAAAAAAATATCGCCAAGAGTTACAACTGTCTCAAGAGGAGTTAGCCGATCATGTTTATGTTTCAAGGCAAACAATCTCAAATTGGGAAAATGACAAAAGCTATCCAGATGTAACCAGCTTGGTATTACTGAGTGAAATCTTTCAAATCTCACTTGATAAACTAATCAAAGGAGATATTGATACTATGAAAGAAGTAATCAAACAAGAGGAAATCAAAAAACTCAATCACTATGGCGCAATCTATACGGTTTTTCTCGTTATTGCTGTTATTTCGGCAGCTCCGTTATTTTACATTGGTAATAAATGGGCATTGATCCTTTGGTGTGTCATTGCTTTAGCTGCCATGTATTTTGCAGCAAAGGTTGAACGAATAAAAAAGGACAATGATGTTCAAACATATAAAGAAATCGTAGCATTTTGTGAAGGTAAAAGGCTGGATGAAATCCAGAGCGCCAGAGAATACGGCAAACGTCCTTATCAAAAGGTTTTATGGTTTATCGGAAGTGCTGCAGTAGGAGCAATCGTTAGTTATGTATTGAGTCTTTTGCTGCAATCATTTTGATAACGACACTCAATAAATCTTATAATTTGGAAAGGAATGTATAGCTATATGAAAAATAAAAAAGATGATAAGCCTCACTATTTACCGACTTTTATGAGCATAGGAATTTCTATCGGTGCGGCTATTGGTGTAGTAACCAACAATATTCCACTCTATATGCTTGTCGGTTTAGCGCTTGGTGTAGGCATAGGGTCTGCTCTCGATGGTCAAAATCGAAATAGGGAAAGTGATGAATCTCAAAAGGATAACGAAGAATAATCAACCAACTAAATTCCCGTTTGTCGTAACCTCAGAAGCAGGGTTTGGGGCAGGCACGCCCCAACAAGAGCACTTCAAAAACGCGGGAGCGTTGCAGAAGTACAGTCCCGGATGGGCAAGAAATTTTCAAGAATTGAAAATTTGTGGCCACGGGACGATTCTTGCTCTCAGCTTTTTCGCTGCGTTTCGCAATTTTCACATTTCAATCTGCTCGCAGATTGTTGACAAGCTGCGCTTCACCCGATACTATAAAGGCAAGTCGAATACACGCCAAGGAGGTGCAACCATGACCGCTGTGATCTACGCCCGCTATTCTTCCGACAGCCAGCGCGAAGCGTCCATTGAAGGGCAGCTGCGCGACTGCAAGGACTACGCCGAGAAGAACGGTATCACCGTGGTCGGCACCTACATCGACCGTGCCTACTCCGCCAAGACGGATGACCGCCCGGACTTCCAGAGGATGATTAAGGACAGCGCAAAGAAAATCTTCGATGTAGTTCTGGTCTGGAAGCTCGACCGCTTTGCCCGGAATCGGTTCGATGCCGTGAACTACAAGTACCAGCTGGAAAAGAACGGCGTCCATCTGGTGTCTGCCATGGAACCCATTTCGCAGGGGCCTGAAGGCATTATGGTGGAGAGTATGCTTATCGGCATGGCGGAATACTATTCCGCCGAACTTGCCCTGAAAGTAGCGCGCGGTGAGCGCGAAAATGCCCTCCAGTGCAAGTACAACGGCGGTATCGTTCCGCTGGGCTTCACCATTGGCAAGGAGGACAGGCTGTACCATATCGACCCGGAAACGGCTCCTATTGTGCAGGAGATCTTCAGCCGGTACGCCGACGGCGAACCGGCTGAGAAGATTGCCGCATCCCTGA
>OIXL01000124.1_pt1 | contig 44275 bp, 39 predicted proteins | sample 1587761 | NCBI WGS metagenome assembly OIXL01 (sample SAMN03283246) | human gut metagenome | biome: human-associated habitat; material: feces | host: Homo sapiens | place: Peru | collected 2012 | reverse complement strand
TGGTTCACGGGAGATTTTGAAGCCACATGGCAGGATATACTGGAAGGATGCACGGCATTGCTTGAGGAACTGCGCTAAATTGGCGTAAATTGTGGCGTATGCCAAATCAGGAGTGTCTGACACTTGCCAACGACAAATTGATTTAACCACAGGAGAAGTTGCCTGTCAGCATAAAATCTCTATACGAAAAAACGGCAGCTACGTTGTATTTTCACAACATAGCTGCCGCATTTTTGCGTTTGGGGTTCGGTGTACCTACTACACCAATCCACCTATTCAATTCTTACACCACACCGCTTTGTAAGGCTCCTTTTCGGGAAAACGTCCCAAAATTGGTGTAGTTGTGGTGTAGTACCGCAGATACCGTTTGAAATTCGCTTGAAATTTCATCGTATCTGCGTTTTAATTTTACGCTTTACTGCTCAATCGGCTTCATCGTGGGGACGTGGCAAGATTCAGCCCTGTTTTCGTCCAACAGGCTCCAACAACGTCCACGATTCCGGGGGATTTTTTGAAGAACCCTCCAACAAGCTCCAACAGCGTCCACGAAAGTTGTGTACAGTTTTGGTCACAGCCCTTTTTTGACGGAGCGTGACGGAAAACGTGACAACGGGTGTTGTTCGCTGTCAAACCGTGATAAACGAGATGTGCTTCTTTGTCCAGCAGAGAGGAACATTTCTGTTATTTTGAATCTATGCCTTACCGCACAAGCAATGCGCTTTGCAGAGAGGTCATGGATTCTTTCTTTTTCTCTTGGGTTGCTTCTGCGTATACATCCATTGTGGTGGAAATATCCGCATGACCCATGATTTCCTGAATGACCTTCAGGTTGGTTTCGTTCTCGCAGAAGCGAGTGCAGAATGTGTGCCGCAGGATATGGCAGCTAAACTTTGGCAGAAGAACCGGGTCACGATTTTCTTCCTTCGCCTTGGATTCTTCTTCCTTATTATAGTCTGCACAAATCGAGCGGATAGTGCGGTTGATGGCATTGGGGAGATAAACCTTTCCATCGCCAGTGCAGAAAACAAAGCCGGAGTACCCATCAATTTCATCGGTGCAGAAACCAATGACCTTTTGATACTGGTATTCTTCCAGAAAGGCATCGAACACTTCATCAATCATTGGAATAATGCGGATGCCAGCTTTCGTTTTGGGCGAGTTTACATGGTTGGTGCAAGTGCCATCTTCCTGCACACGATAAACAAGATTGTGGTTGATGCTGATCGTGCGGTTCTTGAAATCAACATCCTGCCACCGCAGACCTAACACCTCGCCAATGCGACAGCCAGTACCAAGCATTACGGTAAACAACGGGAACCATCCGCGATACTCTTCGCTATTGGCGATGTAATTGATAAACGCACGCTGTTCGGCAACAGTCAGAGCATGACGCTTTGTCTTTTCCCAGCAGTGGCTCTTCTTAATTTCAGCCATAACGCCCTCCGTGGGATTCAAGCGCAGCAGTCCATCGCGGACAGCCATTGTAAAGGTTGGATGCAAAAGTGTATGTACAATTTCCATACTGTTGGGCTTGAATCCTTTTTCTAAAATCAGTGAGTAATAGAATTTCTTAATATCGCTGTACTTGATTTTGCTGATACGAAGTTTTCCAAAACCATCCCGAACATAATGGTTATACATATATTTATAGTTCGTCATGGTGGACTGCTTCAGATCATACTTTTGAGAAATGTATTCGTCAAACAGTTCGTTCAGCGTGATACGCTCGGCACGATCAGGGTCAAGGCCATCCTCGATTGCTCTGCGGATTTTTACTTCCTTTTTTCTAAGTTCGCTCAACTCCTTTGCATAGACCGATCTGTGTTCGCCACGGAGCGTAGTGTAGCGGAACACATAACGGCCATCCTTTCGCTGCGATTCACCCTTCTTCAGGGAGTAACCACGAGAATCTTTTCTTGTTGCCATTCTTCTCACCTCGTAAAATTCGATTTAAGGAGAACAGTCATATCCTGATGACGGTCTATGTAGTACGTTACGTCCGTCCTGCTCTAAGGATACACAAGTTGCTCCTGTCCTGCAACGATGCCGCAAAAGTAATTTTATTGAGTGGTTCTCCAATATGTAATACTCCGAAGAACGGAGTATGCTGTTTCACATTCTAAAGGTATCCAAATATTCTTCAAAGATTTCCAGATTCACAAGGACAACGCGCCGGATTTTGTAAATCGCACCGGCTTCTTTAGCAAGTTCCTCAAATGTATGCAGTCCCATTGAGTACAGCTCGGCACCTTCTTGATAGCGGACGAATTTTTTCTTGCCAGCCTTTACCATAGGCTCCAGCTCTCTGACTTCGGTTCGTGCAAATGCCATATATCTACCTCTTTTCAGTTTCTGTTCTTTTCATCTCCAATTCGTACTTATCGAAAGAGGCTATCCTATTTGTTTATTCCAAGACTTTTCAGAAGAGCTTCCTCAATTTGCTTCATTTCCCATTCGCTTGTCAGCCCCATGAAATTGTTGATACGTTCTTTATCTATCGTGAAAATCTGTTCCAACAGCACAACAGATGGTCGGCTGAAAGCGGGGTTTTTGTCAATAAGAACGTGCGTTGGCTGATTAGGCTTTTTGGAAATACGTGAGGTCACAGCAGCTACAATTACGGTCGGAGCGAACTTGTTTCCAACATCATTTTGAATAATGATGACAGGACGCTTTCCACCTTGCTCTGAGCCGTAATGTGGATCAAGGTCAGCAAAATAAATCTCGCCACGTCGAAAGCCAAAATTCTTAGTCACATAAACGATAGCGGTCAACCCCCTTTTCGCTATGTAGGCAAAGACCGTTCTCCCGGACGGTCTTTGCAGTGAGAAAGGAAAACTGCCATGAGCATGAAGCGTTTTACTGTTTAATGGGAAGGCTCTTGGTACGGCTGGAGCCGTTGTAGGCTTTCAGAATCTGATGCATATACTTTTGATAGTTCGGTCCGCTCATGGCCTGACCGCTGCGATAGATTGTCACGGGGCTTGTACGCTTGAGCTGACGAATTAACCGCACCGGGTCGTATTCGTGATCGTACAGAGCGATGAAACGGACAACGCCTTGCAGTACCTCGGATCGAAGCGAATCAATGTCGCCTTCCCATGCTTCGGCCAGAACACGGAGAGCCTCCGTATAAATGCGTTCGCCATGCTGCCGATACTCACCAAAGGCCGTAGCGATGCAAGCGATTTTCCATTTTGCATGGCTCTGATTGAAGCTCAGGCCAAATCCAGCACGCTGGGTAGCACTCTGAAATGCGATGGCTTCCGGGTCGCCGCCATGAATTTTGGCGCGCAGCTTTGCACCTGCCGTAAGCGGTGCCGAGATACCCGTCTGCTGTGCAAACAGCAGGGCTTCTTCCTGTTCGGTCAAGCCAGAGTACACCTTGCAGACGATGTTGAGATCAGAATTGTTGTTCAGCAGCTTGCGGGCAGCGATGGTGTGCTGACCATCAAAGACATAGTAGTGACCGTCACGATAACTGACCTTGGGTGCGTTGGCAATGCGCTCGTCAAATTCAGCAGCGATGCGCTTGACGCGGCTGGCGTTGAGATGCCGCTGGTAGTAGCTACGAGGAACTTCCAGAAACTTACTGTTGATGACCATTTCGTGATGAACGAGTTTAATCATAGGCAAATTCTCCTTCCAGTTTAACGATATACTCTTTTGCTTTCTGCAAAAGTTCAACGACCTTTTGACGAATGTTCGGATTTTTAAGGAACTCTGGATAATGTTCAAAGCAGACGTCCAGACGATAGATCATTGCATCCGCTGCCGATTCCACCTCACTGAGCATTCCTTCTGCATCGGCCACCTGCTCAACGGATTCCATCTTATTGGACAAGACACGGATGGTTTGCAGTTCGGTCAATGCTTTTTGAGGTTTAGGCGGCTCCTCTATGACAGCAGGTATCGTTTCTACACTGCATGATAGTTCTTCCACAGCATCGGGCTGTTTCTTTTTCACTTTTTTCTTTTTTGTAGTGGATGAAGATTTATTGGTGAACTTCTTTGGTTCCTTTGGCATACAGATTTTCTCGACAAGTGCAGAGCGTTCTTCAGGAGGGGTTCGGGCAAGCGACATAATGTCTTTGGCCGTGCCTTTTACTGTACCTGACAGAATTTTCTGACGGCTTCCGGGTGAGATTTTCTCCGCTTCGTCTACGCAGTTTGCAAACTTTTCAGCACGAATGACCGTAATTCTGTTGACCCCATTTTCTTTTGCAATTCGATCACATGTTTTTTCTCCGCTGATCAAGTTATCATTATGATAACTTGATTTTGCATCTGCACTTTTGCGATCACCGCCATGGGCGACTTTTTCGGCTTCATACTGCTTTCCTAATAGATAATTTTTCTGTTCCGGCGAGAGGTTGCGCCGCCCAAGCTGGTTTTTACAAATCCAGATGATTACTTCAAAGCGATCTGCAAATTCCTTCTCATGGACGGTATACGGAATGTCAGGATGCTTCTGGAGAATAGCGTATCGGTTATGACCGTCAACAATCAGCCTATTCCAGACGATGATAGGATTGATAACCTTGCCATCATTGACGATGTTTTTCTCAAGTTGTTCCAGCTCCTCAAAAGTGAGTGGTGGAATCTTGCCCTGAAACTCCGGGTCAACTTTAAGCGCAGTCAATTTCATCATCGAACCGTCCTTTCTTAAAATAAGTGGCTTTAGGGCTGGTAGGCTGAATGTAATAGTCATAGCCAAAATTGGTCTGGCAGTAGGTGCAAGGTTCTCTGGTGAGCTGGTAGGGGTCTGCACGGCGGACGCGGATACCGCGCGCATTGCGGAATGCATTCAGGCAGCGGGGGCAGAGGGTGGTCAGGGTCGATTCATCGGGCTTGCGAGAAAAATTACGGCTCATAATCATTACCTCCGTATCGTTGGTGTGAATATTCGGTATGTAAAAAGCCCACTGCCTTGATTCAGAAGAATCCCGGTGGTGGGCTTTGAAGTTTTTGTTTTAAGTGTCCCACCCTATTTGTCCTCGACGCCCGGTGGGGGTCGGAATGCACCTCGGTAAGTGGGGACTTGCACCCACACTCCACATTGGCTTCTTCAGCCACCCCGTCTTCTTTATGACCGGGCCGCGAGTTACGGAAGTTTCATTATTTTGTCCGAGGGAATGATATTCAGTTTTCAAGGTACGGTTTACAGCTTTGGGTCCCTCCCCGTCTGGGGTGTTACCCTTGCTGTGACCATAGTGTACCTGAAAACTGCACGCTTTTTTAGGAAGTAATAGTTCCGCTTTTTACACCGAAAACCGGAACTATTACTTCCGGTTTTGTACAAAAGTTGGCGTATTTCCGTGTGTTTTAAATTTACAAATTTTGAAAATCAGTTTAAGATTTTTTTCAAAGAAAAAAGCCCTTCCAGACGGCAGCTCGTATGAGCCGACCACCCGGAAGGGCAATCATGTGTAATTATAAATCGTCTATAACAGCATCCAAACTTCGTGCGATACGGCGCAGTTTAGCGTAGAGCTTTTTCTTCATCAGTTCTTCTTGTTCCGAAGGTGTCTTTCCCAGTATCAAATAGTCAAGTGTACTATTGAAAATCGCCGTGATTTCAACAAAAAGATCAATCGACGGTGCTTCTTCCCCTCGCTCAAGGTTGCGGAGATGGCGGTCACTGATGTTCAGCCGGATAGCCAGTTCTTCCTGCGTCATGCCGTTGGCCTTGCGCAGATACTGGATACGTTTGCCTGTGGCGTAAGAATCAAAGTACATAAGCCAGCCCTCTGACCACAGAGCAGCGCAGCCAATCGCCACACCACAGGGTCAGAGAACAAGCAGACATTCGGTGGCAGCACATTTGACTGCCGGGGCTGGGATTGTACTCAATCAATCTTTTTTTCATAATCCTTCGTCCTTTCGTTGTCGGTCATGGCAATGTAATGGGCGGAGACCAAAGATGCAAGTAATATGACCGAATCGCATCTCTTGATGTGTATATAAGCATACTATCCTGTGAATTATTACTTTCTGCTGTGACTACCAGAAAATTTGCAGTAAAGTAGGTGAAATTTAAAGAAACGGATGTTTTAGTGTGAATCATCAATTCCAAGAAGCCATGAAGGAGATACTTTTAATACTTTAGATAATGCCAAAATTTCATAATCGGTCACAAAACGTGTTCCTAGTTCAATGCGACTAATTGAATCTCTTTCAATTTCAACATGAGCAAGCTTCAATTGAACTGCTAATTTCTCTTGTGTCATTCGGAGCCGAACACGTGCTTCTCTGACACGTTCGCCACTAATATTGTTCTTTCCATCGAAGTTGTAGATTTTCATTGCAGCTCTCACTTTGTGGGAATCATCAGTATTTTTCTTGACTTTACCACATAAGTCTTTGACGGATGTGCTAAAGATAAGAAGTTACATGAACCAATATTGACAGAGTGAGGAACACGCTGTATGGTTTGATTGAAACAGAATGGGGAAGGAATACATTATGAAAATTGTAATAATTGATGATGAACCTGCTATGGCCAATTATCTCTGCCAGCAAATTAGCTTATGTTGCGCAAAGCGAGACTGGGTGCATGATTGCTACGTATTTACATCTTCCGAAGATTTATTGCACATGGACTTGTCAGAAATCAATGTGGCGTTTCTGGACATTGATATGCCAAAGATAAATGGTCTACAAATTGCCAAGGAACTTCGAAAAAGATATCCAGAAATGATTATAATTTTTGTCACTTCGTGGATTAAATATGCACCTGAAGGGTATGAGGTCAATGCTTTAAGATATTTGATGAAAGATCGGTTGGCGAGAGAATTGGATAGCTGTTTAGATGCTATTCAAGAGAGACTATTTGAAAATCAAGAAACTCTTAAATTTCAGTCGCGAGATGGAATAATCGAAGTTTCACTTAAGAATATTATTTATATCGAAGGAACATCATGGCGATATGTTCTCCTTCATTTGAATAACCCGTTAAATAGTAAAGAAATCGAATGTGTCGGAAAACTCGAAACCTATGAGCTCCGCTTGCAGGAAAATGGATTCCTTCGTTTGCAAAAAAGCTTTCTCGTAAATATGCATTATATTGCTCGAATAACCAACTATTATGCCTATCTACAAGATGGACAAAAGATAAAAGTTTCAGAAAAGAAATACAAGGAAATCTGCAAACGATATTTATCATGGAAAGGAAATTATTTATGAATGATTGGATTTTAATTGGGTGCAATATCATTCTTGTTTTTATAGAGTGTACAATTTTGCTGGTATTAGGAACTATATTTTTCAAAAGAAAAGTAAGTCGGGCGAAAATGATAATATCGCTGGTTTTATTATCATTTCTGTATTCATTTGTGATTTCGAATACAGCTTCTTTTCCTATTGGAAAATCAGTTGCTTTAATTATATTGGGCTCGATTTGGTTGAAAGTTATATTTACCAGCACTATGATAAAAGCAATCTCAGTTTCTGTAGGATATGTCTCTTTTGTTTATGTGTTTGATAATTTGGCTATTCTTTTGTTCTCATTATTGACAGAACGTTCCTTTTACTATTATATGAGCAATCCGATAGGCTACTATTTAATATCTTATATAATAAAATGTTTGGAAATTTCCACGATTTCTGTTTTTAGTATATGTATAAAAAGGAAGATGCGATTTCAAAATGCAACAACATACGATTGGGTATGCAGCGTTCTGTTTCCATGTGTTTCCTTAATATACTCCATTGCTTTTTTGTATCTATATCAAAAGTATCCAGAAACCGGTACAATGATTTTGATATGCACAATTATCCTTATGATGTTTAATATTCTAGCAATTGCTATATTAGCGCACTTGGATTACCAACAACGAGCAATTCAGGATAACATTATTCTACAACGCAGTATTCAACAGGAACGAGAGAGTCTTGAGACTTGGCAAAATGCGTATTCGGATCAACGCAAATTAACTCATGATTTTAGAAATCAATTAGGAGTATTATATGGCTTGGCACAACAGAAAGCTCCATATGAGGAAATAATGACTTATGCAAATAGACTTCTTGATGAAACAAATCCGCCTGTTTTACGACTTACAACGGGACGAAGTGTTTTGGATATTTTACTAAATCAGAAGTATTCGATTTCATTAAAAAAGAACATAGATCTTCAAATGCATCTATCTGATCTTTCCAATTTTCCTCTATCAGATGAAAAGCTAGTTGTTATTCTTGCCAATCTTTTAGATAATGCAATCACTGCATGTGAGAAGGTTTCTGATGTTTCTAATAGAAAGATACTTATCAAAATTCAGGTTCGAACCACGGCAAGTTATTTATATCAAGAAAATGGTACATCGCAGGAGGTGAAAATCATTAATAATCAGGTCGTTGCCAGCAAGAAGTCATCGCCCTCTCATGGCTATGGTTTAAAAAATGTTATGTCGATTTTAAATCAGGCTCATGCAATATATTTTTTTGATTATTCTTCAACAGAACAAAAGTTTATATTTTCAGCTGAATTTCCAAATCGGCAAGTTTCTAGCGATAATTGATTTTATATAATGAAAGTCTGCATGCCATAACATTTTCAACGATATGGAATGCAAAACAGAACAAATGCCACATTGATCTCAAGTTTGCAGAGAGGTCGATGTGGCATTTGCTCTGTTTATGAGAAATGTTTTTACAATTTATTGTCCCCTATTTCACTGCAAATTTTCCGGATTTTACCGCAAAACAGTACTATGTATTACCCAAAAGTGGTTACCTTTATATGGGGGAATGTATAGTGATTCAACATAATTCGGAAAAATTGGCACAGCACTTTGTTGATCAAAAGTGGGTTTCTGCGGATGATTATGAATGGTGTGTCTACGTGATTGAAAAGAAAATGTATCATTATGGATATATATTTGTACTTTTAATGATTTCGTATTTGATAGGATCGTTCTGCAACACAATAGTATTTTTAAGTGTTTTTTGTGGTCTTCGAAGACGAATTGGTGGATGGCATGCCCCTACTCCTTTTATATGTATGTGTTTAAGTGTTTTAATAATTTTATCTGTTTCGCTCATTTTGGAACCAACCATAGTAAAATTTCTACCGTCAGAACTGGTATTTAAATATAATATTTTAGCTGTTACAATTACATTTATAATGGAGCCTTTATATCCTCCGTGCATTCATTTTGAAAAAAAAGAAATTGTCGCAAATAACAAGAAAAAGAATACCATACTTTTGTTTGTCATTATTGAAGATGTGATTTTTGTGTGCTTTAATCAGCGCGAATTTTTGTCATGTAGTCTACTCGGAATTTTGTTTACATTGATTTTAGTTCTTGCAGAAAAGATCAAACAAAAAGGAGAAGAAGATGAAGGATAATATAAAAAGACTTGGCAAGAAAATATTGAATAATATGATCTTTCAAGAACGGTTTGGATGGCCACCTGATTGTGTCGGTGTTATTTTTCAACCGCAAAGACCTATAAATAAAAGTGTTGAAAACACTAATCGTAAAAAAATCAAGGGTGATTATAATGAGGTATAAAGCGTCTGATTTTTATGTTTCGCGTATTCCGCTTCTACCCATGGAAAATTTTTTTAATCAGTTTAATACTGGAGAACATTCTTTTGATAGAAAAGAATGGATGAAAAATCAATTTGAGTTTCCACCATTAGCCGAGGCATTGGCGATTTCAAGCTGGGAATCTTATCAAGCTCTCACTCGATTGAAAGATGATTTGGATATCAAAGATTCCGAAAAAGTGTTTTCGACGTTATTAAAATATTATATTCGCGCAACAACTCGTCCTACACCATACGGTTTGTTCTCTGGAGTTTCGATTGGAACGTTTAAAGAGTGCAATAGCATTTATGTGGACGAATGTATTCGACATACTAAACGCGCACGAGTTGATATGGGATGGCTATATAGTGTTATCCATAAAATCGAATCAGTTCCAGAAATAAAGGAACATCTATATGTTAGGTTTAATAGCAGTGTCTATATTCATGGAGCTTATGCATACACGCTACACCAAACATGTCTATGTGATACGCCTTCTAGTGCAGAAAACGAATCCAGTATTAGATTTACAAGAAAAGTTCAGGCTGTAAAGGATTTTGCACATGAGTTTATACGGTATTCTGACTTAAGAAAAAAAGTAGCGAAGGATTCTGTTGATATTCCCGATAATATTGTTGACAACTTTCTTAATCAGCTTTTTGTGAATGAATACTTGATTTCTGAATTACGACCACCAATGATAAACACCGACCCCTTGAGTTATGTTATTAGCACTTTAACACGGCTGAAGAATATCAAAGAAGCAAATTACTGGTATCAGAACTTACTGGATATTCAAAAAGACATCTCAGAATATAATCAAACAACTATTGGCTGCGGGATTTCGCTGTTTCAAAATATAATTTCAAAAATGAAAGAAATCCAGAAATCTCCTAACTATATTCAGATAGATATGAAAACAGCTACAAAGCAAAATTCACTGCAAAACAGTTCGAAACGAGAATTAGAAGATTTTATCGATGCAATGCTACGGATAGCACCAGAGCATAAAATTCCAGATGAGTATGCTTCATATATAGCTGCCTTTATAGAAAAATATGGATTAGCAGCAGAAGTTCCAGTGTTAGAACTTTTGGATCCAGATAACGGATTAGGTATCCCGGCAGATTTCAAAGGCCGTGCATTTGGACAGACATCCCATACTCATCGAACACAACTTAAAGGGCAGACGCTGAAAAATTTTTTAAGAAATAAAACTACAGAAGCACTTAAGACGGGTAAATGCACCATTGAAATCACCGCAACTGATATTGATAAAATTTCAAATGCACAAGAAGGCTCGAAATCAATAGATGATTTTATCCCATCGTTTGAACTGTTTCTGGTTGCGCATCCATGCAATTATAGCGCAGACGTCCCCCAAAACTATAAATACACTTTGTCACCTGTTGCTGCTTCGAGTGGCATAGGAAAAGGTTTGGGTAGATTTTGTGACATGCTCGAGGAAAAAGATTTAACATACTTGAGAGAAAGTACATCTGAATTAAAAAAGTGCTTTTCGGAACATTATATATTTGCAGAAATTTCTGAACTTCCAACATATGGACGGACGAGCAATGTTGCAATTACAGAAAGTAATTATGACTATCAAATAGCACTTTCATCAAATGAATGTGCTGAAAAAAAGGTCATTTCTCTTGATAGCTTGTATATATCTGCAAACTCAAATGGTTCGGGACTAGTTATCCGATCAAAGGAAATTCCACAAAAAGTGATAGCTGTCTCAACAAATATGCTGAATCCTAAAATCGGAAGTAAAGTCTACCGATTTTTAAAAGATGTTTCTTCACAGTATCGCTATAATCCCATTATAGCAATTCAAGAATTGATTGCGGTTGATGATGTCTATGCACCTCGAATTACTTACAAAAATTTCATTATACGCCCTCAGTCATGGATTATTAGGAAAGAAAATTTGAATTTACTTGACAACACAGAAAAAACATTTCAGGTTCAGTTCGATAGTTATAAGAAAAGGTGGAATATTCCAAGGTTTGTTTTAATTACTCAGGCAGACAATCGACTTCTGGTGGATTTGGACGATACTATACATTTTCACGAACTATTTAAAATTTTTCAGAAAAATTCGGAGGTTAAATTAGTCGAATCAGTATATAGTGCAAACCAATATCCTACATACAATTCAGATGGTCAGCACTACGTAACTGAGATTATTGTTCCATTTATTCTTAATAGAAGTGACCTTCGAGAATCAACCCAGACAAAGTTTTTATCAACAGTATCTGATGTTAACTCCAATGCTATGAGTGTTTCTTATCAAAACTCAAATTTATTGATTGCAGAAAAAAATTGGTTATATTTTAAGCTGTATGGAAGTGTAAAACATCGAGAAGCATTGTTAACAGAAATATACGATACACTTAAGCCCTTTTTGAGAAACGGTACGGTATCTGGTTGTTTTTTTATACGCTATGCAGACCCAGAACCTCATGTTAGAATTCGTATACAAGTTTCGTCATACAGTAATGTTGCAGAGGTACTCATGCAAATGATGCACTTCTTTGAATCTGTTCGAAACCGTGGATTATTAACAACAGTTGTTCTTGATACCTATCAGAGAGAAGTTTCACGTTATGGGGGAATTCGTTTAATTGACAGTGCCGAAAATTATTTCTTTTATGACAGCCTTCTTGTTATGCAAATTTTGCATCAGAAAGTCAAGAATAACGCGGCAATAAAATTCGAATATATTGGGATATCATATCTGATGATGGTGTTTCGTGAATTCGGATTGAATGATGAACAACTTGAAGAATTCCTCAATACACAATGTGGACAAAATGATTTTCGAGAGCAATACCAAAAGGATCGCAAGCAGTATATGAAAGCTACCGAGAGTCAGGAATTTCAAGGAATTTTTAACGAGATTGGCAGTGATGTAGGTATAATTTTAAATTCTTTGCTAAAAGCTTTGTCTGACTATATTGATAAGATATCAGAAATTGACAAACGGGGGGAGCTAACAAATTCGAAAATAAATATCGCTAAGTCTATCGTTCACATGTTCTGTAATCGACTTGTTGGAAATAATTTGTGGGAACGAAAAATTTATGCTTTGTCAAGACATAGTCTACATGATTATAATAATTTCCTAAAGCATTATAAAAGCATGTAAATGCCGTTATTCAATAGTACATAAAGGAACACATCTATGGACAAGCATCTTTTTGAAAAATGGATAGCAAGTTTTCGATACTTTCTTCGCGTATTTAAAATATTGTTCCGCGCCGGAAAATTTTATGTCATTGCAATTTGTTGCACCGGGATTATCTTGGGTATTACACCAAGTGTATCACTTCTTGTTATGCAACGTATAATCAATCTCCTTCAATTGAAAACCGTAGAGTACAAGCAGTTCCTTGTCTTGTTTGTTATTTACATCGCAATTGATGTGGGACAAAGTGGATGTGGGCTTATTATGAACTATTGTGAACAGCGTATTCAATTAGCAGGCTCACTATATGTGCAAATGTCGATATTGGAGAAAGTTTCAGAGTTTAGGCTTAAAGATTTTGAAAGCTCCGAGATTTACGACATTTTGCAACGAGCGATGCAAGTTAATTTTACACGCATATATAATTATTTCAAATCATTCCTTGTTGCGGTGCAGTCTCTCATCAGTATTATTATATTAAGTTATGTTTTGTACGTATGGAAGAAATGGATAATTGGAATTGTTTTGATTATCCCTATAGTAAACACTTGTGTTAACATGTTTTTTGCTAAAGCTCGATTCTCCATTATAAAAAAACGTGCCCCTCTTGAAAGAAAAGTATGGTATTTGCAATATTTGCTTACCAAAGATACCGCTTTTAAAGAAATTGAGGTTTTTAATTTAGGAGACTATTTGCGAGCCCAATACAAAGTAATGCGAAAAAAATTCATCAATCAAGACATGCTGGTTTTAAATCGTTCATCTATTGCTAAAGCTATTACGGCCCTTTGTGAATGTCTTATTGATGCAGCTGTTCTCGGTTATACTTTTTTTCAAGCAGTTGAGAAGAAAATATTGATTGGTGATTTAACAACATATATTCGCAGTATTTCTAACATTAAAAGTAGTGTGCAAGCATTTCTCATGCAAAGTACGTCAATTTATGAGGCAACACTATATATCAAGCAATATTTTGAGTTGCTCGACCGAAAGTCGTGCTCTCCTAAAGCTGCTCTTTTATCATCTTCTATGCAAGAAGTTAACATTTCAAGTGTTGAAGTTCGTAATCTTTCATACCGATATAGTAATCAATCTCAGCTGGCTCTAAACCAAATAAACCTAAAAATAAATCAAAATAATTTAGTTGCATTCGTTGGACCAAATGGATCCGGGAAAACAACACTGGTTAAAATCCTTGCAAACCTTTACGATGATTATAGTGGAACTGTTCTTTTTGGAAATCGAGATGTCTCTATTGTTCCTCCAAAAGAGCTGATGAGAAAGATTGGAATTCTTTTTCAAGATTTTACTAGATATGAGCTTTCTGTCCGTGAAAATATTGCCTTTGGTAATTTGGAAAAAATAGAGGCAACATCTGAGATCAAAAAACTTATATCTGATGTGGGCTTAGCGGAAAACTTTAGAAATCTGGATGAGCAACTTGGATCTTGGTTTGAAAATGGGAAGCAGCTGTCTGGCGGCGAATGGCTTAAAATCGCATTGGCAAGGGCATTTATTAGAGATGCTGATTTGTATTTGTTGGACGAGCCTAATTCTGCATTAGATCCCATCTCTGAAAAAATTGTTTTCAACTCGTTTAAAAAACTTGTGAAAAATAAGATTGGAATTGTAGTATCACACCGTATCTCTAGTATTAAGGATATCGCCGATCAAATTGTCGTATTCAACAATGGCAAGATTGAAGCAATTGGATCTCATGAAGAACTTTTAAAAAAGTCTGTTACATATCATAATCTATATATGAATGAGACCCAAAATTGTCATATATTAAAATAGAGCTCAATTTAGCATGATTTTCGAGGAGGACGACATGGCCTTTTTGATGGAAAGCATATTCCTTTCTCAGACAGAAAAAAACAAAGATAAACTTCTTGATATACTTAGTCATTACTATATACAAATTTTACGCGAAGAAAAATCGCAAAAAGTAGTTGCTTCGAACAATCTTTTTGGAGCATTGTTGTGCGTTGGCGAACATTATCCATATATTGTCGACAAACCTGCTTGTAGGCAATATATTATTGATACAGTCAACCGGGTACGCCCATTATTAAATTACTATGCTCTTAATAATAAGTTAGGACTGTTCTGTGGATTGGGAGATTTTGGAGTAGCATTGTCTTCAATCAATAGATCTACTGGCCTATACTCCAACCTCTTGAATTCAATAAACACTACAATTTCCATGGGATTAATTCAAGAAGCAGAAAGTTTGAACCATAAAATTAAGAACCATTCTCTATCTGCTATGGATTATGATTGTATTTTGGGCATCACTGGTACACTAAGATATTTATTGATGTTTGATACAAAAATGTACAATGAAGCCATTATAGATGCAATAGAATCTCTTATTACATTGTCCGGTCAGTCATACCGAGATGGTATATTATTACCAAACTTTCATGTTAAAAATGAAAATGTTGTTCCTCTCGAAGATAGGGGAAAGTTTCCAACAGGAATGATAAACTTTGGAATGGCACATGGGATGGCAGCAGCGTTATCAGTACTTTCAATATCCAAAAAAATGGGTATTAGTTTAAAAGGGCAGGAGAAAGCCATAAAACAAATATGTGATATTTATATGCAGTCGTATGCAGAAATGCCAGATGGCCGCGTTTACTGGCCTTCTTCTTTGACAGGAGATGATTATATTCATTTGAGCAACTTGAGCCCGGTTGTCCATCTAAGATTGAGCTGGTGTTATGGCGCAGTTGCGATTTTACACAGTCTATATCTTGCAGCACAAGCGTTAGAAAATCAGGAACTTGTTTTTTGGACATTGGAAAAAGCAAAGATTTTTTCAAAGACATCCTTAGAATATACGCAGCTTTCTTCTCCGACTATTTGTCATGGTTATGCTGGATTACTTCTTACATTTGAGGCTTTCTATCGCGATACAAATGACAATGTGTTTTCTAATATGATTGAAACTCTCCAATCCAAACTTTTGGCATTGTATTCTCCTTTACATAAATATGGCTTCTTAGATGTCGACCGTGTTAATGGGAAATTAAAAAAAACTGAGGGGGTTAATTTTCTAACAGGGACTTCTGGAGTGATTTTAGCACTGAGTTCTCATTATTATGATAGTTCAATGGTTTTAAGACATCTCTTATTGAACTGAGTTTTCTATTTAATGCCAATTGATGCAAATCCAATCAAGCTAAATCAGAAAGGACGAAATCTAATGACCACTTACGATGATTTTAATTTGGATCTTCAGCACGCCACGTCTACTCAGTCTGACGACGAACGGTTGCTGACTGCTGATGCAGTTTGTGCAGCCACCTGGGCTGTTTGTGTGCCCGTTTCCGAAAATTTTTGCTCGCCGGGTAATATTTGCGATCTTACCGACGAATGCACTAACGACTGTCAGGGTGGAACCATTTCAGATGCACACTCTTACTGTGGTTCCGCTTGCTGACAATAGTTCATTCACAGTAGTGGATAGCTTATAAATTTCTAATTGGGTTTGCATAATGGAAAGCCTCGTTGATTTTGCTATACAAGCGAAATCAACGAGGCTTTTAAAGATGTTGACAATTTTGCTACTATGTTATACAATATAGTAAAGACAGTTTTCAATAGAAAAGAGGTGAAGACATAATGGGAAGCAACCCACAACTACTCAAAGGTGTAATAGAATTTTGTGTCCTAAAAATAATTAGTCAGAAACCGACTTACGGATATGAAATACTATCACAGCTAAAAAGTACTGGCTTTTCAAATTTTACAGAAAGTACATTGTATCCGTTGCTCTTTCGTTTAGAACAACGCAAAGCCGTGACTGTTGAACGATTTTCATCACCCAAGGGTCCTAGTCGCAAATATTATATTATCACATCACAAGGTTTGAATGAACTTCATCAATTCCGCGAAAATTGGTTTGAACTTTGCCAATTAGTAGATAAAGTTTTTGAGGAGGAGTCAAAATGACAAATAAGTACTTTTCATTAAAAAAGGCTAACCGTCTAAGAATGACATTTGTTTCCAACACAAGCCAATCTCAAATAAAAGAGGTTGTACGTTATCTAAAACGTGTGAGCTGGGACTTTTGTGGAATTGAATTGCTCTATAGTGACTTAATTGATATGGCACTCGAAGCAAATAAAAATGGGCAGGAATTATTCAATGTCGTTACAGATGCAAAAACTTTTGCAAACAGCGTAAAAAACGAATTGAATCGATTGACAATATTTGATTATTTTTTGGTACTATTTCCTCCTTTTCTTTTCTGGGGATGGGGCATTGAAGGGCTTGTTTTACTGTTACTGGTGCCACAATTTGAATTCGGATTGTCGTTGGGTTATTTAATTCAGTTCTCTATTTGCCTGATTTCCGCATGTGTTTTGTTGAGACGTATTATGGAAAAGGTCGGTTTTCCTCCTAGCAAACATCGTATGAAGTTTGCTGCATTTATGGTTGCATATGTCATTACATTGTATCTGGTGGGTCTTGTCCTTAATAACTTCTGGGGAAATATTGTACTTATACATTTTTCGGCCCCACTTTTAACTCTAGGTTGTCTTTTGATAGGTTCGCTATGTTACTTCATTCGTTTTTATTTCTATGAACATGACCGCCGACTAGATTCACGTGTATAAGATTTCGGAATTTTTACATGTAGCAGGCAGTCGAGACCTTGAAAACTGCATTGGAAGGTACGATAAAGCTGCTGGAGCTGGCAAAGGAGAAAAGAGTTGAGGGCTTTATCTATCTTTCAAGCAATTTATAAAAGATAACAAACCAATCGTGCTGAAAACGTGCGTTGAGACGAGTAGGAGCTATCTGTCAACAGAGGATGCGGCAACAGCCATTCTGCCCATTTTGACCAAGGGCACTGCCGGAAAAATTTATAACGTTGCGGATGAAGATACCTATTGTTCTATTGCAGAAATGGCAGAGAGTGTTGCAGATAAATATGGGCTGGCTGTGCAGTACGATGTGCAGGAGAATAAGGAGTGCCTGGGAACACTGCATATGGATCTGGACACAGCGGCGATTCGCGTCTTGGACTGGAGGCCAACCGCAAAAGAAGGTGTCCTCTCGATTTATGAGGAAATGATGGGAGATTTTCTTGAACAGTGAACTATAATTTTATATGACGGCAGCAAAAAATCGAGGAGCTTTGAATGGCTCCTCGATTTTTTGCTATAAAGAGTGCAGATGTAATGCTATAAAGGCTTTATAAACACTCGGCCCCCTAAATTAAGACATACTATACAAAAGAGTATTGACATGTTGAACTTATTATGTTATAATGCGCACATAGAAGAGAGGCAAAACAAACATATAGAATTCCACCGCTACGACTTTATCTGTTATAATATCCCAATGATGCTCTGAAATTGGGATATCATTATGGGTCCGACCGTAAGGTCAAACCTCGTCAGGCTGGGCTGTGGATCCAGCAACTGCGAGCCACCCACATTCGTGCTTTTTGTACGAATGGCAGAGAAAAGGAGCTGTCCTATGAAGAAGAGCAAGAAGTCCAACGGCAAACAAAAGGAGAAAAACCGTAAGAAAACCAAACAGCCTCCGATCACCTCTACATCCAAAATGAAAGAGATGAAGGAAGTGCTTAAAATGGCACTCTTGGTGGTGGGTGTTATCTTGGCCATGGTCGTGATTACTGTGGTGATTCTGGACAAGCCTGAGGCGGTTGCAGCTTGCGTGACGATCCTGGAGAAGATTCTTCCTATGGCAGTAGCCTACATGACAAGTTGATTTGATAGATGGCCTTGATTGGGAGGGGCGGCAAAGCACAACGGTGTACTTGCCGCTTCCTCCTTTATTTTATATTATTATACTATTTTTATGGAGGAGATCTCTATATGGCTGAAAAGGAAAAGCAGGAAGCACTTCTGTCGGAAAACAACTACCGGCTGCTCGATGAGATCCGACGGCAGCAGACAGCCGATAAAACAAAGCTTTCCGAAGCATCGGGATTCTCTTGGCCGACAGTCAGCAGGCTGTGCGAGGAGTTGCGGAACAGAAATTACCTGGCAAAAGACGACCTGTCGCTTTTACCGACCGTGGGATATATGCTGGGCATTGCCGTTGGTACGCGTGAGATCAAAGTGAGCTTGGTGGATTTTGCCTTTCAACCGGTTCCAAGAAAAAGACTGCGGGAACTGGGACTGGGAAGCCTGCTGGATCGGGATCTGCTGAGTGCGCGAAAGGAGCCAAAGGAAGCAGAGGAGGACTACATTTGCCTGAATTCATCGCAGGATTTGGAAAAGCTGGCAGAAACATTGAACAATGTCCTGCTCGCATTCCTGCAAACGGCAAGAGCCTCAGAGGATACTTCAAACCCGGCGCTCCCGCTGGTTGGGATCGGGATCGCGTTCCCCGGAGCGGTCGATACACAAAAAAAACAAATCTGCGCCTGCCCCAATATTCCATGTCTGAACGAGAAAAATCTGGACAGCCTGCTGTGCGCAGATGTCCGCACACTGCTGGAGAGCCTGGATGTCAGAGTGGAGCTTTGCCACAATGCCGAAGCTGGCTTTTTGCATGAGAAAGAACAACTATTCCATGCAACTGACCCTGTACGTAGAAGCCTTGCGGAATCGCAGAACATTCTCTGCGTCTACCACGGCACCGGCATCGGCCTGAGCGGCTGCATGGCCGGGCGGCTGCTGCGGGGAAACAATGGATTTTTTGGAGAGATCGGTCATATCCTTTCCCCGGACTTCTCGCTTCAGCGTTTGAAGAGTGAGTGCACAGACCAAGCTCAGGCTGCTGCAATTCCGGAAGATAAGATCCCACTTTCCGGATGCCGCTGCCCGTTCTGCCAAAAGACCTGTTTGGAATCGCTGATACGTGCCCGCGTGTTTGAATCCGAGAATCTGGAGGTGTTCAAGCAGAAAACGGATCGGGAGCGTTTGCATACCTTTGCGCAGAACGAATGGAATTTTAAGCTCCTGAAGCAGTATATCGGGTTTATGGTGGGCACCATCATCAATCTGTTCAACCCCGAGGTCCTGATCCTGACCGGCAGACTTTATGACTGTGTGCCGGAGATCTGGAACAGCATGAATATTCTGAAAAGCGGCAATTCGCTTTCGTATTCCGGCTCCCGGTGCACCATCATTCCGGGAAGCAAAAGGGATAATTCTGTGGCTGTGGGCGCAGCCATCAGTGCGTATTACCACAAGTATTCCTACCGGACGGAGGAAATCAACTGGGCAAAGCATTAAAAGGCAAAGAACGGCAGGCAAGGCCAAATTTGATGCTGCCCATTTACCTGTCATAAGCAAAACCGAGGAGGAAGCGATATGCTAAGAGAAATCTCGCTTGAAAAATTCAAGGCATTCGACACGCTGGAAGAGCTCTCCATAAAGCCGCTGACGATTCTGTGCGGTGTGAACAGCGGCGGAAAATCATCCATTATAAAAAGCCTCCTTTTATTGAAACAAAGCTATGAAAATACATCTGCAATAAATGAGGCAACGCTGAACGGCCAATATACCACGAACGGCTTGATGAAGGATGTGATTTACAATGGAAAAGGCGATGCATTTTCCATCGAAAATACGTTTGAAATCAAGTACAAGGGCAAGCGTTTTATGGCATCCTCAAAGCAGGATGTATCAACCGCAAAAGAGCTGGGAAAAATAACGGGTTTCAAGCCGACCTATGTATCGTACTTTAAAATCAGTGTAAAATGCTGTATAAAAAAGGGAAAGCCTGCCGATACCGATTGGTGGGATAAAAACTTTATTTCCAGTTATTTTATTCGTATCGAGCCTCAAAACGCAAATCATGAGCCTTTGAAAGAAGCGGCTTTCAGCGTAGAGCTCAGACATAAGCGGGAAACGGTCTATGATATTACACTCAACAATTTCCCAACAGTGTCTGGCGTAAATAAGGTCGATGAACAGCTGGAAAACTGCATGTGCTATTTTAATGGAATGCGGCTGACCAATTTGTATCACGAAAGCGAAAAGCATACGGTAAAAATGTCAGATTTTTTAACGAATGTGTATGCAGTCTTTCGCATTGTGGCAGACCAGTATAAAGGAATGGTCTACTTGGGTCCACTGCGGGAAAATCCGAGACGGGAATATTCGGTATCCAGCATCCGAACTGTGCAGGACAGCACTGGTGCAGATGCTCCATTTGTATTGGCGAAAAATCAAAGAAAAAAGCTTAAAAAGGAAATCAATCCACCTCTGACAGAAAACACATTCTTTGAAGAAAAAAGTGCGGAAACTGAAACACTAATAGATGCCGTAGAGCAATGGATGGAGTACTTTGATCTGGGCCGCTTGAACATTGAAAGCGAAAAGGACATTCTGAAGCTCAATGTGAAGGAAAGCAATATCTCAGATGTGGGATTTGGTGTCAGTCAGACGATGCCCATTATTGTGCACGGCTTATCCATGGACTATGAACAGACCCTGATTCTGGAACAGCCGGAAATTCATCTTCATCCCAGAATGCAGATGCGCATGGCGGATTTTCTGCTGACCTTAGCACAAACAAATCATTGCGTCATAGCAGAAACGCACAGTGACCATATTATCAACCGTTTGATAAGACGTATTCTGGAAGCACCCAATGACGCACTGTTGAATGCTGTTGCGATCTATTTTGTGGAAAATACAGCGGGCGGTTCAATGGTCAGTAAAATCACGGTGGACCGGGTACGGGGCATCACGGAATGCCCGGAAGAATTCTTTACGCAGTTTGCAACAGAGAGCGGATATATTCTGGATGCAGGCATAAAAAATATGCAGAAAAAGGAGATGTGACATGGCGATTGCAGCACTGTCTCCCTGTGTTTTAAAAGATACCTCCACAGATGAAATGATCCACTGCCAGAAAATTGCGCATCTGGTGCAGAATTTATCCCAGAACACAGAATTGAAATTGCAGGATTACACGCATTCTCCATATAGCAGTTACCGCATGCTTATCCCGTACTACGAAGGAAATTTTACGTTGAATCAATATATTGCAACCCATATATATGCATGTATTCGGAAAATGATGGATAATGAGTATGTTGATTTGGAGGGTATAGGGCAGGCAGAACTTCCGGCAGGATTCTATGAAGAACAGACCGAAATAGAAGAAAAGTTTTCGGCCTATCTGAATTACTTGAAAACAAAAGATTCTGTTGTATTTGTCGGCAAAAGAAATTTCGGCTATTCCAACGGGCTTGCAATACAGGCAGAGGGTAAAACATTTACGCTGAAGGTTTCAACCTATGCAGGCATAGAAAAAACAGATGTTTTGATGCCGTACTTAAAACAACCAGAAGATATCAATGCAATTTTTCCACGAGAGAGCTTCTGCCGTGAATATAATGCGTACATTCGTTGTGAGATCGAAGAACAAGGAATGAACGAAAGCGAAAAGCAGGCTCTTTTTGAAAAAATGGGGCCGGTTGTAGCTATGTACAATTTATATGAGAAAAACAACAACTTGTCCCAGCTCAATACAACATCTAGAGCCAAGCGAATCGTATTTGAAAAAACGCTCGGGGAAAAGTATTATCTATCGCAGGATCTGGAAAGCGGTGGATTCGAGGTATTCGATAAAAATTATCGCCATCTGGGTCAGTATGATTTTTCAGGAAAGCAAGTGAAAAAAGCTGAACCACGAAATCATAAATTACTGCATTGAATTTGAAAAAGCAAGGCAGTATAATGAGTGTATCTTTTATATCTGCAGGAGGTATTCCCTATGCCTAGACCAAAAGGAAGCAAGAGCAAGCCCAAAACCATAAAAACAACTGTTGACTTTTCCGCACAGATTGCCGAGAAGCAGTCTGCAAAGGAAACCATTAATGCCGAAATCGCATCCATTACCGCTAATATTGATACATTAAAAGCTGATTTGAAAGCGAAGAAGGCAGAGCTGAAATCTATCGACAAGGAAATCGCCAGAATCGAGGCTAAAAAGATCAAAGCTGAAACCAAAGCAGCGGAATCGGCAAAGAAAGCCGAAGCAGAGGACGTGCTGAAAAAGCTGTTGGCCAGTGGTGTGAGCGCAGACGATATCCTCGCAAAGTTGAAGTGATTTGAAAATTTCCGAAGCAGAAGTTGACAGGAACATCTATGTCGCAAGCAGGGCAAGTTGGTACCAACTTGCAATTTTTGAATCTGATTTTTCAAAATCCAAATTCAAAATGCTTGTTGGGCTGTGCCCAATCCCCTATCGTTCTGCATCGTGCCGATGCAGACTGCGCGTTTGTTCCAAACACTTCTATAACAAAAAAGACAGCCTAGGATTCTCCCACAGCGGAAGAATCCTAGGCTGTCAGCATTTATCGGGAATGTGTTTTGGGAATGTTCTTCTTTTCTTCGGCAAAGAACAGTTCTACATTTCTCTTTGCACGGAGAAGCTCCTGCATTTCTTCTTTCGCTTTGCGGTAGTCCGGGTAGGATGCTTTCTTTTCCGTCAGCAGCTTGGAATATTCCGCATCCAGTTCTTTCACCTTGGGGAGCTTTTTCAGGTTGGCTTCATCGAAAGCTGCTTTTGCCGCCTTGTGTAGCGTGATCTCCGTGCGGTGCGCCTCCAGAAAACGCTTGCTGTATCCGGCCTTACGGTAGGCATCGTAGACTGGTCGCGTTTTGGCGTAGTTGATGATGTGTGCTTTCAGCACTGCGATTTCTGTCAGCCGCTTTTCTGATGCTTTAATGGAATCGCCCAATTCATGATAACGCGCAGTAGCAGCGTCCACACGCCCCTGCATTTCCTCGATGCTGCCGATTTTATTTTCCTGTAAGAAGATCAGCGTTCGGGACATCTCTTTTAAGTTGTGCTGCTTTGCCCAGTGGGCAAAGCCCGCGCCTTTTCCCTCGGCCAGTTTTGTCTGAATGTCCACCAGCATCTGAAATTTCTGCTCCGGTGCCAGACTCTTTTGCCGAGGCCGATGCTCCGCTTCTCCTGCAAGGACAGCTTTCAGTTCTTCCTCGCTGTACCCTGCCCCCAAAGTGCGGAATCGGATAAATCGTTTCTGCCGTGCGCCCTTGACGGAGGTATATTTTCCGCGTTTAACTTCGTAGCCCTGCTGCTCCAGCCTTTGCAGAAAATCCTCGTAGTCCTTGGGCTTTTCAGACAGAATGTTGTCAATCACACTGCATAGCCGGTCACGTTTGCTTTCCTTGGGCGGGTAGAGTGTGCGCTTCTGCCGCTCCCGGTAAGGCTTTATCTCAATGACGGAGAGCTGATGCTCTAAACAAATTAGATCACTCACCCGCTGCACAGCCAGCCCAGATAGTAAAAAATCCCGAAACTTTCGTGTTCCATCCAGCGCAGTGGAGTTATAAATAATGTGGTTGTGGATGTGTTCCCTATCCATGTGAGTGGCAACGATAAACGCATATTTGCCCTTGGTGAACCGCATCGCCAGTTCGTAGCCCACCTTGTTGGCTTCCTCGGCGGTGATCTCTCCGGGTTTGAAAGACTGTCGAATCTGATAGGCGATCACATCATTTTTCTGTCTGCGCCCAGTGGCAAGTTCATACTGCCGCTTGGACAACATAAATTCTTCGTCTGCGGTCAAAGGGCTACACTCGTAGCTGCTGACCAGTTCTCCCCTGTTCGTTTTGTCAGGATTCTTCGCGTAGTCCGTGCGGCTTTTCAGGCAGACTGCAACCGACTTGCCCTTGTTCTTGTGCAGCGCAATCAACCGTGTTGCGGCCATCGAACGCCCCCTTTTCTTAAAAATAAATTGGAATTGACTTCAAAATCTGATACACTGGTAAAAATATCTGTGAAAGGAATCTGTCCCATGAAAAAGCACGGACATTATTGTAAAGTCTGTGACGAGTACAAAGCAAATGAAAAGTTTTCGGGCAAAGGTCATACAGCGCACATCTGTAAAAAGTGCGCTGCTCTGCCGCCAGATGTACGCTCTGCGCAGATGATTGAAAACAAGCTGCTTTCTTTGCCATGGAGACTTTCCAAAGAACAAATAAAATGGCTGAACAACAAAGCCCATGACAAGCGGCCTGAGATTCGGAAGCTTGCGCAGAAGCAGCTTGATATGCGCTTCCACCCGGAACGGCTTGCGTCGGATGATGCCGATGAATTTGAAGATTTACTGCTCAATAAGGATGACGAGGACGAAGATGAGTGGTAATCCTTATGCCAATAAAATTTATGTAACCCGCAGTGTTTGGCTGCGGGCAGTGTTACAGTTCTGTCAGCTTTGCAAGAATTTGCTTACTGACGCTGATCAGTTCATCCAGCTGGGCGCGCAAGTCCTCCAGATCGGCGGCGTAGACCCGACCGTTTTCATTGGCTACTTTGGCGTACTGATTCAGATTGTTACTACACATCTGCAAGAGATACGCCATGCGGCGCAGCTGCGGCAGATCCAGATGCAGACAATATCCGTCCAGCGCCATTTTGCGCAGATAGGAGCCAATGCTCAGAATGCCGCTGGATTCCATCTTGTTCCGAATCCGTTCCAACTCTGGCTTGCTGACCCGGAAATGGAGTTGTTGGTCGCGGCGGTCGCTCACCGGGCATCACCATCCTTGTCGTAATAACTGCGGAAGGGCTTCACCGGCTCCGGCTTATCCGACTTTTCCTCCAGCGCTGCCAGCACCGAGGGGCGGCGAGGTTCGTCCTCCTGTTCTTCCTCATCCTGTTCCGGCTCGTGACCTTTTTCATCCATATCCAACTGTGCGTTCAGCTCCGCAAGGCGAGCCGACTTTTCAGCCAGTTCTTCTTCCTGTGGGAACGGCTTTTCCACTTCGATTTGCGCCGCTTCTTGCTGTTGTTTCAGGGTAGCCAGTTCGTTTTCGGCAGAAGTGATTCGTTCCGGGAAATTGTTCAGCGAATTATCCAGCCGGATGATGCAGCCAAGAGGGTCTTTGCCCAGTGCTACCGGGTATTTCCGCTGGCCTTTCAAAAGAGCCTGATACTCGCTGTGATAGGTGTCGAAGCGCAGGGACAGTTCAAAGCCACGGTAGCTGCCGATTACTTTTTCCTCACTGTTGGGCAGTTCGGAGCAAGCGAGGAGAAGGCGTTCGCCAGCAGTTTTTTTCTCATCGTAGGTCACGCCCTTGATGATAATACCGCAGAAGCCCTCCTTTTCCTGCGGATGGGCGGCGGCAACTTCTGCATCCGCTTTCACTCCAGCTAGATAGGCGTTCGTTTCCTGAATGTCAGCCGGGAATTTTGTGAGCAGCTTATCTTCCAGACGGAACTTCTGGCTTTGGTGGTCGGCTTTCAGCACTTTCAGTTTCGCCACCTGTACATCCAAATCCATCTTTTCCTTGATGAGCGGATTTCCAGCACACAATGCCTTGATCTCTGCATAAGACAAAGCCTGTTCGTCCACATCATCGCAAGAGCGTACCGGGGATTTTGAAGTCATGATTTGGCTGATGAATCGCTGTTTATTCTCCAAAGTTTGGAACAAGTAGCTGTCAAAAGTTCCCTCTGTGACGTAGTTGAACACCTTGACTTCCTTATTCATATTGCCCTGCCGGATAATGCGTCCGTTGCGCTGGGTCATGTCGCTGGGCTTCCAGCCGACATCCAAGTGATGCACCGCCGCAAGCCGCTGTTGGACGTTCGTTCCGGCTCCCATTTTTGCGGTGCTGCCGAGCAGAATCCGCACATCGCCGGAGCGCACTTTGGAGAACAATGCAGCCTTTTTTGCTTCGGTGTCGGCATTGTGGATGAACTCAACTTCACTTTCCGGCACCCCGGCGGCGACCAATTTCTTGCGAATATCATCGTAGACATTAAAGTTGCCATCGTTCTTTGGTGTCGAGAGGTCGCAGAACAGAAGCTGCGTCAGCTTTTGCTCCTTGCCATCCGCCCAGATTTGCAGCACGTTCCGAACACAGGTGTTCAGTTTGCTGTTGGGGTCGTCCGGCAGGATGGGGTTCATCAGGCGAACATCCAGACCAATCTTTCGGCCATCGTTGGTGACGCACAGCATATTGTCCTCGGACGCATCCACCGCGCCGGAGTGGATTTTCGCAGCGCGTCTGCTCAGCTCCTGCACCATTTCTTTCTGAATCTCGGACGGTTTCGCTACCACGGTTTCAAACTTTGCATCCGGCACAGGCAGATGAAGCTGATCGCTGGTTTTAATGTCGGCAACCTCTTTGAACATCGACATCAGTTCCGGGAGGTTGAAAAACTTCGCAAATCGGGTGCGCGCACGATAGCCCGTACCCTCCGGGGCGAGTTCAATGGCGGTGGTGGTTTCACCAAAAGTAGATGCCCAGCAGTCGAAGTGTGTCAGCCCTTTTTGCTGGAGTGTGCCATATTGCAGATAGCGCATGACCGTGTACAGCTCCGACATGGAGTTGCTCACGGGCGTTCCCGTAGCAAACACCACGCCGCGCCCGCCTGTGATCTCATCCAAGTAGCGGCACTTTCCGAACATATCGCTCGATTTTTGCGCTTCACTTGTAGACAAACCAGCGACATTGCGCATTTTTGTCGTGAGGAAAAGGTTCTTGTAAAAATGGCTCTCATCCACAAAAAGCCTATCCACGCCCAACTGCTCAAAGGTGATAACATCATCCTTTCTCGCATCGGAGCGTAGCTTTTCCAGCTTGGTTTCCAGCGTTTTGCGTGTCTTTTCCATCTGCTTGATGCTGAAATTTTCGCCAGCAGTGGCTTTCAGTTCGTTGATGGCGGCAAGCGTTTCATCAATCTGCTCCTGAATAATGCGTTCTTGACGCTCATAGGACAACGGGATGCGCTCAAACTGTGAATGACCGATGATGACCGCATCGTAGTCCCCAGTCGCAATTCTAGCACAGAATTTTTTGCGGTTGGCGGTTTCAAAGTCCTTTTTTCGAGCCACCAGCAGCTTGGCATTGGGGTATAGGTGCAAAAACTCTGCCGCCCATTGCTCCGTCAGATGATTTGGCACCACAAAAAGACTTTTCTGACACAGCCCCAGCCGTTTGGCTTCCATTGCGGATGCTGCCATCTCAAACGTCTTTCCGGCTCCCACTTCGTGTGCAAGCAACGTATTACCGCCATAAAGCACATGAGCGATGGCGTTACGCTGGTGTTCCCGGAGCGAAATTTCCGGGTTCATACCGACAAAGTGGATGTGGGAACCATCGTATTCGCGCGGTCTGTTGCTGTTGAACAGTTCGTTGTACTGCTTCACCAGTGCAATGCGCCGCTGGGGGTCTTGCCAGATCCAGTTGGCGAAAGCATCTTTGATTACCTGCTGCTTCTGCTGCGCCAGCATGGTGTCCGTTTTGTTCAGGACGCGCTTCGGTCTGCCTTCTTCATCTTCAATGGCATCATAGATGCGCACATCTTTCAAGTTGAGCGTATCTTCCAGAATCTTGTAGGCATTGGCGCGGGATGTGCCATAGGTTTCGGTGGAGGTAATGTCGCCTCTGCCCATAGCCGACTTGCCCTCAATGCGCCATTCTGCGGTATAGGGAGAATATCTCACTTTAACTGCATGACGCAGATAGTAGGGAATCTGGAAAGTTTCTGCCATAAACTTTTGGATGATCTCCGGCGCAAGCCATGTTGCACCCAGCCGCACATCAATTTCAGACGCTTCAAGGTCTTTCGGCTGCGCCTTTTCCAATGCGGTGACGTTGACTGCAAACTCCGGGTTGGTTTCAGCAGCAAGCTGTGCTATGCGCAGTTTTGCCCGGACATTGCCGGACAAGTATTCATCCGCCATTTGCCAGCCCGCTTCCGTGTCGGTGGGGTCTGCGCCGGGGTCTTTGAAGATTACGCCGGACAGTTCGCTGGTGATGCGCTCATACTCGCCGGGAGTGCCGAGCAGCTCTGCCATATAGGGCAAGTCTACCCGGCCACGCTCTCCGATGGAAATTGCAAGAGCTTCCGTGGGCGTATCCACACTGGTGACGGTGCGTTCCGGGCGAATCGTCCGTTTGGTAAACATTGCCGCCTTGCTTTTGAACTGTCCCTGCTCATCCAGATTTTCCAGAGAACACAGCAGATAATAAGAGGAATCCTGCTCAAATAATCTGCCGTTCTTGCGGTCATTCAGCAAACCGTATTTGGCGGCAAAAGCATCATAGGCGGTGTTCAGCTTTTCCTGCGTGGCCTTGATGTCAGCATCCGGGTAATCGTTCAACTGTTGCTGAATCAACTCGTTGACAATCTGCCGCAGTTCTACCATCCCGGTCACACGGCCTTTTGCGGTGTCGGAAAGCTCCACTTGTGTCATGACGGAATTTTCCCGGTAGTACACTTCACCGTCCACCACGGTATAGGAGAAATTTTTTACATCCGGGTCTGCCGGGAGAATGTGCTTCTCATTTTCTGCGTCCGCAATATCTGGTGTTTCCACCTCGACTTCGGTGTACTGCCCCTCAATATGCTGTACCGCTTCGGCAAGCTGGTCGGCCAGCACTGCGCCCTCGATGGGGCGCACGGTGCATTCCTCACGGCCATACTGGGTGCTTTCAGAAGTCAGCTCACCCAGCACCATCTCCGGGTGGTCTACAAAATACTGGTTGATGGCAAAGCCATCTCCCGTTTTGCCGAGCTGTACCCAGTCTGGCTCATGGTCGATAGGGCGGTCACGCTTTTGCAGAAAAATAATATCGCTGACAACTTCTGTTCCAGCATTTGCCTTGAACGCATTGTTCGGCAAACGGATAGCTCCCAGTAAATCAGCGCGTTCTGCAATGTGCTTGCGGGCAGAGCTGTCTTTACTGTCCAGCGTGTAACGGCTAGTGACAAAGGCCACAATGCCGCCCGGACGCACTTGGTCGAGGGCTTTGGCAAAGAAATAGTTGTGGATGCTGAAACCAAGTTTGTTGTACGCCTTGTCGTTTACCCGGTATTGGCCAAAGGGAACATTACCCACGGCAAGGTCATAGAAATCGCGGCGGTCAGTAGTTTCAAATCCAGCAACTTTAATGCTGGCTTCCGGGTAGAGCTTTTGTGCAATGCGGCCTGTGATGCTATCCAGTTCCACGCCGTATAAGCGGCTGTCCTGCATGGTGTCCGGCAGCATACCAAAGAAGTTGCCCACGCCCATGCTCGGCTCCAGAATGTTGCCGCTGCGGAAGCCCATTTTTTCGACTGCATCATAGATAGCGCGGATAACGGTTGGGCTGGTGTAGTGGGCATTCAGAACAGAACTACGGGCAGCAGCATATTCATCGTCGGAGAGCAGTCCTTTCAGTTCGGTATACTCTTTTGCCCAGTTGTCCTTGTCAGGGTCAAAGGCATCCGGCAGACCACCCCATCCAACATACTGCGAAAGCATTTCCTGCTCCTCGGCGGTGGCTCCACGGTGTTCCTGCTCCAACTGGAACAGGGTGCGGATGGCGGCAATATTCCGGGCGTATTTCTGTTTTGCACCGCCCTCGCCTAAATGATCGTTCGTGATGTGGAAGTTTCCGGCAGCTTCCGGCACAGGTTCGGCGTTCAGAGCTTCGTCTGCGGCAGCGGCATCCGGGAAAGTCTGCCACTCGCCGTTGACTTCCACGGAAATGGGCAGCTTGTCCAGTTCTTCATCGGAGAGTTCCGGCTCATCCTGCCGCAGACCATCCTCGAACTGCTGCCTGTTCAGAACCTCATTGCTCCATGAATAGCCCTGCGCGCTGGTGTCGATGCGCACATCGGTTTCGCCTACATAGCCGATAGTGCCTTCGATGGTTCGTGTGGGCAGGTCTACAACAACGGAATCGCCAACCTTGTAATCAACTGCCTTTTCGGGAGTAGCATCAAGGGCTTCGTCCTGCTGTTCGTACAATTCCCGGACAACAGCCAGAGGTTCTTCTCGGAAAATCGGCATCCGCATATCGGCCAGTGCCATATCCTGCAAGGAAACCTTGTCCTTATCAAAGTCCACGCCATCAATCCGAAATTTCCGGCCATCCATATTGATAACGGAGTCGATGGGCAGATAGTCCTCTTTGCGCAGATACTTGGTTTGATGGTGAGTGCCATCTTCGTTTAACCCGGCAAGGTAAACATCATTGCCAGCAGACCATAATTCTTTTGACTTTCTTGCCCATAAGCTAGGGGGAAAGCCTGTGACCTGAACTTCGCCCAGTGCGGTTTCTCTCGTGAACAAAGCACTGTTGATGATTTTTGCGACCTTGGCGGCATCTTCTCCATAGAACATAAAATTTCCGCCAGCTTCAAATCCAACGAGAGTGTCCGGGTGCTGTTCCTTTAATGCCGTGTATTCGGCAGCACTGGCAGCGTTCAGTTCAAGGGGAAACTCGATGGTTCGTTTCTCTTTGTCTGACAGATAGCGGTCAGACTGAATCATCAGGTCGATATACTTTTCGACCTGATTCCAGCGGAGAAGCACTTTCTGATGGTCTGGATAGTGTTCAAACGTCAGACCCTTGCTATCATGGTCGAGCCAACCACTGCTTCCGTCCAGATAGGTGTGCGAGGAACCGCCGGGGCCATGCGGTGCATATTCTTTCGCAAGTGCTTTTGCCCGAAGGCTTCGGTCAGGCTGCAACTGATAAATTTTCCAGATCCGAAGTTTGCTGTTTTCAAAGTTAGAACCTCTCCGCAGCGCGTTTTCAATATCAGCCTGTGATAAAGAAAAAGCGGAGGACGATTTCTCGTTCTCCGCTTGGTCGATGGATTCAATTTGTTCGGCTTCGGTGGGAATGTGGGCATCGAAGAAACTTAGCTGTAGATCAGCTCGTTCATCACCAGTTCCTCGGCCTGTGCTTTCAGACTGTTCATGTGCTGCACCCACTCCATCTGATGCTGCTCCTTGTTCGGAGCCGGGTTCTTCATCAGCAGTTCCTGCATGGTCTGCCGCATCCGGCTCTCTGCGGTCTGCTCCACTTCCAACAGGTGTGGATGCAGAGTCCCCGACAGGAGCATCGAGTTGTACAGCACCGGGCGATGCTGCATCAGGTAAGTCCGGCGCAGTCGCCCGTACTTGCCCAGTGCTTTTTCCTGCTGGGGCAGGGTCAGGTTCGGGAGCTGGTAGTCCCCGATGGTCGAGTAGGTCAAGTTCCTGCTGTTCATATTCATTTTGGCTCCTTTCTACGTTGCGGCGGCGGATGGTCGTCTTTACGGTTCGTTCGATGTTGCGCAGCACATCCCGGCTGCACTCGCTGACTGCGGTGCCCAACGCATACACGGCGGCAGGAGTGGAAAAGGAGAAGATGGCCTGAAAATCGTCCCGGTCAAAATGTCCTTCCGGCTCAAAACCGCATCGTTCAAGGACAGCATAGGTGATGCTGATTGCAGCGGCACTTTTGAACTGGAACTCCTGTCCGGCTTCATCATAATCCATCAGGAACGAGCCGTCAACGATGTCGAGAATGTCACCGCTGTTGTTATCCCAGTAGGAATCCACCAGCTTGCCGCAAATGTCCGCGATCTGCTGGGTGATTCGTTCATGCCGGACACCGTATTCTCTGGCAAGCATTTCTGACACAGGCTGAACCAGATCGGGGCCGAGCTGCCATACCTCCGGGTCACGGGAATTGCGGCGCACCCCGGTATCGCTCACATCAAAGACATAGTGCAGACGTGGGACACTGCTGGACTGGTCTAACAGGGCGATGCCCTTGGAGCCATGCCTGACGTAGCGGTTCATGCGGTTGTTCCAGAGGTCGAAACTGGCACAGGCGGTAGCATCAGGACGCTGGGCGTAGATCATGAGCTGGTCTGCATAGCTGTATTTATACAACCGGGATGCAGTGGTCAGATAGTCCGTCCAGTTTTCCCAATACCGGGTCAGTTCCTTTGCCGTTTGCTGGGCGAGATTAAGATATTCTTGCGTTTTATTTGGCATTGCGTTCCTCCTTCCGATTTCAGGATATAAAAAGAGCGGGCAACCAGTTTAGTGGGTGCCCGCTTCAAAATCATTCTATTGTCGCCAAAATTCTCTTTTTAAGTCTGTCTGCAATTTCCTCTTCGCATTCCCAAAATATGGTGTTTTTTTGCTGAATATCAAAATGGAGTTTTTCGCCCACTTTACAAAGCTGGATTACAGGTTTCCCCAACCCCATTGCGTATCCTTCCTCAAAGTAAGCTCCATTATTTTGATGAGTCAAGTCAACAACAACAAACTTGCTTTCTTTTATGTGCTTTAATATTTCAGGAGTTATAAAATCATTATGCTCTACTTCATCAATAAGAACTGGACGGTATCCAGCATTACGGATGCCTTCTTTAATCGCTTCGCGCGTTTTAATGGTTTCTTCGCCAAACTGCATTGCAACGAGTGCATCTTTTTGAGAGTTCAATTCTACCCTGATGTCATCAAGCCTCTCATAGCCTTTCGGTGTTAGTGTAATTGGGCGTTTTCCGTTGGTGTATGTTGTCGCGCTTTCGATATAGCCTTGTTTAACAAGGCAATCAACAATGTAATTCAATTGTTCATTACAGGAATCAGACCCACGTTCATGCCATTCGTGATTTTTAGTGTATTCGAACCGCTCCACAAAAAAACACGCATAGGCTTTTTGAGGTTCCAAATAAATAGGGCAGCCCCAATAGTCAGTATGAGTTTCAATCCATTGTAAAATGAAATCAACCTTTTCAGAGAAACGGTTCGGATACCAATTTTCTACGTCTTGTGCAGTTAATTGCACAGGATAACCACTATCTGATAGATTGCTTTCAAATTCTTGCTTTCTTTTTGTGCAGACTTCTTTTGAACACGTTGAAAAATACCGTGGATCATCGTCAGAGTAGCGATTGTACGCAAAATACGAAACCAAATGGTTTAGATCAAACCCGTTAAAACTAACGATGGATGGATAGTGCTCAAATCGGCCACAATTGGGGCAAGTATATATCCGCCGTAATTCAGACAAATCTTCTACGACCTGCGATTTCTCGTTGCACAATGGGCATTCTCTTGTTGAAGCAATCATTTTGACCTCCTTGGTTGAGCATTCTAATTTTAAGATTATTATACTATTATCTTTCAAAATGACAAGAACAAATGCAGGGTGAAGACATCATCAACCATATATCCGCTGAAGTACAGTTCTCTCAGAAATGTACTTTACCTGTCCTGAAAAAAGCGAGTCAACCCTTTATCAGGTCACTCGCTTATGGAATCTACAGTATTTTATTCGTGTTTTGCAGCGAACTTTTCTGCAATCTCCAGCAAGCGTTCAAAGGTCTGCTTCTCCTCCGGCTGCTCAATCAGTTTTGCAAGCAGGGCGCGGAATACATCGGTGCTGTCCCGCCCCAGTGTTGCTGCGACATTGTCGATGCAGTTTTGCAGTTTTTTGACGGCATCATCGGACGGTTTGGATTTTGCAAGTAAGTCCGAAAGATAGCTGATGAACGGATAGGTGGAATCATCATTGAGGATTTCGTTGGTTTCTTTCTCGATCTTCTGGTTTTCTTCAGGAGAAATCTCGCCTTTTTCATTCAGAATCTCACGAGAAGATGTACGACCTTTCAGAAAGGTAGCAAAAAGCAGGCGGTCAAGGGGAGAACGCTTGGTAGTATCCATTGGCTGTCCTCACTTTCTGTTTTGAATCTTAATCGATAAAGTAACATTAGTATAACATGAATCCGATAGTGCTATCAAGACCGCATCTTTGAGGGTTTGTAACTTTTTTTCATGTACGCCGCCCACAGGCGGCAAAATCAGTCGAGCGGAAATTCAATTTCTGCAAAATCGGAATCCGTCATGAGTTTCAGCTTTTCGATAACGCTCTCCGACAGTTCTCGAAGAGCAGTTTCATCGGGCATCAGATAGCACTGCATTAACCGCAGCTCCTGCACCAGTCCCAGCCGTGTGCCGGGATTGTAGAGTATCAGCAGCATCTTTTCCTCGTGATTAAAGTTCATGCGCATTTCTCGCTTTCCGACACACGGCAGGGCTGCACTCTGGGGCATCGCATTTTTCTTTTGTGCTTGCCAGTGTTGCCAACTTTTCCAGCGTGGAGTGCCGCTGGTTCAGCCCCAATTCCTCGGCTTCTGCGGCCTTTTCCATGACTGCATCGTAATCCTGCAACAGCCGCCGCCCCTTTTCCATGTGGTGCGCTTCCAGAATCTGCTCCCGGACTTCCTGAATTGTCAGCTCCGGCGCGTCAACCTGCCCGCCATCCATCACGGAAAAGTTGCTGTGATAAAGTGTATAATCCCAGCCATCATCACAGGACTGGATAGCAATATAGCCCTTGCCGCCCAGCTCCCATGCACCCTGATTATCCTGCGTCTGAATTTCTGGGTAGAAATCTGCGTGGTTCCTGCCCATAACATCGGCAAACTGGCAGATGTGGAACACATTGCCCAGACCGCCCATATCAAAGTGGTAATCATCCAAATGTTCCAGCTTTGCCGTAAAACTGCGGCCATCCGGGTAGTCCACTTGAATCACACCACCATCAGGAATTCGGTAGAGATCGTCATAGTGACTGTTGATGAGCCGAATGTCCTTTGGCATCGTTTCAGGCTCCCAAATACGCCGTTTGTGGATGCCGGATGCGGGAACGCTTTCGAGGATTTTTATGCTTTCCAGCTGAATGGCCTTGCGCGGGTCATCGGACAGTTCAAAGAGATACCAGTTCCGGGCAGCGGCCATCATGTTCCGGCCATCCGGCGGCAGATTCTTCTCGGAAATCTGCCCACTTTCCAGCGGTTCGCCCGTTACCTTATTATAAGTGGCAAAGCCAACACCTGCGCTATTTTCCCGGAGGTGCAGATAGCGTTCATCGTTGATGAGGTAGACCGCTTCATTTAGCTTTTCCATCAGCAACCGCCCTCAAATTCCAGCGAGAACTTGCTACGGCCATCGGCTTCGGTGGACAGCAGGACAGTAGCATTGTAGCTTTTGCCCTTGGCACTGCGGCAATCTTTCAGGCGGACACGGCCATCCCGCAGCAGCTTGTCGGCTACATGAGCATCCATGCGCTTGCCCAGCCGCTTAAAGAATGCGTTATCTTTCCACAGGACAAAGCGGCACTCGCGGTTCTCGCAGAAATAGCCCTTTTCACGCTCCACAACAGATTTGTCACAGTTCGGGCAGACACCAATCACTTTATTTTTCATAAGCGCACTCGCTCCTTTCACGGCCTCGGTGGTGTTTACCAGCGAGGAGATCATATCGTTGATTTCAGTCATAAATGTTTCTGGCTCCATCTCGCCGCGCTCCACGCGCAACAGTTTTGTTTCCCAGTCGGCAGTCATGTCAGCGGACTGGATTTCTTCGGGCGTTACAGTGATAAGGGCTTTACCTTTGTTGGTGGGCAGTAGCACCTTGGTTTTCTTGTCGCCCTTGCGTTCCAGAAAACCTTTCTCCACCAGCTTTTCGATTGTAGCGGCACGAGTGGCCGGAGTTCCGATGCCCTGACGCTCTGCATCTTCCGGCATGGATTCTGCGCTGGCGGTTTCCATAGAGTGCAGGAGCGTATCTTCCGTGAAATGCTTCGGCGGCGAGGTTTGGCCTTCTTTCAGTTCAGCGTTGAGGATGCCGCACTCGCTTTCTTCCACGGGCGGCAGAGCGGTGAACTCCTTTTTACGGCTCAGAATATCGGCCAGCACCTTGCGCTCCACAGCTTTCCATCCCTCGTCCAGAATTTCCTTCCCTTTGGCGGTGAATTCTTCGCCCGCACATTCGGTGGTGAGCAGGGTTTCCAGATAGCGGAACGGCTTACTGACCGCCATCAGGGTTCTGGCGATGATCAACTTCAGGATGTGCTGCTCCCCCTTGGGCAGTGCGTCCAAATCAGCTTGCAACATACTACGGGTAGGCAGGATAGCGTGATGGTCGGCGACTTTTTCCCGGTTGACGGTGCGCCGTGTCCGGGGAACGGCATCGTCCACATCTTCAGGAGTGATGCCGAGAAATCCTTCCAGTTCCTCGGCCAGTTCTTCCAGCATTTCTTCATCCTCGTCTGCGATATAGCAGCTATCGGTGCGTGGGTAGGTGGTGAGTTTTTTCTCATAAAGGCTCTGCGCATACTTCAGCGTTTGATGCGCACTGTAACCCAGCAGACGGTTTGCATCACGCTGGAGTGTGGTGAGGTCATAGAGCGGCGGTGGATTTTCGGCCTTTTCCTTGCGCGTGATTTTTTGAATCGTGGATACCATCTCCTTTCTGCACTCCGCAAGGAGCTTTTCTGCTGCATCTTTTTCCGAAATGCGGCGGCTGGATGCCACAAAACCGCTCGTCAGTTCCAGAGCCACCGTGTAGAACTTTTCCGGCACAAAAGCGGCAATGGCGGCTTCTCGTTCCACCGTCATGGCAAGTGTCGGGGTCATAACACGCCCGACTGCCAAAGGCCGACCATACAGGCAGGAAAAAAGCCGGGAACAGTTGATGCCGACCATCCAATCGGCACGTTCCCGGCAGAGTGCAGCCTGATACAGTGCATCATATTCAGTTGACGGTTTCAGATTTGCAAAGCCCTCACGGATAGCATTATCCTCCATGCTGGAAAGCCACAGACGGGAAACTGGCTTCCTGCACCCTGCCTGTTCGTAGACAAGCCGAAAGATTAGCTCTCCCTCGCGGCCTGCGTCACAACTGTTTACCACGGTCTCAACGTCTGCCCGGTGCAGGAGCTTTTTCAGAACAGAAAACTGCTTTTTAGTGCTGGCAGACACCAGATACTGCCATTTTTCCGGCAGGATGGGTAAATCAGCAATGTTCCACTTTACATACCGCTCACCGTAGGCACTGGGCGGTGCAAGCTCCACTAGATGCCCGACACACCAGCTTATGAGATAGCCGCTACCCTCAAGGTAGCCATCCTGCCGCCCATGCGCACCTAAGACTTTGGCATAAGCCATTGCCACGGACGGTTTTTCGGTCACGATCAATTTTGCGATAAGAAATCCCTCCAATCTAGTTTGAATTATGGTATGTAGGCGGCAATCGCCGCCTTAAAATCAGATGGGTGTTACATCTTGTTCCTCAGAAGTATCCTCATCGTCCGAATCATCTTCCGGGGGAATCTCGAAATTGCCGTTGTCCTCGGTGTAGTCCACGTCCGGGTCAATAGCTTCTTTTTCTGCCTGTTTCTTGTTCTTCTGCTGGATGAAGAAATAGAAACCGCCGCCCGCTACCAGCGCGATCAGTGCCACGATACCGAGAAACGCCGCAGCATATTTTGTCACCTTGTTTTCTTTTGGAGCGTCTGCCGCTTTTTCCGCTTCCTCTGCGGCTTTCTTTGCTTCTTCCTCGGCTTTCAGCTTGTCCAGTTCAGCCTGCTTCGCCGCTTCTTTTTCAGCATTGTAGGCTTCTGCATCTTCTTCCTCCATCAGGGTCAAAAGGTCGCCTTCATCCACCAAATTCATGAAGTGAACGGTCTGCTGTCCTTTGGCATTGCGGTCGATTACCAGATAGAAGGTGGCACCCGACTTGCTCACCATCGTAATGAACTGCTGGCCGGAGCCGTCCGAATAATTGGTGTAGTAATCATCCACCAGTGTCAGATTGCCTTCCGGGGTCAATGCGCCCGTTTCCTCATCCGTAATGGTGACAGCATCTTCTTCCTCCACGATTTCCGGCAAAACAGGTTCTTCTACCGGGGTGGTATCGCCCTCATAGGCGAAAGCAGGAGCGGCCATGCCGATGCACAGCACTGCCGATACCAGCAGTGCGCCAAATTTCTTAAACCTCATCCGAATCATCCTCCTTTTCAAACGTTGCACCTACCTCCGCCAGAGTAGCCGGGTTCGGGGTGGTGTTGGCAGACTGCCGCAACAGGGCGGCAAGCTGTTCCGGGCTGACCTTTGCACTGCGCACCATTTCGTTCACCTCGGCGGCTTCGGCCTCCTGAATCCGCCGTTCCAGAATTTCGATGCGGTTATTCAGCTTGATGCGCCGCTCTTTCTCTTTTTCGAGCATCGCTCGCAGTTTTTCCAGTTTTTCGCTCATAATAGAACCCTCCAATCATTTTGAAAGCCGTCCGAATCCGGCAAGATACTGTTGCCAGTAGGACGAGTGGATGTCAGCATATTTGATGGGGTCGCCAGCACTGACCATTTTTCCGTTACCGAGATATATTCCAACGTGGCTCATCCCCGGCGTATCATACGTTCCTTTGAAGAAAACTAAGTCACCGGGCTTTGCTTCGGCTTCGGAAATATGCTGGCTCTTCTGCCATAATCCGTTTGCGGTGGTGCGTCCAACATCATAACCAGCTTGATTGTAGACCCAGCAGACATAGCCGGAGCAGTCGAAGCCTGTTTCCGGGGTGGAGCCACCCCAAACATAGGGAGTGCCAACATATTTTTTGGCTTCCTCATAGATAGCGGCAAACTCCGTGTCAGTTAGAGCTTCCGCAGGAACCGTGTAGTCGATGCCGGGTGCGCCGGAGCCATCCGAGCCACCGGGCGGCAGACCGCCGTTGAACAGGTAAGGCCGACCGCCCAGTGTGTCCTGAAAAATCTCGTACCGTTTCCACTGATCTTCGGTCAGCTCTTCCCGGATAACAACTTCCAGACCACGGTTTTCCAGTTTGGTGTGGAAAATCTTGTACTCATACGGCACCTGCGTAGGAACTGGGATGCCCGCAGGACTAATGACCCATACGGTCTTGTACCGAATCTGCACCTCGACCCACGTTGTCAGCTTGTACTGCTTTTTGAAAATCTCCTGCAACTTACCCTGCACTTCCGACCGGGTGTAATCGTCATACAGGGTAGTCAAGAAGGAAGTGAGCTGCCACGGGTCATGTTTGAAGGGGTCAAGATGGTACTGGTACTCGTTGTAGCCCGGATGGTCTTGCGGAGTGCGCTTGATTTTTTTGTCCAGTTCCTTTTCTAGCTTCTTGTAATCCTGTTCTGCACCGCGAATGTCCCTGTCCTCGGCAGAATAAATCGTCTGCCCGGATACTTGGGTACTGCCCGAAAAGAGGATGCCGCAGGAGGAAAAACCAGACATCACCATCAGGATGAGCAAAACAAAAACGCCCACGATCACAAGAACGTGCGCGTTACTCTTTGCGGCGGTCATAAGGCTGTTTACTGCCGAACCGACCACAGATTTTCCCTTGTCCACTACTTGTTCTACACCAGACCGTGCGGCAGATGCACCGCCGGATACGGCTTTTTTGCTTCCAACGGTCTGTGCCGCTGTGCCACCAGACCGGGCTGCGGCATAGTAGCTCTGTCGAATGTCATGTTTCTGCCGCCATCGGGAGAGCCAATTGGAACCACCCTCACGGGTACCGATACCGGAATCTCCTGCATTTTGTGATGCAGTTGGTTCTTGCGCAGAAGATTTTGCGGTTTTGGAGTTTTTCTTGCCCTGCACCTTGGCTTTCTTTTTCAGTTTCCGGGCATAGCGGCTCTTGGAAATATCGCGGACATTTCCAGCGGCCTTTTCACCCTCGCTCAACGCCTGCACACCGACATTATCTTCCTCATACTGGTCGATTTCCCGATGCACCGCAGTCCGGGCAGCATTGGCAGCGTACATCTCGCGCTTTTGCGCTTTGCTCAAACGGCTCAGTTCGTCCGGGGTCAGTTCTGCCTTGCCAAATCGCAAATGCTGGTTTTTTTCTGCGGCCTTGTCCGCATCGAGTTTCAGCTTCTTCTTTTTGGGCGTGGACTGCTCGACCCTCGCTTTCTTCGGGGGAGAGCGTGTCTTTTTGGCTGACGTTTCCTCTTTGAAGTTCAGCTTCGGATTGCTCATTCCTTTTTGCCCTCCGAAACCTCACCCAGCTTCGTGGTCATGATGCGATACAGTTCCAAATCGGTGGGGAATCTGTCCACGAACGGGAGAATAACATTGCCGAAGAAAAGCAGTCCTTCACCTTCACCGGAGTGCGTCACATAGGAAAGCTGATGGGGCGAGATGTTGAGCTGCTTTGCGAGGATTTGACGGTCGCCAGCGGCCTGATTCAGCATGATGATCATGTCGCTGTTCTCGAAAATATTCTCGACTTCACGCGAAGAAAGCAGGTCTTTGACGTTCTGCGTTAATCCAGTCGGCACTCCGCCCCATTTTCTGAACCGCTTCCAAATCTCCACAGAATAGGCCGCGGTCTGCTCCTCTTTTAAGAGGAGGTGCATCTCGTCCATATAATATCGGGTGGACTTTCCGCTACTACGATTGGCAGTGACACGTCCCCAGACCTGATCCTGCACAATGAGCATACCGAGCTTCTTCATCTGCTTGCCCAGTTCTTTAATGTCATAACAGACGATTCTGTTATTGACGTTCACGTTGGTGCGGTGGTTGAACAGATTCAGACTGCCCTTGACGTAGATTTCCAGAGCGGTAGCAACATGATGAGCTTCTTTCTCGTCCTGCTGGAGCAGGGCGTTGTACAAGTCCTCCAGAATCGGCATATTCTCCGGGCAGGGGTCAGCAAAATATTTCCGATAAATCAGATGCACACAGCGGTCAATAACCGTCTTTTCCACCGGGAGCAGACCTTCCTTGCCGCCGACAACCAGTTCGCACAGAGAAAGAATAAAGTCCGCTTTCAGGGACAGCGGATTATCTTCTTCCGAATAGTTGGCGTTAATGTCCATCGGGTTGATGAACTGGGTGCTGTTGGGGCTGATTTTAATGACCTGTCCTTTCAGTCGGTTTACCAGTGGGGAATATTCGCCTTCGGGGTCGTTGATGATAATATCATCATCCGTCACCAGAAAGGCATTTGCGATTTCACGCTTTGCCGAGAAACTTTTGCCGGAGCCGGGAGTACCGAGGATAAGTCCATTCGGATTTTTCAGCTTCTTTCTGTCCACCATAATCAAATTGTTGGAGAGAGCATTCAAACCGTAGTACAGAGATTCTTTGCCGGACTGGTAAAGCTCCTGTGTGGTGAATGGAATGAAAATGGCCGTACTGCTGGTAGTAAGGCCGCGCTGAATCTCAATCTGATTATCGGCCAGCGGCAGAGAGGACATAAGCCCCTGTTCCTGCTGGTAATCCAAGCGGCACAGATTGCAGTTGTGCTTCTGTGCGATGGAGCTTGCCTGAAAGACATTGTTTTCCAGTTCCTGTTCGGTACGCCCGGTGTTCAGCACGAGGAATGTCACCAAAAACATTCGCTCGTTCTGGCTCTGCAATTCTTTCAGCAGGGCTTTGGCATCACGGCCATAGGTCGCCAAATCGGACGGAATGATGTCAATATCATACCCGGCGCGGATTGCTTTCTTCTGCTCCTCAATCTTGCTTCTATCAAGTTCAGTAATCGTGCGCTTGACCGTTTTAATGGCGCGGTTCTGGTCAACGCTCTGAATGTGCATGGTGACAATCTGGCTGGAATCCATATCCAAAAAATCTTTCAGAAGCTGGTCGCTGATGTCGGAGGCCGTGATGCTCAGAAAACTGGCGGCACAGTAGATTCCGCCCATTTGGAACGTCCGGGAATTTTTGAAGGCGAAAGCAGTCGGTGCAATGGCATCTTTCACCGAAAGGCCGCTTTTCACGAGATCATTCCATTCAAAACGGAATTTCGATTCACCGTCCATGTGGAACATATCGTGCATGAGCTTGAGCCGTTCCGTACCATTCAGCGGCTTGGCCTGAACACCCAAACGGTGGAAGTTGTTGAGCAGATCGTTCTGCACATGGTCGAGCCGTGTTTTCACCTGACGCATACTCTCGCCCTCCACGCCAAAGGTGATGAACTTGGTCTTAGTCAGACCATTATTGCCCTTGGCAAGCTGCTGGCGCAGCATCAGCGAATACTCAGCCCGCACATCATCGAAACCGTCTTTCTGGAATGGAATGCGGATGCTTTTCTCGAATTCTGAACTGTCCGTTGCCATGTTCACAAAGGACAGCTCAAACTTGATGGAGCTGTCGAAGAAGTTGAGGAACGAACACCATTCCTCGAAAATCGCGTTTTTGTCCTCTTGTTGTGCCAGCTGATAGTTAATATCCTGATAGGCAATCGTCCGGGTGTAGTAGTTTGCCCTCACCCGGCAGGTTCCATCCTCAAACATCCGCTGCATGGGAATGGACTGCTGTGCCGTGTGAGGAATAGCGGGTTTCGGCGGCGTTTTCTTGCCGCCTTTATCGGTCTTTTTCCAAAACGGAATCATGGTTCATGCCTCCTTTCATGAGCAGCGCATAGTAATTTTCGGTCTTATAAGGCCGGATTTTCGGGCGCAGGAATCGCGCCCGGACATAATATGACAGCAGCTTTTCCAGCGGCTGACCATTTTTCTCGTACATACCGAGAAAGAAAGCCGGGAGCATAACTGCCATCATGCCAAGGGTGGCAGCAGAGTTGCCGCCGGAATCCCGGAGCAAAAAGAAAAGCGGCACTCCAATCAGTGCCGCCGTACCGAAGCAGATGAGCTGCCGCTTTGTCAGGTTGAAAGCCACTTTGGACTTCACCTTAGTTAAGTCGCGGGGAACAGAAATATACGCAGCCATAGAACACCTCCTTTAATGCGCACCCAGTACGCTTTTTGTGACTGAGCTGGTCTTGAACAGGCTGAAACAGAGCAGGACGGTGTAGCCGACAATGCCCCAGATCGAGTTGATGGCATCACCAGAAATCGCTACCGACTGTATCAGCACGGCGTAAATTGCCACGCAGATGAGGATGAGAAAGCCTTGAAATCCCAGCGCAAACAGGCATTTCAGGTAGTTTTGCCCCATGTGGCTTTGTTCATGGTTACCCCATGTTGCCATGGGAATCGGCGCAAGGCTCACCATACAGTAGATCTCAATCATGCGTCCGTACACAATGACGAAAATCACGATTGAGAGGATTCTCATGGTGATGCCGATGAAGAAGCTCTGCAAAAAAAGCCCAAAGAGTGGACCGACATCCATTTGCATCAGACTGGCTTCCAGCATCGACAGGCCGATTTCATTGACGCGAGTATTGCCCGCAATAATGCCGCTGGAATCGGACACGACTTTCTGCGTCAGGTCAAAGACTGCCATCACAATATCGAACGTGTTGGAGATGAACCATACTGAAACAGCGGTCTTGAAAATCCAGCGCATAATAAGTGCTGGCTCAAACTGCGCCATGTTGTTATGCTGGGTTATCATTTCAATCAGTTCGTAACAGGCGATAAATGTGAGGATAATGCCCGCAATCGGCAGAACCACGTTCCGGGAGAGCGATTCGATCATCGCAAAAACGCGTGGTTCAAAGGCCGATGGCCGTGTGCCGACCTGTTGCGCAATGTCACCGACCTGCTCATTTACGGCATCGAACAGCCCGGACAGGTTTGACATGATGCCAGCCGTCAGGATACCCTTTATCCAATCGGCTATGGCTTTGAGAACGGTTTCCATTCAGCAGTCACCGTCCTTTAGGTGAAGTGGTTGATAAGGGTCTTGAGAAGGTTCAGAACAAAAATAATGTGGGTCAGAAGTTGCATAATAGCACCGCCTTTCGTTGATGGGTGGATGGTCTTGCAGCAATTCACTTCCTATTATAATAGGGGCTGTTATCCACAGCGAGGATTGAAGCGATTGCGTATGTACAGGCGGAATAAATCCGCCCGCTGTTCTTAACCGAACAGGCCGCTCAGCAGAGGAATCAGGGTAATGCCGACCAGCGCGACACCGCCGCCAGCCATGAGCTGCTTCATACCCTGACTCTTTGCTTATGTGCGATAAAGAAGTAATAGAAGTGTAAAAAATTTTGCCGTTCCTATCCGGCACTTGCGCATTGTGTCGGATAGG
>OIXL01000123.1_pt1 | contig 44316 bp, 47 predicted proteins | sample 1587761 | NCBI WGS metagenome assembly OIXL01 (sample SAMN03283246) | human gut metagenome | biome: human-associated habitat; material: feces | host: Homo sapiens | place: Peru | collected 2012 | reverse complement strand
CGGTGGATAGGACCAAAACTGGTTACAAATCTTGGGAGCGACTTTGCGGTTGAAAGAATAGAGATAGCGCACGAAGGAATTGAAGTTGATAATGATTCTGAACCGCAAGAAAACGATAATTGGTTTCATATTGGGAAGAATATGTCTGAAGAAACGAATTTTATTGGAACAGAAGAATCTTCTGCAGATGAATTGGAAGACAATAATATTCCGCAGTTAAATGGTAGTGCAGATCAATTTGCAACAAATATGGAAGACTTAGTGGGAACTCCCTATGTTTGGGGAGGAAATACTCCTGAAAATGGTGGTATGGATTGTTCCGGATCCATAATCTATGGACTCAATAAAATGGGTAATGATATACCAGATCAATCAGCTAGTGATTTATATAATAATTATACTGAACCTGCTACTGGAAATGTGCAACGAGGTGATTTGCGATTTTTAAGAGATTCTGATGGAAATATTACACATGTCCAGACAATAACAGATGTAAATGGAACTAGAGTTAATGCAAGTGGTGGACCGGAAAATAGCATAGAAAATCCAGGGATTATAGAATTACTAGATCCGCCTTTGCCAACATCAGGTGAGATTAGACGATTACATTTTTAGGTGATATCAATGAATATATTATTTAGAAAAATTAGTTTAGGAATTTTAATTTTATTTATTTTTAGTAGTTATTGCTATTCTGAAAATGAAAAAAAATTTCTTAATAATTTTTTCGATGGAGATGAATACCAAATTCAGCATGTTCTTATCTGTGGAAATGACATGAATCTTGCAATAAAATATAAAGACTCTTCACGGTTTATCGTTGAGAAAGCTATCATTTATCAATTAGAAAAAAATACTATCATTCCGCACATAAAATTTACTAAAGATAAGATAGAAATTAAAAATGAAGCAGTTTTTTCTTCGAATATTAAAGGAAAAGATTTTTACGGTTGGAAAATCAAAATTACCGAGAAGTCTGGATTCATTAGAACAACATATTATTGCGAGAATGGTAAAAATATAGCTGATGGAATATCTTTATTTTGGGATAAGAATAGAAACACTTTTATTAAATATGAAATAGATAGAAGTCAATGGTGAGCATATAGGCGAGAGGGAAAGAATTCGGGGTTAAATTGACGCTTACAAACAGTTCCTAAAGCCAATGAGTTGCTGACACCTGATGGAGAATAGAATGAAAAGAAAAATTTATTTGCTTGCAATTTTGTTAAGCACATTTTCTTTATTTGCTGAAAACAATTTAAGAGAGCTGATTGGAAACAACGCATATGATTGGAATAGCTTGTCAAGAAATGAAAGGGCATTCGGAGTAGATTCAAAAATTGTTTACAGGATTGATGCAAAAAAAATAAATGATTTAAAAAACGAAAGACCGTATCTGCTTTCACATTGCATTAAAAATCATTTAGACAAATACAATGATATAACGAAAAGCGATATTTTGATGTATTTAAATTCAGAATCAGAATTCATTTTATATGACTATTTTCCACAAGCTATAGAATACAAATCTTACAGAAAGTTGAGGCTGGATAATATGGTAATAGGTGAAACAAGTTTTTGCTCCTCAATAGAAAATTTAAAAGCCGACGCAATATTTACGTATCATATATATTTCATTGACGGAGAGGATATATATCAGTTCTATATTAATTATATATGTTCAGAATCCGAAAAAGAATGTTTGTCGGAATTAACTGATATTTTTGATAAAAAAAGTGATGGGCTTTATTGGAAAAGAAAAGACTCCCGCTATGACCTATTTCTTCTGCTGGAAAAAAAAGACGGCAAAATACCATGTTATCTCTTGGATTTTCAAGAATTATATGAAAATATTTGTTCTAACCTAAAAATCAATGGTAAAACAGTTCAAATAAGACAATTTAATGTGCTAAAAGGAAAAATGCAAGGAATGGGAAAATAACAAAACGCGGAACTCAGGAATTGAGAACAAGTTTTGTCCAGCTGGTATTGGGAATTCGCCGCTGCAAAGACACTTCAGACTGGAGGATGATGCAGCGTTATGAATACATGAAAAAGAATAAAGGCAGCGCAAATCAATTGTAGCCGCCGCCAGAAAGATGGTGGAAATCGTATGGGCGATGCTCAGCGAAAAACAGGACTTTGATTCAGACAGGATGAAAGGCGTTTACAGACCTATAACTCTTGCCGACAAAGTTCTTTCCGCCATGAATTAATTTAGTTATAGAGAGTCGACTTGTTCGTTGACTTTTTATGGGAGCATCATTTATTGCTGTATTAGGTTTTGCTTCTTGTAGCAACGGCTCGTCATCCGGTGAAGACTCGGAAACAGATTTCAATTCAAAACAAGCATTAAAGTTCGACTTGACAAACGCAAAGGCAATCGCTTCTGTTGAAGAAAGTTCCAGCAGAAACATAGCTGCCCGCGCTTCTTCTAGCAACTTAAATTCCCCGCTCATAAAAATACTTGATTCTTCAGGTAACGAAACCGGGGCACAAAATATATATATGTTTGACACTAATTCCGGAAAATTTGAAAACTTATTTGAAAAAGTTCCTGTAGAGCTAGAAATCATATCTTATTCAGCAGGAAACGGAAAATTGTACTTTAGCGCAGTAAAAGGCATTTCTTTGTTAAACGGAACAATTGATTTGGAAACAAAAGAATTCACTCGCCTAGACACTGAAAATAAGCTAACTTCTATGGCCGCTTACTAAAATAAATTACCAAATCAACTAAGGCAATGACAACAAAAAAGCCTCCAGTGCAAGCTGTTCAAGTTACACTGGAGGTCTCGTTCTTTTTCTGGCATTCAATGGCTTTTATTCACTTGCCATTGCATTGACCTCAATTTATTTTTATAAATTATATTTCAAAGCTTATATTGCGCCTCGAAAAGTGATATTAGTATATCGTAATGTTTCCTAATTTACCACAGGTAAATATATTATTTACCCAGTGAAAATAGACTATTTGCCTGTTAGTAGAAAAATCTTTGGATTTTTCCAATCCGTGTGGCAATAAACGCTTATAAAAAAGACTCCAACGCAAACTGTTCAATATATTTTATAGATTTGCATTACAAAAAAACAGCCCGGATTTTTTGTCCGGGCTGTTCTGTATGCAATCTAAAACCTAGAAAGCTGCAAGTGTTTTTTCAACGCGCTCGCAGGCTTTTTCTTTTCCAAGAATCCATATTGAGCCAATCAGCGGCGGAGAAATGCGGCTTCCTGTAACGGCCATGCGCACAGGCATCATAAAGTCGCCAAGCTTTATTCCAAGCTCCTCGGCATATTTTTTTGCAAGGGATTCCGCGTCATCGTGGCTCATTCCGAAGATTTCAGAAACAAAAGACTTAGCCTTTTCAAGAACTTCCTTTGTCTTTGCCTCGTCAAGCTTCTTTGGAATAATTTCAGACTTTGCAGGAACAGCAGGCTCTGTAAACATAAAGCGGACCATTTCTGCGGCATCTGTAAGGAAGTGCAGGCGTTCCTTTATAAGCGGCATAAGCTCCAGAAGCTTTTTCTTTACATCTGCGCTCGCCATGTTCATTGAAGAGTCCACGCAAACAGGCTCACCGTCGCTTCCAAGCGCAACACCGGAATATTCAGGACCTACTTTTGGCTTAGGCTGCGGATTTTCAGGATTTATTTCAAGGGAAGCATCTCCAGTTCCTGTTATAAACGGCAATGTCCACTTGTAAAGCTCCTCGTCAGACAAAGCGCGGATATACTGGCCGTTGTACCACTCAAGCTTCTTGTAGTCAAAAACAGCAGGCGCCTTGTTCAAATGCTCAAGCTTAAAGTTCGCGGCAAGCTCATCAAGGCTGTAGATGTCACGTCCATCCTCATAAGAGCAGCCAAGAAGAGCCACATAGTTTACAATCGCCTGCGGAAGGTAGCCTCTTGCGCGGAACTCGTTAAGCGAAGTCGAGCCGTGGCGTTTTGAAAGTTTCTTTCCGTCTGAACCATTTACCATTGGCAGGTGGCAGAATTCAGGATGCTCCCACCCGAACGCCCTGTACATTTGAACATGAAGCGGAGTTGAAGGAATCCATTCCTGGGCACGCATAACATGGCTTATCTTCATCAAATGGTCGTCAACGATATTCGCAAGGTGATATGTCGGAAATCCATCGCTTTTTAAAAGAACCGGATCAGGGGAAATATCCTCGTTCTTCCATATAATATCGCCAAGAAGATGATCCGTGAATTTTGTTTCACCTTCAAGAGGAACTTTAAGCCTTATTACGTAAGGTTTTCCGGCGGCAAGATTCGCCTTCACTTCTTCTTTTGTAAGGTGGCGGCAGTTCCTGTCATATCCCGGTGGCATTTTGTTTTCTGTCTGAATCTTTCGGATTCGCTCAAGACGCTCTGAATCGCAGAAGCAATAGTAAGCCTCGCCTTTTTCCACAAGCTCCTGGGCATACTTCTTATAAAGCTCGAACCTTTCGCTCTGAACATAAGGACCGTACTCGCCACCCTTGTCGCCACCTTCGTCCCAGTCGATTCCAAGCCAATCCATTGTGTCGTAAAGATTCTTCACATATTTTTCATCGTATCTTGTGCGGTCTGTATCCTCAAGGCGGAGAATGAATTTTCCGTCCTTAGACCTTGCAAAAAGATAGTTAAAAAGCGCAGTACGCACACCGCCGATATGCTGCAGTCCCGTAGGAGAAGGCGCATAACGAACCCGAACTTCTTTGTTTTCCATAATAAATATAACCTCTATAAAATAGAATAAAAATATTCAAACTAGATACGCAGATTATACCGACTGAAAGAGTTTTACTCAATAACGAACTGAGTGCATAACAGGGCAAACACATTCAGCAAGCATAGAAACAGAGCCGCTAGAGATTTTCAGTGCATACACCAACTACTTGATGCTCTCTAAAATAAAATTGATTTAACTGAAAAATTAAATTGAGATACAAGTAATATCAAGTTAATTTTAAAGTGAAATTAAGTTAAAATCAAAATGAAATTAACTTAATTTCAAATCGAAATCAACTTAAAACTGAACTAAAATAAACTTAATTTTATAATAAAATTAACTTAATTTCACAATTTCGCAGGCAGTGTATATGGATGCCGGAAGCCTAATGATGAACAGCCGCAAGCACCGCTGGCAAGCACATAAGCACTAAAAAATTCCTGTGGAACTTTATGATTAAGTCTGCTATACTGTCGCCATGAATCTGATTGAGCTTAAAGATATTTCCAAAAACTACAAGATGGACAAAGTTATTGTAAAAGCCGTGGACAAGGCTTCTTTTTCAATAAAGAAAGGTGAATTCGCGGCGATTTCCGGTTCGTCCGGCTCAGGAAAGTCCACGCTTCTGAACATAATAGGGCTTATTGACCTTCCAACTTCCGGCTCTTTGCTTTTAAACGGAAACGATATCTACGCGCAAACAAAGCTTTCTGCGGACACAAAGCTTTCTGCCGTATTGGACAAAAAGCTCACAGTTCTTAGAAGAAAAAACCTCGGATTTATTTTTCAGACATTCAATTTAATTCCAGTTTTGAATGTAAGGGAAAATGTGGAGCTTCCGCTTACGCTTGGATCTTCATTTGCGACAGAAACCATGGGCAAGAAAGAGCTTGACGAATGGATTGACTTTCTGATTGAAACAGTCGGACTTTCCGCATGGAAAAACCACAAGCCATCTGAGCTTTCAGGCGGACAAAGGCAAAGGGTGGCAATTGCACGCGCGCTGGCCACAAAGGCTCCGGTGATTCTTGCCGACGAACCTACCGCAAACTTAGACTCAAAAAACGGAGACCAGATTCTTGAGCTTATGAAAACCCTGAACAAAGAGCTTGAAACAACATTTATTTTTTCAACGCACGATGCAAAAATCGTGAACATGGCAGACCACGTTATAAAGATTTCCGACGGAAAAATAATAAGCGCATAAAATAGAAAAGGAGATTTTTATGGATTTTTTCAGATTCCTTGGAAATATTGTATGGTTCATACTCTGCGGATTTATTTCCGGTCTTGCCTGGCTAGCAATTGGCTTGATTTGGTGCATTACAATTATCGGCATTCCAGTGGGAATTCAGTGCCTTAAGCTGTCCTGCGTTTCGTTCTTTCCATTCGGAAAAAATATTTTGCTTGGAACAAAAACAAGCTCACTCTTGCTGAACATTCTTTGGGCTGTCTTTGGCGGTCTTGAGCTTGCGATTGGATATTTGGCGGCAGGAATTGTCTTATGCTGCACAATCATCGGAATTCCGCTTGGGCTTCAGTGCTTTAAGCTTGTAAAACTCTCGTTCCTGCCATTCGGTGCAAAAATAGAAATCTGAAGTTCTATCTAGCAATAAAACTTTACTTCTCCAAAGATTTCTTTCCATTTTGAAATAATTTCAAAAGAACGCACTTCAATAACACGCATGAATTTGTTTAAAGTTACTGCCGGTATTTTTGAATTGTTATTTGCAAGAGAGCATTTTCCGTCTTTTGTTATCCAGATTTTTGTTGCATTTGGAAGAGGCTTTCCTTCTGCAATGTGAACATGAATTGGCTCAAGAGGCTCGCCTTTATTTGTCCAAAAATATACCCAATAAGAACCTAACTTAAAAATTTGAGGCATTCAGCAAGCCTCCAGTTTGAGAAAACTCTAATATAAGATGAGCTTCCGACTTTACAATATCTTTCAAATATTCTATTTCCTTTTCTGAATAGCCGTATATGTCTTCCCATTTTTGCTCTGGCAAATAGCAAGCAGCATGTTTAAAGCAAAGCTTTTCATCTGGTGTTTCCATATAGACTTTTACTTTTCCGTTAACCATTTCTGAATGAACAATTTCTGTTTCATCTGGCAATGTCATAAAAGGATACATCATTTTTTTCCTCCGTTACTTAATATAATAGCACAAATCTTTAAGAATTTTACCTTAATCTCTTTCAGGCTTGGTGAATTTAAAAAACTTTGGAGCTTTGTAGTCAATGTGCCAGCCACCATCATAGAAGCCGTTTTCATTGGCAGTGGGGCTTACAAAGATTACTTTTGCAGGATTTTCTGTGTCGTACAAAAAAGTGTTTGAATTCCAGTCTTTTTCCAAAAGCTCCTTGGAAAGTCCTTGCGCAGAAATTTTTTTCTTGGGTGTGTAAAAACTGATTTTATAGCTTCCTTTCCTTAAAAGAAGATGCATTGCCATTCCGCCGCAAAGATAATAAGAACGCTCATAAGGAATTCCTTTCTTTGGCTCGCTGATCCAGGAATAATTCGCCTTGGCTTTTGTGTAAGTTACATCTTCGCCGGTTTCCGCGTCTTCGAGCCTCAAGTAGCAACGGGTTTCGTTTATCTGCCAGCTGTTTTCGGGGCGGTAGATTATGAGCGACCAGGGATTATGGCGCACTTCATCTTCCGCATAAAGACAGATTCCGTTCAGAAATAAAAGCAGGAAAAGCGCAATGGAAAAAAGTTCAGTTTTCTTTGTTTTCATTTCCTTTTATATTAAGTTTTTTCTGATAAAAAATAAAGAACACAAGATTCAAGACGATTCCAAAGACTGTTGCTGTAGGAGCGGCAAGACCAATCATTGAAAGGCTGGCATCCGGCTGAACAGACATAATGTACGACATTGGAAGACGCACAAGAAACGACTGTGCAAGTCCCTGAATCATAACAAGCATCGTTGCGCCGTGTCCGTTAAAGTAGCCGATAAAACTGAACAGCACAGAAGTTACAACAGCTTCAATTGCGAATCCGCGCAAGTATTCATAAGAACGGCGGATTACATTTTCGTTGTCGGTAAAAATAGAAGACACAAAATCGCCTTTAAAGAAAATCAGAAGAAAAACAAAAACTCCTATAAGCGCGCCAATCGCCATTCCTGTAAGCATGGACTTTGTTGCCCGCCTTTCATTTTTTGCGCCCACATTCTGCGAAACAAAGCTGGACATTGACTGCATTATAGAACTTGGAACAAGCATTACAAACGCAACAATTTTATTTGCAACTCCGTAGCCAGAGGAAGCCTCAATTCCAAGCCGGTTTATAAACGCAACAAGGCACATAAAAGATATTTGTGTCAAAAGCTCCTGAAATCCAATGGGAATTCCAATCTTTATTATTCCGCGCAGCTCCTCATTAAAACGCAAATCTTTTCTATTTATGCGCACGAGTTTTTTTCTTTTGATTATAATTATAGAAAGCACAACGGAAACTGCCTGGGCTGCAACAGTCGCAATGGCAGCTCCGGCGACATTCATTTTAAATCCTGCAATCAAAACAAGATCGCCAACGATGTTCACGGCGCAAGCAATTCCAACAAAAAGCAGAGGACTTTTTGAGTCTCCCAGTCCGCGGAAAACTGCACTGATTAAATTGTACGCAAGAATAAAAACAAATCCGGATCCGCAAATTCTTATATACTGAACTGTATGGTTAATCGCTTCGGAAGGAGCCTGCATAAGAAGCGCAATCGGGCGTGCAAAAACTACAAGGAAAACACTAAAAATAATTCCAGCACAAAAAAAGAAAACTATGGAGCCTCCGATAACACGGCTGATTTTTTCAGGATTTTTTTCGCCAAGATATTTTGCAATAAGAACTGTAACAGAAGTTGCAAAGCCTGCAAGAACAAATGTAAAAAGATTCATTATATTTGAGCCAGTGGAAACACCGGAAATTCCTTCCGTAGTTCCGAATCTTCCCACGACCATAATATCCACTGCGCCATAAGCGGCTTGAAGAATAAGCGCGCCCAAAACAGGAATAATAAAGCGCAGCATCTTTGAAAGGATCGGACCGGATGTAAAGTCATTCGCAGCCGTCAATTTATTTTCGTTCAACATGGAATATATTTTATTAAATCAAAAATTTGTTTCAAGCAACATAAAGGCTAATTTTTTGTTATTGAGTTGATACAAACATACAGATCCATACGGCAAAACATTCTTAAAAAATAATTGCAAATTCATCATTTTCCTGTTGACATTTTTTTTCATAAAATATAATATATCAAACATAAGCAATGCGGCAGTCGTATAACGGCTTATTACCCCAGCCTTCCAAGCTGGAGACGAGGGTTCGACTCCCTTCTGCCGCTCTCGGACCTTAGGTTTTTCTAAGGTCTTTTTTTTTTGCCTATTAAACCTTGCTTATTTTTGGAGAAAAGAATGAAAATAGCAGTAGCAGGAACAGGATACGTAGGACTTTCAAACGCAATTTTGCTTTCACAGCACAATGAAGTTTTCGCAACAGATATAATTCAGGCTAAAGTTGACTTAATAAACAGCAAAAAATCTCCAATCATTGACAAGGAAATTGAAGAATACCTTGCGAATAAAAAACTCAACCTTACGGCCACAACAGACGCAAAACTTGCCTATAATGACGCTGACTTTATCCTCATCTCAACTCCAACAAACTACGACCCGGAAAAAAACTACTTTGACACATCTTCTGTTGAAGCGGTTCTAAAGCTTGTAAAAGAAATAAATCCTGAAGCAACAGTTGTAATAAAATCCACAATTCCAGTCGGCTATACTGAAAAAATCCGCGTGGAAATGGGAATAAAGAATCTTCTGTTTTCCCCGGAATTTCTTCGTGAAGGACATGCGCTTTATGACAACCTTTATCCGTCAAGAATCGTTGTAAGCTTTCCAAAAGAACAGCCGGAACTAAAGGAAAAAGCAGAACTGTTCGCATCCCTTTTAAAAGAAGGCGCAATAAAGGAAGACATAAAGATTCTTTATCCAAACTGCACAGAAGCAGAGGCAATCAAGCTTTTTGCAAACACATATCTTGCCTTGAGAGTCGCATATTTCAACGAGCTGGACACTTATGCGGAAGCACGAGGACTGGACACAAAGTCTATTATAGAAGGAATCTGTCTGGATCCAAGAATCGGAGACTTCTACAACAATCCTTCGTTTGGCTACGGCGGTTATTGCCTTCCAAAGGACACAAAGCAGCTTCTTGCAAACTACAAGGATGTTCCACAGAATTTAATCCATGCGATTGTAGATTCAAATTCAACACGCAAGGACTTTATCGCAGACCAGATTATCGCAAAAAAGCCAAAAGTTGTGGGAGTTTTCCGCCTTACAATGAAAGCGAACAGCGACAATTTCCGCCAAAGTTCAATACAGGGAATCATGAAGCGCGTAAAGGCAAAAGGAATTCCTGTAGTTGTTTACGAGCCATCTTATAAGGAAGATGAATTTTTCGGCTCAAAAGTAGTAAAAGACCTCGCGGAATTCAAGAAAGACTGCGATGTAATTATTTCAAACAGAATGTCTCCTGAACTTGCAGACGTAAAGGAAAAAGTCTACACAAGAGATTTGTATTCTCGCGACTAAGGTTTAAAGATGATTTTAATAAACGGAAACTTTCTTTGCAGAAACCTCACAGGAATTGAAAGATTCGCTTGGGAAACTTGCAGGCAGCTGGACTTGATTGTTTCAAAAGAAGACAATATTGCGCTCTATGCCCCTGCGAACGCAAAGTCAGTTCCAGAATACAAAAACATTAAAATCATCGTGTCAAAAAAAAGTATTAAGAGCTTTCCATTTTGGGACATGGGAACTTTTTCTTCGGCCTGCAAAAAATTAAAGGCAACAGGACTTAACTTTTCAAACACTGCTCCGCTTGGAAAAAACTGCGGAATTTCTTTTATACATGACATTTATGCAAAGGATTTTCCACAGGACTTTAAAACATTTAAGGACAAGCTAATCAGGCTTTACTGCCGCCTAAGTTACTGGAACATCGCAAAAAACGCAAAAAAAATCATAACAGTTTCACAGTTCAGCAAAGAGCGGATTCTAAAGGCATACAAAGTTTCACCACAGATAATAGAAATTATTCCGAACGGCTGGGATCACTTTAAGTCAATAGAACCTGACAATTCAATATTTGAAAAGTTTCCCAAGCTTGAAAAAGGCGGATTTTACTTTACACTCGGAAGCCTTTCAAAGCGAAAGAATTTAAAATGGATTGCATCTTACGCAAAAAAAAATCCAGAGGAAAAATTTGCGGTTTCCGGAAAGGCAATATCCGGACTTGTTCCAAAGGAGCTTGAAGACCTGCAGAGCCTTCCAAACGTAACGCTTTTAGGCTATGTAACAGACGGTCATGTAAAATCGCTGATGGAAAACTGCAAGGCGTTTGTTTTTCCTTCTTATTATGAAGGATTTGGAATTCCGCCGCTCGAAGCCCTTTCCTGCAAAGCAAAAATAATAATCTCAAAGTCAGCAAGCCTTCCTGAAATATACGGAAATTCCGCCCATTACATTGAATGGAACAACACGGACTGCAATTTAAACGAGCTTCTAAAGGAAAAGACAGAATCCCCGGAACCAATTCTTGAAAAGTACACCTACAAGAATTCCGCGGAAATTCTAAAAAAAATCATAAAAAATTAAAAAAAAACGCTAAAGTCAAGCCTCCGTTATGCCGATAATCATATTGAAAAACCATGGCTGTTCAACTTCGTAGAAGACATCAGCCAGGCTATTCAATGTAAAAGATTGCAGATGTAGCCTTGTAATACAGATGTAGTCTTTTACAATTTTAGACCGAAAGGATTTGGTCTTTATAATTCCATGGAGGAAAAATATGGTCATCAACCACAACATGTCCGCAATGTTTTCAAACCGTTCTTTAGGAGTAACCCAGGGTTCACTCACAAAGGACATGGAGAAACTTTCTTCTGGCCAGAAAATCAACCGCGCTGGAGACGACGCTTCAGGACTTGCAGTTTCTGAAAAAATGAGATCTCAGATCCGCGGATTGAACCAGGCTTCAAGAAACGCAGCAAACGGAATCAGCTTCATTCAGACAACTGAAGGATATTTGCAGGAAACTACAGACATCGTTCAGCGCATCCGCGAACTTGCAGTTCAGGCTTCAAACGGAATTTATTCAGATGAAGACAGAATGCAGATTCAGGTTGAAGTAAGCCAGCTCGTAGCAGAAGTAGACCGCATCGCTTCTCAGGCGCAGTTCAACGGTATGAATATGCTCACAGGAAGATTTGCACAGGCTACTGGAGAAAACACTCCTACAGCTTCTATGTGGCTCCACATCGGCGCAAACATGGACCAGCGTATGTCTGTTTTCATCGGAACTATGACAGCTGCTGCTCTCGGAATGAGAGAAATTGGAACTGAAGAAGTTATGACAATTGCGGCTCCAAGTGATGCCAACCGCGCAATCGGAACTCTTGATGAAGCTCTTAAAATCATCAACAAGCAGAGAGCAGACCTTGGCGCATACCAGAACCGCCTTGACTATGCTGTAAAGGGACTTGATATTGCCGCAGAAAATACACAGGCATCTGAATCAAGAATCCGCGATACAGACATGGCTTCTGCGATGGTAGAATTCACCAAGAACCAGGTATTGTCACAGTCTGGAATTGCAATGCTCGCTCAGGCTAACAGCCAGTCACAAAGCGTCTTGTCTTTACTCCAATAGTGTGATATACTGAATACAAAGAGCATGGACTTTTCTATGCTCTTTGCCGTTTGCAGGTTTGATTTACACTTCAACTTTGCTTTCTTTTTGAATCTTTCCCGCAAAAACAGCTGTGCTTTTAGACACGGCTTTGCTTTGTTTTAGAAGCCGATCTTTGAAAATTCTGTTTTCCATGATTGTCTGTAACAGCATAGACGGTTGCTTAAATTTTTTACAAGGGAAATAAAAGCAACGGTTCCTGCTGTACAAGGTCTAAAACTTCTGCCGGGGGCGCAAAAACCAGCAGAAAGCCTTTACAGACGGGCATTTTGCATGATGCATTATGTACGATTCATGGAGGACATTATTATGGTCATTAATCACAACATGAGCTCAATGTTTGCAAACCGCACATTGGGAGTTTCTAATTCCCAGTTGATGGGCAACATTGAAAAACTTAGCTCAGGCGAAAAAATCAACCGCGCTGGAGACGACGCTTCAGGACTTGCAGTATCTGAAAAGATGCGCAGCCAGATCCGCGGACTCAACCAGGCTAACAGAAACATTCAGAACGGAGTTTCTTTCATTCAGGCAACAGAAGGATACTTGCAGGAAACTACAGACATTCTTCAGAGAATCCGCGAGCTTTCAGTTCAGTCTGCAAACGGAATCTACAGCGATGAAGACCGCATGCAGATTCAGGTTGAAGTTTCTCAGCTTGTAGCAGAAGTAGATCGCATTGCTTCACAGGCTCAGTTCAATGGAATGAACCTTCTTACAGGACGTTTTGCAGAGAATTCTGTAACAAACAATGTAATGACATTCCAGGTTGGCGCTAACATGGATCAGAGAGTAACAGCTTTCATTGGAACAATGACAGCACAGTCTCTTGGTCTTAAGGGAACTCAGGGTACTGACGAACAGATAAGCATCTCTACTCCAGATACAGCTAACATGGCTATCGGAGCAATTGACGCAGCTCTTAAATCAGTTTCACGCCAGAGAGCAGACCTTGGCGCATACCAGAACCGCTTTGAAATGGCTTCTAACGGTATCGCCGTTGCAGCAGAAAATATGCAGGGCGCAGAATCAGGAATCCGCGACACTGACATGGCTGCTGAAATGGTTGAATACACAAAGAATTCTATTCTTGCTCAGTCAGGAACAGCAATGCTTGCTCAGGCAAACAGCCAGTCTCAGAACGTATTGGCTTTGCTTCAGTAGTATTAAAAATAACGGCGCAAGCTGTAACCGTGTTTTCTGAATAAGAGAAATCTGGATGTCTTCTTTTAGGCAGCAAGCACGTAAGAGCGAGGAGGGGTGCGCCCCCTTCCCCTCTCTTCTTTTTATTTTTCAGGAGGAAATGTCCATGAATACAATCAGTATGAATGGTCAGACAATGGCAATGGATGGCCAGAAAGTCTACAACGCTTTCTCTCCGCAAAAAGGAGAAGCAAAGGTTTCTGTAAAAGGAACTTTGCCAAATTCAGCTTCGGAAGTTCTTCAAAACTTTGAGGCGAACCAGGCAGATTTGGAAGCGTCAGTGCAGGAACTTCAGCGTCTTTCTGACATTGTTACAGGCCACAAACTGCATTTCAATGTAAATGACGAACTTAACAGAGTTGTTGTAACAGTTGTAGACGCATCAACAAACGAAATTATCCGGGAAATACCGTCAAAAGATATACAGAGAATTCAGGCAAGAATGAAACATGCCATCGGTGTACTTTTTGATGAAATGATTTAATGGCAGACGGACTGAACATACCAGGCGTAAGCGACAAATACAAAACAAATGATCTCGTTGAATCCTTAATGGAAGTCGAACGGATTCCTTTAAAGCGTGAGGAGTCCAATCTTGAGACGTATAAAAAGCAGCAGGACGCCTGGCGTGGAGTCAATCAGAAAATGTCTTCTCTGCGCGACAGTGTAAAAAGCCTCTACTCTTTTGAAAATCCATTCAGCAACAGACTTTCATCTTCTTCGGAAGAATATGCAGTAACAGCAGACGCAGGACGCGAGGCGGAATTCGGCTCATTTAAAATAGAAGTTCTTCAGCCTGCCGCATCAGACAGATTTTTAAGCGAAGAAATAGACAGCGATATGCAAGTAGCTCCGGGAAAATACACTTATTCCGTCGGAGAAAAAAAAATCGACTTTAACTGGAAAGGCGGAAAACTCAATGACTTTGTTACTGCCTTGAACCGCCGCGGAAACGACACGATAAAAGCAAGCCTGATTGGTGTAAGCGCAAATAAAAAATCACTTTTAATTGAAAGTTTAAGGACAGGCGCAGAAAATCGCCTTGTATTTGAAAAACAAGCACTTGACTTTGCAAAAAAAACCGGCATGATTTCTTCTGCAAAATCTGAAACCACAACTTTAAAATATTCTTCACTTTCTGCAAAAACGCCGGAAACAAAAGACGAAATCCACCAGGAAAATATTCCGGCAATCTCAAAAAACAATGTCAAAGCAAGAGGAAACGACATTACAATAGAACCAAGAGGCGGATTTGAACTTGATTTTCCGTCTTTGATAAGAAAAAGCAGCTCTGGAAAAATAGAATTCTCTTTTACAGAAAAAAAAGTTCAGGACATAACAGAAGAAACTGTCCAGCTTCCAAAAGAAAGCCTTGAGCTTCCGGCTCCGCTGAGCGTTACTTATGAAGGAATCAGCGTATTCAACAACCCAAGCGATTCTACACTTCCGCCTGCGCAAGAACAGCAGGAACAAAAATCCAAGCCTGTTGAAATTTCAAGCAGCCAAGTATTTTTTATAAAGGATTCAGACGGAAACGAAAAGCCAGTTGATTCAAAGTATTTTACAAAGGATTCAAGCGGAAAAACAAAAGTTTCCGTGAGCCTTTCAGACTTTCCAAACGCACAGTCGCTTGTTGTAAGAAATTCAAATACGGGCAAAGAAATTTCAATGACTGCCCCGCTCTGTTTTGACGAAAAAAAATCGCTTGGATTTGAGCCTAAGAACGCAATTTCAACTGCGCAGGACGCAAAGCTAAAATATGAAGGAATTACAATAAGCCGCCCGACAAACGACATTGACGACATAGTTCCAAATGTTACCCTTCACGTCCATGAAAAAACGGAAAAGCCCGCGAACATAAAAATTGAACCGGACACAGAATCCGCAAAGAATGCGATTATAACTTTTGTGGGCAAATACAATCAGGCAATTGCAGAAATGAATATTCTTTCTATTAATAAGCCTGAAATTGTTTCCGAGCTTGACTACCTTTCTTCTGATGAGCAGGACAAAGCATACGAGCGTCTTGGAATGTTTCAGGGAGAGTTTACTCTCACAAACGGAAAATCATCCTTGCAGCAGATTGTTTCTTCAAACTACAGATTTTCTGATGACGCGTCCGTTACAATGCTTTCGCAGATTGGTGTTTCTACAAATGCAAGCGGAGGCGCAAGAGGCTACAGTCCTTCTCAGATGCGCGGATATCTTGAAGTTGATGAAAAAAAACTTGACGAAAGCTTAAAGTCAAATTTGAATCAAATAAAAAATTTGTTTGGCTACGATTCTGACGGAGACTTGGTTATTGACGATGGAATCGGATACAAGATTGACAGGCAGCTTACTTCCTGGGTTCAGTCAGGCGGGATAATTTCTTCAAAAACAAATTCGCTTGAAACGCAAATAAAAAATTCAAATTCAAAAATCACACGGCTTCAGACCCAGCTGGACAGAAAAGAAGCTGAACTTAAACGGAAATACGCAAACATGGAAGGCACGCTGAACAGCCTTGAAAGCCAGCAGTCCACAATGCAGAATTTTTCAAATCAAAATAACGGCAGAAACAGATAGGAGAAAATCATGGAACTTTTTGTAAACGGTGAAAAAATAGACATTACGCTTGAAGATGAAAAAACAGTCGGCGAAGTTTTAAAGTCATTTGAAAAAGAAGCAGAAAAAAGCGAGGCCACAACAATCGGCATTTTTCTTAACGGAAAAAAAGTTCTAGCAGATGATTTTGATAATGCCTCAAAAACTCCGCTTGAAGAAAATACAAAAATCGAGCTTACAGTTTTAAGCAAACAGGACGTAATCGATTCCTTTGGAAAATCAAAAGACAAATTTTCTTTGCTTGCAAAAAAGCTTCCAGAAGTTCCGGTCGCGCTTCAAGGCGGAAAAGACAAAGAGGCAAACACTGTAATAGCTGAACTTGCAGAAGCAATTGACGACTTTTGCCACACAGCGGCTTTGAGCGCATTGTTCCCGGAAGTATATTCAAGCATTGTAATAGACGGAAAAAGCGTTACAGAATTTTTTGAAGAGTTTGCGCCGCTTGCAGCGGATTTTGAGCAGTCACTTGAAACAAAAGACACTGTAACTTCAGGAGACTTGTGCGAATACGAAATTGCGCCGCGTCTTGAGCTTATTGCAAAGGCTATAGAGGACGGCCTTAAAAAGTAAATATCATGGACACAGGCTCACCTATTGAAGCACGTCTTGCTTCAAGCGGATTCGTATATTCTTTTGTCGCTTTTTTTGTTGTTGCAGCTATAATTCTTGCGGTTTTGTATTTTTTATATTTAAAATACAAGGCGTTTATAAAATCAAAACAATGGATTGAAGCAAACAAGAACAGAGAAACAAAATTTTCAGATGTAAGAAAAATTGCGCATGAGGCAAACCTTGACAGCATAGAAAAAAAACTGTTATGGAGCATCTGCAAAACACATCATGTGCGCAACATTCAGTTTTCTTACCGCTCAAAAAATGAAATGCAAAATCTTTTTAAATCCGAATTTCAAAGAATGAATTTGCAAAATCCGCGGAACGAAGAAAAAATTTCAGTTTTGTTTTCATTAAGGTATAAGCTCGAAAAACTTTACGACAGAAAACATTCCATAACTTCCACAAAATATTTAAGACCCGGACAGCAAATAAGAGTTTTAGATGAAAAACACATTCCGCATGACGCGACTGTTCAAAAGAATACGCCGGAAGGTTTTTATGTAGAAATTTCCGCAGAACTAAAAAATTTTAAGCCAAAGCCTCTTTCAAAGTTTATGATAAATTTTTCTTCTGCAACAGGAATGCTTTACCAATGCGTTGTAATAGCGGCACGCTACGAAGACATTCCAAACGGAAAAGAACTTCTTCTTATAACGCATTCTTCAACGCTAAAACTAATCCAAAAGCGGATGACAAAGCGGCAGGGAACAACCATTGAATGCCTTTTTTCCGCAGTAAAGGAAGTAAAATCCGGACGAAAAACAAAATTTGAAGTTCAGCAAAAAAAGTACACGGGAACATTTATTGATATTTCCGCAGGCGGATGCAAAATTTCATGCGGGCTTCCAATTTCAAAGAATCAGTACATTCAGCTTTACTTTAAGCTTCCTGGAATCATTGAGCATCAGGCGCAAGGTCTTATTATAAAGTCAAAAAAATCCGTGGATGAAAAAACATTTGTGCTGTACATTAAATTTACCGATATTAATATAGCTGCAAGAAATGATATTTATGCTGCTATTTATGATTATTTTTGAGCTTGGAATTTGATTGCATTATGAAAGTTTTAGAAATAAATTCGATACAAAAAGAAGACGGATACATTTACTACATTCATCACTACAAGGCGATTGCAAAAGTAGAAGTTTTGTCTTCAATTATTTCAATACCAATAAGTTTTACTGTAGAAACAAATCCACTTGGAATAAGAACAGTTGAGCTTGATCCGCTTCCGGCTAAGCTTGACTATCCAGTTATTCCTATAACAAAAGCAATCAAGGCTCTTATTGATAAAATGGCACAGGAAGGTTCTCTTCCGCAAGTTTAATGGCATCGGGTAAAAAATGATTTTCCACACAAAGTCTTCAATTGAAACAATCTCACTGGGAGAAAAAATCGGCTCTCTTTTAAAGCCAGGCGACATTCTTGCAATGACTGGAACTCTCGCAGCCGGAAAAACCACAATAACAAAAGGAATCGCAAAATCCCTTGGAGTAAAAGACAATATAACAAGCCCCACATTCTGCCTCGTAAGTGAATACGAAGGTGAAAAAATGCCTTTATACCACATGGACGTTTATAGACTTGAAGGCGAAGAAGACTTTGCAAACCTGGGTGTTGAAGATATGCTCTACGGAAACGGAGTCTGCATAATTGAATGGAGTGAAAAAGTAAAAAAAGAGCTTCCCAAAAAGTCTATCCTTGTTGAAATAACACCGCAGGAAGACGGAAGCCGTAAAATAGAAATTGAAAACTGGAACAACGGAAAAATCGACTGGAACGAGGAATAAAATGAAAGCTCTTGCAATAGACTGTGCAGTTACAAAACTTTCTGTAGCCGCAAAAAATGAAGGCAACACAATAAAACTTACACTCGATATTGGAATGAAGCAATCTGAAAAGCTTCTTCCTGCAATTGACTATGTAATGAAAGAAGCAGGACTTTCTGCAAAAGATCTTGATTACACGACAGTTACGCTTGGACCAGGAAGTTTTACAGGACTCAGGCTTGGTCTTAGCGCGCTCAAGGCAATCACTCTTTCAGACAATGTTCCGCTTTATGGAATTTCTTCCTTGGAAGCATACTCTTGGTCTTATAAAAAAGCGATTGAAACAGTTCTTCCTGTAATAGAAGCAAAAGAAGATGAGTTTTTCTATTCATTCTATATACGCGGTGAAAAAATCAGAAACGAAGAAGATTCAGGAATTGAAGAAATCTTAAAACAAATTGACGCGGAAAGTTCTGTTCTTGTTTGCGGACCTGGAGCAAAAACATTTGTCGAGCGGACAAACGAAATAACACCGCTATATTCCCTTCATTGCTTTTGTCCGGAAAATGACTGCTGCGAAAGTCTCTTTGAAATTGCAGAAAAAATGATTGCGGAAAAGAAAGAACCATTAAAAGACTATGACGGTCCGCTGTATGTAAGAAAAAGCGAAGCTGAAATAGTCCTTGAATCAAAAAACAAAAACTAATATTTTTCTAACAAAAAAAAATCAGCCAAAAAGTTTTCCTAGGCGCTCCATTGAAATCTGCGAGGCAGCGGCTTTGTTTTCCGACTGGATTGCTTCAAAAACTTCCTGCCGGTAAACTTTTACATTGCTAGGAGCTTCCACGCCGATTTTCACTTGATCGCCTTTCACATCTATCAGCGTAATAACAATATCGTCTCCTATACGGATTTTTTGATCTATTTTTCTTGAAAGGATAAGCATTATTTTGCCTCCTTTCGTTTTAATGCTTCAAGAATATTGTGCTTTGTTGTGTACTTTGAGCCGTCAAGAATAGCCTGCATACACTGATGATTTTTCTTGTTAATTATAAGAGGTCCCTGGAAATTCGCAGTTACCGCACTGCCATCATCAGGAACAGTTACAATTGTAAGAACCATTACATCAGCAGGATCTTTTATGCCGATTTTTAAAAGCTCGTTGTCATCAATTTCAGCTTCATAATCATCTGTAATTAAAAACGGATCTATTAAAAGAAACGCAAGATTTTTTTCCTGAAGTGACTGAAGCCACATAAGCGGCTCATACTCACTGTCCACAAGAGCAAAATCCGTATATTCTTCAAAGCCAAAAAGCCCAGAAGGTATAGAAATCAACCTATCGTTGGAAATTTCAACACAGCCTTTAGTTTTTGTTTCTACCAGCATAAATAATCCTATGAATATTTTTAAATACTAAAATCCTAGCGCATATAATTGAGCAGAGTGCTTGAATACATTTTTCCAGCATTGCTCATTGTTGCCTGGTTGACATATTCCATCATCTTTAAATCTGTTATGGCTTCTGTCAAATCAATATCACCTTCTCTGCTTACAAGCTGAGTAACATTCACATTGTTTGTCTTTGAACGCTCAACATTATTCATTGCACGCTCATAGTCGCTTCCTGACTTTGCAAGGCGAGTTGTAAGATTGTTGATTCCATAGTCAAGAGTTCCAATCACGCGGCTTCCAATTGACTCCTGGTCTCCCTTGAGCATAGAATCACGCAGGGCAATAACAGCGTCAAACAAAGAGCCACCGGAAACTTTTACAGCGGAAGTGTTCACATTGTAAGGCGGAAACTGGCTTGAATCTTCAATCATTCCCATGTCTGCCAATGCGCTTCCAGTTTTATCTTCCATCCAAACCTGATGAGAATCTGTAGTAGAAAGCGAAAGTCCTTGGGAAACAGGATCGATTGAAGCTTTTACCGCAATTCCAGAATTGTTAATTTTTGCAGCAACAGCATAAACATTGTCGCCAGATTTTATAGTAATATCTGCACCGTCAATATTTATAACAGAATCTTCCAGCGCCTGCCAAGATGTCAAATCACGTTGCCCTATAAGATGCTGTGGTTCTGCCCAAAATGTTTTTGTTCCGCTGTTGTCAATCTGAAGATAAGCGTTTTCATCAACTTCGATTTTATTAATTCCGTTGTTTCCCTTGTAATTTACTTTTTCAATAAGAGCCTCATCGGAGCCTGGAATATTTCCCATTACAACATCGAAAGCCGCGCCCTTTGTTCTTGTTCCGGCAAAAAGAGTGTTGCCGTCCGGACCTACAGCATTTGCATTCTGAATCATTTCCTTTAAAAGCTCATTGACTTCAACAGCCATGTTTTTCAAGTCATCTCCAGTATAGGTTCCGTTTGCTCCAGTAATAGCAAGTTCTCTGACACGGTGCATAATCTGCAAATTCTGATTTATATAGCCTTCCCTGACATTCATCTGATCCGCAAGAGTCTGCGCATTTTTTTCAAACTGATTCACACGTCCCAAGTAAGACTGATAACGCACAAGATGTCCAGCCGCAATCGGATCATCACGAAGGCTTCCGATTCTGCTTTGAGTTCCAACCTGGCGGTTCTTTATTGCCTGATTCACTTCCTGTTTTCTAAGCTGATACTGGGTATCTGTATTATTAAATTGTGAGCTGATTCTATGCATATTCTACCTCGTTTCTAAAATAACTTAAACTCCAAGACGGTTAATCAACGTATCAAGAAGCTCATCCTGCACCGAAATAAATTTTGCAGCAACATTATATCCATGCTGAAACTTTATTATATCGGCAAGCTCTTCATCAATGTTTACACCAGAAATACTGTCGCGCAAATCCCTTAAGTCACCCATTATTTTGTTTTGAGTTGCAAGCTGGTTTTGCGCCTGCTCACCTTTTAACCCAACGTTGGTTATAGTATCAGCAAAATAATCATCAAATGTGCGCTGGCTTCCAATCATTATTTTTGTATTTCTGATTGCAGCCATTTCCACTGCCGCTCTTCCATCGCTAGGCTCTGCGAATCCCTGGGAATTTTTAAATGCGGCTGCCACGCTTGAAACATCATTCTGAATAAGTCCGTTTACTTCGATATATGCAGACGGATTCAAAACTGGAGAAACCGCAAACTGCGCTCCTGCAAGAACATCAACCGCATTCGCACGGTTAAAGTCATAAGCATTGTCCGCGCCGCTTCCCTGCAAAATCCCTGAATACCCCGTAAGAAACATTCCAGAATCTTCAACATGGCGGATAACAAAATCAGGATTTTCCATTCCTTTAGAAGAAGTTGCTTTTAAAACAAGACAACTGTTTCTGTCAAGATAAGCCTTTACCTCTCCGTTGGAATCATTGATTCTGTTAATAACATCTTCAACTGTGTCTGTTGAAAAATAAGCAACATCAATATTTCCACTTGCGCCGTTAATTGTCATTGTTCCAGAAAGACCAATCTGCTCCTGCATCTTAAGCGCATTTGTTCCTGTCATGCGGAAAATATACGAAGTGTCTTCCACACCATCGCCATTTCTGTCATAGTTTCCGTTTACGTTTTCCACAAAATCATGCTGAACAAAAAAATTCAAACCTGTTGTATTGTTCTTTCCAATGGCATTCCGGTGAACATCATTCACCAAATCTGCAAAGTTAAGAGCCATTGTATTTAAAGACTGAATTTCTGTGCGGATATCCTTGTCGCGAAGCTCTACCAAAGCTCCGAGTGTTCCGCCATGAAACTCCGCGTCAAGCTTTGTATCAGACCACATAAGTTTTCCATAGCCGTTATTGTCAAGCTGACCGACAGTTTCTATCTGACGCGCAAGGCTTCCTTGAACAATAATCTGCCCGTCTGTATGAACCATAAATTCATCAGGATCTTTTTGAGTAACAGTAACATTAATAAGAGATGAAAGTTTTTCAACAAGCAAATCGCGGCGGTCCATAAGATCATTCGGATTGTCCCCAAGACCTTTGCTCCTTACAATTTCACCGTTTACAGAAGCAATCTGGCGCGAAAGATCATTCACCTGCTTTACAACAGCCTCAATGTCGCCGTTTATCTGGTCTCCAATTCCACGCAGACTTTTGTACTGCTGCTGAATTGAATTTGTCAAAGTCTGTCCGCGCACAACAACAGCAAGACGAGCCGCATCGCTTTCAGGATAAGTAGAAAGTTCCTGCCAGCCCTGCCAGAACTTATCCATGTTTGTTCTTACAGAAACATCATTAGGCTCATTGTAAACAGATTCAATCATTGAATAATATTTGTCGCGTGTTTCCCAGTAAGACTCAACATTCTTCTGCTCAACAATGCGGCTTTCCAAAAGCTCGTCTTTTATTCTGTTTATGCTTTCAACATCGCAGCCCTGTCCTATCTGACCTGGAACCATCGCGCGCTCCAAGTCAGGACGGTAAATAGGCTCAAAGGATTTTACAATGACACGCTGCCTAGAATAGCCTTCTGTATCCGCATTTGAAATATTGTGACCGGCAGTCTGAATCTGAGTTGAATGAGCCATAAGGCTTCTTTTTCCAATTTCTATTCCTGCAAAAGAATTCGCCATAATTCCACGCTCCTTTTAAATGCTTCTATTTACAACAATGCTCTGTGCATAGTTTTTTCTCATTGTGCCGTTCGGGGAATAAATTTCGTTTCTCTGCTGAGATGCACATTGATCCATGACTTCCGAAATAAATTTCTTTGTCGCGCTCACATATTTTGCAAGAGCGTCATTTTCAACTTTGCTTCTTGAAAGCTTTGTCTTTACGCGGAGAAAAACATCCTTTACTTCAGGATGAAAATAAATATTTTCTGAAACAGATGCGATTTTTTCACGGAACTTGTCAACCTTGGAAAATTCACTTCCAAGCTCGTTAATATTCAGGACATACTCTTCAAGCCCAGCCCAGCTGCGCTTTACAACACACTCGTGAATTTTATTCTGCTCCATAAGCATAGAATCAAGAATTCGTTCCTGTTCATTAAGCACACTGATCAATTCAATTTCTTTTTCTTCCGCCATAAGTTTTTCCTTCAAAAAGAAAGTTTCTATTTTATTTTCGGAATATAAAGATTTTTGTTTAGAGAAAAATTTAAAAGACTGAATGGCGAATTTTACACTTTTGTGTCATTATCAGGCTTGACCCGAAAATCCGTTAAAAATCTTCAATAGATTTCTGTGCCGTAGCACAGGAATGACAAGATGCAGAAAATAAAATTATCTTTGGCCGGAAAGCTCAATGTAAATCTGATCTGCAAGTCCCAAAGAAGCGTTTTTGGTAATCGATTCCGCCATATTGTCATACATCATGTCATCGTACATTTTGCGGGCATATTCGTTGTCTTTTCCGGCAAGACCTGTTTTTTGAACTGTATTGCGCATTGACGAAAGCATCATTTTGACCATGTAGTTTTCCATTTCCATGGACTGCGCATAAAGCTCGGAAGTCTTGTCAATTACGGGAGTTTTTCCGCTTGAAGTTTTTGAATTTGCGGCGAATCCCTGCGGGCGTGCTGACTTGTCAGAATCAGAAGTGAATGCTCCGTAGAATCCCTGAGTGTAGTCCCCATTCAGGCGATGGTTCTTGGTAACTTGGCTTGAAGAAACTCCTGACAAAGATGCTCCTTCAGAAATTCCTAATGCAGTTTTATTTTGCATTTCCTTTACGAGCGAAGAAAACTTTTTTGCTTCATTTTGAAGAACAGCAGAGTCGATTGCATTGCTTCCGTTAGACAAAGTGCCTGTTATTCCAGTTCCAGAAATTCCGTTTACCGCCATGATTCCACCTTATTTACATTTTCGGCATTTTGCATTCAGGATTTTACAAGATTTTTATAGACAGCTGCTGGCTTTAGTCCAATCATGGAATGAGCGTAACCAGCTTGTTTCAAGCATTGACGCAAACTACAACACCGCCTATGTTTATGGCCAAGACGGACAGAGAACAAATAAGTACACGCAGAATTCAGAGACGCTGTACTTTAATAAAATGTGGACGCACCACACAGACAGCGGAAACAATGTCTACGGCGGACAGACCGCAAAAAACATATATCTTGGAGACACTAGAATCGTCACAAAACTAAATTCTGGACACGAGCCAACATACAATGAAGAGTATTACAAGCAGTACTACTATCATAGCGACCACTTGGGAAGCGCGAGCTTAATAACGGATTACAAGGGAGATGAGTACCAGAGAATCGAGTACCCCCCCCTTACGGCGAGACCTGGATTGAAAAGACTTCAAACACAGGGCTTGAGTACCTGCCTTACAGGTTCACAGGAAAGGAAATTGACGAGGAGACAGGTCTGTACTATTATGGAGCGAGGTATCTTGACCCTAGGTACTCAAGGTGGATTTCTACTGACCCGGCACTGGGTGAGTATATTCCAAGTGCTGGAAAGGATATATCTAAATTACCGAGTGGAGGAATTTACAATCCATTCTCCCAAAGTCTGTTCAACTACTCAAACAACAACCCAATTAAGTATGTTGATCCAAACGGGAAAAATCCTGTAGCCGCCGCAATTGTTATTTCTGCAATACAGCAACTCAAAATGAAAAAACTGTAAATATTTTATTTGAATAACATGAGGAAAGAATGAAAATACATGAAATTGTAATACTAGTTATTATGTCAAGTCCGATAATGGCATTAAACTATAAAACTCGAAGTTTAGGCTATTTAGGATAACAATAATCATAAAACTCCGTACAAAGGAATTTCAGCGAGCTCCCTGGACTGGAATACAAGCGTTACAGTGGGGCTGAGCGGCAGCATCGGTGCGAACCTGATATAGAAAGTTACTTTGTTCAAATATAATTCTTGACAGAATGATGTTATTACATAATAATTACATTATAAGGAGGCATACAATGTTAGTTCCTGTAGTTCCTATCGGAAATTCTAGGGGAATACGGTTCCCTAAGCTTGTATTGGACAAGTTTCTCGTCAAAGATAAAATGGATATGGAAGTTACCGAGAAAGGCATCCTTCTTACTCCTGTGAAAGATATTCCCCGTGCTGACTGGGCAGAGACCTTTTGTTCTATGCACGAAAACAAAGAGGATGTTTTGAAAGAAATTCCTGAATCAGGAGATTTTGAATGGGAATGGTAGTAAATCAGTATAATGTCTATCTTGTGAACCTTGACCCGACCGTAGGGCATGAAATAAAGAAGACGCGCCCATGCCTTGTTATTTCGCCAGATGAGATGAACCATAACATTGATACAATCATTGTTGCTCCAATGACGACAAAATCTCACTCATATCCAACAAGAATTCCAGTAAAATTTGACGGAAAGCAAGGTTGGATAGTCTTGGATCAGATAATAACAGTTGATGGAATCCGGCTTGTAAAACATTTGGGAAAAATAACAAAAAAAGAAGTTTCAGAGGTAAAAAAAGTTATAAAAGAAATGCTGGTTGACTAAACTTTTAATTTTTGTACTTTCGGTTAGCGATTGTAGTGGCTCGCCTTTAGGCGAGTTCTCAAGCAACCGAAGGTTGCGGCGAATGAAGCGAACAGCGGAACCACGGAAAGCGCGACCTGCCTTTAGGCAGGGAACCGCCAAAAAAGGAAATTATACCAGTACGGACAAAGAACGCGCATAGATTACGGCAATGGAACATTTACAGAATATAATTACGACCCTGCCTGCAGATGGCTTGATACCATAAAGACTGAGAACAAATGGGGGCAGAGTTACCAGAACATCTCATATAGTTTTGATGCGTTCGGCAATGTCCTGCCCAAAGTGAACTTGGACTTTTTTAGGAAAGCTTATAAGGTGGATTAAGCCTGCTGCTGTTGCAGCCGATAAGCTTTTCTGTTGATATCTGCAGTATGAAGTTTTTCTCTTCGTTCTGCAAGCCTTGATTTTTTTCTGCCTTCAAAATAATCCGCTGGAGTCAGATAAAGAAGTGCGCCGTGAAGACGCCCGTTGTTGTAAAAATCAATCCACTGTGCCATCTTTTCTTTTGCATCTTCATAACCGAAGTATGGAGTCTTACGGACATGTTCAGTTTTCAGCGTTGAATGAAATCTTTTTAATTTGCCGTTGCTATTCAATTTTTAGCGTTTAAGTCCGGCGGCAGTCTGAAGCATATTGTCGCTAGTCTGAATTGCCTTTGAGTTGAACTCATAAGCACGCTGCGCAACAATCATCTGAACCATTTCATTTACAACAGAAACATTGCTCATTTCAAGAAACTTATGCTTTGTAATTCCCATTCCGTCAATTCCAGGACGTCCAGCAATTGGCTCTCCAGAAGCGTTTGTAACTTTATAAAGATTGTCGCCTGTGTTTTCAAGTCCGACTGCATTCGGAAATCTATAAAGCTCAAGCTGGCCGACTTCAACAGGCTCAAGCTCGCCGTTTACTTTTATGTTTACCCTTCCGCCGTCAGAAATAGAAAGTGTTTCAAGCTGAAATCCTTCCGGCATGATTATTTCTGGCATTACCCGAAGTCCGTTTGCCGTTACAAGCTGCCCAGTCGAATCAACCTTAAATGAGCCGTCTCTTGTGTATGCCCAACTTCCGTCATACTGCTGAACCCTAAAGAATCCGTCGCCAACAACCGCAACATCTGTGTCAACTCCGGTCGCCTGCAAAGAGCCTTGTGTCATAATGCGCTGTGTTGCTCCAACTTTTACACCGCTTCCCATCTGATGTCCAACAGGAGTTACGGTGTCTTCCGTAGCCGGAGTTCCAGCAAGCTTTACATTCTGATAAAGAAGGTCTTCAAATTCAGCACGGTGCTGTTTAAAACCGGTTGTATTTACGTTAGAAAGGTTGTTTGAGATAGTGTCTATATTCATCTGCTGACCGTTCATTCCTGTAGCGGCATTCCATAAACTTCTTACCATTTTCTAATTCTCCTTATTAGCGGTTTACAGTAACAACTTTAGACCAAAGCGTGTCCATCATGCTGTCTTCTGTCTGAACTGACTTCTGGTTCGCCTCATAAGCTCGGTTTACTTCTATCATCTGAACCATTTCGTTTACAACATTCACGTTGCTTGCTTCTGTATATCCCTGCAAAAGCCGCGGACGTTCATCTCCTTCCGCAATATACGCATCTCCGGAAATTTCATTTGAATTCCAAAGTGAAGAGCCTTGTTTTTTTAGGAAACGCTCGTTTTCAAAGCGTACAACTTTTATTCTGTCAACAAGTTCGTTGTCTTCATTTGTATAAATCATTCCGTCCTGATTCACAAAAAATTTGTCATTAGGAACATGAATCGCTCCGTTTTCGCCAAGAACGGGATAACCTTCCTTTGTCAAAAGAATTCCTTCTTTTCCAAGGTGAAAATTTCCGTTGCGTGTATAGCGTTCACCTGCCGGAGTCTGGACAGTAAAAAACCCCTCTCCCCCCAAAGCCATGTCTGTTTTAGTATCTGTTGATTTAAAAGAGCCTTGACTAAAATCTGTGTAAAGTTCGTTTGTTTCAACTCCAAGTCCGATTGAGCCGATTATAGGAGCCGCATCCGCAGAACCGAACGGTGTTTTATACACGCCGTCTGCTGCAGTTCTTCTAAGCAAAAGCTCGCTGAATTCCTTGTTTACAGGAATTTCTTTTTTAAAGCCTGTCGTGTCTACATTTGCAAGATTGTTCGAAATTGTGTCCAGCCTGTTCTGCTGAGCATTCATTCCGCTTGCTCCGATATACCAGCCTCTAATCATAACATAACCTCAATTATTTTATCGGAATCCGAATAAAAAAGTTAAGCTAAATCAGTTTGGCGAAAATACCATGCACGCATTTTAAACAAATTTTTTCTTGTTTTTTGGGGAATTGTAGTTTATACTTTATTCATTCTACTTAAACTTTTTACGAGATTATAAAAATGTACAGTCCACGTTTTGCCGCAATGATTTTAATTTTTTTTGCCACGCTGATTTGCTTCGTAATAGCTCTTCTTCTGCTGATTCTGCATAAAAAAAGCTACATGATTGAACACGACAACATAACAGGGCTTCCTGCATACAGCCACTTTGAATTCGATGCAAAAAAGCTTCTGAAAAACGCGCTTCCAAACGAATACATGATTCTTTCTCTCAATGCAGACAATTTTAGAATCATAAACGACACTTACGGAATTCTCTGCGGAAACGAAATTCTAAAGCTTCTTGGAAAACATTTTGCCTCCCAATGCGGAAAAAACGAATTCGTGTGCCGTTTTTATGCAGACAACTTTGTTTTCCTTATAAAAAACATGGAATTTTTCTGGGACATAGAAGAACGTGTCTACAACATGACAAACGTAGACAATATCGTAAAAAAATATCTTCCTCCAAAATACCAGTTTACATTCAGCGCAAGCATTTACCGCATAGAAAATCCGCTGGACGACATAGAATCCATGATAAGCAAGGCTAATCTGGCTCAAAAACTCTACAAAAATCATTTTGCAACCCATAGAGTAATCGAATATACAAGCGAGCTTAAAGAGTCCTACAGTTGGAACAGAGAAATTACGCTTTCTATGGAGGAAGCCTTTGAAAACAAGGAATTTGAAGTTTTTTACCAGCCAAAGTTCAAGTTTGAGGACGAAACTATAATCGGAGCTGAAGCTCTTATAAGATGGAACAATCCGCGCAAAGGTTTTCTTCCACCTGCAAAATTCATACCGCTTTTTGAAGACAACGGCTTTATAGAAAAAATCGACAAATTTGTGCTTAACAATGTCTGCAATTTTCTTGAAGAATGGAATAAAACCAAGGAAAGCAAAAGCAATCCGCTTACAATTTCCTTCAATCTAAGCCGCTACAATATTTACAACCCGAATTTAATAAGCGACCTGAAGCAAATTTCACGCAGCTACGACATCGGCGACAACAAAATAGAAGTCGAGCTTACAGAAAGAATCATGGTAGACAATCCGAACCGCCTTATAAAAATAATGGACGAAATAAAAAAGGCAGGATTTTCCGTTTCTGTAGATGATTTTGGCGCAGGATATTCTTCACTGAACCTTTTAAAGAATATGCCGGCTGACGTAATAAAGCTGGACAAGGACTTTCTTTCGTCCCAAGAAGAAAACAAAAACCAAAAAGAAAGAATCATAATAACTTCTGTAATTGAAATGGCGAAAAAGCTCAACATAACAACGGTTGCCGAAGGAGTCGAAACAAAAGACCAGTGCGAAATGCTGAAAACAAGCGGCTGCGACATCGCACAAGGATTCTACTACGCCAAGCCAATGCAGGAAAAACTGTTCAAGGAATTCCTCGGAATGAAAGAAAAGCAGTCCGTTTAGATTTTTTTCAGAAAACTGATAAAAAATGATTTTTTTAGAAGTTTCGTATAATAAAATCAAGATATTTTGTTGCAAAATTCAGAAAGTGTTTTATAATATTGAAAGAACATTTCAAAAAATTTGGGCATAAATCTCAAGTTTTACCAAGCGGAGGAATTTAATAATATGGCTTTGAAAAACAAAGAAGAACCAAGAGTTCTTGCAATCATCTTGGGCGGAGGAAAAGGAACAAGGCTCTACCCTCTTACAAAAGAAAGATCCAAACCAGCGGTTCCTTTCGGCGGAAAATATAGAATTGTTGATATTCCTATTTCAAACTGCATCAACTCTGGCTACAAAAAAATCTATCTTTTAACACAGTTCAACTCTGCGTCGCTCCACCTTCACATAAACAATTCCTACAATTTTGACCGCTTTTCAGACGGATTTGTAGAAATTCTTGCGGCGGAACAGACTCTTGAACATTCAGGCTGGTATGAAGGAACAGCAGATGCAGTGCGTAAAAATTTCGGACATTTTAGAGTTCAGCGTCCGACACATTACATAATCCTTTCAGGCGACCAGCTTTACAAGATGAACCTCAAGGATTTTATGAACAAGCATATTGAAAGCGGCGCGGAAATCACAATTGCGGCAAAAGCAGTAAACCGCCGTGATGCTTCTGGATTCGGAATCATGCAGGTTGACGACGCAAACCGCATTACAGCTTTCATGGAAAAACCGGCTGCGGATATGAACATTGACGCATGGAAAATTCCAGAAAAATCAAGAGGAGATCTTCCCGCAAGCCTTGAATATCTTGCTTCTATGGGAATTTACATTTTCAATGCTTCAACAATGGAAGAGCTTTTGAATAATGACAAGACTGACTTTGGAAAAGAAATTATTCCAATGGCAATAAAGTCAAAGCAAGTCAACAGCTACATTTTCAACGACTACTGGGAAGACATCGGAACAATCCGCTCATTCTATGAAGCCACATTGGATCTTACGAATCCTGTTCCAAATTTCAACCTTTACGAAGAAGACAAGCCGATTTACACACAGATGCGCAATCTTCCACCAAGCAAAATCAACAACGCAAACATGACTGCAACACTTGCAAGCGAAGGCTGCGTAATCGAATATTCGCGCCTGCAAAAATCTGTAATAGGAATCCGCTCAATAATCAACGAAGGGTGCGACTTGAACGGCGTTGTAATGATGGGTGCTGACTTCTACGAAAGCGAAGATGACAAGGCTGAAAACAAAAAGAAGAAAATTCCAGATCTTGGAATCGGAAAGAACTGCAAAATAAACAAAGCAATCATTGATAAAAACGCCCACATTGGAAACAACTGCTGCATAAACATCAACGGAAAAACCTATGAAGATGGAGATCACGGTTTGTTCTATAGTTCAGACGGAATCATTGTAATCAGAAAAGGCGCGGTTATTCCAGATGGAACAGTAATTTAAAAAAGAGACTGCTCAATAAGCTAAAACTGTCATTGTCGTACTTGATACTGCGATGTTTCTGAAAGAAACTCGGTTAACAATCTCTAGACACAGATTTCCGGGTCAAGTCCGAAAATGACAGAAAAGACACTTTTAAGACAGCCCAATTTTATATTGCACGGGATTTTATAAAGGAAGTGCCAAAATGCACATAAATATCTTTATAAAACCGTGCTTTTTTTATTCTTCAGACAAACCGCCAGGATTCATCGATGCAAGGAAAGCTTCGTTGTCCTTTGTCTTTCGCATCTTGTCGCGGATAAGCTCAAGCATATCGGCATCATCCATAGGATTTAGAACCTTGCGAAGAATCCACATACGCTGAAGTTCTGCTTCCGAAAGCAAAAGCTCTTCTTTTCTTGTGCCGGATTTTTTAATATTAATCGCCGGGAACAATCTGCGCTCTGCAAGTTTTCTGTCAAGATCGATTTCGCTGTTGCCAGTTCCCTTGAATTCTTCAAAAATAACCTCATCCATGCGGCTTCCTGTTTCAATAAGAGAAGTTGAAATTATTGTAAGAGAACCTCCCTCTTCCACATTTCTAGCCGCGCCAAAAAATCTCTTTGGTTTATGAAGCGCATTTGAATCAACACCGCCGGAAAGAACTTTTCCAGAAGTCGGAACAGTCTGGTTGTATGCGCGTGCAAGACGAGTTATAGAATCAAGAAAAATAACAACATCGCGCTTATGCTCAACAAGACGCTTTGCCTTTTCCAAAACCATTTCCGCAACCTGAACATGACGAGTCGCCTGCTCATCAAAAGTTGAAGAAATAACTTCCGCATGAATAGAACGCTCCATTTCTGTAACTTCTTCCGGACGCTCGTCAATAAGAAGCACAATCAAATAAACTTCCGGATTATTTACAGTTATGGCATTTGCAATTTTCTGCATCAGTGTTGTTTTTCCGGCCTTTGGAGGAGCAACAATCAAAAGACGCTGACCTTTTCCAATCGGAACAAAAAGATCAACAATGCGGGTGCTAAGTTCTGTTGAAACTGTTTCAAGACGGAGTTTTTCGTTAGGATAAAGCGGCGTAAGGTTTTCAAAAGGAACACGAGTCTGCGCAACGTAAGGATCTTCAAAATTCACAGTCTCAATGCGCAAAAGTGCAAAGAATTTTTCACCTTCCTTTGGGCTTCTTGTCTGACCGTAAATCGTATCTCCAGTTTTTAAGTTGAACAAGCGGATTTGGCTTGGCGAAATATAAATGTCATCAGGTCCGGGAAGATAAGAGTTCTGCGGACTTCTAAGAAAGCCATAACCATCAGGAAGAATTTCCAAAGCGCCTGAAGCAAAAATAATTCCGCCGTGTTCCGTATGCGCGCGTAAAATAGAAAAAATCAAATCCTGTTTTTTCATAGGAGCCATTTCATCAGCAGAAATTCCATACTGAACGCCGAGTTCTCTAAGTTCCGGCATACTTTTTTTTGTAAGGTCATTAATTAAAAGCCGCGGTTTTGACTCATATTCTTCTGGATTTTCAATTTTTTGGGCAGCCTGAACAGCCTCTAGCCTAGCCTGAAGATTTTTTTCATAGTTGGTATTGTTATAACGGTTATTGTTGTAACGGCGGTTTCCATAGCGGTTGTTGCCATTCCATCTTCTATTGTCATAACGTTGGCGGGGCACATAATGCTCTTCATGCGCCGAATCAGAATTTGACTCTGAAGATTCATGGTGGGACTGAGTTTGCGGCTCAGATAAAGATTCAGAAGTCGCAGAATCATTTTCCTGTGGCTCAGAAGAAGATTCCTCAGAATTGTCCGGCACTACACTTTCTTGTTCAGCTGCTTTTTTTACTATCCGCCGCCTTCTTACCTTAGGAGGATTTTTTGCCTCGTCTGATTCTGTAGATTCAGGATTTTCATTTCCTTCCAACTGGCTTGCGGCTTCTTCTGTCTGAATTTCCGCTGCTTCATCTGAATTACGGCGTTTTATAATTGCCATAGATTACTCCAAAATAGGCATCCCAAAAGAAATGGCATGTCGTTTTTATATGCAAGAACTGCAATAAGTTTTATGATTTTTAATTTCAAAAAAAAGCCAGAATAAAAACTTCCAGCATATTTTATAAAAAACCCAGCACAAGGGCATTTTTTGATAAATTTTCGGAAAAATAAAAGAACTAAAATTACTAATAAAACAGTTTTATTTTAATCTTACTACTGCATTTTTGTCAATAAAAATTAATTTTTAAAACTACCTAGCTTCATTCGACTGCATAATAAGTGAATTTTTATATTCTTCCGAAGCAACAGAAAAAATATCAGAGGCAGGAATTTCATCAATCATGGAAATTTTACCTTCAAATTCCACACCGTCAGAAATACGAAGTCTTGCCGCCTTTAAATCTCCATGAACCTTGCTTCCATCGCAAAGCTCTATGCGGTCTTTTGCCTCTATATCTCCTGTTATTTTTCCTGAAACAACAATTGAATTTGCGCTCATCTTGTCAACATCGCAAACCGCAGTTTTTTCAATTTCAAGATCGCCAGATGCGTTTATTGTTCCATGAAATTTGCCAGTAATAACAAGATTGTCTGAAAATTCCAGCACACCGTCAAATTCAGTTTCCTGTCCGAATACTGTTAAATTTCCAGTGGAAAATCCTGACATCAGCACACCTCTTAAATCTTAAAAATGGAAAAGAATTTAATTCTGCTCATTGGAAACTTCGCTCACAGGCAAATCCCATAAAGCTTTTTTTAATTCCTGACCAGAACGGAAAGCGACAACATAATGAGGAGCAACAGAAAGCTGCTGTCCTGTTTTTGGATTACGGGCATTTTGCCTTCCTTTGCGAAGCCGCGCCTCAAATGTTCCAAAACCGCGCAATTCAATTGTATTACCATCTTTTAGAACCTCTTTCATCTGATCGAAAAGATTTTCCATGATGGTCTGAACTGCAAGCTTTTCGTATTTTGTATTTTGATAAACAGCTTCCAGCAAATCGTTTTTTGTAACTTTTTTTGAAGACATTCCAATACCACAAACAAAAGGATGCTGTTTTTTAACAACATCCTTCAAAGTTTATTTTGCAGCTGCAAAAGTTACATTGTAAAGAACAGCCATGCGGCTCTTTTTGCGTGCGCAAGCATTGAGTTTTATTACACCCTTGCGGTATGCATTATCAAGTTCTGAGTGAAGAACCTTTAGTTTTTCCTGAGCAAGAGGCTGATCCTTTTTAAGGATAGCTTCCATGTATTTCTTCAAGCTTGTATGTACTCTAGACTTAACTGCCTTGTTGCGCATTCTGCGAACTTCGCTCTGTGCGTGTCTTTTTTCTGCAGATGTTTTCTTTACTGACACAGGATACCTCCGAATAAATTCCTATGAAAATACCGTCTACGGCTTTGATTTTTATTTAAAATCTTTAGGTCTGCGCTCAATGCGTTTGCATTTCTGGCATTCCGCAAGATTCTTGAGTTTTCCGTTCTCAAAAAAAGTCTTCATTACAATTTCACCGCCGCAATCTGGGCAAATAAATTTCTGTGTTGCAACAGTTGTACGAGAGTTCTTACTGGCTCCGGCCATCGTCTTCCTCCATAGTAGATTTGCAGCTTTCCATAAAACCGAAAGCTTTTTAAATTTGAAAGAAACAGCGGCGATTCAAAATGGATGAACCTTAGAAACAACCACAGATTTCTTTATATGTTCTAGAAATATACACAATTTAACATTCGTGTGTCAAGAACAGAATAGCAATTCTAAGCAAAATAAAACTACAAATATCCAAATTCTCAGCATAAAATCACTGAAAAAACTCAAAATTACACAACAGAAGAAGCAACAGGAAGTTTTCTCCATTCTTCAAGCTGACTCTTTATAAGCTCTCGGGATTCCTCAAGGATTCGCTTTTCCTCTTCCTTTGTTTCAGGGAAAGGATAAACTTTTAGAACTTTTACGCGGTACGAGCCTTTGTGAAGATTCCTAAAAAGAGAATTAAGCCTTGAAATCTGCCAGCCGCCGTCAAGAGCGCAAACTGCAACAGGAAGCTTAGTGCCTTCAACGAGCCGCCTGAATCCAGCCGCATAAAACTGACCTACATTTCCGTCGCGGGTTCTTGTTCCTTCTGGGAAAATTACAGGAATCTGTTTTTTTTGCAAAACACGGGAAGCAAAACTGTCTATAGAAGACATTGCAACTGAAGGGCTTCCGTGGCGAGGAATCATGCAGTGTCCTTGAGTTTTAAGCATTTTTCCGACCATAGGAACTGAGCCAAGAGTGTCTTTTGCAACAAACCGCGTTTTTTTTCCGCCGAAGTATTTTAGATAAGCAACAATGTCAAAAAGGCTCTGGTGGTTGGAAATCACAACAAACTGTTCTGGAAGCAATTTCAAATTTTCCTTATCGCCAAGAAACTGAAATTTTCTATACAATTTTAAAATTGCAAAAACAACTCTTGCACACCGGCAAGTTATGTAATCAGACCAAAAGAGAGCTGTTTTCCTGCTGAAAGGATAAACAAGGCAAAGCATAAACGTAGGAAAAGCAACCTCTCCAAGGCAAAACAAAAGTGTAATAAATCCAAGCATGGTCTGATTATAGCAAGGCTTTTTTTATTATTCAACAAGGAGCAAGTTAACGTCGTCCATTACAAGCCAAGCTCCGTTAGCACCTGACGTAGCGTCAAATTCAGCTTTTATTAGCGCGCTTACAGTTATTGACTCAGTTGAATCGTCAAGTTCAATTACAGGAAGCTCCGCCTTAAAGAATTTTTTCCAAGTATTTGGAATTGTAACATCGCAAGTGAATTCAGTTTTGGTTCCGTCTTTTTTACGGACAACAGCCTTGAAAACTGTTCCGCTAGGATTTTTTATTCCAGTTCCTTCAAAATATGCAAAGCACTTGTATTTTCCGGCTGAGAATTCTTTTACAGTCTGGGAAACCGTGAATTCAAAGTCGTCTTTTTCCCATGCTGTAAAGTAGCATACGCCTTCTTTTGCATTCTGATTGTTCTTGTCAACCTTTGGAGTTCCTTTTACAAGCGGATTTTCAACAGTCCAGCCAGTAAGATCACCGCTTTCAAAGCTCCCGTTTACAAGGAAATTGCTTGCAGTAACATTTACAGTGCATTCAGCATTTCCGCCTTTTTTAAGCTTACCAGGAATTTTGTATTCACCAAAGTCAGGCTTTCCAGTTACGTTTTTTTTGGCAGCTGCGTCCCATTCAACAGGCTCATCCTTTACAGAGCCGTCATTGTAAACAACTTTTACGGTTTTCGGCAATTCTTCCTGTTTTCCGTAGGCGAATTCAACATGCGGATTTTCTACGCGGATTACATTCAGCTTGCCTTTTGAACCTGTGCGCGCATATTTGAACACATTAATTGAATCAAGGCATTTTCCGTCAAAATCAAAGAAAGCCTGATTATCCCAAGTTCCGCCGTTTCTTGCAGATCGAACTTCCTTGTCGTATTCAGCAGCATAAGAAGAAGCCCAGCCACAGCCGTATTTTTCCCATGCTTTGAAATTTTCTTCAAGAACAGACTGGGCATTCGGAGCTTCAGGCTTATAATGGCGGACAGGAATCCATGCCGGCTCCCAATAGAACACGCCAACGCCTTTTTTTACAGAAGCAACTGCCGCAATTACGTCCCGAACCGCAACAGCCTGACCTTCAACAGAGAACGGATAGTCAAATTCCTGCTCAGAAGACATTCCAGACACAACGTTTCCGAATCCGTCGCCGTCATCATTTGTAAACGGATATGAAGTTTCCGCGACCATGACTTTTTTATTGTAAATATTTGAAAGTTTTTTCAGAGTGACAGAAAGTTTTCCAGCTTCTCCGTGCCAGAAAGGATAATATGAAGTCGCAAAAATATCGTAGTCAACATTGAATTTTTCAAGCAGCCCCGCCCTTTTTTCCAAATATCCTTCAGAAAGCGGATCTGTGTAATGAACCACAATCTGAATGTTTTTGTCGAAATTTCTTACAGCCTTGCAGCCTTCTCCTACCAAGCCCAAAACTTTGTCATCGTACATCTCGCCGCACATTCCATTGTTGATTTCGTTTCCAACCTGAACCATTGTAACTTTTACGCCGGCAGATTTAAGTTTTTCCAAACTTTCAGTTGTATATTTTGACAATGCGGCTTCTTTTTCATCAAATGTCATGTTTTTCCAGGCTTTTGGAACTGACTGTTTGTTCGGATCAGCCCAGAAATCCGAGTAATGGAAATCAATCAAAACGCCAAGACCTGCATCAGTGGCTCTTTTTCCGATTTTCACAGCAGTTTCAATATCGTTGTTTCCGCCGCCGTAGCCGTTTCCGTTAGCATCAAAAGGATTATTCCATACACGGATTCTAACGCAATTCGCGCCGCCCATTTTTAGAAGCTCAAGCAAATCAGCCTTTTTTCCGTTCGCATCATAAAAAGCACCTCCGGCATTTTCCACGGAAATCATGGACGAAACATCAACTCCCATAATAAAATCATCAGCAATATTTTCAACAGGAAGAACTGTTATATTTGCTGAACCTGTTTTTTTTGTAGAAATTCCACAGGCCGCAAGCGAAAGAACTGAAGCACAAGCAACTGCCGCTCCAAGGCGTTTTCTAAAAACCTTCATAAAACCTCCAATTTTTTATACAAGTTATCAACACGAGTTGACTTTATTATATATCAACTTTTTTCAGAAAGCAAACATTTTCTTTTATTTAAAACAAAAAAAAAAGCGGAAAATCCACAAATGGGACTTCCGCCTTTATTTTACTTGAAAAGCAAATTATCTTTTTCTTACAAATGCGTCCTTGAATCCTGCATTCTTGAACTTTGCAAGAACCGCGCCGTATTCGTCCACAGAAAGAGGTCCGACAAGAACACGGTAATTTTTTCCAGCAGGAATGAGCGAAACAGGATATTTTGAATACTTAACAAGAATATTCTCAATATTCTTAATGTTTCCCATTGTTGCAATCTGAATATAGTAGCAGTTGCTTGCAAGGGCGCTTTCAGAAGAAACCACATAATCCTGAATACTTACAGGATATTCAGTCTGCAAAGGTTCTGGCTCTGCCGTTTTTTCCTCTGGAACAGATTCAACTGGAACAATTTCAATTGGCTCGTTTTCTATAGAAGCATCTACAGGAGGCTCAGGAGATTCCGGCTCGGAAGGAACAAGAACAATCGGAGCATAATCACTGCTTTCGCTTTCTCCGCTAGACTGAGCTTCCGGCTCTGCATTTGGTTCTGCAACAACTTCCTCTGGCTCTGAAACTTCTTCCATCTGATTTTCTTCCGCAGCGGAATCCTCTTCAATCGGAGATGGCTCTTCAACAGTTACAGCTTCCTCTTCGGTAGGAGTTTCCGGCTCTTCTTCCTGCGGCTCTTCCACAATAACAAGCTCCGCATTTTCTTCTTCCGGTAAATCTTCCGTTTCTTCTTCGATTGGATCCGGCTCTTCAACTGTCACAGCTTCCACTTCGCTTTCTTCCGCTGGGGACGGCTGTTCAACAGCTTCTTTTGATTCAAGGAATCCGTCTTCTACGCTTTCATAGTCCTCGTAAGGCTCTTCTGGAACTTCGCATTCTTCTGTTGGAGCAGGAGCTTCAACAATTACAGGCTCTGTTTCTTCTTCAACGGAAGGCTCGTCATCAGCAGAAACTTCTTCTTCAACTGGCTCAGCAGAAAGCTTTTCCTCATCTGAAAAATCAGTTTCATCTTCGGAATCGATTTCATCCACCGGAGTTTCAGCCTCATCTTCTACAGCCGCAACCTCCGCATTTTCTTCATCGGCGTTGTCTTCCGTGTCCGCAATCAAAGGAACTCCGGCAACCGCAACAGGAGCAGCAGGTTCCACGGAAACAGCAGCATTTTCAGCAGGCTGACTAGCGGCTTCTGGCCCGGCTTGAACAGCAGGCTCGGCTGAAACATCTGATACTGGCTCTTCTTTTGCAACTGGCAAAGTTTTTTCATCAAGAACCGCATTTCCTGAAACTGTCTCGTCAAAATATCCTGAGCGCGGGGCAAGCTTTACCTTTACGCCTGAGTTCCGTTCTATTCCAAGGCTTTTTGCGGATTCTTCCGAAATGAGAATGGCAATTCCGCCCGAAGCGTCCAAAGTGCCAAGGTTCAAAATCTGCAAAGTGATTCCAGTGTTCGGATTTGTAATTGAAACACTGTCTCCCGGAAGATAACCGGCAGCCTTTCCGAAATATCCGGCCGGAAGCTCATCCTTGTCGGCAACCTCAATAACGCCTTCAACCGACGCGCTTGAGTCGGCAAAAATAAAAACGGAAATCAACAAAAATAAAATTCCAGATAAAAACTTTTTCATACGTCCCCTACCTACGGATGATTTTATATATATCGTCTGCTATTCCAAAAGCAAAATCGGAAAGTCCCTTGCGCTTGTCCTTGAACTGGCTTGAAGCAGGAGGAATTTTTTTTCCGCTGCCAAGAACCGCTCCCGAGCCGACATTCAGAACTTTATATGAAAGGCTTGAAAGATTCGCAAGAAGATCTGCGTCGGGATTTGTTGAATTTGAAGAGCTGAAATCTGCTGTAAGCTCCACAAAATAATCAACGCCGCCTTCCCAAGCCTCCTGTCTGGATTTTTCAAAAAAAGAAGCGTCATTTTCCACACTGTCAGAAGCAATGGCCGGTGAATTTGAAATTATGATTCCCTTTCCAAAGAAAAAGTCGAACAAGCCTTCCTCAATAACGTAGGAAGAGCTTCTAATTTCCGAATCCCCGTGCTGGACAATCTGAAAAGCGACAGAAACTGCATTGGCACAGAAAACCGCGCAGCCCACGATGAACAGCAGAGCCAGCCTCTTGAATCTCATAGGGAAACCTCTTTTTTCTAACTAAAAAGCGCAAACGGCACTCTCAATTATTCATCGGCTTTTTTAGGCCTGAGTTTAGGTATTTTTAAGGCTGAAAAGATTTTGCAGGCAAGAATGAAAGGAAAAACAAAAGGAAAAGATGATTTTATGCAGAAAAAAAGAATTTTATGCAAGAAAATGAATAAAAACTCTGGAATATTGAATATTCATCAGGAATATCTTTTATTCTTCAATTTTTATGCAAAATTCTCAAGAAAATTTAATATTCCAGAAGAAAATGAATAAAATTACAGGAATATTAAATATTCCCGAAGAATTCGCCATATTCCTCAGGAATATTTCAATTTCCAGAAAGCAACTGTCATTGCCTAGGGAACATCCGGCAATCTCTTGGAAAAACTAGCTTTCAAGACGCTTTTTGCAGATAAAGTAGGCAGGAATAAGAAAACTGTCTGCAAGAATCCAGGCGGCAGGAGAAGCAAAGCAGGCGGCGGTGTAGCCGAACACAGGCACAAAAACAAGCCCGAACACACCACGCCCGACAAGTTCAAAAAGCCCTGCAAAGACCGCAAGCTGGCTGAATCCCATTCCCTGAATCATAAAGCGCACAATATTCACCAGGGCAAGCGGAAAGTAAAACGAGCTGTTAACCACAAGGAATTTGTAGATATTGCCAAGGATTTCCTCATTGCCTGAATCAATGAACAGAAGCCCCAAATTCCGCCCGAAAATAAGCATAATTACAAATGCAAGAAACGCATAGGCAAGCCCAAGGAACGAGCAGCTGAATATACCGGGATTAAGACGAGAAAATTTGTGCGCACCGGTGTTCTGCCCGCCATAAGTCGCCATAGTTGTTCCCATGGCATCGAACGGACAGCAGAAGAACATCGTAATCTTGCTTGCCGCAGCTACAGAAGCAACCGCCACAGAGCCAAGGCTGTTTACGGCAGTCTGAAGAACAACGCTTCCAATCGCGGTAATAGAATACTGCAATCCCATAGGAAGCCCCATGGAAAGCAGAACTTGCACATGATGGCTGTTTATCTTCCAGTCTTCCTTGGAAAGATGAAGAATCGGATAGTTTTTTAGAATATAAAACAGGCAGGCAACACTTGAGACCGCCTGGGAAATAACAGTCGCAAGGGCGGCTCCTTCCACTCCGGAATTCAGCGCGAGGATAAAAAACAAGTCCAGGGCAATATTCAGTACGGAAGAAACAACAAGAAAAATAAGAGGAGTCTTGCTGTCTCCAAGGGAGCGGATTACAGCGGCAAGCAGATTGTAAGCAAGTGAAGCAGGAATTCCGGCGAGGATTATAACAAGATAGCCGTAAGAGCCGTTAAAGATGTCTGATGGAGTCTTCATAAGAACAAGAAGAGGCTTGCAGAAAACAACCGTAACAGTCGTAACAAGAACAGCAATTACAGCGGTCAGCTTGACTCCGCCAGCGATAAACTTGCGCATGGAATCATAGTCCTTTGCCCCGAATTTCTGCGAAACCGGAATAGCAAAGCCGTTGCAGATTCCCATGCAGCCTCCGATAATCAGAAAGCAGACCGCTCCCGTAGAGCCAACCGAAGCCAGCGCGGAAACTCCAAGGAATTTGCCCACAATCACCGTGTCCGCAAGATTGTAGAACTGCTGGAACAAATATCCAAAGAAAACTGGAACCGAAAATCCTAAAATCAGCCGCATAGGGCTTCCTGTTGTCAAATCCTTTGTCATTTGAAATAGATATATGAATTTTCAAAACTTTTGTCAAATGAAAAATGCATCATTCTGTGCAACTTGTTGAGCAAAAAAAATCCCCAGGCAGGACAATACCTAGGGCTGAATAAAAAATATTATAAATTATTTATACTGAAAAAAGTAAAAATTAAGACATTTTTAATGAGTTATCAACACAAACACTACTCGCAGCTGAACGTATGCCCCTGCACTTTCTTAACAAACTCGTAGTCGATTGTGCGACGCAAGCCTTCCTCAAGTGAAACTGGAGCGGTAAAACCTGTCTCTGGAACTTTTGACGACTTGAAGTAAGTATTCGTGCAAACAAGTTTGCTTACAGAACTTTTTTACGCGGATTGAGTTGAAAATTTCTACTTCAAAAATTTCAGAAATCCTCTTACAGCATAATGCATAAAATATTCTATAGATTTTCTAAATGGCAATTTTTGTTCTTTTCGTAATATATTCCAATGCCACTGCATTGTTTTTAATTTGTTTGCAGAAACTGATTTTTTTTGAATTCTATAAAATGCCTCGTATGTATTTGTATTTATAGCATAAGAGCCTTGAACCAAAATCCGCTTCTAAAAAAGGCTGTCTTTAACTATGCAGAACAAGCTTCTGCGTTTATTTTGCAGGCTGCTTCTGAACTTCTTCGTAGCAAAGTCCCACAACACGCACGCCGTTCATAAAATCAATCTGTATATTCAAACGTTTGTTGCGTCGGTTCACGGCTATCACATTTCCGGAAAAATCTTTGAACGGCCCGTCCGTTATAATAACCCTGTCTCCCGCATCAAACTTAACAGGAACAATTCCCACAGTGCTTCCAAACCTCAGTATAGAGCTCACAATCTCCAAGTCGCCCTTTACAAGAGGACTGACAGAACTATTTGAGGGTAAAAAACGTAAAAAATAATTTTCCCCAGAAAGAACATAAAGCTTTGATGCTTCACATTCTTCCGTTTCAAGAAAAACATATCCGGAAAAAAAAGCATCAAAATATTCTTTCCCGTTTTTAAGCCTCATCCGCTTGCGCAGAATATGGATAAATCCTTGAAAAGCGCAATTATTTCCATTAACTAGCGGAAGAACGTTTTCCTTGAATTTTTCCTCCAGTCCGGTCTTTACCGATATGCAATAAAGGCTCATGACACAGAAAATTCCTCATAAGCATTCTGTCTTGCAAGTTCACATTCAAATCTTGTGTTTCTGTCTGCCGCAAAAACATCAAACAGCTTCTCTTCTTTTTTTAATGATTTGATAAAAGAAGCCGTGTAAAAGCCACTCCCATCTTCCAAAAGCAAAGGTTTCTCGCCAGTCTTGCGTCCACAGAAGAAAGCAGTGGCGTTTGTTTTTTCAAGCACATCTTCACATAAAAATCTGCCGGCCGCAATGTTACGCAAAGCATCATTTTCACCATCTGAATCCTGCACAAAAAATTCTTCCTGCACAGTATCTTTGTAATCCTCCAAAACCAAGCTTCCACAAGAATCAAAAAAAACTGCCGTATGAAGTGCGTTTTCTTCTATATATTGCAGTTTTATTTCATCCCCGCAAAAGGTGAAACCGTTTTCAGTACGGACATCATCTTTGTTTCCGCAGAAATAAAAAACAAGGCTCCTCAGCTTAACGTCTGAAACACGGCGCAAAAGGAATTTCAAGGAATCCAGGTCAATTCCTTCTGGAATAATCATGATTTCCGATTCCGTCCAAGAGCCTCCTTTCAGGCTCAAGAGAAACCTATAGAAATCAGCGAGCGATTTTTGAATGTATCCAGATTTTTCTGAAACTTCAACAATAACGGCACAGCGCGTCAAATTCCACTTCCTTAAAAACAGCCTGTCTAAGCTCTTTCAAAAATTACGCAGACAAAAAGCTAAACTACTTATATTCGTAGTTAAAAGACATATTACTACGGATTCAAGTAGTAAAATTCCGCTTATAATTGAAGAATGGCATTTTGGGACAATGTTGAAAGCGCAAAACACATCCTACCGCTGGCTTGCAAAAAAATGGAAGTTTCAGAGACAACTGTTTCCAGCATGAGAAAAACAGGGACAGAACCAAGAGCATCAGACGTATTTAAAATCGCCTCAGCATTAGGAACGACAGTTGAATACCTGTGCAACGGAGAAAGCGACTATTATCAAAGCCGTTACATAAACCTAAAGAATGCCATAAAAGAAATTCTTGAGAAGTATTGATTTTATTCATCAGCAAGCCTAAAAAGCCCCACAACTCTCTCTTACGATAAAAAACTCTTCAAAACCGTGCATTTTTTGTATTTTTTCGGCAATAAGTATTTATAGAAATTTTCAACGCAAACAGGAAAAAAAAT
>OIXL01000114.1_pt1 | contig 45911 bp, 57 predicted proteins | sample 1587761 | NCBI WGS metagenome assembly OIXL01 (sample SAMN03283246) | human gut metagenome | biome: human-associated habitat; material: feces | host: Homo sapiens | place: Peru | collected 2012 | reverse complement strand
TTATAAGCGAAGATGCGTACTGCTATGGACTGGTTAACATATAGGTGTTCACTTTTGGAACGCCTATATTATATCATATTCTCGATCAAATGTAAATATGCAAAATGCACAAACTTTTACACCGATTTCTGTCACACAGTATTTTTCGCATCTATTTTATGCTTTATCAGTATTTTCTATCAGACACCTTTATTTGCCCCATCAAACAATTTGCCGACATCGGCAAATCGTTCTTTTGGGTGGTCACCATAGTTCTTAAGATTTCTAAGGTTTACGAGAATCATATCTCATCTTCGTCATCATCTTTATCCCAATCGTCCCAATAATCTCCATCATCTTCTACACCCTCTTGCTCGGCAGCACTGTTGTCTTCTGTTTGCTCGTGCGTCTCTGAATCCACAATATCGGTTCTCACCATACTCATCATTAAATCGTATGTGTCTTGTTTCATATATTGTTTCTTCATCATGTATTTTCCTATTTTTTCAGCAAGATCAAAGTCACCGGAATCCATTGCTATTCCACATAGTGCTCGGCAACAAATATTGTCATAGTTGAAAGTATCTCTGAAGCATGATAGCTCATCCGGAACACCTGCATTTTGAGTAGCCAATACATTCCGTATTGATTTTTCGCTTATTGTCGGAAATACTGTATCTCTAAGCATAGAAGAAAACATACAAACGAAAGAATCGCCATACCCAAGCCTTCGTAGGATTTGAATCATTTTTTGAGCATATTTTTCTTTATATTCATTAAGAGTTGGGATGTCCCCTGGCAAATAGGATACCAACATTCTCATGGGATCGTTGCTTCTATACACTTTTTGCTTCTGATACTCGGAAAGTGAAATCATATAGTCATCGCAAAATTCAGACACTTTAGGTTGTATAAGAATCCGCTTGTAGTCAGTTTCCGTCAAAGGATGCAAATTTGTCAGTTCATGCATTCCATGATCAGGATCTAAACCAGTTTTCTCTAAAATTTTAGAAATCAGTAAGATCAAACCGTATCCGGCAACGGCAAAAACTACAATATAAGCAAAAACTACCATTTATTTTTCCTTCTTTATTTGTCCAGCCATCTTCAACGCGGTCTCGATAAGCGACAACACTTCTTTCCTGTTTTCCTCTGGAACAGAGCGATATAAATCCAACAAGGCTATTTCATCAGAATTTTCTATATCTCCATTACTGTACCTCGCGGAATCTTCGCCCGAAATATCAACAGGCATATCATCCAAAACATCAAGCAAATAGGTCAAAGAAACACACATTCCGTCCGCCAAAGCCTTCAATTTTTCTATAGTAAGGCTAATTTCTTTTCCGGTGCAAGGATTCTTTTCGTTTTCAAGCATAGAAATGTATCCATTAGAAACTCCACACTTTTGCGCAAAAGCCCGCTGAGACAAGTGATGTTCTTTTCTATACTCTTTAATCAGTTCAGAAATCGTCATACGGTCACCTCTCTTTTTTGTGTAATCCATTATACACCTTTTTGTATAAAATGTCAAGTATATTGCTCTGAATTTGTTTAATATTTTTTTCATTAAGGTATTGACAAGCACATGAATGTGTGGTATAATGTGTTTAGTAAATTAAACATGTGCAAGGAGGAAACATATGGGAAGCAAATTGCGAGAAGCAAGAAAGAAAAAGAAAATGTCTCAAAGTGAGTTGGCTTTTGTCAGCGGCGTATCTCGTGCTACAATATGTGCGCTCGAAAACAATGTTGAACGCTCTACATCAACCAAAACTCTTAAAAGGTTAGCCGATGCTCTTGGAACTACTGTTGAATCTATTTTTTTGCCTGCAGTGAACAGTATACTAATCGCAAGGGATGAAAGAAAGGAGTTTAACATGGAAGAAATCTTCGCAGAGATGGACAGAATCACCGAAAAGTTTTACAACGAGATCGACCAACTGACGGAGAAGTTGCAGCCGAAACAACGACCGTACATCCGGAAGATTGTGTCAGAGGCTACGAAAGGAGAACAGCAATGACCCCGGAAGAAACCAATCAAGAGGTTGTTCCCGTAAAAATGACCCTCGCACAGCGGCGTGAGATGTTCGCAAAGGATTACCTTGATTTGACCGATCTGACCATGCTGCTCGGCATCTGCTACACACGGGCATCGGAAATCGTGCGGGAGATCAAGTTCAACACCCGCGACCGTCTGCACACCCGCGGCAGGGTTCATGTGCAGGACTACCTCGACTATTATCACCTTGACCCCAACAGCTACTACAGAGGAAATCCGGAGGAAAGTGAAAATGGCAAAGAACCTGAATCTGACCGATGATGAAGTGGAAATTGAGATCGCGCATCTGCTTGCCGATCCTGATGTGAAGTTGGCAAAGGCGGAGGAACGCATCAGAACCCGCCGCAGACAGTACCTCTACCAGTTGAGAAGCCGTCGCAGGCGCGGCATGGCTCTGCGATTGATCGGAGTCGATGAAGATGCCCTGCGCCGCCGCGATCCATACGACCCAATGTATGAGGAGGAATGACAATGAAACGGACACTGAAAGCGATCGCCGAATGGTTTCGATTCCTTGTAACCGGGAAGTCGGACAAGGCAGTTTCGGACAAGCTGTGTGACTTCTCCGGTCAGGGACGCGACCTGTACGGGCGGTAAATCAATAATAAGAACTGATTTCATTCTAAAAGGAGAACAGAAAAATGGCAACACTTTACGAGATCAACGAGCAGATTGCGGGGCTTGTAGACCCCGAAACAGGCGAAATCGCCGACTTTGAAGCTTTTGAGAAGCTGAACCTCGATCTTGATACAAAAATCAAGAACATCGCGCTGTGGATCGTCAACCTCCGCTCCGATGCGGAGCAGTTGGAGGAGCAGGAAAAGAAATTCCGTGACAGAAAGACCGCCGCGAAGAACAAGGCGGAATCCCTGAAGAATCTGCTTGACGGCTTCCTTTCCGGCGAGAAGCGTTCCTTCCCAGAGGTGGTTATCTCCTACCTTAAGAGTGAGCGGGTGACGGTGGACGATGATGCGAAGCTCAATGACCGATTTCTGCGGATTAAGACGGAGATCAACAAAGACGCGCTGAAGGATGCGTTGAAACGCGGTGAGAGCATCGAGGGCGCGCGGTTGGAAGTCAAGAACAACATCCAGATCAAGTGAGGATGCTATGAAGTACGGTTATGATTTCATGGACGAGCAGGAGGAATACAGATACCTCCCGCCGAGAAGACCAAAAGAAACGGAGAGCGAAAAATGGAATTCAGAGCATTAAATGCGGACGAGATTGATGTCCGCATCCAAAGCGTACAAAAAGACGGCAAAGGGCTGATTCTCCTGCTGTATAAGGATGCCCGCGTGGATATGAACATCCTTGACGAGACTGTCGGCTGTGAGAACTGGCAGAGAGAGCATTACGAGTGCAAGGGCAACCTGTTCTGCAAGGTTGGAATCCGCACAAAGGACGGAGACTGGGTATGGAAATCCGACTGCGGCGTTGAGAGCAACGCAGAAGCGCAGAAGGGCGAAGCATCCGACAGCTTCAAGCGGGCTTGTTTCAACATCGGAATCGGTCGGGAACTTTACACCGCTCCGTTCATCTGGATTCCGTCAACCAAATGCAACATCCAAAACGGGAAATGCTTTGACCGATTCGCGGTTGAAAAAATTGTTACGGAGAAAAAGACCATCACGGCAATCTCAATCATCAACGAAAGCATCAAATCGGACAAGCAGAGCGACCGCCGCTGTTTCGTTTGGATGCAGAAGAAACCGGAGGAGCAGAAATGACCGCGCGGTTCAAAGGGCGGCTTGTAAATGCTTCCGTTGGGATTCAGAGCGGCAAGCCGCAGATCACATTGGAGACGGATGAAACCATCAGCGGGGACATCCTTGATGAGATTGCAAAAGGCGATATCAGCATCGAAATCAAGCCATACCGCGCAAAGCGAAGCCTTGATGCCAACGCCTATTGTTGGGTACTTCTGGACAAGCTGTCCGCAACACTGAAAATACCGAAAACCGAAATTTACAGGATTCTGATTCGGGACATCGGCGGGAACTCCGAAGTCATCTGTGCCATGGAATCCGCCGCGGACAAGCTGTGCGAGGGGTGGATGCGCAACGGCATCGGTTGGCAGACGGAACGCTTTCCGAGCAAACTTTCGGGATGCGTGAATATAATTCTCTATTATGGTTCTTCTACCTACGATTCCGCGCAGATGTCGGCACTGATTGACCGCATCGTCGAGGAATGCAAGCTCCAGAACATTCCGACAGCAACGCCGGATGAAATCGAAAACATGAAGTCACTCTGGGAGAGTGCGGAAAGGGCATCAAAATGGGCTTGAATCTGAATAAGGCGATTATCGCCGGAAACATCACACGCGACATCGAGTTGCGGCAAACACCATCCGGCATCTCTGTTGCATCCTTCTCGGTTGCCGTCAACCGGAGCAAGAAGGGAGAGGACGGGAATTACATTCAAGAAACGGATTTCATCGACTGTCAGGCATGGGACAAAAAAGCGGAATTCCTCAACAGGAATTTCCGCAAGGGCGATCCGGTCTGTGTTGTCGGTTCTATTCGAAAGCGGCAATGGAAAGCCAATGACGGCACAAACCGTTACGCCACCGAGGTGGTTGCCGAGGACATCCTGTTTGCGGGGTCAAAAACGCCGCAGGAAGTCACGGAAGCACACGGCGGAGCAAATACCCAACAGCAGATGCAAATGCCGCAGGGACAGCCTGTAGCGCCGCCGTCCTACAGCAATAAAAGCGCACGGTTTGAAGAACTCAAAATCGATGAGGATTTACCGTTCTGAAGGAGTGTTCAATGGCAGAGCGTAGAATGTTTGCAAAGACCATTGTTCTCTCCGATGCGTTTCTTGATATGCCGCTTTCAACCAGATGCCTGTATTTCTCTTTCGGCATGGTTGCCGACGATGACGGATTCATCAACAATCCGAAGTCGATTCTGCGAATGTGCGGAGCATCCAAAGAGGATATGGACATCCTTATTACCGAGAAATACATCATCCCGTTCAAAAGCGGCGTAATCGCGATCAGAGCATGGAGAGCGAACAATTACCTACAAAAAGACCGCTGCAACCCTACTTCCTGTAAAGAGGAAATGAAAACGCTTTCCGTTTCGGATTCCGGCTTCTATGTGGAATTGACCTGTGGGTCGGAATCCGAGGAACACCCCGATTACTATGTGGAATCGACCTGTGGATCGGGCGTGTATACACAGAAATTCGAAAAAGAGGATTCCGTGTATACACAGAAAAGTGAAAATGACATTTCCGTGTATACACAGAAATCCGAAAACGACGATTCCGTGTATACACAGGATAGGTTAGATAAGATTAGTATAGATCAGGATAATAAAAGACAAAACGCGCCCACGGGCGCAGGGGCGCGCACGCGCGAGGGAGAGAAACGGACGATTTTCCCCCAACCGACCCTTGACGAGATTCGGGAGTATTGCCAAAGCCGTAACAACAACATTGATCCGGAGCAGTTTTATGACTTCTACGAGAGCAAGGGATGGATGATCGGCAAGAACCGGATGAAGGATTGGAAAGCAGCCGTGCGCACATGGGAGCGCGGTCGGGATCGCGCTTCGCCGGATGCGCCCAAAAATCAAGGCAGTTTCGACACAGATGATTTCTTTCAGGCGGCTTTGAGCCGATCTTACAGAACGGAGGAAACCTAAATGGACAGCAATCCCTGTTGGAAGCGAAATCCATGCCCTGACCGTCACCCCGGATGCCATTGCGAGTGCAATGACTATCGGCAATGGGCAGAGGAACACAGCAAGGCACGGGACGCGCAGAACAAGCGGCGGCAGTTAGAAGAATATCCGTCCGTTATGCGCAGTTACCGGATCAACCGATTCAAGCGCAGAAAGGAGATCGGAGTATGAACCGACCGACAAAAGCGGAAGTTACACGAACATACAACTATCTGCTGAATCATCACAGAGGCAGAGCCAATGCGGGAACGCGGGATGCCATCAGAGCCGTTCTCGGAATCAATGCGCGGAAGTTCCGCCAGATCACTCATGAAATCAATACATCGTTCGACTACCCCTACATCGTTTCAACCTCCGGTAAGATGTACCTTGTGGACGATCCGGCAGATTACGCGAAGCACATTTTGCAGACAAGCCATGCCGCAACAAGCCTGTCAGTCAAAGCAAACATGATGGCATGGAAGATGAGCAAACTGACTCAACTTTCGGTCGAGGATTTGTTCCGGTTGGAATGCGAGGACGAAGATGTCACAAATCAGCATATTTGACGGCAAAGAACCGCTTCGGATACGAAAGCCGATCATGTTGGTGGAACTGTTTGCGGGATACGGTTCGCAGGCGCTTGCGCTGAAATATCTCGGCGTTCCGTTTCAGCGGCTTATGATTTCCGAATGGGCAATCCCTTCCATCCTCGCCTATAAGGATTTGCACTGTCCGGATGATAACACCGTCTTGGCGAGTGAATCCAGATATGACGATGTTGTGCGTGTTTTGGCGGGAGGAATCTCTCGGGATTATAAGACCCCACTGACCGAAGAGCAACTCCGGAGGATGCCGAAGAAAAAAATATTGGATGTTGCCAATGCCGCATATGCAACGAGGAATTCACTTTCCATCTGCGATATGGTTACACTGAATCCCGTGTTTGCCAAATGGCATGAGCGCACTTATGTTATGACCTATTCTTTCCCTTGCCAAAGCCTTTCGCTCGCAGGAAAGATGGACGGCATGGAGGAAGGCTCTGGAACACAAAGCAGTTTGCTGTGGGAGGTCGGACGGCTTCTGCAAAACGCGAAGGAACATGATGTTCTGCCGGACATCCTGCTGATGGAGAATGTGCCGGAGGTGATCGGCGAGCGGAACATCGGCGTATTCCGTAAATGGCTCGAACTGCTTCACAGTCTCGGATACCGGAGCAAATGGCAGATTCTGAACGCCAAGGACTACAAAGTCCCGCAAAACCGCCGCAGATGCTTCATGGTTTCCTGGCGATCTGACGATTATTACGATTTCCCTGATCCGATGCCGCTTGAACACCGATTGAAGGATCTCCTGGAGAAGGATGTTTCGGAAAGCTACTACGTCTCGGAAAAGAAACTTAGCTATGTGATGTCCCCCAAGCGTTTCGGGAAGCACACAAGAATCACGGACGGCGATTGCATTGCAATGACAAGAACGGCAGATGCTGGAAACAACTGGACTGGTGATTTTATTTCGGAATTTCCCGTTGCTTACGACACATACAACCGCAAGATGCGAACTGGCGGAATCACCGGAACCGTGCAGACAAGGGCTATTCCAAAGCATCAAGACCTCATTGTGGAAACGCCGAAACGGGTTCGCCGACTGACGGAGTTGGAATGCTTCCGGTTGCAGGGCGTCAAGCGTGAAGATTTTGAGCGCCTGAAAGTCCGGCAATCATCGTCCTCCCTTTACCACATGGCAGGAGACAGCATCGAGACAACCTGTCTGATGGCGATTTTTGGAAAGATGTTCGAGGGGTTGGACTACGAAAAGAAAATTGACGAAGTGGTGGAGGATATTACACATGACTGACCGGTGTATCGTATGCGGATCGGAAATATCGGAGGGGCGGCAGGTTTGCACAATTTGTGAAAGTGAGGGCTTGAAACACAACCGAATCGCAAAGAGCGCCGCAGGAACGCGGCAGGAACGCAATTTGGAAGAGAACGGCGTTCAAGTACACTCCGATACCGAGAAACGCAACACAGAGCGTTCTTGCGGCATCTGTGCGGATGGTGCGGGTTTGAAAAATTGTTGCATCAGTCCGAGCGGAACGCGTTGCCAACATTGGGGAAAGATGCTTTGCACACACCCCGAAACGGATGGATGGGTGCTGACCACAAAGAAGCGTGGAGAAGCGCCGGAAAACTGCCCTGAAAAGAGAAAAGGAGAATAAGCAAATGGATGTATATCTTAATTCAAAGGACATCCCAAAAAGGTGTTGGGATTGTCCGTTCGTCGTGGAAAACGATTACTGCATTTTACTTCCAAAGGATGTAAACGAAAGCATTGACAGCTATGACGAGCAAAAGGCTCTTTGCCCGTTGCTTCCGATGGAAAGTGAGGTCGAGCGGCGAAGAAATCTTTCCCCGCAGATGAAGGTGGTACTGGACAGTGGCGCATATATGCCGACCCGCGCACACGATGCTGATGCCGGATTGGATCTTTACGCTTCCACAAACGGATATATTCGCGGAGGCGGAAGCCTTGCCTTTGACACAGGGGTTCACGTAGAGATTCCCGTGGGATATGTCGGGATGCTCAAAAGCAAAAGCGGGCTAAACTGTAGACACGGTTTGACCTCCGAAGGGGTCATCGATGCAGGGTACACGGGGAGCATTGTTGTGAAGCTGTATAACCACAGCGAAACGGACTATGTGGTCAATGCCGGTGACAAAATCAGCCAGCTTGTGATTCTTCCGATTCTTTCCCCTGTTCCGAAGTTGGTCGACAGTCTGGAAGATACCGAGCGCGGGAACGGTGGATTCGGAAGCACGGGAAAGTGAGGAAATATGAGAGAGATTCTATATCGCGGGAAACGCAAAGACAACGGCGAGTGGGTGTATGGCTATTATTGCAAATGCGGATGGACTGGGAAGGAAAAGGATGTAATAATTCCGAGCCATGCGAGCGCCCTGTATGGGATTGATGTTATCCCCGAAACAGTCGGACAGTACACAGGATTGAAAGACAAGAATGGCATAAAAATTTTTGAAGGAGATATCGTAAAATATTATGGTATCTGCAAGCCAATAATCGGTGTAGTAAAGATTTGCGAAGAAGATTTCTCTGGCTTATATGGAGTTTGCGAAACATTCACTGACGGAAGTGGAACGTCCCTTCTTAAATCCAAAATTGATTGTCAAGTTGTCGGAAACATCTACGCCCCCCCAGAGATGCTGAAGCAGGAAAATGATGACTGCATCTACGCAGATTTCAACAAGAAAGCCGAGGTGTAAAAAATGGAGCACATCGTTATATGGGACGGAATCGAAATCATCGGATTCATCGTCGGAATGGCGGTGCTCGCGGTCGGATTCGTATCAATCTGCCTGTGGGCACTTGCACGGAGCATCAAGCGGAAAATACATCTGAAAAAGCGCAGGAGGAGTGATAAAAATGACGTGTGATAGTTGTTTGAACAAATACGGTTGCAGTGAGGCAAGGTTCGGAGAATCCGTTCGTTGCATGAGATTCAAAGACGAAACCGAATGGTTTCATCTGCCATGCAAAGTCGGCACACCCGTGTTCTTCTTACGGGATCAGAACATCATCGAGACAAGTGTCGAAAAGATCATCTTTAAGGGCAAGGGGTGTTACATCAAACTGAAATGCAACGCGATGTATGAAACCTCCTGCCAAAGCATCGGAAAGACTGTGTTTTTCACGAGAGAATCTGCCGAAAAGGCGCTTGCGGAAAGGGGTAGGAAATGACAGTATTTGGGATCATAAATATTGTATTCGCATCAATCAGTACATTTTGCGACATCCGCCAACTGATACGGCACGGTGAATCGGATGTGCTGACATCGGTCTTGTATTTGACGTGTGCAATTTGTTTGACGGTGATTTCGTGATATGAAAGGAGCAAAGAAAATGAAAAAGGTTATCAGTATCACAGTATCGTTGGTTGTGCTCATCTGGGGTCTGTTTTGTCTCGCGGGGTGCTCCGAAGCTGACCGTGTGAACAGCAACATCTCAAAGCAGGCGGACTACTTTGAATCCGAACGCCGTGTAACGGTGTACAACGCGCGAACGGACAAAATCATCATGTACATCGAGGGATATATCAGCATAAGCAACAACAGCACTAACGAACTGGTTGTGATCGCAAAAGTAGGCGGGAGTACCTACAAAAAGAATTATGTGTATCTCAATGACTACACCCTCTATGTTGTTGAGGACATTAGCGGGACACACACAGACCCGTATCACTACAAGGTGTATTTCGATGTAAAACTGCCGGATGTGGAAGTAAAATGAGAGCCAACTATCCGCGAAGAAATACGGGCAAGAAAAAGGACGAGGCTCTTGCCCGTTACGTCAACGAATATATTGCCCTCTGCATAATATACGGTGCAGAGCGGGCAAGAGAAATATTGCAAGAAAGGCATGAAGGGAGCAAAAACAATGCTGACAGAGATTGATGCTACACTGCAAAAAGACCTGATCGATTTTATCGAGAAACGAGAATCCGAAAAGAATCAGCCTTTCGGAAAGGTGCTTGTTGCTGCTATTTTGAGAAAGCTGATTAACGGCGATTGCAGGATCACCGGCTGTGCGAAGAACGATAAAACTGGGAAGCTGTGGGTTGAGTACAGCTTTTATGGAGAGGAGCAGGAGCAATGAGTGACAATTACGCAGTAATCAACGGTAAGCGTATTGAACTGACGGATAAACAGGTAAAGATGCTTGAGATCAAGAGGAAGAATCCGTTTGAACGCGTTACAAAGGGTAATGTGTATTATAAAATTACTGGATATGGTAATGTTGACAATTATAGAGAAGACGGTGATTCTACCGATCAGGCTCTGTATGACGGAGCCAACTATTTCACCGACGAGTCTGTAGCACAACAAGTGGCTCTTCACCAATTGCTCTATCGTAAACTGCTGAAGTTTGCATATGACAACGGATGTGAGGATACTGCAGAGTGGAATAGTGCGAATGAGCACTGGCTCATAATTTACTATAAGTCGGACGATGATTTTGGTATCGTGAATATGGAAGCGGCTAAAGAGTTGAGTGTGTATTTCTCTACTGAAGAAGGTGCGAGTAGAGCAATCAACGAGGTCATTAGACCTTTCATGAAAGAGCATCCCGACTTTGTGTGGTGAAAGGAGTAACAATATGTATTCATCGCGTGTTATTTCGGTAATAGCGTTCGCTATAACCATACTTTTTATCCATGGAGGAAATGCACCTGATTTTGCAATCGGAATTTCTCTTGGTATTGCGGCTGCTTCCGGCTGGTTATCTGCAGCATTGGCTGATGAGCGTATGAGTAAGCTGGAATGCAGAATGGACATGATGGAAGAACGGATGAAGGAGATGCAGGATGAACTAATAAAGGAGATGCTGAATTGGAAACAATGAATGACTTGAAATTATGCCCTTTCTGCGGAGAAAAAGCAAGACGGTATGTAAGCGTTAAAAACTTAGTTCATGTCTATTGCCCATCTTCAAATCCTTGCGCTGTTCATCCGGACACCGGATTTTTCAAAAAGCAAAAAGACGCTGATGAAGCATGGAACAGGAGGATGAACTGTGAGCAGATACATTGACGCAGAAAAAATCAAATACACAGAATACATAAACGGCGATGTGACCGTTTCAAAAGACTTGGTTGAGAAAATCCCTACCGCCGATGTGCAGGAAGTCAGGCACGGAAAAATGAATATGTATAAGCCGAGAAGAATGAACAGAAACGCCACATATAAATGCTCTGTTTGTGGGAAGTTGTGCAGTAGTTATTACAACGATGTCGGAGAGTGGAAATTCTGCCCGCATTGCGGCGCGAAGATAGGTTTGGAGGATAACAAATGAAACAATACTGTTGTTACGCCAAAGGCATTCTCTGCATATATGCAAGTAGTTCTGGCTCATGTTTATGTAGCGCTTGCATCAATCAGGAGGTGTTAAATGAACAAAGCACTTTTAAGCAGTAAAAACATGAATTGGTGTACGCCGCAGGATTTTTTTGACAAGCTGAATGCAGAATTCCATTTTGTTCTCGATGCGGCGGCAACGGAGCATTCCGCAAAGTGCGCAAATTTTTTCACACCTGAAACAGACGGACTGAATCAATCTTGGAATTGCGGTGGTGCGGTATTCTGCAATCCTCCGTATGGGCGAGAGTTGAAGAAATGGATTCGGAAGGCTTACACCGAATCGCAGAGTGGAGAGACGATCGTTTTGCTGATTCCGGCAAGGACTGACACCTCCGCTTTCCACGACTACATATACGGAAAAGCGGAAATTCGCTTTGTGCGTGGACGGTTGACTTTTACGGACGAGGACGGAAATTCGAAAAAGGACAGCTGCGGAAGGGCGCAACCGGCACCGTTTCCTTCAATGATCGTTGTTTACAATCCAAAGAGGTGGTGGTCATGAACAGATGTGCTGACGCTGACAAATGGGTGCAAAAGCAGATTCCAATGAAGTGCAAAAAGCGGTACTATAATGACGAGGATGAAGAAACGGAGAGAAAATTCGAATGGGAGTTCGACCTATGCCCTGTTTGCGAAAACCATATTGGGCTGAGAGAATACATATTTTGCCCGTATTGCGGACAAGCACTGGATCGGAGTGAAACATAATGTCATACGAAATACAGTATCTAATCGGCGGGTTCATCGCATTCATGACCGCAGCGGCGGTTGGTTGCCTTGTCCTGTTCGTAATAAACGAAATTCATTGGTGGTTACACTGGAGGGAAAAATGAAAATTGAACTTGAAATCCCGAACACGACTGCGGCTATGACCGTTGTGACAGTTTCAGAGAACGCGCAGGACAATCCGACTTCCATGCGGTTGCACACAAAATCCTACAACACCGATGACATCCTGTCCCTGCGGGTGATTCCGGATCAGACCGGTGTATGGCTTCCCGAAAACGACAGACCGGCATCCTTTATGTGGGTGTGTTCCCTCTGCAAGAGAATCGCATACGATATGCCCGTGTCCCGCTTGGGACAACACTCTCGCGGTTCTTGTGGATTGGAATTCTGCCCGCACTGCGGGAAACCCATGCGGAACAGGGAGACAAAAGCATGAAATACCGCTCTGCGAACCTGTCAGAATTCGCTCTCCACTGCGAAGGGCTGATAGGCAAAGGATATGTATTCCATGACTTCTACATCGCCACACGGCACGGCAGACGGATTTATGAGGGGGTGTTCAAAAAGCCATGTACAAAACATACCGAAAATACGGCAACCAGCCGGTGACCGTTGACGGCATCCGCTTTGATTCCATCCGTGAAGCAACCCGGTGGCAGGAGTTGAAACTGCTCCTGCGCGCCGGGAAGATCAGCGACCTGAAGCGGCAAATGCCGTTTGAACTGATTCCAAACCATGTAGAGAACGGAAAAATCACAGAGCGAAAGGTTGTATACATAGCGGATTTCGTCTACAACGAAAACGGTGATCTGATTGTAGAGGATGCAAAGGGAAAGCGTACCAAGGAATACATCATCAAGCGAAAACTTATGCTGTGGCGGTACGGAATCAAAATTCGGGAGGTGTAAGATGTTCAAAATACCGGAAAGCGTTTGTCGGGTGGTATCGGCAATCTGTGCGGATTATGAGAGGCGTGAGAAAGAACTGCACTCGGGGAATCTGACACCGTTCGTGCGGGACACCTATCGCAATACGAACCGCGTAATCGATGATGCGGTTGCAAGCGTTGTAACGGAAAAATGGTCAGACCGGATGCTCTCCGATCTGATAAACGGAAAAAGCTACCCGGAAGCAAAGTGCAAAACATTGACTTCGCGTTCCGGATATCGCCGATGGAAGCTGGAAATCACGCTTCGCATCGCGGAAGCCTTTGGGTACATCGATCCGTCCACCGCAGAGGGGGAACGACATTGTGCCATTTGCGGAACGCTCATCAGGGAGGCTGAATTCGGCTCTATTACGGTCTGCCGAAACGGGCGGAGGGCGGTAACGCTCGACCTTTGCCCCGAATGCTCCGCACATGTTGACGGAATCGAGATTGACGGAACGGTTGGAATCGTCAAGCAAAGCGTAAAATAAAAACAGTCGGTTGCCCCGTTTGGAGCAACCGACCTTTTCTGTTACCGGACTACAAAGTAGTAGTACCGGACGGTTTTACAGCTTCCCACATCCTCGTCACACAGCCAGTCTTTCGCCATCATGGCGTAGTCACTGGAACTGAATTCCGGTCTGCAGTAGTCGCTGTACATCATGTTCATTGCCGCGTAAAAGTCCCACGCATCTGTCGAGGGCGCGACCTGGCGATGCAGACCGTCCGTCTGCTCTTTCGTCCAATGTTCTCCGGATGTGCCGTCCTTGTTCTTCATTTCGGACACCCAGTGTCTTGCAACAGCTTCACCGAGTTTCCCGCCGTTTGCGATCTTGTGGATGCAATACTCCAGTTCCGCTTTCTTTTCCTCGTCCATCTCGTCGACAGTCCGGATGAAAAGATCCCGCAGGGCTTCCATCTGCTCTCCGCTCCCGGAACGGATGATGCTTTCGATGTTCTTCTTATGCATTCAGAACACCTCCTCAAATGCGCTCAATGTCCAATTCCACATTTGTGAAATCAGCCGCAACGCCGGTGTTCACAAGGGAGATCAGATCGGACGCGTTTCCGCAGACCGACTTGACGATGGTCGAGAACGAGATCGTCCGCGTTTCCGTTGCGGCGGTGGTAACCGTCTCCGACGCGGTTGCACCGGGGATGGTTGTCCCGTTCTGCTGTACCGCAAGCGTGACAACACCGGCGGCAGGAGCTGTAAATGTCGCGTGAACGCTGACCTTGTATCCGTTGATACAGCGGTCGGAAATGTTGACCCCGTTTCCAAGCATATACAGGCTCTGTCTGCAATACCCGGTCACAAGGTTCTGACCAAGTGGCACTGCTCCGTCCGCGAGAACGGAAACAGTTCCGGTCACGGTCTTAATATACGGTCTTGCCATCTCAGCTTCCTCCTTTCAGCTGTCAGTAGTTCGCATTCCCTCCGCAGGGCGTGTAGCCACCGCAGAACGGGGAAACGCCGGCATTGTACGCCATCATAGTGGGATAGCGGACAACATTGCCGAGCGCATTCTGCATTTCAAGCTGATTGATTCTGCCCTGAAGCGACTCGATCTTGTTCTGTGCAAGCGCATCGAGAATTTTCTGGGTCTGCGCGGTGGTATTTGCATTGACAGATGCGGTGTTGATTGCACCGTTGTAGTTCACGCTGTCGATAGCACGCAGGGTTTCGCAGCAGCATTTCTGCTGTGCGGCAAAGCCTGCGTTCACGGTCGCGCCGATGTCTCGGATCTCCGAAAGGTTGTTGTATGCCGCGTCTTTGATTGCGGAAACGCTCTCCGCTCCGACTTCCTGCACGCGGGCTTCAATATCCCGCTGTCCTTCCTGAACGCTGTTCAGGTCGATCGCGCGTTGGAGATCCCCTTGCGTCAGTGCAGCCGCACCGTTGCCCCAACCGCCGAAGCCGCCGTTGCCGAAGATCATTGCGAAGAGGATGATCAGCACCCATGCTCCGCCGCCACCTGCTCCGAGACCGCCCATGCCGCCCGATACGGCGGCAATGTCCGAAAGGTTATACCCGTTTTCCATTGTTTCTTCCTCCTGTTTTATTTTTTATATCAATCAAGGTGCGCACCTTTGATTTTCATTACATCGCCGCAGATGGCTCAAAAACGCTCTCTGCGGCGTTTTGTTGCTTGGGGGTTCACTTGTCCATCTGAAGTTATTTCAGCGCGTCCCGCAGGACAGCCCGGTCGATTCCGTAGGCATCCGCAATCTGCTCGGGGGTCTTTCCCTGATTTTCCCGCATGAACTGTGCAAACTGCGGGTTTCTCTGCGCCAACATCCGGGCGAATGCCTCTGGATTCCCGCGTGCCAGACTTTTCAGTTGTGCCAGACCGGACAGGATCGGATTGACCGTCCGTGCCCCCATTCCGTGATTCATCCGCTTAAGAATCGGATTCTGCATGGTTTCCTCCTTCCAGCTTCTTCAGGCGTTCGTTGATGTCTCCGAGTACCTTTGTGACGTAGCCCATATCCACGGGCGGTTCTTTGACATATTCCGTGATGGTGTAGGGCGTTGCGGTTCTGTAGCCGTTTCCGTCCGTCTGTACATACCAAACAAGCGGCGCTGTGGTATCCAACAGAAGCACCTCGCTGTTCGGCAGCATTTGAAAGGCATTCACCCCGCTCTCCCCGTTGACCTTGATGATTTCATGCCGTTGAGGCATCTGCGGCATTTGATAGCCCGGATAAGTTCCGTACATTTTCCATCACTCCTTTCTGCTATCATCATAACAGAAAAGAGGGTGAAAAAATCACCCTCTTTTTGCTTGGTATATATTGTATTTTTACGCGTTTTGTGTTTCTTTTTGGGCAAGGTAACGGTCTATGGAGTCCCAAAGACTCCGATTCTCCTTGCTGTACTTGGTAACGCTGATGTTCAGTTCATCACAGATAGATACAACCGACCGCTCCGCACTGTCAAAGTACTTCATTCGCAGGATTTGGATTTGTGTCTCCGTCAGCCCCGCGTTCTCCGTAAAGTCCTCCAGTTCGATCCGATTGATCCTGTGTCCGATCATGATGTTCCTCCTTTTTATGCCGGATGAACATCCGCAGAATCTCTGTCTGATTCTGTTTGTAGCAAGTCTCTGTTACCGTGATATTGGCGTACCCCTGACGGTATCCGTCCAAAAATGCTTTCAGGACTGGAACCATCTGGACAGTCCATTGCAGAAGCAACAACACGGAAAATCCGTCAACGAGCCGAAATCCGAAATAACCGGTAAACAAAGTCAGAAGCAACGCTTTTGCCGAACGCATGGCTGCGTCGCGCTTTTCCTTTTTCGCGCCGCTGATTCCCAGTAACCGCATATGGGCGGATTGTAAAGCGCCGTGGCTTGAAAGGACATCAACCGCGCTGATTTGCTCCACCCGTACATGCGCGCAACGAATCAGCATGATACGCGTTCGCAAGGAGATCTTCAGCTTCATAATATCCGATGTTTTCATGTTCATGTAGTTTTCCATAAACACCGAAAGCGGGATGTTGCTTGGCAATAGCATTTCTCTGCGACAAACATCAAGCGATTCCTTTTGAAGCTGAATGCAGAATTCCTGCAACGCCTCCATGTTGCTGATTTCCTGCGCTTCTTCCCGAATCTTTTCAAATGCCGCAACGGATTTGATGTATTCCTCGTCCCGTTTGCCACGGTCAATTCCAACCTGATACCGGATCGTATAGGTCAATGTGCTGGTCAGGTATACGAATACGGAAGCCAGCACGAATTCCTTCAGATGCGGCGTTTCCTCTGTCGGGACTAAGAACTGCACAGCGGCAGTAATCAGAACCATTAGAAGAATACTGAAATTTGCCCACAGCGTTTTATTGCTTTTTGCCTGCAACAGCTTTGCGCCGACCTTTTTACGGCTTTCCTCTGCCGCATCCGGAAATTTCATTTCCATCACTTCTGCTCCTTCTCCTCTGCCTCTCCGCGCTTCTTAAAAACATACGATGCTATATCGAATCCGACAGCAACCGCCGAACTGATACACCCGATTTTCATTGCCTGTGCAAACTGTGCGATCACGCCGGACAGCGCACCGCACAGAATCCACAGGACTAAAAATACCATCACTGGGGCGGTAACAATCGGCTTGATAAATTCCCGCAGATATCGGCTTCCGCTTATGGTCACAACGATCGCAAGCGCCACGCCGATGATGCCGAGCCTCTGAAAAGCATTTGCGTTTTTTGGCTCGAAACATCCGTTTTGTACCATCACGATCACAGGGGGGACAACGCAACAGGCAAAGGAAAGCAGTTTGAAAAACACCGACTTTGCCTTGTTACTCATGCTCTGCATCCTCGCTTTCACTTTCCAGTGTTGCCAGAAGTGCGTCGTACTTTGTGCGGATCTGTTCTGCGGTTTCGTTGTTCAATCCGGTGGACTGCGAGAGGTATGCCATTTGACTTGCTACAACCGACAGAATCCTCCGGAGTGCCTGCGTCTGCTTCAACATCCGATTTCTGTCAGTTTTTTGTGCCTCGTTCATCTCGACAATCGCCAACTGCGTCTCGGCTTTCAGCTTGTCCTGCCCCTCAACCATACTTTCCAACGCTTTATACTTTTCCAGTATCTCGGCGTACTGCTTGTCGGCGTTTTCGGCGTATTGCTTGGAACTCTCCAACGCATCCGACATCCACGGAATGAAGGAATCCTTGCACCATGCATAGTATTTATAAATATTCTTCTTCCCGTACTTCATACCGAACAGAACAGCGCCAATATTAACCAACAGGACGATTCCGGAAACGAGGTATCCGATGTATTGATCCCAAAAGCTGCTTGCCCGCTCATACCAAGGCTTGTCGGAGTATTTTTCGTCCATTTCAGCCTTGAACTGATCGAGCATTCCCTGAATCTCGTTTTTCAAATCTCCCTGCATACCATCCGTATCGGACGGGACATTCGACTCCGGTTCACCTCCTGTATCCGTTTCGGAAGGATTTTTTTCTTCCGGTTCGTTTTCCTCCAGGGAGGATTCTTCGGAAGTATTCGGTGTCGATTCTTCGGCATATGCGGGAGTGAAAATGCCAAAGGCAAATACCATAAACATGATAAACAAAACAATCGCTCTTTTCATTGCTTTTCTCCTTTTTGAATTCCTGTGACTCGTAAAGTTGTGATGTCGTTTGCGAAGAATTAAAAATCGCTCCTTCTCGGTGTAAGATCAGGTTTACCTATACACCGAAAGGTTTTATAAAATTACTCGGTAGTTACGATATCGTCTTCCCAATCCCAGAAAGGCATCTTGTATTCAATCTCGCGCCCGAACTGTTCGCCCTTTCTTGTTTCTTTTGCCGCAAGATACGCGGCTTCGAACGGATTTTTCGTTCTGTCTGTGAATTTGAAATTGACGAAATGTCTTTCGTAAGACTGCAGATTGAAACAGTTCGCTCTCGGAGAAGCCTGAACCGAAAATTCAGCACGACCGTTATCACCCTCGATTTCGAGCTTGGTGATAACAGCATACGCTTCAGGGAGCGTTACTCCGTAGTCTTTCACTTCGTAATTCTTTTTCTTAAGTCCCATGATAAATTCCTCCATAAATTTTATTTTTAACTCTTGCGAGTTAGATTACTTGAATCAAAACAATTGTCGGTGCATCTACAATTGTTACTTGTTCTGATATATACTGTTTGCTTAATCCAGAGGGGACTTATCACCCCCTCTCTTTTTATTAGCTTACAGTATCCTGTACTGTGACTTGATTGAAAGTATAATTATATTCAGCATCAGTCTTTACTGTGAACTTGGTATTGTCTGCTGTTATATAACCTGCTTTGACAGCTCCTGTACCAGGTTCAACCACACACGGTATGAATCCTATCCTTTCGACGACTGCCGCAAGCTCACTAATAGTGTTTGGGCTATAATTGGTTGACTTATTGGACTGAACGGTGAACATTATAGTAGCATTCGAAGCTGGGTCGTCCATATAGATATTGTGCGTTGTCTGCCCGCCGAAGTTGATGTCGACGACTTGCCATGCTCTTGTGGATACTGTAATACTGAAACACTTGCCGCTTGCTTTGTAGCCGCTGTTGCCATCTTGGATGGAATCAATGTGGACATAGTTCATTGTGCCATCAGGATAATTCAGTGGGTCCATGCGGATATAGACTTGGTTGTCGTAAATAATGCGCAGGTTCTTTGCTTGGTACTGTGCGGTCAATACACCAATTTGAGTAGTCGTAAGTGTTCCGGTATCTGTTGGAGTCTTATCAATCGTGTAGTCACTACCCAGTGTATTGGTGAATAACGTATAAAAGTCTATTGAATCGCCTCCTTCAGCATAACCTATATATTCCGCATTTATCCTATGGAAATCGGCATCTCCTTGTCCATAGCGAGATACAAGTGTATTTGGCGTATTCCCACCTGTATATCTCATATGGAGTACGCTTGTTCCAGTCCAAGCTGGTACAGTATAAGCTGCAGTTTTATTGATTTTGAAGTAGTCCAATGCCAGTGCTGTATCATCGACTTTAACTTCAAGAGCATCATTGTTGGCATTAGCATCAATAGATACATATTTACCGGGCAGAATTGGTAAACTCAATTGAGCAGGATAAGTATGTGTTTTGATTTCGCCTGTAGTGCTGTCTTTATAAATCAAGGCTTTGTCTGTATACTCAATTGTCGCTCCTGTTGTAGAATCATAACTGACAGATTGCGCGGTGTTGCTGGCTTCACGAGTGATTTGCTCAATGCTTTCGCCTTTATCGCCCTTATCCCCTTTATCGCCCTTTTTGCCGTTTTTGATTTTGAAATCGAAAATCTCTCCGTTGGTAAGCGTGATCCTGTAGTGATCTGCATCGATTCCGTTCATAATGTCATCAAAGTCGACAACTCCGGTTCTTTTTTCTATGGACTGAATTCCAACGCCTGTATCACCCTTATCTCCTTTCAGATAAATTTTTGCATACGCAAACCAATCATACAGAGAAAATTCATTTCCCGTTTCGGGATTGATAACCGGCGTTTTGATTGCTTTTGCAATTCCGTCCTTGGAATCTGCATTGCATATGTCGATCAATTCATTCAGACGTTCCTTGACCAACTCGGGGTATTTATCCATGAAGCCTTTCAGTTCCGCCGAGGACATTCCTCCGCGACCTTGCGCGGAGGAGCTGTTCGGACGATCCCCGAGCCGTCTCATGGACACGGGATAGACCTCATCTGCCGTGATTTTTTTGATTTCCTTGCTCACTTGATGTTTCCTCCGTTTTCGTATCTGTAAAACAGATCGAGAAGTCCGAACGGCTTGCAATAGCCGCTACTCTCGAATCGAAACTGTTGCCATTGCCACCGTTTCAGCCGATCCGGAACAACGCTTATCACAATATCATTGGTCAGATAGGACAAGTTCCCGAATTCCAGATCAACCATGTTCCCGGTACGGGAGGTTCTGCGGCACTCCCGCCATTCCTGCTCGCGGTTGGAGCGAATGAACACTCGGTATTCGGATATTCCCATAGACTTCGATCTGACCACAATGCTCTTGCGCACGGTGTTTTTGGCAATCTGCGGGTATGCCGACGGGTCGCAAAGCGTCTCGCATACCGATGGTATCTCCCGACCGTTACGGCTATAGAAGCCCTGCCATATTTCGTCCGGATCGACCTCGATTTTCTCTGCCAGATAGGAGACGCTTCCCGTTGTGATAACCGCATATGTGCCAAAGTCGGTTTCTACTGTAGGTGCGCTTTCCTTGTCCGTCCATATCATATCCTCCGTCGGGTCTGCATAGACCCTTGTGTCTCCGTCCGGGGCGGTGAATCCTTCGGGACGGCGGATGGCTCTCCAAACGTTTTTCCCCCGGAGGTCTGTATTCATGCAAAGAATCTCCCCGTGTTCTGTTCCGAGTAGCAGACGGTCTCCGAGTACACACAGGCTGATAGCAGGGGAGAACGAACCGCCGCTATATTGATCCACATATGTCGCAAGATATGCGCCGTCATCAGTCGATACGATCGGAAATTTCAATCCGGTATCCGTGCCATCCAAAAGGATCGCCGCATTGGATGCCAACAGCTGTGCGCTATCATACCGAACGCTTTCACGGTCGCGGTTGATGCGAACCGTGCCTGTACCGCCACCGTTCTGACTCCATGTCAGTCTGTCTGCGTATTCCGGGGCGGAGAGGTCTACGGATTCTCCATTCACAGTTGCCAGAATGCTCCCCGTGGTGGTAGACACCATCTGCGTCTGCCCGACATAAATGCCGATATCGTCCGCATAGTACCATTCGTATTGTGTTACACCCGTATCATGCTGAAACAGCTGACGGCTGTCTGCAAGGAATATCTGACCGTCCACAAGGAGTACGAGATATCCTTTCCATTCTGCCATCCGTGCCGCAGAAAGATCGCAACGCTTCAGCTTCAGATCAACATTGCTGCTCCGATGCTCGACCGTGCGCTCCAGATTTACGGTCTGCTTTCCGATTGCCATCAAGCCTTCTGTCGAGAGGAAAACCGGATCGTCTGAAAAGTTGGTTGCCGCACCGACACAGCCAATTCCGGCAACGCCCTGTGTGGACGGGTAAACGCGCGGGATGAGGTCATATCCGGTGTCCTGCCCGACATGATACCAACAAGAGCCGTCCTGCTTGGTGTTCTCTTTGCAGACGATCAGCATGGAGGGCGTGGAGATCATCGCCGCGTTGCGCTTGTCTCCGACACCGTCATTGAAGTAATTGTACACCCCAATATAGGCGGGATTGTTTGCCGAGGTCAGATCACGCGCGGAATACAGCACCGTATTCGGCAGATCGGGATTTCCGGTGAAAAAAATTCTTCCGTCAAAGATCGCAGTGACTGTACATTTTAGCAAAATGTCTAATGCCTTACTCCCATCGGAAGCATCATAACTTGCATTTGCATCAAAGATAGAGACGTCCTTTCGCTTCGAGGTCGATAGTTTAGAGAATTCTCCTCTACCCATGATCTCGATCTCGTCCCCGGCTTCGATCGGTTGTTGTGTGAACACCCTAACTGTTTGAATGTATCCATCCTCTTTTATCGTCTCATAAGTCCATCCAATAGATGCTATATATTGACCATTATAGCGAATGAATGTATTATGGGTATTGGTAGCGGAATCGTATTGAGTTTCTATGGTTTTGCACGGTTCAAAAAGTGTTACATCAAAATAAGAACCGGCTAAACCACTATAAACCGTATTATCAGTGAAGTTCGTAAAGTAGTCCGCTTCTTCAGCAGTTTTGAGTGGCAAACTTGACCATTCAGGAATTTTTACCAACTCACCCAAACTCTGATTGAAATAAATTTGGATATCTGATGTATAGTCGGCAACAGGTGGGAAACAGTCGCTGTTAAACGACATACTCCAATATTCCGATCCACTTTCTGGCGTTATTTTTGTGCTGTAAAAGTATATATTTTGTAGCTTTGTGCAATTTCGAAATGCTTTTGTAGCAAAAAAACCGCGTCCGGGCGTTTTCAAAGAAGATTTGCGGACAACAATTGTATCCAGATTATAGCAATCCGAAAACGCACCATTCCCTACGGTAATTCCTTCCGGCAAAGACAAAATCCTGCAAGGGTATCCGACAAAAGACCCCTCATAAACATTGTTTTGCGATCCGTATGCCGATTGAATGGAATCTACTGGGTATTCCTTTCCATCAACTGTAATCTGATCCGGAATGATAAGCGTATCGTGTTTTTGTGTGCATCCCGTAATCATAACGACCTGACGCTCATCAAAAATTGTGTAGGTAAGTCCTTTAGAGCCGGTGCTTGCTTTCGTCTCCTTGATTGCTTTCCCGCCAACGAACGCTTTTTCTTTAAATCGATTGGTCAAAATATTGCGCTGTTCATATTCCTCTCCATCGATGTAAGTTGTTGGCACATAAGCAATTCCGGTTGCGTATTCCAAAGATGTTTTTCCATATGTGTAGTGGCAGTAATCTTTTCCATCCAGAAACCAGAAATCATTGTTGAAAACGAAGCCTGTTATAGGACCGTCATTCAGATCCCGCGCAACAGGCGATCCGCTTGGCTCAATTGTCATTCCGTTTGTACCAAACTTGCAACAGTAAAGCGCTTTCCCGCATTTCACCATTACACAGTCCCGATATTCATGTATACTGTAAATTTTCCCTTTGCCCGCCAAAGCGGACAAAACGATGCGATACCCCGGCATGGTTTCAATCGCCTGTCCCTGCTTGGATTCATAGTCCTTCCACATATTTTTCAGGTAGGAGAACCGATTCTGCGCAACCATCGCGGGAGAGGACGAGAAGTCCACCCCGCGAAAGTCTCCGAGATAGCGGCTGTATTGCGTCCGCGAGGACATTTTCACCTGTGCGTTCGCACCCATTGCTTACCACCCCTTATAGGTATTTCTTCTGAAAAGCGTTCTGCGGTTCGACCGCTCGGTGATATACCGCGCGCGCTCGACTTCCCACAAATTATAGGAGCGAAGCGCAACATCCGGATTGTCATCAAGAAACAGATCGTGCGTGACCAGATACGGAAGAAGCATGACAACATCCTCTGCTACATCCAATTCTACCTTGTCTGCTTGATCCTCGTAATCCTCGATGGTAATCTCGCGCGGCGTTTTGCGGTATTCCACGACAATATCCGCGTTTTGCGTTTCGGGAATTGTCAGCTCGCTTCCCTCGAATATATATCCGCGGACATCGCAACCGTATGCCGTGACCGGAGGCGCATTCACAAAGGAAAGGAAGTCCGATGCATACGCCTTGACGCTGTAGACCAAACGGTTCGGGACAATCCGAGGGATCATATCCGCGCTTGTGTAGGCGGGGCAGGAGAGGGCGAGAAGCTGCCAAACAATCCCGCCTTCTACCGTGATGTGCAGAGAATCGGGAACACTGCCGAGCAGGTCTTGCAGAAGAACGGTATCTCCGTCCAACTTCCGAACCAATTGCTTTTCTTCGCCGTCCGCGATCCAACGGAATCCGATAACCGCATTGTCGTGCGAAAGCGTCAGTGCGGTTGCACCGAATACATCCAGATCAAGCGCTCCCGCGCTGACGGGTTGTCGGACTTCCGCCGCAACCGCAAACCGGTGCAGCATGACAGTTCCCGTGCGGCTGTGGAGGTCATCAAGCATCCGGATTCCCCGATTGATCGATGCAACCACAGCCGCCGAATCGAGGTCTTGATCGATTTCCTCATGTGCGAGGCTTTTGACGGAGCGAATAAGACCTTCGATTGTCATAGTTTCCTCCGTCAGGTGAGTTCTTCGCAGTTGTCGGTATCTGCGGCATCGTTCGAGCCGTAGATAGTCAGCGCAACCGCGTGCTTGTAGGTGTTGAAACCGATACCCCACCGTGCGTAGCCGTTCATGATGAGGTTTCTGGTGTGGTTGTCCTCCCACGACTTGATGTCCAGCTTCTTGCGGTCAAGGAACAGGTTACCGCCAAGCAGCCGGTTCGCATCACTGGAGATCATGATGATCTCATCCTTGTCGGACATCCACTTTTCGCTCGCAACAATCGTGTAATGACCGAACACGAGGTTGATGTCGTTGTTGTTGCTTCCTGCCGCTCTTTCCGTTCCGACTGCGGTCTTCAGCGCGGACACCAGCTTGATGCGGTTCATCGGAACAAGCAGGATGTCACCGACATAGCCCATCGGAAGCCCGCTTTCGTCTCTCATCAGCGACAGCTTTGTTGCCATCGCGTTCAGATACTCCTGAATGTTTCCTGCCGTCACGAGAGAGCCGGAGGACGATGTAGCCTTCACATAGAAGGCATTGGACTGCGTGTCACCCTTGCCGTTTTTCACACGGTCAGAGCCGACACCGTAGGTGTGGGACTTGGAGAACAGCGGCTTGCCGTCGTAGGTCGTGGTATCGATTTCGTGGCTCAGGTTTCCGGTGACATATTTGAAGCTCTTGTTGCCGTGGGATGCATTCACCAGTGCATTGATACCGAGGTACGAACGGGTTTTGTAGTAGGAAGACGGGATGCTTCTGCCGATGTTCTGAATGTTCGCAGTCAGCCTGCCGCGGGAGTCATCGATCAGCTGACGGGAAACAGAGGTTTCGATCATGAACGGGGCATTGTAGATCGTCTTCTGCCCGGTTTCGTTCGTTCTCTGGTTACCCGGACCGTTGCCCGCAGCAACATTCTCCATCATGCCGAGCGTGTCTGCGACGGTGAAGGAATCCGCAAAGCCATCGCTCGTTGTCATATGGAATACGGTTTCAAGGTCTTTCTGTGCCTTGCTCGTTGCAAGCGCGTCGCTCTCGCCCTGAATGTACATTTTCAGCGGGGTCATGAGTTTACCGATTTTTGCGTCATGAATACCGGTAATGCCCTGACCGTAGTTTTCGGAAAAATTGATGTCAAGTGCCATTTTCTTGATCCTCCTTTGAATTGGTTACGAGCCTGCAACCGCAGAAGCCTTGCAGAGGATTTCCCCTCCGGCTTTCTTGCTGATGACTTCGACGATTTCCACTCCGTACTTCCCAGATCCCGGAGCAGCGCCGGTCGCTTCGTCTGCGGTTGCGTTGATTGCAGATACAGCTCCCTTTACAAGGGCGGTCTCTGCCGTCAGCGTGGTGCGAAGAATGACATCCTCCGACAGAATGAAGCACGGGATGTGGTGGGTGTCGGATGCCCCTGCGGTGTAATCCTCCGTGCAGAGATGGGTTGCTTTCTTTGAACCGGCAAGCACCGCCTTGCCGGAGGTAATCGCAATCAGCGCGCCTTTTTTGTAGGTCGTGGATGCGGTCACGGGAATGAATTCGGTCTCGGGGTAGTTGATTCTACCGTTCAGGACTTTTTCAATAGTGAACATGGTTCGGTCTCCTTTCGTTATCTTGTGTTTTTTTGCACCTTTCGGTACAGTTCGCGGATTCGTTCCTCGGTGTAATCGGGCAAACTCCTGCGCAACTCGCGCAGTTCCGATGTGTCCGGATCAAAGCGGCTCGACCGAACAGCGGTCGATGTCCCGACAAGGTGGCTCTTGCTCTGTGCCTGCGCCTTCTGCTTTTCCGATTTGGCACTCGGCACTTTGCCGATGACAACCTCGTTGTACGCCTCCAACATCGAACATCCCGAGGACACGATCTTTCTGACAACCGCATCAAATTCGGGAATATCCTTAAGCGCCTTGATTCCTTTCATGCGCTCCGGATAGGCTTTGGCGAGGGTCTCCAAATCCCGCTTGGCGCGGGTGTCGAGGTCGGTTTCCGCCTGTACAGGCTCGTCCGGATTCGGGTCGGAAATTCCGTTGTCCGATTTGTACTTTGCGACCTTTTCCTCTGCAGTCCCCTCATAGCCGAGGTCGGTCAGCAGACGGTCAATCAATTCGGCGTTGGCATCCGGCTCTGCAGAGTCTTCCTGCTCATCAGCAGGGGAAGGATCGGCTTCCGGAGCATCCGTAGCGGCATCTGGGTCAGGTTCGGATTCCGGATCGTCGGACGCATCGTCCGCATCAGCTCCGTCATCATCGTCCCAGTCATCCCACAGATCGCCGTCTTCATCGTCATCTGCGCCCCCATCCGCTTCCTGCGCGCTCGCAGCGGTATCCTCATGCCCGTTTTCGTCCTCCGGCTCGTCCTCCGGATCATTGACGAGGTCTTCCTCCACCTCGTCCTCTACAGGGGCTGCGGGTACTTCCTCCTGCAAAGGGTCTTTGACTTCATCAGTCTGGTTTGGCATTCTGCTGTCCTCCTTTCCTTGGATCGCGTGCCTTACTTACCGGATCGCAGATCACCGCCGGTTTCGCGCGAGATGGGCTTCGGATCGCCGCCGTTCTGCGGATGCGGGGCTTTGATAATCCCGCCGTTCGTGGTCTGATAAGGGTTCTTACTCATGTCGGTTTCCTCCTTTCCTCTTGGTCATTGAAAAAATTATATCGCATAAAAAACCTGCAAAAAAGCCCGTTTTGGTTCAAATTCGGGGGTGTTTGGTTCAACTTTTTCGCTTTCTTGCCTTTTTTACGGGAATACATTGACAAAATAAGCCCTGTATGCTATAATGGGGGAGTAATAAATTCTGTACTTTGGAGAGGAGAAAAAGCAATGAACAATTACCCCGATCATCAGCAAGCCCCTGTTGTGGAAAGCCCCGCTACCGTCAATCTGGATCATATAAATCAGCTCTTTCGCTTTTGTAAGGTGTTTGCGATAACAATCGGCTCAATCCTGTGTATTGCCGGATTTTTGATCTTGCTCGGCGCTAACGGAAGCTCATATGCATACATGGTCGGTCAGGGGATCGGATATATGGTAGGTGGACCGATCTTTGCGTTCTTTTTCTGGATGCTGATGAAATGCGTCTGCGGATTGTTTTATGACATAAAAGTTTCCCGGTACATTGCAGAGAGCAGAGAGAAGCAGGAAAAGGGTAACGATCAGGAAAAATAAAAATCGGCACACGAGGAAATTCCCCGTGTGCCTTTTCTCATGCCGTCTTTTTTGTTGTCTTTCTCTCTACCAGTTTTCCTTTTTTCACATCCAGTTTGAAGATCTCCGCGAGCAAAGCCAACTGTTCTTTTGTCAGATTCTTTGCATTGAGAACCCGCAGGAATGCAGAGAGATCGGAGGCGGAATGATATCCTGCGGCGTAGATTATCAGCGCCTGTTCATCGGATGTCAGCCCCATGCCCTTCAAGCCCTTCTGAATGGTTGAACGCCAACCGTCCTTCGGAGTTTCCGCATCCTCCTTTGCTTTCAGCCCGGAGAGGTATGCGCGGGCTTTCCCAAATTTGTCCGCCCCCATGATCTCCGACAGGAGTGCCGATTTGTCATCTGTTTCGCCAGTCGCTTGATACTCTGCGTAGGCTCTCCAAGACCGATACAGGCTGCTGATTGCGGAGGCTTTCTGCTCGTCATCAAACGCCTTGTAAGCATCGGATTCTATCAGCTTCTGCACATCCGCATCGGATTTCCCATAGACATTCAGGAAGGTCTTTCGCTGCGCGCGGGTCAAATCGTCCGGAATTCCGCCCGGCATGACCTTCTTGTCATATCCCGCTTTGTACAGCCGCAGGACTTCATCCAATGTCTCCTGATTGTATGCTCCGGTTTTCTTGCGCCGGAACATGACCTTCGTAATGGCTTCCGCCATCTTATCGTCCCCGCGCTTGACCGCGCGTCGGAGATCTTCCGAATACTTCTCGCCGGAGAAAATGCTGTCATACCCGTACATTGCCGGTTTGCTGAACCGCCGGATCACACCGGTTGTCAGGTTGGTCAGGTTTCGAACCGGAACACCCGCCATATGACCGACACCGTACAGCGCCTTTCGGGTTGCGCGCGCGACATCTGCTTGCGTCGCGTTCTTGTCTCCGAACAGGGAAACCATACCGCGCACACCGTTGATTCCGTCATTGAGCGCATCCAATGTCATGTTGGAAATGTCGTAACCCTCCGCAAATACGCTGTAGACATCTCCGATCAGGGGGAACATTCCCATTGCGGAATTCATCGTGTTCATGGCGATATTTTTTGCAGGCGTTTCCTCTTCCTCGTCATCGTTATTGAACGCGTACCGCATTGCCTGTGTGATGATTGCAACGGCAACGCATACGGAAGCTACGCTTGCAACCGCGCGCCCCGCCCGCTTCTTTGCTACGGCGAGTTCCTTGCCAACATCTTGCCCAGCTTTCGCCCGATCCCGCAGATCCATGAATCTCCGGATCGCATCAAAAGACGAAGAGAACATTGCCGCACCATCGGACTTGAACATCGTCAGACCGCGAACAAGTTGGTTCTTGCTTCTGCCCATCGCGCTTTTCATGGATGCAACATACTGCGACTGCGTTTCGATTACCACCTTGTCGAACAGCTTTGCGGCGGCACGGCAGTTTTCGTCGGAATCAACGGAAAGACCCAACTGCTCCGCCGTCTGCGATTTGCAGGCATTCCAGACCTTGGAGAGCATAAACCGTTCAGTTGCTTCAATGCCCTTGCCGGTTACGGAGATCAACCCGCGGACTTCATCCTGAACCGTCTGCGATTTGATTGCGCCGCGATCATAGTACCGCCCCTTGGTGACGGATGAATATTTGTCCATCTGCTCCATGTTTGCCCGGATTTCTTCAGGGGTTGCATTCATGGCAAAGCCCTTCGCCATATGCCGTGCGTCAACATACAGACCGGTTGCAAAGTAGGACGCAAGCGGGAGGATTGCTGTCTTGATGTTTCCCGATACCGCCGCCTGTGCGTAAAGCCCGTAAACTTTGGTCAGCGCGTGGTCGATGACATCCATCGCACCGGTCATATCCGTCCGAACCCCCTGCACATCCGCCAGCAGCTTGGAAAGGTAATTCAGCATTCCCTTGTGGTTATCCTCCATCATCTCGCCGAGCGATTTGGTAGTCTCTCGAATCAGCTTGCCGTCCGCGTCCATCTCGCCGACCTTCTTGTTCAGAATCCGGTCGAATGTCTGAATCTGCTCATACAGATTTGCATAGATCGCCAAGCCCTGCGCGTGCTTCATGATGGTGTTTGTCACGTCTGAAATCTCAATCCGACCGTCCGCATGGCGAACCGTGTTTTGGTTGAACGAGAGATTCAGAACCGTTTCCAAAAAGTCCGAAATGCCTCTGCGGGTATCTCCGACGCTGTTCGTCCGTTGTGAGCGGTCACGCAAGATCGGGAAATAGTAGTCATCCAGAACATTGGTAGAACCGATTATCCGCATATCCGCGTCTCCCTTTACTTTCTTGGAAACATCGTTGAAGAAGTTTTCCACCAAAGAGATAAACCGCTTGTCCGTCTCGCTGAATGATTTGTACAGTGCATTCGCGTCATAGCCTTTCAGAGAACCTGTCTTGACGCGGTTTCCGTTCTTGTCATCAAATACGATTCCGAATGTCTCCAGTCCCAATTGCGCGTGCTCTCGCTTCATCGTGCAATACAGGCTGATCGCCTGCGCTTTGGTCAGTTCATGACCACGGAAGTTCACCGTGTCGCGGGCAAGTGCCTTTTTGTACCCCTTGTTTTCCTTGTAGAAGGTTTCAAACGGATTCATGAGGTCGGCAAACATCGTCTGTGCGCTGATCTGCCCGTATACGATTCCCTCAAATGCCGCAGAGAGAACGCCGTTCGGGTCATGCCGTTCCATATCGTGAATGACAGCCATCGGGGAAGCGATCTCATACAGATAAGCATCCGTCCATCGCTTGATTTTATCAATGACTCCGAACCGTTTTCCTTTTTTGACGCGCTCGTCCGCAATCCACTGCATATTGTCCACACCGCGTTGCGCCGTCTCCGTCAGGCTCTGCCGCTTCCCTTGGAAATACACCGTGTCGTAGTCACGGTAGAGCCGTGTAATGCCGGAAATGACCGTATCAAGGTCAACAATCTGTTCGTCGGTCAGATATTTTACCTGTACCTTTTTCCCGTTTCGGTAGACCTCCGTGTCAATCTGCGCGAGCCGATTCAGCGCTTCTCCGACCTCGTTGCTATAATAGGTGTGTTCAAATTTTCCAGTTTCTTCATCGGCTTCGCCGTATATGGCAAGCAACGGGTTCTTCGGGCTGTAGATTTCCTGCATAGACTTCGCCCAATCCCGCACTGTCTGGGGATTCCGCGCGTTACGCGGCTTTCCGATCTTCGCGGCACTCTCCGCAACCTTCCGCATCCGCTCGTCCGAGAGCAACTGACTGGAACGGCGATCGCGTTTGAGTTGTTCGTCCAACTTAATCGCATTGCGGTACAGCCGGGATTCAGACATAGCCCGCTTGCGCGCGGCGGTCAGCTTTGCGCGGTTCTTTTCCAACATTTTCGAGATGGATTCCTGTCTGGCTTCCACCTCTTTGCGGTAGGCGGATTTTTCTCCGGTCGTTTCAAACGCTTTCAGAATTTCGTGCGCCATGTCGCTTTTCAGCTTCGTCAGCATCCGCTTGTCCCCGACCGTGTTCAGAAGAACCGATTCGTTCCACTGCTTGATTGCCTGCTTTGCGTTCTGATACTGCCCAAGCAAGTCCGCAAAAATGTCGGATTCCACATCGGACGCGGAATCGACCGTTATACCGCTGTCTTTCAGTTCTGCGAGAATACGGGAAGGCATCATGCCGTCCTCGCTCGACCACGCGCGGAGCAGGGAGGGATATCCCTTGTCAAACATATGCTTAAGATCGGCTTTTTCCGTCTCGGTGAACTTGAACTTCCTGCGATAGGATTCAACACCCGTAATAATATCCATCATGCGCGCGTATTCCTCGCGCCCAACGCTGTCCAACTCCTCCTGCACCACCGCATGATTCAGAATGTAATCAGCGGCTTGCAGGGCGGTGTTCAGCCTGCCGTTGCCCTGTTCCTTGTTCATCTGCTCAAACAGGAAGTCCATCACCTCCGCGCGGGACTTGCCTCGGATTTTTGCACGGAAGGATATGTTTTCATCGCTCAAAATACCGGATACCAAAGCTGTTACATTGTCGATAGCAATCGCCGCATCGGAGAGGGAGTAGACCTTTCCTTTCGTCCGGTTCGCTACGATTTTCGACATCTGACCACGGCTGTAGCCTGTGCCAGAATTGAGTTCAAAGCGGACATCATTCAACTTTTTAACCGCAGTTGCACGGTCTTCATCCGTTTTCCCGTATACCTCATACGGGATTTTACGCCGTTCAAGCTGTTTTTTCAGTGTATCGGAAGCGGATTCCGGCAATTCCACCATCTTGATCTCGGAGAAATTCACAACGCGATGCGGTTTGGCTTCAAAATACTGTGTGGGCATATCTGATATATCACGCACAAGGCTGATTATGTCTTTTACGGTTTGAGCGGTAGCTCTGTTAGAATAGCCTTTCAGATACGCCAGCATTGAAGAACCCGTTTTCTTTGTCCGAACCGCTTCTACGATGGCAGATATTGCGTTGTCTCGCGCAATGAACTCATTATCGGCTTTGACATCTCTGATACTATCTGCTATTGCCGTCAACCTTTCTTCAAAGCCTGCCCTTATTGTGTCATATTGCTGTTGTGACATTGTTTTGAGACGAGCAGTATCCTTTTTCATGTCAGAAATAGTCTTATATTCTTTAGCGGACACACCCCAAATGGAGGTGGCTGAAAAAATAGTCCCTTTTCCGACATCCGGTTGCTCCAGCATAGCTTGCACTACATTTTCAAGAGTATTTTCCCAATGAAGTGTCTCCCACTTTCTCCGGTTTCCGCGGCTGTCAAAAGGATCGCGTTCATTTCGGATTCCGGATTTTTCTTCAATTCCACCAAAGATGTCTTTCAGCCATGTACGATATTGCTTTGTATCAACAGCATCTCTGACAGCTTTACTGCTTGCGGCGGAATCAGTTTCTGTTCTTACCGTAACACCTCCGTTTTCCAAGTAATGATATGCATCATTGACGATTCGGAACAGATCGTACCGCCTTGCATTCTCTAAGACGCGCTGTGCTTCTTCTTCGGTTGCGCCATATTCTTTTGTGAGAAGCTCGTGGTAGACATTTCTGATAGCATCGCTATGCTCATCAAGGTACTTTTGTCTGTAAAAACCGATGCGTTCTCCTTCAGGAGTTTTGATTCCGCGCACAACATCTTCCCCAAGCGCATTGATAAAAAACTTTGCCCGTTCAACTTCGGCAGGGGACATTTCTGTCCGAACCTCTGTTTGTACGGTCGGGATTTTGCCCTTACCGCTATCCATCAGGAAAACGCGCATCATATCTTCGTCATCAACAAGAGAGGAAATCAGTTCCGCTTCGCCTTTGGCTTTGTTCAGAGTATCTTCAAGATCGTTGGCATATTTGTAAAGTGGACGCACATCATCATATCCAAACTTCCGTGCGAGATCATAATATTTATTACGAATGCGATCTGCGACCTTCTCTGCCACTTTATATTCAATTGTCGGATAGGTGGGTGTCCAAGCATCTCCACCGTAAATGGCGTTTTTGCTGTTAATTTGAGGATCAATTGTTTCCTTTCCGAATATGACGGAAATATCCCCATATTCCGAATGCCCCTGATCGGCTTTTATGACAGCGATGGACGGCATCGGGAAACCGCCAAGGTTCAGCGTATCAAGCAAATTCTGCTCTGTTAGATTATGAATCGCAATCAGGTTCTTTGTTTCCTGCACCTTGACCGGAGTGGTTTGGCTACCGATTTTCAGTTCAAACCGGGTATTTTCACCAATTTTGCTTTTCCCCTTGACATTTTCTGAATTTTGGTGTATACTGTTATCAGAAACAGCATTCATACTCCCCACCGTTTTGGACGTTGGGTTCGGGGCTTGAACATCGGACGGGGGAGAAATGTGCTGTTTTTCTTTTTGCACAGTTATCCAAGCACTTTTCAGAGAAAGTGCTTTTTTCTTTTCCGAAACAACGGTAACCGCCGTAACATTTCCATTGATTTCCTTCTTGAATACAAGAGAAATCGCCCCGCTCTTATCAACTTCCGGTTTTACCGTATCCGGTTTCATAATCGTCCGCAACACGGAATCGAAATTATCTGCTGTAATTGCAATCTGACCGCGCTGTCCCTCCGAGAAAGCGCTCCCGTGACGGTCAAAGATATGTCTTATATCATCACTGGTTAATACGATGCTTTTCCCGTAGGTATAAACATCCGTTTGAGCCAAGATGTTTTTAGCAGTCTCCTTGTCAATTTTCCCCACGAAAAGGCGCTTTTGAATATTCTCGGAGGTCGAATCGGAAATGAACCGCTTTACATCATCGTAAGACTTTGCAATTTCATTTTTTGCATCCCGCTGAATGCTGGATGATTCCTCGGCGGTGTACTGTCCGAACTGGCTCAATTCAAACCTGGTATTGTTTCCAGTTTTGCTTTTATTGGTAGCACTCTCTTTTTTGGTGACAATAGCCGATGCCTTCCCGAATTTTGATGTACCTTGAACCTCGAAATCGTTTCCGAGTGCGTCTTTCAGGTATGCCACAAGTTCATTGCGCGTAAATCCCTTTTGATATGATCCTGTCGATGATACGAACCATTCCATGTCACCAATTTTGACATTGCTCGGGTTACTCGAAAGCGTGTTGACATCATCACCGCGGACATTTACAAACAGTTTTCCGCCATCTGCCAACAGTTTACCCATTTTCACAACAAGGGCATCCCGCTGATCCTGCGGCAATACATTGAGGACGGCGTTGCTGATGATTGCATCGTATTTTCCTTCCAATGCGGAATAATCGGTGTATTTCGGAGAATAACTGCGGTCGGGGTACGGCTCGATATCATCGACCTCAAAGCCGTACTCGTCAATACCGGCACGAGTACCGTAGCCAAGACCACTGGAAGCGTCAAGAATCTTTCCGCTGAAGCCTTCTGCTTTCAAAATGTCATAAATTTTTCTGTATGTAGATACGGTACTGCGTATCTGGGTAGGATTGCGCGTTTGAGATTCGTCTGCGGTGACATCCCAAAGGGAAGGGAAGCGCTTTTTGGCTTCCGCCGTGTCGATGGTGGTTTTCCACTCCCGGCTCGAGGGCTTCACAGGGGAAACAGCAGGGAGGGAATACAGTGTATCCGATCCTTCGGCGGCGCTTTTTGTTTCCGCATTTTGCGCGTCCAGCTTAGAGCCAAAGAGCAAACTTGCGATTTCGCTGTTTCCCTTGCTGTTCCGAACCGCATCCTCGATGGTGCGGAAATAGCCCTCGAGTGCCCGTGCTGTTTCCATGTCGCGCGAACGAACATCATTGATCCACCGACCGATTGCACGGAAGGCGCGCAGAACCAACTTTTGGTTGCTCCGTGCAACTCGTGTCAGAAATCCGCGCCGATACAGGAATTCCGCTCCGAAATTCGCGGTTGCTTCCTCGCGCATCATCAGGTCAAAGGCTTTCTCTGCATTTTCGCTCGCAAAGCTGCGGGTGACCGTTCCGTCCTCGTTCTTCGTCAGGATCAGCCCCTCGCGCCCGGCTTTCGCGCAGGCATCGAAATATTCATCCCGTCTTTCCTGGACATAATTGTCAAACGCGCCATCTTCCAACATTCCGGATGTCACATCCATAACGGCTTTCATGTTGGTGTATTGATCGTGCATCATATCGTGCATGAACTCATGCAAAAATGTCTGCTCCAACGGGGACTGAATATCCGGATTCAGCAGGATCAGTCGGCGTTTGCTTCCGTCCTTGAACACCGTCCATGTGCCGTTCTGCGAGATGGACTTCGTGAAACGAATATCCAAGCCGGAGCGCGCGGTCATGGCGATGGCAATCTTTTTGACCGTCTTTGCGTCCACGCCGTTTGCTTCCGCAGACTTCACCATGCGGGAGACCGCAACACGGTCGCGGTATGCCATCGTGTTGAAGCCTTTCACCATCTTGTTCAGTTTCTTTTCGGTAGCAGAATCGATCTCGGATTTCTGCCGAGGCTTTTCCTGTGCCTTTTTCTCCGCGCCTTCCCGCCCCTGTGCGGCGTTCTCTCCTTTGACGGTCGTTTTCCCGTCCGCGCCTGTCTGCGTCTCCTGATCGGTCTGCGCGGCTTTCTGCGCTTCGTATTGAACCGCTCCCTCTTTCGCCTGTTCAAAATACTGCCGCATTTCCTCCGCAGGAACATTGGTCTTGTCCCACACACCGCCGTTCGCGTCCTGCTTTGCGGACTTATCGTTGATGGCATAATTGTATGTGCCGTCCGAATTTTTCTTGATGGAAAGGTACATCCTGTCGATGATATGGACATTCTGAACGCTCTTTCCGCCATCAAACGATGTCTGCGTAATCTCCGTTGCCTGTGCCGTCTGTTGCGCTTCCTGTGCGGCGGTTGCGTTCCTGTCAAGCTGATTCTTCAGTTCCTGCTTTGCGGCATCTCCGGTCATGGAGAAACGGGTTTCTCCCGTGCTTTCGCTTGTATTGCCGCCCTCGGTTGTGCGGGTAAAATCCCGCACCTCTGCTTCGGCTACCAGATCGGAATCCACAGTCAGAACGCCGTTGACCCAGTCGCGGATTGCCATCTGCGTGGTGATATTGTCGCGGTTTGCAAGAAGATCCCGCGTTGTGACTTTCTCATTTGTGTAATACGATGCCAACTGCGCATACTTCTCCAATGTCTGCGCGTCCGCCTTCATAATGTTCGCATAGGCTTGCATGACCCCGATGTTCTTTTCGATATAGGCGGTAAACATCTGCATTTGCCCCAGAGCCACGCGGGATGCAAAATTGGTCTTGTCCTTCTGTGCGTTGTAGCTTTCAACGCTTTCTTTCAGCATATCCACAACTCCGGCGGGGTCTTGGAAATTCTCCGCTGTCTTTGCTTCCTCCAACACAACTTCCGCTGTCCTGACCATCTGCTGTGCGTTGCCGGACTCGTTGATGTGATATCCTCTGGATGCCGCCGCAGCACGGTTGATGACCATAGAAGAACCCGACATCATTGCGCCGGATGCAAATCCGACCATACCGGAATAAATCGCCTGACCGAGCGTTGTGGACGCTTCGGGGTCAACCCCGGTTAAGCGGCTGATTCCGACATCCCAGAAGTCTCCGAGGAATTCCTCTACAAACTCACCGGAGGATTCTTTCAAAAGGTCTTTGAGAACCGCATTGGATGCAACCGCTTTGAGAAATCCTTTCTTTGCCGTCTGCGTTGCGGTGGTTTCCACGGCGTTCTTTGTCAGGTTTCCGGTGACACCTGCGCCGATACGCCCGACCGCCTTGAAGGTCGCGCCGCTGATGACCTCCATCAGCATTTCACCGCCCGCAGACAACCCGCCGTAGGCATATTCCTTGAACCCCAACTGCCCTGTCTTGTTGACAGCTTCACCGACAGAGTTTCCGAAAATACCCGTGCCGAATACAACCGTCCCTGCACCGGGCGCAACGAGGTTGAGCAGGAATACGGAGGACTGCCCGACACCCGCTCCGGCATCCGCAAAGAACTGCGTTACCTTGCCGGGGGAATACCGATCCGCCATATCCGACTGCCATTCTCCGATGTAGGACTTTTTCGCGTAGTACCGCGCAAGACGGTCATCTCCGGCGAGTTTCGCCACGCCGGAGGACGCAAGCCGCCCGATACCCTCAAACACGCCGCCAAACCCTGCGGCAGTGTTGCCGCCGATGTATGCCAAATTGCCGAGGAAGGATGAATCTTCTTTTTTGGAGGTGCTTTTTCCGAGCGACCCGCCAAAATTTGTTTTATTGCCTGCAACATAGTCCTTTTTCAGATCTACAATAGCCATGTTAGCCCCTTTCTCACTTTCCGGAACGCACTTTTCTGGAACTCAAACCGCCATTTTGACGGTGAAGCAACCGTTGGTAGGTAATATCGTTCAACACCTCTTCTTCCTCGTCACTGTATCCGAAACCGTTGATGCGAATCTTCGCAGCATACCATTTACCGTTTCCTGTGGACATATATAATTTTCCGTCATTTCCTGCTTTCAGCGTGCCGCTCGGTTCGTTCCCCAAATAACCGATCTCTTTCCCAATACCCATATTTCCGTCTCCTGTCACCCTCGTTCTTAGCTTCGTACCGTTGAAATTTCTCGGAATGCCATTTTCATCCACCGAAATGTAACCCATCATTTTGTAGGCAACTTTGTTATACACAGATTCCGGCATTCCAATTGATTTATAGCTTGCCAATTCGTTGAGAACATCCGATGCCTTTTCGTCTTTCATGATCTTTTGATATATTTTTTCGTAGAAGAAATCGGTTTTCTGTTCATTTGACAAATTCGAGGATGCGACATATTTGTCAATCGCAACCGCCTTGTCGTTATCGCTCATTTCATTGAATCCATCGATCATAGAGCCGATTTTTTCATATGCGGAATCATCCGTCAACGCTTTCATAATCAGATCGTAGCTGTCCTTCTGACCGACTGTATAGGTCTTATCCAACCGACCAAGAACATCATCCACGGTTGCTTCATCATAGCCGGAATTGAGAAGCTGTTGCCGCAGGGAGTTCTTCATTGCGGGGTCATATGCAAAGTTTTCGTTCGAGACAAGGGTATTGTAGAGGTCGGATGCGTTGCCCTTGCTTGCGCTCTCATAGGACGCTGCCGCAAGCCCAATACGCTCGGATGCTGCATCGTCAAAACCGAGCGCCTTCGCATACCGTTTGGCTTGCTCTGCGGTCATTCCTGCCTGCAGAACATATTCTTTCAACGCTTGCTCCTTGCTTTCTTCGTCTTTCGCCTTGATAGTTGTATAGTAGGCTTCGCTTGCATTTCCGATGCTCTCCGAAACCGTATCGTCAAAGCCAAGCGACTTGGCATATTGCTTTGCCTGTTCTCCGTTCATACCCATCTGTGTGGTATACTCCAGAACCGACATCATCTTGCTTTGCTGTTGTGCGTCATAGGTTTGGAGGTACTGCGCGTAGCCGAGGCGGTTGCTCTGATCGGTTGCCGCTTTGGTCGCGTCCGCTTGCAGAATCGCATTCTGCTTTGCCGCGTATGCTGCGTTGTTGGATGCATCACTGTATCCGGTGTTCGACAGCCCGGAGCGCGCCAGTTGTTCTCCCTTTTGCCCATAGTTTGCGAGCGATCGCTCATAAGCTGCGTTTGCCTGTGCCACGCTTGCATCGCGCACCTTTTTGGAATCCTGCGGGGTCTGACCGATGGAAGCGAGGTAATCCGCATACGACTTGTATCCGCTGAATCCGCCGTTCGTCAGATAGTTGCCGTATTTCAGATCCTGCGAGACCTTTCCATCCGTCAGATAATCCGCATAGGCGAGATCGGATTGTTCCTTTGCCGCCTGCTGACGGTAATAGTTGTTCAGTTGCTCCATTGCGGACTGATTGTCCGTTCCTTTTGCAACCGCCGCAACGCCGCCCTTCGGAGACGCGTCCACGGTGGCGTTACCGGACAGTGTATCCAATACCTTATTTGGGTCTTTTGTGACTGTACCCTTTACATAGTTAGCCATTTGCTCCTACCTCCTGCTTTTTCTCTGCTTTGTTTTCGGTTTTTGCCGCGAAAATTGTCGGATTTTGCCGCGATTCTGCCGCAGGTTGTTCCTGCGCGACCTGTGCATTCTGCATATCCGTCACCAGTCTGCGGAAACGTGCAACCATGATCTGCGCGTTCGGGCGGTGCGCTTTCTCCTGCAAGCGCCAGTACAGGAGCATTGTGGTCGGGTCTGCGGGGTCGCCCATCGCGCCGGAGGAAAGGTCATTGGCATTCAATTGCCACATCATATCCCGCTGTTGCTCCAGAGAGCCATTTGCCTCCACCGCAAAGGTGTAATCGTCGTTGTAGTACCACTCTCCGTGGATGGAATCGAACTCCAAGAAGGAATACCGTGAGAACACATCCACCTGCGCGTCTCCCTCGTCATCGGTATACGGCACATTGCGCGGTTCGTCCGCATAGGCGAGATACAACTCAAACATGGCTTGGTCAATATCCGCATAGGCGGCATATTTCTCCACCCGTTTGGATTCCAACCGTCCGGAGGACTGCAACACCTGTTGCTGTTTTGCAACGCCGCTCTGCGCGGTATTGTCCCGCTCTCCGACATAGCTGTCCGTGATGCCGATATTCCGCTTTGCCATTTCATACTGCCGCTCCGACTGTTGCATATCCTGTTGAATTGACATTTCACAAGTGATGCTCCCGATGCAGTCCCGCGCGATCTGTCCCTCCGGCACTTCAAGCGATTGGTCGAAGATCCCGTTTGAAATGGTAGTTGATACACCCTTTCTGTGATACTCGATTGCGCCGGAACGCATCAGCTTTTCGTGAATGCGGCTCTCCAGTTTGTTGATTTCCTGCTGTTGCGGGCGGATGACCTCGCAGTCACTCTGACCGTACAGGCTTTTCGGGATGGACACATTGCGGCGGCAGATCACGGGGAGGCGCTTGGGCTTGTAGTAGGGCAGTCTCGTGGGAGCGGTTTTGGGGCGCAGGACTTTGTGCATCTGCGGGATGATTGCGCCCGTTGCCGTCCGTTGCATCACAGGCTCTCCCGTTTCGTCGAGAACCGGCTCGTCCGCCTCTTCCATCACAGGCTCTCCGTCCTTGTAGACCGGGCTGAATGCAGGGATCTTCTTCTGCACCCGTTGCTTGATGACCGCTCCCGTGGAGGTCATCACATCCTCATATGCGTAATCGGGGAGGATAATATCCTCGGTCAGTTCCTCGTAATCCTCGTCCTGCATCTCATAATCGGGATCGGAGCATGGGTTCTCTTCGCACAATTCCTTCCGCTTGCCGCAACAACGGCAGATGTACTTCTTCCGCGCGTAGTAGTCATCCACATCCTGCAATTCGGTGTCTCCGCTCCAGACATACTTGCATACTGCGCCGATTTCGTTCCGCCAGAAGCAGGTGTACACCGTCACCACATTGTACTGCTCCAAGCCAACATCGTCATCCTCGGGATCGATGTCGGATTCCTCCGCAACACGGAGCGGGACACCGTATGTCCGCATGATGTCCTCACGCGTCATACGGGAGCGGATGAAGATGTATTCCATTTCGTTGACATCGTAAATACCCGGCTGCGGGATGATGTCGGACGGGTCGATGATCGACACCTTGCCCTCGCCGACCGTGAAGTGCGTTCGGACGCTGTTGTCGAACTCCACCAGATAAAAGGTCGCGCCGAGGGTCGGAGCGTAGAACTCGTCGGTGTTGTTCAACCGTTCAAACGGCAGCTTGTCCCGGAGCATATTCAGAAGCCGCTCGGTCGCTTTGGCGTTCCGATCGGTGTGCTGAAGCGATATGCGGGGCGTGACCTTCGGCGCGGGTATCCGCATATCTTTCTGGCTCTCAATCAGTTCGCGGGTGATATTGCGGACAACGATTGCGTCATCTGGAAGTTCCGAAGAATCATCCACCGGATCGATCTTCCTTGAACCGTTGTATTGCTCGATATTTCTTTTGTTGAGTGTCATCTGCCGCTCATAGTCGGGATGCGTTTTTGCATCCTGCATCAGCTTCTCGAAGAACTCGCGTTTATTCCCATCAATTCTCATTGGATATCCTCCTTAAAAGTATCTGTAGCCTGTGGGCGCTCCGCCCATCATTTTTTCCATAGCGGCACGGACATCGGCAGAAGCCCGACACCAATCGTCGTACATATCCTTTGTCCACAGCCGCTCCTCCCGTTCTTCGCGCTCCGGTGCGGCGGAAGTCCACGCGATCATTCCGTACCGTAGGCTGTCGCAAATGTGCGTGATGTCGTGCGGCTCGGTCATGCAGTCGGTCGGATGCTTCGGGTCGATCTGGAGCAGTGGAAGATCGTGGATCAGTCTGCGGCAGTTCCGGAAGATCTGCATCTTCGGCAGTCCGTCCGGTTGAATCCGCAGAACCGATTTGACGGAAAGCCACCCCGCCTCACGGTCATTGGATGCCTCTACGAGCGGAAGCCCCGCCGCGCGGAACAGATCAGCTTTTGTCTTGCCTGTCTCCTGCGTTCTGGAACGGATAATATCGGGTGGTGCCCATGTTGCCGCAATCTCTTCGCCGCTCTCCGTGTACTCCAACGCTTTGCCTGCCGCATCCTCGATTGTCAGATTCGGGGAGCAGAACTCTTTGTAGATGTAAACCCTCCCGTCGGGGGAGATTGCAAACCACAGCATGGCGAACATATCCAAGCCGTAGTCCAGGCAGCGGTATTTCTTCCAGTGCGCCGGGATCTGGAACGGTTCGATGACATGGATTGCCGGGTCAAACTCGGTGAAATACTGTCCCTCGATGACATCCCATCGTCCCTCCAGAAGCGTCTGCCGCAGAATCTCCGGAAGGGTCTCCATGCTTTTCAGGTATTCCGGGTCGTTCTCCATCAGATAGGCGTTCTCTGTCAGCTTGGCAGGAATGAACATCCTGCGCCTGCCGTCCTTGCCAACAAACGGTGTCTCCGGCTCTGCGGGGTCAACAAAGTTTTCCTTTACCCATGCGTGCCCAACATTGCCGGGGTTCGTGGAGAGAGCGAGAAATCGCGGTGCAGGGAAGCGACCGCGAACGCGGGAACGGAGATAGACAAACTGGTCATAGGTGAAGTGTGTCGCTTCGTCCAATCGAATCACATCGAATTCCGCGCCCTGATATTGGAAGACATCGTTCTCATTTGCGCAGTATCCGAACCGGATGGTTGACCCGTTCCAAAGCGTTCCGACGTGCTTGGAAGAATTGTACCGATACCACGGCTCTCCGGGGAAGTGCTTGAAATGCTCCTTGATGAGAGAACCTTCCAGTTCCACGAATGTCCGCCGCAACATCAGCTGTGTAGAGCCGGGGTAATCAATGGCATAGAGCAGAGCCGCAATGCACTGTGCCGCGCTCTTGCCGCCGCCTGCCGCCCCTCCGTACATGATCTCATCCACACCGCGCTCGAATACGAATTTCTCCTGCTTCGGGAGCAATTCAATATGCAGCTTCGGTTCTTCGCGCTTTCGTTTCTGCCCGGCAACCTTCTTTGCCTTCGCATACTCCCGCCGATTCAGTCCGGCAATTACGAACTTTGCGTATTCCTCTCCGGTCATTTCTTTTCCTCTTTCCTGCTGACGATAATATTCAGCGTTCCTCCGCCGGAATTCAACTCCACATTGGCTTTCTCGTCCTTTTCTCTGTACCCGTGATTTGCCGCAAGCAGGAACTTTGCAAAGCCGGGATCAAATACCCGTGTCAACCCTCCGTTGATCAACATCCGCTCCTGTATCCGCATGGATTCCACAAAAGCCGTTGCAAAGTCATCATGCTCTCTGACCCAAGCGCAACAGGCATCGGTATATGTCCCAATGCTTTGAGCGAACCGTTGCAGTGTCGGCACGCCCGCTTCCTCGCCCTCCGAATAATGCCGGAAGAACTCCAACAGCTTCCCGGCATACTCCGGCTTGTAATCTGACTTTGCCCTGACCACATTCCGAGACCCCTTTGGTCTCCCCATGCTCTCACATCCTTTCACGCGCGTAATGATCGAAAAATACTCTGTTTTTATTATTTTACAGGGATAAGAGGCATAAAAAAAGCCCCGATTGGTTCAAAATCGGGGGTAAATGGTTCAACTTTTCGTATTTTCGGAGTATTTCAGGGAAAAAGAAAAAGGACACCGAAACAGGTGTCCTTCAATCGCGGCTTTGGATTTTCGATGTAACAAAAAATGTAACAAAACGGGTCAAAATCGGTGTAAATCGGTGTAACATGGAAACAGAGAACCCCAACATCTTGTGTGTAAATGGCGTATTTACCACAAAATATTGGGGTTTCCAGATACTGGCGGAGAAGGAGAGATTCTGCACTTATTGCGAAAAACACTATATATAGTTCTATACTGTGAATACATGGTACAATATATTGCGTTATAGAAAGATAATTTTTGTTACATAACTATTCGCTATATTTTCGAGATGATATCCAGCTTGTCTTCCTCGTACAAGTGACCGTAAGTTTTCATTACCTGTTCCACCGTGTCACCAATCAAGTCAGCAACAACCATCATATTTGCGCCAAGGTGAATCAGCATAGAAACAAACGAATGCCGGAGATCGTGAATTCTTATCTGCTCAACTCCTGCTTTTTCACAATATCCATTGAAGCGGCATCTGACCGCATTCTCGCTGAATGGATTGTCCCCTCCGAAAAAGAACGGACTCTGTCCTTCGTAGCCTTTCAGAATTTCCTGCAATGGCTTGCAGATCGGCGTTGCCGCCTTTTTCTCATTCTTGGTGTTTGTGATCGTGTACGGCATTCCATCGTGCGTCTTGCGTGAGTATGTCTTTGTGAAACTGATCCGATCCGGCTTGATGTCTTCCGGGGTCAGCGCAAGCACCTCTCCCTTTCTTCTTCCGGTATAAAACAGAATCGCGAAAAAGGCTTTGTACCTTTGGTCATCCACAACAGAAAGAAACTGTTGGAACTGTTCCTTCGTCCAAAATTTCATTTCCGTTTTCTGCGCGCGCTTCTTCGGTGGTTTCACCCTACGGAGGCTGTTCGGAATCCCATATCGGCTTTCTGCATAGGAAAGGATCGGCATCAGGATGTTTCGGATTTTCGCCGTATACGCTTGTGAATACGGCTCTCCGTTAGGCTTACGCATTGCCAGAATCTCGTCCTGCCAACGAAATAGGCGTTCTGCGGTCAAGTCACACAGCCTCTCCTTGCCGAGAGATGGCTTGATATACAGATCATATAGCTGTTTCTTGTCCCATACCGTAGAGCCTTTGTTTTCTCCGCTTGCTGCCGCAAGATAAATCGGGAACATTTCTTCCATCGTATAATCATGCACCGCTGCGGAAGTGTCTGCGGCTTTTTTCTTGTTTGCAACATCCGGGGAAATCAACTCGCAGTACTTGGTAACGAAATCGATGTACCCGCGCCCCGCTTCTTTTCTCGACTTAAAGCCGCAAAGCCGTTTCTGCTTTGTCTGCCCGTCGAGCGTGACCACGCGAAACACAATATCAAACGAGGACTTGCCGTCTTTCATGATGCGTTCCTGCACGCTGTATTTATTCGAGGTGATATATAACTCTGTCATAGCAATCCTCCTTATTATGTTTTATTCTGCCAATTTGTCACCGATAAATAGCCAAGTTACCAAATGACCTTTCCATTTTTTCAAAAATAAAATAGTTTCGACAAAATTTGCTTGACTTTTAACAAACTATGAATTATAATGAATGTAATCGAATATTAGAAAGGGGAATGAAATGAACGAACTATCTGCTTTGATTGAATCCTGCGCCGACAAGCAAGCCGCCATACGGATTGCAACATCCGCTATTCTGGCGTATCTTGGGCAATTGCGATCCGGTCAAGCAGTTCGTTCAGCCGGTGAAACCGGCAATACATAATATACTGTGGTTGTTTCAATTTTGGAAACAACCACTTTTTTTCTGCAAGTTACCAGCAAGTTACCAGCAAGTTATAAAGTAGTTATAAACGGGTTATAAACCATGGTTCTTAAGGCTTCTAAGGATCAGACCATCATGCATCAGCGTCTAATTTAGCAGATTTCTTGGAATCAATTCCTATTATGTAATCGACTTTTGTTCTCATACCATCAATATGCTCGAAAAGGTCAGGTCTTATCGAAGCCTTCATCGGATCGAGGATAAAATCAATACCTTCTCGGCGAGCCAATTTTGCGGCGGGTACAAAGTCGCTATCCCCGGAGATCAAAATAATCTGGTTGACTTGCTTTTTGTATGCAAGAGAAGCGATGTCAACTCCTATTTTCATGTCGACACCTTTTTGAACAATATCAATCTTAAAGTCGTTTTCGGATAGATTATCCGCCGAAAGCTTTCCATTACATATTTTTTTAACCGCATCTGCGGTCAGCGTATAACCACTTTGCCCCTCTGATAATCTTCCAAGGCGAAGTGCAAATTTTCGCTTTTTCTTAAGATTTTCCAAAAAGTCATTCATCCATGCATATGAATCTGTTTTTGACATATCCACAGTTCGCTTCAGAAGTGGATGATAGATTTTTTTATCAATTGGAGGACAGTCATAATAGAAAATTCTATACAACTCTGCGTCGCTACTTTTAGAGTGTAAATGAGCCAAGCAATATTTTTCCAATTCGTCAGCTCTGTCCTTTGCGGTTTTATCCCCAAAACGGCTTCTTGCTCTCATCTTATAGAAGCCGCCATCGATTAAAATTGCTGTTTTTACCACTGTATCTTCCTCCCTTTTTACGCAAAAAAGTCCATAGGCTCGGCATTCTTCTT
>OIXL01000113.1_pt1 | contig 46106 bp, 35 predicted proteins | sample 1587761 | NCBI WGS metagenome assembly OIXL01 (sample SAMN03283246) | human gut metagenome | biome: human-associated habitat; material: feces | host: Homo sapiens | place: Peru | collected 2012 | reverse complement strand
TCCATAAATCTGTCAAATGTGAAAACCGGATCTGTGATATCTAGGCACTCAGAAAAAAATGCTGGTAAAATTCCCTGTTTGGGAGTACCATAATACACAGTTAGGTTTTTCATTGCAGTTAAATTCTAACACAAAAAAGGACTTTTGATTCGCAAAAATCGAAAGTCCTTTTTTGTGTTCATGGAGCTATTATTTCACAGCCCCTTTTTCACTCTTATTCATCTTCTTTTTTCTTTTTCTGCGCTTCATACAGAGCGAAATATTTCCCGTGCTTTGCCATCAGTTCGTCATGGCTGCCGCGTTCGATCAGGCGGCCATGGTCGAGGACATAGATCACATCTGCATTTCTGACGGTCGAGAGGCGATGTGCAATGATGATCGTCGTTCGGTTTTTCGCAAGTTCATCAAGTGTCTTCTGTACTTTCTTCTCCGTCTGGGTATCAAGGGCAGATGTCGCTTCATCGAAAATGACGACAGGCGGATTCTTGAGGAATACGCGAGCGATGGCGATACGCTGCTTCTGCCCGCCGGAAAGTTTCACGCCGCGCTCGCCGACCTTCGTCTCATAGCCGTTCGGCAGCTGGCGAATGAAATCATCCGCAGCGGCAAGACGCGCAGCCTCTTCGATTTCCTCTTTTGTCGCATTCTCGCGGCCATACGCGATATTCTCCGCGATGGTATCCCCGAAGAGGAAGACATCCTGCTGCACGATACCGATCTTTCTTCGGAGGTCCTGTTGGCGGAATTCGGAAAGCGGATGACCGTCCAGCATGACTTCGCCTTTTGTCGGTTCATAGAAGCGAAGCAGCAGGCTGACGAGCGTACTCTTCCCCGCCCCCGTCTCGCCGACGAAGGCCACCGTCTTTCCGGCAGGAATCTCAAAGTCCAGATCATGCAGGATGAGATGTCCGGGGTCATAGCCGAAGGATAGATCCTTGAAATCAATGTCCCCTTTCACAGAGGGCAGCATGACAGGCTTTTCCGGATCTTCGATGGACGGCTCGGTATGCATGATCTCTTCGAAACGGTGGAAACCGGCCATGCCGCGCTGGTACACCTCAGCGAGGATCGTCAGACGGAAGACCGGGCGCATGAAGATATTCACATAGAGAAGGAAAGCGACGAAATCAGAAAGGGCGAGCGTTCCCTCATTGATCATCCAGCCGCCGGCCAGGATCACCGCCACATTGATGAAGTTGGTGAAGAAATTGATGCCGCCGGAGAAATAAGCGATGAGCTTATTCGAAGCGAAACGGGTATCCCTGAGCTCGCGGCTCTTCTCTTCGAAGCGGTCCAGTTCAAAAGCCTCCTGCGCGAAGGCCTTCACAAGGCGGATGCCGGAAAGACTTTCTTCTGCGCGGGCAGAGACTTCCCCTGCCTTCTTTCGGTTCTGCCGAAAAGCGGACTTCATCTGTTTATTCACCTTCACGGTATGGATGCTCTTCGCAATCAGCAGCGCACCGATGAGGAGGGCGAGCTGCCAGTTCATGACGAACATCACGACGAGCGTCCCCGCCATGATGACGCCGCAGAGGAGAACATCATTCGGGCCTCGGAAAGAAAGCTCACTGATCTCTGTCACATCGCTTGTGATACGGGAGAGCAGCTGCCCCGTTTTCTCATTATCGAAGTAATGAAAGGAAAGTTTCTCGATATGAGCAAACAGATCCCGTCGCATGTCGTGCTCGATAGACGCACTCATGACATGCCCATAGTACTGCACCGCATACTGGATCGCGAAATTGATGATATAGAGTACGAGAAGGATCCCTGAGCCGATAAACAGCCGATGCATATCCCCCGCCGGCAATACGTCATGGATGAGCTCACGGACCACGACCGGAAAAATCAGATCCAGCCCTGCCATGGCAAAAGTCCCTACGATCACCCAGATCAGAATGTGCATGTAGGGACGATAATATTTCATAAATCTTCGTATCATAACGGCCTCGAATGTTTAAATAAAAAACAATTTGTTTTCTATTATAGCGCAAAGGGGAAGGGGGTTCAAGGTTAGCCCACAGGCCGTGCCGTCCCATTGACTGCCGGCGAAAGAGGGGAAGCGGGTTCTATGGGTTCAACGGGGAAGGTACAGCGCATAAAAAATATGGAAGCGCCGCGGAGTATAAATAATGGCGATGCCCGAAGCTGACATTTCAGTCACGAGTCACTAGCCACTCATCCCTACTTTCAAACTTCAGTTTGACGGATTTAGATAAGAGACTAAGAGACTTGGAGACTTTAGACGTCAGAAGTCAGACATTAGAAGTTAGACATCAGACATCTGAAGTCTGAAGTCTAATGTCTAATGTCTCTCAGTCTTCTACCTGAACCCCGAACCCTTTTACTTCTCTCTATCCCAGATATGCAGCCGATAGGCTCCGAGGAGATTTCCCTCAGCCGTGACAGCGGGGACTTCGATGCCGGCCACGTAGCGGCCATCGGCGGAAATCGCAAGCGTCTGGAGCGGCCCTTTCGTATGGTACTCATTGAGGAGCGTCCCGTCAGAAAGACGGATGACCGCTGCTCCATGAGCTTTGTAGTCATGGTTTCTTACATTTCTACCGATGGCAAGCGCTGCCACATCACCGGCAACCCCGATGGCTTCGATCTCCGCAGGCGCGGTATAGCGGAAAAGATACTTCCCCTCCCTGTCAAATGCATAGAGGCTGTTTCCCGATGGATGGATGACCGGTGCGGGTAGCTGCCAGTTTTCCCGATTGAACGTATTGATGGTGCCGAAGAGCACTTTGTCCCCAGCGAAGAGTGCATCACGGCCCGCCGCAAAGTAATAGCTGCCGCCGATTTCCATCACCTTGGAAATACTGCGCTCCCAGATGGGACGTCCGTCCTCGTCACGAAGGAATCCGCGTCCATCGCTCGCCATCACCGCGAGGTACTTCCCATCCTTCGAATAAGAAAGTCCGTTCCGGATCGTCGTCGTGCCAAAGGTCTCGACTGGAGGAATCGTTTCGGCATGGAGCAGCGTCCCGGTATGGCTGTCAAGGACATACAGATTCTCATTATATTTGAGACCCTCTGTCTTCGCTTTGTCGTAGTTTGCCGTCGCAAAGGCGAAGCGGCCGCTGCTTTCTGAAATGGCGCCGCAATTCACCCACGCGTCCATATTCTCTTTGGCCGGATAGCGCCAAAGCTCCTTCCCTGTCTCATCGAAAGAAATGATGCGGGAAAGATAAGTCCGCTGTCCCTTCTCATCGAGTGTGAATCGATAGAAAACCGCATACACATGTCCCGCAGCATCCGTCGATATATCGATGGCCGTCGGCTCGGACTGGATATCCGCCTCATAGCCGATGAGGGAGTCTCCCCGGAAAGTCCATAGCACATTGCCATTTTTCACATCCATGGCATACATCGTTCCTTCCGGACTTTTTTCCCCCGCATAGACGACCTTCTCATCCCGGCTCACCGCGATACCACGAATGAGGCCTGTCCCGACAGAGTGGCTCCAAAGCTCCTCCCCCTTCTCATCGAAGTGGATGAGCTCGCCATTCGCTGTACCAACGAGCCAGCCGCCGTCCGACTTCACATAGAGCACCTTGCCGCTGTCAAAGCCCATGCGGTCATAGTTCCGTCCCGCCATGTCGCCTAAGGAAATCACATAGGCAGCATCTGACTCTTTGCCCGCAAAGATCTGCCACGGGGTCTTTTTCCCGGTCAGCCAGAAGAGAGCGATCCATGTCAGTACAAGGAGCGAAAAAATGAGAATTGTTTTGCATCGTTTCATAGTTGTCACCAGAATAGGTTCAGGGTTAGCTTGTAGGGCGGGGCGTCCCTTGATAGGGGATGAAAGCTCGACCCGAATGAGGAATTAGGAATGAAGGTGGCGGCTTCGCCGCAAATATATATGGGGCGATGCCTGAAAGTGGTATTTAAGTCACCAGTCACTAGTCACTAGTCACCGGTCGCTCGGCGCTCCTAATCCCTAGCCACTAATCCCTAGCTACTAATCATCCCTGCTTTCAAACTTAGCCTCTAGGGCGTGCCGTCCCCGGGGCTAACCCTTTACAAATACATTTTTGTCACATCATACACGATGCGGAGACTTCCGTAGTAGAAACCTTCTTTCGAGAGAGCGTAGAGGATCTTGCTTGCGCCGCAGGCGAGTGTGAAAAGGAAGAAGGCGGTGCAGACCCATTTCTCGCTGGAACGCCAGATTTCTGCCTTTCTGCCCTTGGCGAGAAAAAGACCGCGGCTCGTGACGGAAAGGGCCAGCGTCGCGGAACGGCGAAGGCAGCGGGCCAAGAGTGGCTTCACCATATATGGGATGTGCATCAGCACCTGATGCCGTCCCTTTTCGCTGCCGCTTCGAAGCTGCAGTGCGACCATGACTTCGCCTGCTTCCGCGGCAAGCACAGGGAAGAAGCGGATCGCCGTCACCAGCATGAAGGCGGCCTGCGGAGAAAGATTCCACGAAGTGAGCCCCTTCAGCAGCTGGCGCGGGTCGCTCGTCCAGCAGACGAGCAGCCCCAGCGTGATCATGGATACGGTACGCATTCCCTGAATCGCGCCGTAGATGATGCCTTCCCGATAGATATAGAGGCCATTCGTCAGCGCCCCCAAGAGAGGGAAGCCGGGAGAAATCAAAGTCACAAGGGGCGTCCTCGGATTCTGCGAAAAGAAGAGCGCCTGACTGGCGATCGATCCCCAAAGGCCCAATAAGATGAAGATCGCGAGCACCCGCCACTTATAGAAGGGCGTCTTTCCCAGAAAATGAAAGACGAGTGTCAGCGTGAAGAGGAAGAAAAGCGTTCTGGCATTGTCCACGATGATCATCATCAGCGCATAGCAGAAGAGAAAGGAGAGCTTCGTCCGTCCATCGAGACGCGTCAGGAAGGAGTGGCCATCCCCGCCCTCCCAAAGCTGCCTATAGGACATGATCCATCACCTCTTTCACAGAAATACACGGCTCGATGCCCAGCATTTCCGACAGCATCAGCATGGGCGGGAGCGCCAGACCGCCTTCCTCCATCAGCGTTTTATCACTGAAAATCGCATGCGGCGTGCCGCTCGCCAGGAATCTTCCCTCTTTCAAAAGGAACACCTGATCCGCCAGCTCGCTCGCGAGCTCGATATCATGGGTACAGAAGAAAATCGTCCGCCCTTCGGAGGCCGCATAACGGAGAAGTGCTTTGATATCCGTCAGGCTCTTCTGGTCCTGCCCCGTCGTCGGTTCGTCGAGGAGCAAGAGGTCATTATCCTTCCTTGCAAGCATCGCGCCGAAAACGACACGAAGACGCTGCCCCTTCGAGAGTGCCAGTGGAAAATCATGACGGTAATGCCGCACATGCAGACGGCGAAGGAGGCGATCCAGTTCCTCTTCCGTGATGGTCTTGTTATTCCACGTCAGCTCATCGCTGACAGAGTCCGTAAGCAGCATGAGGTCTGCCTCCTGCCGCATATAGCCGATGTGATGGCGCTGCTTTTCAGCCGGTTTCCCAAGGAGCAGGATATCCCCCGATGTCGGCGTATCCAACCCGGATAAAAGGTTCATCAGCGTGGATTTCCCTGCTCCATTGAAGCCCATGAGCGCATTGATCGTCCCCTTACGGATCGCGAAAGAAAGTCCGTGAAGCGTTTCCTTTTCCGCGCCCTGATAGCGGTAATGAAGATCTATTCCCTCGAGGACAACGGGGGCATGGCTCTCTCTTTCCGCCTGCGGGATATGCGGCGCAAAGGAAATACCGCTCTTCCGGATTTCTTCTGCCGTCTCTTTCACATGCCCCGATAGACGAGGAAGATGCAGGAGGCGGCCGAGCTTCACCGCCTGCGGCTCGCGAAGGCCATAGGCCTCCGTATCGCCGAGCGCTGCCCATGCCCCCTCGGTCGCGCCGTCATAGATGAATCGTCCTTCATACATGCAGCAGAGGCGTGGAAAATACCGCGCGAGCTCATTCACGCGGTGCTCCACCACGAGGATCGTCATATGGTCTTCCCGATTCAGGGAAACCAGAAGCTCCAAGAAATCCCTGACGCCCTTCGGATTCATCTGGCTCACCGGTTCGTCCAGAATGAGAAGTTTCGGATGCGTCACAAGGATCGAGGCCAGCGCGAGACGCTGCCTCTGCCCGCCGGACAGCGCATGGATGCTCCGCGCCTCCATACCGGAAAGCCCCGTCTTTGCAAGCGCCCGCCGGACTTCTTTCTCTATGACAGACGGATCCTCTCCGCGGTTTTCAAGGGCAAATCCGACCTCGTCTGCCACCGTCATCGCAAAGAGCTGGTCATCCGGCGTCTGGTACACCGTCCCCGCCAGAAGCCCGATATCTTCCGCGCTCATCTGCGTCACATCCCGTCCATCGAGGGAGATCGTCCCCGTGAGCCGTGCTTCCCCCGGCTCCAAAAGCCCCGTGATGCTCTTGATGAGCGTCGATTTCCCGCAGCCGGAGCGCCCTGCGATGAGGACCATCTCGCCTTCAGCGAGAGACAGATCCACATGCGAAAGCGTATCCTTCTTGCGCGATACGTAGCGGCACGAAAGATCCCTGATTTCCAGTATCATGTCCCCATCACCTGCTTCAAGCGGCTGCCGATGCGATAGCCCATCCAGCTGCCGAGTGTACTGTACAAGAGACCATTCATCAGCATGTAAAGCCCGATGAACCAGTCTGCATAATATAACCGATAAAAGAACATCAGCTGTTCCATATTCACAAAGGTGATCCCCGCATCGCAAAGCCCGATCAGGAAGGAAATCCCCATCGCGTAGAGCGGCGTCAGTTCCTTCTTTCGATAGAAACCTGCGAGGTAAAGCGTCGTTTCCAAGATCACGATGGACACCGCACAGATCAGAATCCCCACCGGCGTCACGCGGCCAAAAAGTACCGCCGAGAGCATCCAGCGCATGAGGAAAAAGAGCGCGCAGACCCCCGGCCTGCGGAAAAGAACCAGCAGCGAAACCAGAAGCAGGTACTGCACGACCCCCGAGAGGAGGCCCGTCACCAGTCCGGAGAAAGGCCCCAAGAGGACATGCAGGAAATCTCCCAGAAGCGTCACCGGCACGACGACACCGCCGAAAGCCATCGCCGCAAAGAGCGATACCGTGATATCCCCCTTCGCTCCGATGGAGAGGATGCAGCGCTTCAGCCCACCGATGGAGACTGCCAGCGCGAGAAGAGAAAGAAGCGCAAAGCCTAGCGTCGCAAATCCCACGCTCCGCTTCTTCACGACCGTGAGCGGCAGCTCCGTCACACGCTCTGTCTCTCCGTCAAACAGAGAAAGGCGCAGCGCATAGTCTCCCTCTGCGATCGAGAAGGGATCCACATACAGCGGCACCACCGCCGTCTGCATTTTATGACCATTCAGAGAGAGAACAGCCTCACTTCCCATTTTCGTCCGATCGACAGACTCCCCCTCACCGGCTGCCGCGACGAGCCCGGGGCGCACCTCCCCCGTCTCCTTGTCGACGAGCTCCGCCGAGAGATGGATCGTCCGCACATCCTTCTTCGGATTTCTCATATCCAGAAGAAAGTATGTATTCGGCTTCGCCGTGATCGCATCCCAGTCCACACTGCGTCCGCCCGTCAGACGGTTCTTCATATTCTCCAGTGTCACATCCGGCGTGACGAGCGTATCCTTCGCCTGTCTGGCATCCCGCTCCCCGTCCTCATTCACCGGAAGCAGCACCGACTGGATATACCATGACTGCGCTGCCTTCTTGTCCTGCTCCTCTTCCGCCGGTCCCGCCGTGAAAGAAATCCGCTCCTCTTTCACGCCCTCTTTCGTCCGAAGGGAGACCGGTATCTCGTAAACGCCTTCCCCCGCCGCTTCACTGCATTTCACAGGGACCGCGAGGAACTGCTCGCCATAGTCAGCCGGAAGCGTCCAGTGGATACGCACCTCCTGCCCGTCCACCTCCCAGCCGTCTCCGGCCAGTGCCGTGAATTCCTCCGGCAATGCCGCGGTGATCTCGGCAGCTTCCTCTTCATTGCCGAAATTCTGCACGGAAATATAGAGAAGCTGCGTGCTCCCCGCATGGGCGACGCCTTCCTCCTTCGTCAGAGCATACGGGAACGCTGCACGCAAAAGAGCCTCCCCGCGGCATTCTGCCGGAAGAAGGCTGGAGAAAAGAGCGATACAGAGGATAAGTAGAAATCGGAATCTCATAAGAAGCCTCGGATAGATGACTGAGTTTTTCATTAGACTATGAAAATTATAGCGGATGATGGGAAAGTTCGCAAGAAAAAAGGCGGGCCATCCGGCTCGCCTATCCTTCTCCTCTCGATCAGAACCGCGTTCCCGCTCCGATCAGTACCCATTCACCTGGCTGACAACGCGGAAATGTCCCACATCGAAGGCTTCGCAGATGGCATTGTAGAAGGGGCCCATCAGCATGGTGCGGTAGATCTCCGACTTCACGATGATCATCAGACGGCCTTCATCATAGGTCACACGGATGACGCCGTTTTCGATGTATTTGTCGAAATCTTTTTCCGCCATTTTTTCTTTGAGCTTCAGGAGCGCGTCTCTGGTCGGGCCTTCCTGATATTCTTCTCTTTCCGTGACAGGGATCCAGCGGATTTCATAAATCTTGCTGGTATATCCCTTGTCTTCTGCGGAATAACGTTTTCCTTTTTCCATTTCTTCCATGGCTCACACCTGTCCTTTACTAAAATTTTTATATCTCATATATTATAGCATATCTGGGAATGGAGGGGACTAGGGACTGGGATTAGTGGCTAGGGATTAGAGGTGACTAGTGACTGGTGACTGGTGACTAGACCAAAGTGTCTCCTCTTTCTCCCCATTGAGAGCGACCATGAGACGCCTGCTTTATGAAATCTGAATCTGATATCTGAAGTCTAATATCTGACGTCTCCTAGTCTTCTAATCTCAAATAACCCCTCTCTCATGCAGACTCACATAGATCCCGTCTCCTATGATGACATGATCGAGGACCTCCATATCGAGGAGCTGGGCGGCCTTGGCGAAGGTCTTCGTCATCTCGATGTCCTCTTTCGACGGCTCCGGATAGCCGGAAGGGTGATTATGCAGGAGGATGAGTCCGAAGGCTTTGTAGCGGATCGCCCACTTCATCGCCTCTTTGATGTCGACGGGCGTCTCATTCAGCCCGCCGATGGAAACTTCTTTGTACCCCAAGAGCCGGTTCTTCACATTGACAAAGGCGACAAGGAAATGCTCCTGCGTCTCGTGCCGGAGACGCTCCATGAAAAAGGCGGAGACCTTCTCCGGCGTGCTGAAATTCTCTAGTTTTCTTTTATCATATATATAGGTCAGACGCCGCCCGAGCTCGATCGCCGCACAGATAGTGACGGCCTTGTCCGGGCCGATGCCTTTGATATCCGTGAGATCCCGCCAGTGAAGATCCTCATAGCCATTGATGCCCACCGTCTGCTCGAGCTGGTCCACGACATCCTGCGCCAGCTGCATGACGGAATATCCCTGCCGGCCCGTTCGCAAAAGGATCGCAACGAGATCCGTCATGCTGGCCATCTTCGGGGATTCCTGAAAACGCTCTCTCGGTTTGTCTTCGCTTCGCATTTCACGGATAAGCATCATCGTATCCTCACTTTACTGGAAATCCGGTGTTTCAAATGTCATGTACTGGTGACTTGGGACTAGTAGCTGGTGACTGGTGACTAGTGACTAGTGACTGGTCAAGGAGACTTTAGACTTCAGATGTCAGATACCGTAAGTCTAAAAAGTCTTCTAGTCTCTCAGTCTTCCCATCTCAAAACTTCTCATACAGCCACCACGCGACAAGGATGCCGAGGATGCTGATGAGATTCGGCGCGAAGCGGATGCCGAAATGGATCTGCATGATGCCCAGATTCAGGGCGATGTTCTGTATATTGAAAATCTCATAGGTTTCCGTCAGGAAAGGCATGAGGCCGACAAGGTTCGCACTGCCGAGCACCTGTCCCAAGATGCCTCCGATCAAAGCGCCGGCGGCTAAAAATAAAAGTAGTGAAAAAAATCCTTTTGAAAATCGCATAGATTCCTCGTTGTTAAAAAAATGAAAAGGCGCAGGGTCAGCCTTTGGGGCGTGCTGCCCTTTGATTACGTTTGAAAGCCTCGATTGAATGAGAAATTAGAAATGAGAAATGCGAAATGGTGGTACGGCGCATAAAAATATGAAAGCGCCGCGAAGTATAAATAATGGCGATGCCATGAGCTGGCATTCCAGTCACTAGTCACTTGAGACCCCTAACCCCTAGCTACTAATCCCTAGCTACTAATTTAAGTTTGTCGAACATGACCCGTTTGACCGCGAATGACAAAGATTTCTCGCTTTGCTCGACATGCCGATACAGAAGTCTGATATCTCCTAGTCTCCTAGTCACCAGTCACTCCTTCTTCCCCACGATCTTATGCAGCAGGGAAACCACCGTCAGCACCGCAGTGAGCCCGAGGATCGTCATCGACCAGGCGACGCCGACCTGCAGATAGCCTTTCAAGGAAAACTCCCACGGAAAATACATGACAGTCAGAATCGCCGTCGCGATGCATCCGATCGCAAGGAGCGTACTGTGTGCGCGATAGGTGAAAAGATAGATGATGCCCGCCATATAGCCCCAGAAGCCGCCACCGATCATCAGATTGTGATAATAAAAAACGAGCGACAGTGCCGAGCACATGATCGCATATTTCATACCTTTCATGCATACACTCCTTGAAAAAATGACTTAAGAAAACACAAATAAAGGTTCAGGGTTAGCTCGTGGGGCGGGGCGCCCCTTGATTACGTTTGAAAGCCTCGATTGAATAAGAAATTAGAAATGAGAAATGGTGATGCGGCGCATAAAATGATGGAAGCGCCACGGAGATTTGAAACTAGCGGTTTTCTCGTATCGCAAACCTAATCCCTAGCTACCAGTCACCAGCCACCAGCTACCAGTCACCAGTCACCAGCCACCAATCACTAGTCACTTCTCCCCCACGATTTTCAAAAAATCCTTATCCCCTCTCAGCCACTCGAAATGGTCCTGCCGCATGGCCTCGGGGCGGACATGCTCGGGGTCAAGCGCCATCGCCTTTCCAAGATAAGAGAGTGCATTCGCCTTATCCCTTTTATCCGCATAGTTCGTCGCGATCCCATAGAGAGACCATGTATTCTTCGGATCGACAGCAAGTACTTTCTGGAAATAGGAAATCGATTCGTCATAGTGCTTGGCAAGTTTCTGCGCCATCGCCATATCATAAAAAGCCTGCGTGTAATCAGGGTTAATTTTGAGCGCCTTCAAGATCTGCCCGATCCCCTGCTCCGGCGAGACATCGAGTGCCAGAATGAGCCCCTTCAGAGAAAGGGCTTTGTAATTCTCCCGATCGATTTCCAGCGCCTTATCACAAGTGAGAAGTGCCTCCCGATTCTGCCCTTTGGCGTAGAGAGTAGACGCCTCTTGGAAAACCTTTTCTGAAGCCGGCGCGATCTCATGGATCGCCTTCACGGACGCAGACTGCGAGGAAGCGGCGGGCGCCGAGGAAGCCGCTGGTTTCGTCTCTGCGCCGCAGCCAGAAAGGCCCACGGCCAGAAGCGAAGCGAGGAAGAGCGCGTAAATTTTCATGATGATTCCCCTTTCTGATGGGATTTCTGCTCGTGACATTGTATAATCATTATAGCAGAAGGGCATAGGGATGAGTAGCTTCGAGTGACCGATGACTGTTGACTGGTGACTTGAATGCTACCTTCGGGCATCGCCTCCTATGTATCCGCGGCGATGCCGCCACCTTCATTTCAAGGGAAACACTGAACCCATTATTTTCAAGGAGGTTTTCTTATGAATCCATACGCATTTATCACCGGTGCCACGAGCGGCATCGGCCTTGCCACTGCCAAAGCACTGGCTGCCTCTCACTATGATCTGGTACTCGCTGCCAGAAATACAGAAAAACTCGCGAGCGTGAAAGCGGACATCGAGAAAGAAAGCGGCGTGAAGGTCACGACCTACGCGCTGGATGTACAGGACCGCGCTGCCATTCTGGACGTCACCTCTGAAGTACTGGATACCTTCGGTGCACCGGATGTACTCGTGAATGACGCAGGCCTTGCCAGAGGCCTTGAGCCCTATCAGGACACGGATCCGGAAGACACGATGGAAATGATCGATACGAATATCAAAGGTCTCTTCCTCGTCACACGAGCCTTCCTCCCCGCGATGGTGAAACGGAATCATGGACACGTCGTAAACCTCGGCTCCACGGCCGGCCTGTACGCCTATGCCGGTGCCGCCGTCTACTGCGCGACAAAGGCCGCTGTCAAAACCTTCAGCGATGGTCTTCGCATCGATGTCATGGCCAGCGATGTGAAAATCACCACCATCCAGCCGGGCCTTGTGGAGACACCATTCAGCGAAGTCCGCTTCCACGGCGATACGAAACGTGCCGCGTCCGTCTATGCAGGCATTGATGCGCTGCAGGCAGAGGACATCGCCGATGTCATCGCCTTCGTTGTCAGCCGTCCGAAGCGAGTCCAGATTAGTGATGTTGTCATCATGGCTGCCCAGCAGGGGACAGGCTTCCTTGTAAGCAAGAAATAGCAGTTGGTGACTGGTGACTAGGGACTAGGGACTAGGGACTAGGGACTAGGGACTAGGGACTAGGGACTAGGGACTAGGGACCAGGGACTAGGGACTAGGGACTAGGGACTAGGGACCAGGGACCAGGGACTAGGGACTAGGGACTAGGGACTAGGGACTAGGGACTAGGGACTAGGGACTAGGGACTAGGGACTAGGGACTAGGGACACAAAAAATCCTCACTTCTTTCGAAGTGAGGATTTTTCATTTATCCATTTGAGCGGAATTTCAGGAAAAAGAACTGGATAGCGAGCATCATGACGAGCGCCACCACGCCGCCTGCCAGACCGTTTCCGGTGAATCCATCCACCAGGTAACCGACGACGCAGCTCGAAGCGACCACCATGACATAGGGGATCTGTGTTGAGACATGGTCGATATGATGACACTGTGCGCCCGCCGAAGCCAGAATCGTCGTATCGGAGATCGGAGAAATATGATCGCCGCCGACAGAGCCAGCCAGCACCGCAGCGACCGTCATGACCATGAGATTCTGGTCATTATTCACGACAGCCAGCACGATCGGGATCAGAATGCCGAAGGTCCCCCAGGAGGTACCGGTCGCAAAAGCAAGACCGATCGCCACCAGGAAGAAGAGTGCAGGGAGCATGATGGCCACCGACGCATTATCGCTGACCACATTTCCTACATAGCCGCCGATATTCAGGTATTCCTTGCCGACCACGCCGGAGAGCGTCCATGCGAGCGTCAGGATCATGATGGCCGATGTCATCTGCTTGAAACCTTCGCCGAAGCAGGAGCAGAACGTGCCAAAGGAAAGCACCTTTCTTGGAATATACAGAGCAAAGGTGAAAACAAGCGCAATGAAAGAGCCAATGACAAGGCCTCTTGCAGACTCACAGTTTGCGAAAGCGTCCGCGACGCCTTTGCCTTCCAGAATGCCGCCTGTATAGAGCATGCCGAAGATACAGCCGCAAATCAGAACGAAGAGCGGGAGCACAAGGTCAATGATGCGGCCATTGCCCACCGGCGCACTCGATTCGTCATCCGCGTATTCTTCCGGAATCACCAGCGTGCCGCCGCTTTTCTTTTCAAAAGCAGCCATTCGGGAGAAGTCTTTGCCCGCCCAGATGAGAACCAGCATGAAAATGACAGTCAGCCATGCATAGAGATTCAGCGGAATGGTCGAAAGGAAGAGCGCAAATCCATCGATGTCGCTACCCTCCGGCAAAGAAGAAGTGACTGCCGCCGCCCAGGAAGAGACCGGAGCGATGATGCAGACCGGCGCCGCTGTCGCATCGATGATGTAGGCGAGCTTCGCACGGGTGATCTTGAAGCGGTCTGTAACAGGACGCATGACCGTACCGACCGTCAGGCAGTTGAAATAGTCATCAATAAAAATCAAAATACCAAGCACCATGGTGACAAAGAGTGCGCTCTTCTTCCCCTTGATCGTGCGAGCTGCATAGTCTCCATATGCCTGCGAAGCTCCTGATTTCTGAATGGCTGCTACCATGATGCCGAGCAGTACCAGGAAAACCAGGATGTACACATTGCCCCCGACCTTGTCCGACATGATCTTGAACATCGTATCGATAGCACCAAGTACGCTGAAGCCGGTGAACATAAAGGCACCCATGAAAATGCCAATGGCCAGCGACATGTAGACTTCCTTCGTCGCCAATGCCAGAATAATCGTCACGACTGGCGGCAGCAGTGACCAGATGGTTTCACTCATTCCCTCATCCCTCTCTCTAAAAAGCAGCATCCCCGCTGCGATGTAATATTTTGTTTATTATACACTAAAACAGTCTTTGAATAAAGCCATGTACTGAAGTTTCTGCCGAAGCCTGGTATGAAAATGCAAAAGAGTGCCTCTCATAAAGAGACACTCTTGGCAACCAAAAAAGGACAGCCGTTTTGAAGAATTCTCGATGAAGGCATTCCCTGCAATCTGGCACCAGCGCATTTCACGGTTCATGTCGTACAAGTACGGCTAAACTTCGCTCTAGGGAAACACTGATTCAATCGTTGCCAGCTCGTGTCAGCTTCCTTACGGATCAAAGGTAAAACCGCTGCTTTAGCAGACCCTGTCATACGTAGGTTCTACGAGCCGATTTCCCTTCACATCCATGAAGCCCCATTTTCCTTTTTCTTTGAAAGCTATATGTTCTTCATCCAATTTCCACATTTCCTGCAGCGTCTTGGTGAATGGAATCACTGCCTTGCCTTCCTTATCGATAAGGCCGACCTCGCCACCCTTGGAAACGCAAGCTGCACCATACGAGAAGCCATCCAGCACTTTATCATAGACAGCCGGGATAGCCATATGTCCCTCTTCATCAAGGAATCCCCATTTCCCATCGCTCGTCTGGACGGCAGCGAGACCAGGTACCATGGCTTTCTTCTGGAAATCAACCTCAGCAGAGAACCTGTTCGCTTTTTTGAATCCTTCGGCAATCATCCCTTTCCCGAGTTTGTAATAGCCATAGCCTTTATCATTTCTTACGATGACAATATCTTCTGCAGAGCCAGTCCAATGGGAGATTTCCTTATATTCCGCCGGAACGATCAGATTTCCTTCACGGTCTGCATATCCCCATTTTCCTTTGATCTGTACGATCACCTTGTCTTTATAATAGGGGCCATTGAAGTCATTGGTCGTCGGCAGGTAGACCTCCCCTTTGGTATTCACATAGCCGAATTTGTAGTCTTTATTGAAGAAATCACTGGAGCTGACGGTCGGGAGGTACATGCCATAGGAGCTCACCATCTTCACGACGCCCAAGAGCGCGCCCCATCCGAGCCGGCTCTTCTCTTTTTCAAACAGTGCTGACCCATGGAGGAACGGCATCAGCTTGGTCGCATTCACCGTAGCAAGGATTTCTCCATTTGGCTTGATATAGCTGCATTTCCAATCATTCTTAATGCCGGCATATCCATTGTAAAATGGAAGCATCACCTTTTCACCGCTGGCCTTCCCTACAATGGTACCGCTCTTGTCAAAGATGGAAATTTGTCCATCCCGCGCAGCCAATCCGTAGCCTTCATGGAAGGGCGCGATATCGTCATATTTCGGGTCGACCAGCGTCTTCCCGTCGACCGTCACATATCCCCACTTGTCCGCGATCTTGACCGCAGCGATGTCCTCGTCGACCCGCTTCACATCTTCATAGGTACGCGTCGAAAGCGGTTTCCCATCCAAATCAAGGAAAGTGTAGACATTATCTTTGGAAAGTGCTGCATACACCTTGCCATCATTCATCGCGGAAATCTTCTGATAGGCTGGCGCGACGCAAACTTTGCCGGTCGCATCCGCAACACCGAACAGCCCTTTCTGCTTCACGACAAAAATCTGATCTTGCCCTGACAGGATGTCATCATACACTGCCGGAAGGATCTTTTTACCTTCCTTCGAATAAGCACCCCATTTTCCATTTTCACGGAAAGCCCAGATGGTGTTTCCATTTTCATTAGATACCAGCTTGATATCCTTCCGTTCCTTAGGTAAAGGCAGAAGCACTTTCCCATCGCTGGCCGTGATGCCTTTCATTCCGTTTTCTTGCAAGAGTTCGACCTGCGGAGAAACATCCATGAGATTCGTATTCACGACAGGAATGATGACCTTCCCATCCACCAGCGTCGCACCGTAGGCATCCCCTTTCTCGACCAATACAATCCGAGGCGTCTTTTCAGACGCCTCAGCATTTTTGGCACTTTCCGCGGGTGCTTTTGTCATCGCGCCATCGAGCTCACTGCTAAACTGAGACACATCCCCTATGAGCATCTGCGTTTCAATCGCCTGATACGTCAGATCATAATTGTCTGCCTGCGCGGATACCCCGCAAGTCAGCAAAGCTGCTGCGGCCGCAGCAGCCCATTTCATTTTAAATTTCATTGCGCTCCTCCATTCATTGGAATGACAGCTTTTTGGCAATACATTTTGCTGCTTCCTTCATTATAAACCCCTTCATCTATAGTGCAAGACTAATAATCAGACGATTCCCATTTCGCCTTTTCTTTAAGTGCGATTTAATCAGCGTTTCATCAAAAACGCGTTTCCTATAAAGAAAACGCGTTGTATAGTCCGTGGGGGAGCCGCCCTTGATGGCAAATGAAAGCTCTGCTTACATGCGGAATGAGTATCGCGGCTTCACCGCGAATCAAAATAAAACGGTGCCCCAATGGCGCTTGATCGACTGCCGGACCGCAAACGAAAAAGATTTCTCGCTTTACTCGAAATGACAATACGAGAGAGTCTGATGTCTCCCAATCACCAGTCACTTGAGGCCTCTGATCCCTAATCCCCGGTGCTTTCAAACGGATGGAAACGGATCGAGAGTTCACTTTCTTTCCCCAAAGACCTTTCCCAGATCCACCGCAGGCATGATGATCGCGAGGATGACCATCAGGATCCCCACGACCTGCAGACCGACAAAGCTCATTTGAAAGATGAGGCAGGAAAGGATGACGGAGGCCGCCGGTTCACTCGGCGCCGTGATGAGTGCCTGCTGCGGGGACAGGTACATCAGACCTGCATTATATAAGAGGAAGGCTGTGACCGTACCGAAGAGGACGATCCAAGCGACGCCGAAGAAGATATACGGGTCGAAGAAGGCAAGCCAGTCGATATGAGGAACAAAGGCCCAGCAGGCGAGCCCACCGATGATCATGCTAACAGCCAGGACGAAGGTCTTATCCACTTGAAGAAAGATGTGCTTCGGGTAAATCGAAGCGAAGGAATAAACCACCCCATTGAATAACGCAAGTGCTATACAGAGAAAGGAGACGCTGAGCTTCGCGGGATCACCGCCTGTCACAAGAAGATAGGTACCTCCGACAGCCAGAAAAACCGTGATGACCTCCTCTTTTGATGGCAGCTTGCGATGGCGGATGGCATTGTAGCAGATGACCATGGCAGGACAGCTGTAAAGCACGACGGTCGCCGTAGCGGCATTGCCATAGGCGATCGCCTCGAAATAGGTATAGTGCATCAGCATGAGGCCCACGATGGCGTAGATCACAATATCGATCCACAGCCGCGGCTTCTTTCGAAGGCATATAAGACTTTCTTTCATCTTTCCCTGCCATACCGTCACCCCGATCAGGATACATCCGGCTGCCATCATGCGAAAAGCCGTGAGCTCCATGGCATTCATAGAGCATTTCTCGAAGAAATTCTGCGCCCCCACGCCGCTTCCGGCCCACATAATGCCGGCTAAGACGACCATAGCGATCGCGAAATGATTCGAGGAATGGGACATGACAGATGCTCCTAAGAAAATAACAAAGGACTTTTTGAACCATCGCGTTCAGGTATCGTACAGGCGTGGTACCTGCTCTCTATCCGCTGATCATTCTCCTGCCGTCTTTTCATTTTCAAAAATGCCCGGCACTGCAATAGCAAGGAGAACAAGCAGGATGCCAAAGCCTTGGACAAAATTGAAATGGGTATGAAAGATGAAATAAGACGCAATGACAGAGACCGCCGGTTCGATGGTCGCAGTGACGGAAGCCTGTGAGGCCGGAAGGAACCGAAGACCTGCATTGTAGCAGGTAAAAGATAGCGCCGTTCCAAGGACGACGATCCAGAAAATATCGAAGCGGACTTCCGGAGCAAAGAAGCCGGAGAAGTCCCCCATGGGATTGATGATATAGGAAGCCACGGCTCCGGTGAACATGCCCAGCGCGAGGACGAAGGAATTATCCAGTACACCGATGAAGCGCTTCGGAAATACACAGCAGATCGCAAAGAAGACCGCGGACGCCAGCCCTAGATACACACAGTCTGCAGGTACCGAGAGACGGCTCACATCTCCGCCTGTCACCAGAAGAAGGACTCCGATGATCGCCAGTACGACGGCCGCGAGCTCCCCTGCCAGCGGCAGGCGTCTTTTTTGAAAAGAAACCCAAAGGATCACCATCGCCGGGCAGGTATATTGGATGACCGTTGCCGCTGCCGCATTGCCGGCGGCGATCGAAGCAAAGTAGGTATAGTGCATCAGCATCAGACCGACTACCCCGTAGAAGATCAATCCCCACCAGAGAGATGGCTGTTGCCCCAGCTTCCGCCAGCTGTCTTTCAGCTGTCCTTTGGCAATAGTCACAAGCAGCATGATGCCGCTCGCACAAAACATGCGGAAGACCGTAAGATCCATCGAGTCGAGTGTACTTTTTTGGAAAAAATCCTGCGCCGCAAGCCCGCAGCCCGCCCACATGGTGCCTGCTGTCATAACGAGAAGAATAGCGATAAGATGCATAGAGGTCACCTGTTATTATAAAAAGGAACAAAATCCGCTTTCAGGGTCAGTCCTTGGAGTGAAAAGGAGACTAAAAAAAGAGAGACTAAGAGACTCGAAAAGCATGAAACGGGACATTCCGTAAGCCACTGCTTTCACCGTTGGCCTGATCCCAGGCATGAGTCAGCTTTATGACCGTCACTTCCAATTTCCGGCCACCTACCTTTATATAGCACAAAAACCCGCCATTTGGCGGGTTTTTCATGGTGGGACTATTTGGATTCGAACCAAAGACCTCTTCGATGTCAACGAAGCGCTCTAACCAGCTGAGCTATAACCCCATGTCAGATGAATGTATTATACACGACATGAGCGAAATATGCAAGATGCTTTTTCCGATTTCTTGATTTTCGCCTTGCGGGGAGCGCGCAACAAGAAATCACATATAAAGAAAACCCGCCTGATGGCGGGTTTTCTTTCTGGTGGGACTATCTGGGTTCGAACCGGAGACCTCTTCGATGTGAGCGAAGCGCTCTGACCAACTGAGCTATAGCCCCATGTGATACTACGTATTATAACACCACATGAGAGATTTGTTAAGCGATTTTTCAGCGTCACAAGAGGTCAGAATACGAGCCTGTCCGGAGAGCTGTCAGTACGAGGATTTCATCACTCACCATGTAGAGCAGAAGCCAATCAGGTCGCACATGACACTCGCGGACGAGCGCATAATTCCCTGACAGGCCATGGTCATGGTACTCTGCCGGCAGCGTATGCCCTGCCAGAAGCTCGCCTAATACCCATTGCAGTTCCTTGCACGGCAGACCACGTTTCTTGATGCGTTTCAAATCCTTGCGAAATTTAGCCGTGGTGACCAGTTCATACTTCATGCGTAAGTCCTTCGTCTTCGAATAATTCCTCTGCACTATGATACCGTTTCACGCTTCTCTTTCCGCTCAAAATTTCCCGACCTTCGGCGATGGCAACCTCGGTTTCATCATTGAAACGAGGCTGACGGACAGCGAAAGGCAGTCCCCCTTCCATCAGAGATTTGCGGATGAACATATTAACGGCGTCGCTGACAGTAATACCAAAGGAAGAGAACAGCTCTTCCGCCTGGATTTTGATGTCCGGCTCAATGCGGATGTTGATGGTTGCTGTTTTTGCCATTTGTATCACCTCTTAGTATGATTTTATCACATTTATCATACATTCGCAATACATTCAATGCAAGACAAAAGCCCCGCTGGCGCGAGGCTTTTGTTTTCCTGCTACATATGAATGAATCCCAGTACATTCGCCAGAGACGAGATGAAAATGACAGCGAGGCAGATCGGCGCGAGGAAGCGGACGAAAAGGCCATAGACGCATTCATAGCGGAATTTCGAAGACTGCTTCACTTCGTTCTCGATCCACTTGATCCCGACAGTCACCACGATGAGGACGCAGGTCGCAAAGGCCGAGACCGGCATCATGATGGAATTCGTCAGGAAATCAAAGAAGGTAAGAATGTCCATGCCAAAGATGGTGAAGGATGCAAGCGGGCCGAATCCGAGCGAAGAGAGAGAGCCCAGGACGATCATCAGGATGAAGACCGCAAAGGTCGAGAAATTACGGCTCCAGCCGCATTCATCCTGAAAGGTGGAGACACTGGTTTCTGCCAGAGAAATCGCCGAGGTAAGAGCCGCAAAGAGAACGAGTGTGAAGAAGACGACACCCACGAGGGTACCAAGCCCCATGCTGGCAAAGACCTTCGGGATGGTGATGAACATGAGAGACGGGCCTGCATTCAGCATCGACGGATCGCCGCCGGAGAAGGCAAAGACCGCCGGGATGATCATAAGGCTGGCGAGGACAGAAATCCCTGAGTCGAAAGCGATGACCTGAAAGGTCGCATGCTCCAGATCAAATTCCTTCTTCATGTAAGAGCCATACGTGTAGAGGATCCCCATCGCGACAGAAAGAGAGTAGAACATCTGCCCCATCGCAGAGACGACCGTCATCCATGAAAAATGGTCGATATTCGGCACCATGAAGTAAGTGACGCCTGCCCACGCACCGGGCAGCGTGACGGAGTAACCGGCCACCATGATGGCAAGCACGATGAGTACCGGCATCATGATCTTGGATACGCGCTCGACACCATTCTTGACGCCGGCGAGAATGATGGCAAGGACGCCGGCGGTGAAGACGATGAACCAAAATTCAGCCGCCATGCCGTCAGAGACGAAAGTGCCGAAGAAGGTATCCGTCGCAAGCATTTTCGTATCACCGGCGAGGTATTCGAAAAGGTAACGGGTGACCCAGCCGCCAATGACGCTGTAGTACGGCAGGATCAGCATCGGGATGACAGCATTGATCCAGCCGCCTGCGGTAAAGAAGCCGCTCTTCCCGAAATGGTGGAAAGCTCCGACCGGACTCTTTCTCGTCCCGCGTCCAAGTGCGGTCTCAGAAACGATCATCGTATAGCCGAAGGTGACGGCCAGCAGGAGGTAGGTCAGGAGGAAGATGCCTCCGCCATACTCCGCGGCGAGGTACGGGAATCTCCAGATATTCCCGAGGCCGACAGCGCTGCCTGCGACAGCCAGCACATACCCCATTTTCCCAGAAAAGGTACTGCGGCTATTCCCATTTTGATTTGTCATATGATTGCCCTCCTGTTGGGTGCTGAGGAAACACTGATGCAATAATTTTTTTGACTGGTGACTCGTGACTTAAGGAAAGAAGAATGCATCCGATTTCCACTTATAAGGAATGGAAAACGGCCGGTCCTAAGGCTCTATGTCCTGAAAAACGCGGATATGGAATGCCTTAAGGCTGACCGTCAATGTACACCGGTTCAATAGATTCTATGGAACTACGGAACCTGTTGGCTCATTCATCCAAGCTGAGTCATCAAAGGATAATGGAAAATCCCATTATTCTCCGAGCGGTACCCACTTGCCGCCCTTGACTTCGAGGACTGCGAGGTCCATCTTCGGATCGCGGTTTTCATCGAATGCGAATTTGCCGGTAGCGCCTTCGAAGTCGCTGATCTTAGCCAGAGTATCGCGGAATTTCTTGCGATCGGTGGTGGTGCCGGACTGTTCTACAGCCTGATGGAGGACATACATCGCATCATATGCCTGAGCGGCGAACTGATCCGGTTCATGACCGTATTTAGCCACATACGCTTTGCGGAAGTTCTGTGCCTTGTCGGTCTTTCTTTCCGGGTTCCACGGAGTAGCTACGACGGTGCGGTCAGCTGCTTCGCCAGCCTGTTTGATGTATTCCGGGCTGTTGAAGCCATTGCCTGCGAGGATGTACTGGTTCATTCCCATTTCACGCGCTTTCTTCACGATGAGAGCGCCTTCCTGATAAAGACCTGCGACAGCGATGACATCCGGGTTTGCTGCCTGGATCTTGGTCAGCTGAGCGGAGAAGTCGGTATCCTTGTCTGCGAAGGTTTCATCCGCAACGATTTCGAGGCCGAGCTTCTTGCAGGCTTCCAGATAGAACTGGTGTTCACCGACCATCTGGTCATTGTTATTGGAGTACATGATAGCGATCTTCTTGAAGCCCAGTTTCTTCTGTGCTTTTTCGACCACCTGCGGGATGTTCATTTTGCCCGGGATGGCGTTACGGAATACATAGTCGCCGATTTCAGTGACTTTCGGGCCGGTGGTGCCGGTGCCGAAGACAGCGACTTTGGACTGCTGGGCGATCGGGTCAGCCGCCATCGCTTCGCCGGTGGTCATCGGGCCTTCGATGGCGAGGACTTTATCCTGTTCGATGCACTTCTTCATAGCGTTGATGGCTTCGTTCTTGACGAGCTTGGTATCGTAGACTTTGAGATCGATCTTGACCTTGGTGTTCGGGTTCTTATTGATTTCCTCGACAGCAAGTTCGGTGCCTTCCTTCATAGCGACGCCGTAAGCTGCGCCTGGGCCGGTGTAAGCGGTGATGAAACCGAGTTTTACGGTCTTGCCTGCATCTGCGCTGCCAGAAGCTGCTTTCTTATCTCCGCCGCAGCCTGCGAATGCACCTGCCAGTGCTGCTGCTGCCATAACTGCTGCCATTCCTTTGAGCCATTTTTTCTGCATGATTTTCTACCTCTTTCAAAAATTTGCTACTCCACCCCGAAAGATCGTATGAGGAAATAAAAAGCCTCCGCCGGCTTTTCTGCCAGCGGAGGCGCGAACGCGGTACCACTCCGATATTTCACTCTATGCCAAGTCAATGCGGGTAAAAAAAGCCCCTATCTTCTTTCGAAGATAGGGGCGAAGTCTCGCGGTACCACCCTACATTGTACTTAGCAGTCTTATTCGTAACGTGAATGAAACGCCTGTCATTACTCAATTCACGACAAGGGCTCTCGAGGGATATTATACAAGGCTCTTCACCGATTCTCACCATCCATCGGCTCTCTTTAGAAGGAATCAAGTACTTTTTGTCTCGTTCATAGCTTTCTTTGGGGTATTGGGTTTTAGATTGTGATTATTTTACTTCCTGCTTCATGAGTTGTCAAGAGGGAATTTGAAAAAAAGTGACTGGTGACTGGTGACTAGGGACTGGTGACTAGGGATTAGGGATTAGACTTTAGACTTCAGATATCAGATATCAGAACTCTGACGTCTGATGTCTGATATCTGAAGTCTCCCAGTCTCTTAGTCTCGAGTCACTAGCCGCCTGTCACTGTCAATGCTCACAGCTGCCCTTGTATGACAGATGCTTCTCGAAATCCTCGGTCGTCTTTCTCGACTGGTCATAGCCTTCCTTCAGGTGATCCGAGAGGCGGCCCGTCTTGAATTTCTTCGGGTCATTGTCATCCCTCGCATCATTCACGGTGAGGATATAATCCAGCGCCTCAGCCGTGTACTCCGCTTTATCCGTCATGTGCATGATGAGGATGGACCCTTTACGCACATTTCCTTCCTCATCATAGATCCCATGGGAAATCGCCCCGATCATCGCCTGCAGCGATGGTGTGGCATAGTCATCCGTACTCTCGTAGCCTGAAACGATATAGCTGAATCCCGCATCCATGATAGATTTGATACCGCTTTTGCTGATGGCAAGCGTCGGCGGGCGGAAATAGTGTGTCAGCGCCGGTTTCCCATCGACCATGACATCCCCCACCGTTTTTTCCAGCTCTTGATAGGATATCCTCACATCCTCCGCATACTCTTCCTCCGTCATCGGCGTCATGTTGCCGCCGTAATTCGACGTCTGCCACACCATAGGGCGGTGTCGATTCGTATGAGAAGCGATGTCATGCCCGCCTTCTGCGATGGCGCGCAGCAGATTCGGATTGTTCTTCACATTCCATGTGATGATGAAAAAGGTCCCCTTCGCGTGATGCTTGCGAAGGACATAGAGCAGATGATTTATTGAAGCATCCGTCCCCCAGTCATCGAACGTGAGGAAAATGGTATTGTCGCTGACGTCTTTGACGATACCTGTATGATCCATCTGCTCCATTTCTGTCTCTGAGAAACCGCGGATGCGATCTGTCTCCGTCACTTTCGGAGAGCCGATGTAGCGCATAGAGAACTCATGGAAGAAGAGCCGGTCTGTCACTGGTTTCCTTCGTCTCTCTCCTCGAAGAGAAAAAAGTACCTTCTCCTCTGGCACAGGATATATCCAGCGATGTGCCTCGTCTTCAAGGACTTCCCGGACGGCCCCCATGCGATAGGAGGAATCATTTTCTGCACTCGCCGCCGGAGAGTCCAAAAGCGTAGCGTATGTCGCGCTATCCACTTTATTCTTTTTGATCCAGTCCAAGAGGTCACCCGTAAGCGTGGGATTGTCCAGGAAATCGAGACGTCCGTAGATGATCTGCCCCCGCCCCATCGCGAGGACGTATTTCCCGAAAAGATGGTCTGAAATGTCCTCGACCTTCTTTGCTTCTTTGTCTTTCGTCTGCACCATGTTCACGGTCTGTCCCAGAAGCTCTATGCCCATCGCGCTCGCCGCTTCATTCACCGTTGGGATCTCCGTGCCGAAGACCTGACGAGCGATCAGCGGGCGCACACCCAAGAGACGCTGCATGTTTTTCTGCAGACGCTCGATCTGCGCGCATGTCTCATAGAAATCACCGTCCGTCCCCGTGCGAAGGCCCAGCCCCAGCTCATGGCCGCGCGCTGCAATCTCCCGCACCGTATCCGTGTGCTTTCTAAGCTCAAGCTCCGTCACAAAGAATGTCGCCTTCACGCCCATCCTGTCCAGATGGTCCAGCATATTCTCCACTGACTCTTTTCTCGTAAGACCGCCAAATGTCAGCACGACCTTCTGTGCCGTCGTCGTGAGGAATCGCTCCTTGGGCGCAAGACGCCCTTCATTTTTCTCTCGAAGCGCCTCATAACGCGCCTTGTCATCAGCTGTGTACGATGCCTTGCGAGGGACTGCCAGTGCCTCCTGCCGGGAAGGCATTGCCCGTCCTGCCGGCTCCTCCGCCCGCGCCGCCTCTCCCGCGCCTGTCCAGAGAGTAGCTGTGATAGAAAGCGCGATAATGCATTTCCATTTCTTCTGTATCATAGATGGGATCTTCCTTTTTGCTAATGATGTGACCGAAAACTGGTAAGCAGAGATGCTCCCCACTTTCTTACTGTTAGCCGCCCAGACGCCAGAGGGAAACGGACGGGATACCGCGATTAGCAGCGAGTGTCGTCCATGCGTCAAGCGTCTCCTCGTCCGCATACCAGACTTCATAGGTGTGTCCGTCTTCCTGATAAGAGAAATGCAGCGCAGCACTCGCCTCGTCCCGTTCCGGTTTCGCCTGATGCGCATCACGAAGGCGCACGGCTTCCTCTGTCGTGATGAAGCGGGGCGTCCCTTTGACCAGCCCAAAGAGACCGGCATCTTTCCACAGGCAGCCGCCATTGGAAAAAGCCACCGCTTTTTTACTCGGAAGGGCTTCCATTTTCCGGATGGTCTTCTCAATGAATGGACCATCCGCCTTCGGCCCCGGCCCGCTATGCAGTCCGTAAAGGTTGTACAGCATCACGACATACTCGGGGCCGACGCTGTAGGGCGCATCCATAGGCATCGAAGGTTCCAGAATGATGCGGATCTTTTTATGCGCGGGAATGGACTCCAGATAAAGAAGCTGCGTGAAATGAGTGAACGCTTCTACGAGCTTCGGATCCTTACCGATGCGTTCATAGTCTATATCGATCCCATCCGCGCCGCATGCTTCCGCTATGGCAAGGATTTCTTTCGCATGTACGCGGCGGGCATGCTCATCCCTCAGCACATGCCGGAGTATGTCCGTATCCTTCTCGTTGCTGTGCCCATTTGATTTCGTGACATCATTCACAAAGGTCAGGTAAAAGGGAGTGCCTTTTGTTTTCGGCAGATCAGCCGGTACTTTCAGTATCCCTTTCTCATCGAAGGTCACAGCGAAGTAAGAAACACTCCCCCACCGCTCTTTTGTCTTGTCATACATCTCCCAGCCTTTTTCCTTGTCCCAGGAAACGATCCAGCCTGTCTCTGTCACAGGTGGATGGCTGCCGCTCTTCAAAGGAGCTGCCCCGCATCCGGAAAAAAGCAGGAGGGAAGAGGCGGCTGCCAGAGCAAATATGGCCTGTTTTTTCATCAATGTCTCCTTTTGAAAAATGGTTGGTGTGTATTGGCGGGTTCAGGGTTAGCCCTGTGGGCGTGGTGCCCTTTGATTGGGGATGAAAGCTTTGCTCGCCAGTTAGAAGTGAGGAGTTAGGAGTGAGGAGTTAGGAGTTAGGAGTGAGGAGTGCTGGTGCGGCGCATAAAAATCAGAAGCGCCGCGAAGTATATATGGGGCGATGCCCGAAAGTGGTATTTAAGTCACTAGTCACTAGTCACTCGAGGCTCCTAATCCCTAGCCACTAATCCCTAATCCCTGCTTTCAAACTTCAGGGTTCAGGGTTCAGGGTTCAGGGTTCAGGGTTCAGAGTTCAGGGTTGTGGTGGCGGCTTCGCCGCAATTATAAGAGGCGATGCCCGAAAGTAGTATTCAAGTCACCAGTCACTAGTCACCAGCCACTCATTCCTAGAAATGCTTCAGGAACCATCCGAGGACGGACTCCCATTTCTGATTCGCATCGAAGCGCCACTTATCGAAGCCGGATAATTCGCTCGAGTAGATGAGGCTTTCTTTCCCCTCTTTGGCAGATGTGATGATGAGACGCTCGAAGACGCCGTCATAGACATCATCTGCGAGATTTCTCTGACTCCAAGCCTGGCTGTTCCAGCCGGACCAGAGGCCGACTTCTCTGCCTTTCATCTCCGGTGCTTCGACCTGAGCCGCTTTTTTCCCGTCCAGAAGAACAGTCGCTTGATTTCCTCTCATGCGGATCTCCAGCTCGCGGTCAAGGCGGGCGTGGAAGCTCTCCGGCGCTTCATATTCGTTCTCTCCGTCTTTGACGGACGAGGCCTCCAGGTCCCGTGTCTCTTCCATGCGGGCGGCATAGAGCTTCGCCTTGTCTGTCGTATCCGCATAGCGGGTGAGTGCGGCAAGGACGCCCATCCGCACGCGTTTTTTATCCTCTTCGATGGAAATCGGGGTTTCCCCGTCAAGGACGGAAATCTTTTCTTCAAAAAGCTTCTTCTCTCCAGCGCCTTCTCTCACCGCGATCACCAGCTTCCCCTGCTCGATACCGGCAGAAAGACAGGAGGTGAAGTCCTTATTCCCACGGAAGAGTACCTTCTGCCCGCCGAAGGAATTGCCCTCGAGACGGACTTTGATGTCTACATCTCCATAGCTGTAGTGATTTTTGAGCCGCATCAGGCCTTCCTTTTCAGGGAGAGAGGTCAGGATGATGCTTTCTTCCTTGTACTCTCCCGCGCCTTTCAGGATCTCCCAGTCCTCTATGCGGGTATCGCCCCGCTTGAAGGTGATATCCTGCTGCTTCGTATCATACTTGATGCGCATCAAGAGATGATTCACCGGCCAGTATGGCTGCGGCTGCATGCGCGTGAGATCGTAGAGCGAGCTGTTTCTCTGGTTGAAGGCGTAGCCCTCGCGATTGAAATTCATTGTAAAGAGCTTGCGGATCCATTTTTCATTTTCGTAGGAAACACTCGCTGCATTGCCGAATTTCCCTGTATTCGCATGCATCAGGACATAGACCTGCGGCACATAGCCCAGATGATCCTGATAGAGCTCCGCGACGCGGCTGTAGTCATAGCCGATGCGCCGCTTCATATGATCCAGCGTTTCGACCGGGATGCGGTCTTTATCGCGGATGTAGTCCATGAGATAGTGATTGTAGTCACGTCCGAGGTACGGACGCATCATCGCATAAGTCAGGGGATCGATCTCTCCGATGAAATTGTGATAGCGATCGTACACATTGATATATTCCAGCCGGTAGCCATTCGTCCCCAGTTCCCAGAAAGTGGAGTCAGTCATATCTTTCAAGTCCGACGGGCGAAGGAATTTCGGATCCTCGTGGTCAAATTTCTCCGGGTATGTCATCATGACACCCTTGAAATTCAGGTCTTCGATGATATTGTCAGCAAAAATCGCAGTATCGCGCCGCCCATCTTCGAACATCAGGTACAGTGCCTTTTCAGGAAGAGGCTGGCCTTTTTCATAGTACTTCTCGATGTCTTCCTGCGTGATGGTCACGTAGCCATTGTCCTTCAAGGCCTTCAGGTGCTCGCGGAGCTGCTTCTCCCCGATCAGTGTCGAGGTATCTCCGATGCGATCGACACCGAAGTACGAAAGCGCGATGAAGCCCGTATCGGTTGTGGGGCTCATCTGACTCTCGGTATAGGGCTGGTACGTCTTTCCATGGAAAAAGAGAGTATAGAGCAGGTAAAGCACCGCGATGACGAATGCGATTTCCACCAAAGTCCGCGCCCGCTTCACACGGTTCTTATGTCGGGTGTAAGATTCCTCCCCCAGCGTCATGGCTTCTCACCTGCTTTCTTTTCTGCTTTGTGGTGCTTTTCCATTTTCTTCTTCTTTTTCTTCTCGGCCTCCCGCACATCTGCCGGCGTCATGCGCGTGCCCCAGGTATCCTTCCAGAAAGTGAACCATGCGACCGGCATCTGCCAGAGCAGGACCGCTTCATAGTAGAGGCAGAACCAGATCCCAAAGACCCACGTGGAGCTTTTCCGGAGGAAGAGCTGCGCCATACTCATCAGCATCGCCATGAGCGCCATGCCGACGAGGAATGTCGTCGGGAAGACACGGTGCATGAGCGGGATGTAGATCAGATTGTAAATCACGACGATCGGCGCCGCGATCGGGACGATCAGCCCGAAGTAGAAGGAGAGCGCCATGAGCGGCTCCTTCTTCCACATATAGCGCGCAGCGATGAGGGACTCGCGCAGCCATGAACGCTTCCAGCGCATCTGCTGTTTCAGGAAAACCTTGTAACTTTTGGGGACGATGGTCTCACAGATCGCTGTATCCTGATAGGTCGTGCGGTTATGACGCAGGATGAAATTCGTCAGACTGCGATCATCGCCAAAGGTCGCCTTGCGCCCCAGAAACTTCTGATGAATCCACGCATCACAATATTTTTCGACCAGATCCTTCCGATAGCAGGAAAGCGGCCCCGAGAGGCAGGTCGCCGCATCGAAGAAGCCTTCCGCCGCCTTCATGATACGGAATGCGATATAGTAGCGCACCGCCTGCATCTTCGTGAGCGAATTCGTATAGGTATTCGCCACATCCGTCCGCCCGCAGACACCGCCCATTTCCTTATCCTTGAAAGGCTGCACGACATTTCTGACCGCAAAGGGCGAGAGGAAGGAGTCCGAGTCGACAAAGACCAGAAGCTCATGCTTTGCCAGTGTCAGCCCGCGCGCAAGAGCTTCTCGCTTGCCGCCATTCTGCGGCTGCACGAAGCAGGTGAGCCGGTCGCGAATGTGCGCCGAAGGGTCATCCTCGTCGAGCTTTCGGATGAGTTCTTCCACTTTCTCCACGGAACGGTCCGTCGAGCAGTCATCCACCACAATGACCTGCAGCTTATCCGGCGGATAGTCCTGATTCATACAGGAAAGCACCGTCCGCTGGATCCATGTCTCTTCATTGAAACACGGGACAATGATCGAGACACCCGGCGTGAAATGGATATCCACAGGAACCGGTTTATAGAAGATGGCGAAGAAATAGCGCGTAAGCAGAAATCCCGCCGTAATAATGCTATATAAATAAAGAAACTTATTGAAGCGGAAATAAATGACCGACTCCGAGCGCATGAGAAGGATCACTAGCGAGATACAGAGCAAAAGAAATGCAGAGACCGCGATGAGGTACTTTCCCCGCTTCGACTGATAATACTGGACCAGCGACTTACTGAAATGAAGTCCCAGCGCAAGATGTCCCTCTTTGTCGAAAGCACGCACGACTTCCGCAGAAAGCCCCTTCACCTTCATCTCATAGCCTTCCGGCATATCCCCGGGACGGATCTCGAAAGACAGCATTGCCTCTTTCGGCAGATCTGTCACCGCTTTCTTACCGTCAGCGATAAAGAGCATGCCCGTCGAGGAGATATCCATACATGTCCCGCTGACCACCCTCTTCTTTCCTGCGACTGTATACGTGAGACGTACCGGGATCTTCACCTTGAAGCGGCGGCCTGCCTCCGCACTGGCGATGTATTTCTCATAATCCTGATCCCGCCGGATCTTATCTTGTTCACTCGCCTGACGGCGATCCGCATTCGTCCGCCGTCCTGTGACATCTGGCACATAGGGAAGAAGACGCCTGTCCTCCTTTAGTTCCTGCAGTCTGTCATCTGTACTCATGGGTATTCTCCAATCTATGAAGAGGGATGAAAAATAGGTTCAAAAGGTTCTATGGGTTCATCGGGGAAGGTGCGGCGCATAAAAATATGGAAGCGCCGCAGAGCACAATTAGTGGCGATGCCCCAAAGTCTACAGGTAGCAAGTTTCCCATTTTAAACTTCCAAACATTGCCCACCTGACCGCTAATGACAAAGATTTCTCGCTTCGCTCGAAATGACGATACGGGAGAATCCGATATCGCCTAGTCTCCTAGTCACTAGTCACCAGCAACGCTTATACCTTCCAAGCCTTTCAACTCATACCCTTCCTCTTTCAATGCATCGATGAGCCAAGAGACCTCCTCCGCCATATCATGAGGCGCCGGCCGATCTATGAAGTCGCTATCCTTGATGGTCGGTTTCTTATCGATGGCGGGCTTCTCATCATAGGCCCCCTGCTCTTTCACCTTGATATCGAGCGGGCGATTCACTTCGAAGGCGATGATGCTGCCGGGCTTTAATTTCTTCACGATCTCCTTGGCATCGGATGCGCTCTTGAGCTGTCCTCTTCGGATGGTGACGCTGCTCTCCAACGCATACTTCACCCCGCACGCACCGAGGATCTTCAGCAGATCATCGGTATACTTCGTATTCGGTGCTTTGAAATAGAGCGGCGTACTGCCTTCCATGAGGTGGATGGCTTTCTGCGTCTTGGCCACCGAAGCAATGGCCGCCTCCGGCTTCATCGTTTCAAATTTCGGCCGTCCCAGCCATGTATAATTCCCGATGAGAGCGCCTTTCTTATGCAGCACCTTCATCCCCTGCTCTTCATCAAGCACATTCTGCCCTTCTGCAAAGAAGGCCGCCTCACTTTTTTCTTTTTCCAGAAGGTCTGTCAGCTTCTCGATCATCGGTCGATCCGGCAGTCCCGAGAAGAAGAGGTACATCCTCTTCTCCTCCCCGCCCGGCGGTTTCAGAATTCTCGCCTTCGGGCAGCTATCCTTCTGATACAGCGTCAGTGCATCCCTGATCTCGCGATCGGCCGAAAAACCGCTGGATAAATCCGTCACATACGCCTCGCTCTGCGCGGAAGAAGCCAGGAAGCGGTGCAGCCCGTAGCCGCCCCCGCCGATCACGGCAGCAGCAAGGACTAAGATGGCAATGGTTTTGATACGCATAATTTCCTCGTTTGTAAAATGGCTCCGGGTTAGCCCTTGGGGCGGCTCGTCCATAGATCGCGGATGCAATCTTAGCTTGAATGATAAATTAGAAATGAGAAATGGTGGTGCGGCGCATAAGAATATAGAAGCGCCGCAGAGTGTAAATAGTGGCGATGCCATGAACTGGCATTCCGGTCACTAGTCATCAGTCACTTGAGATTCCTAATCCCTAGCCACCAGTCACAAGTCACTAGCTACTCATCCCCGCTTTCACACTTTTTGGGGTATCCCTTTTTCGTATCGTCATCGAAAGCGTAGCCGAGGGTCTTTCTTGCACTGCGGTCAGTATCACATAGGCACTGTATGGAAACGACACCTTGGTGCTACGTATTTCTGCGTTCGCACATCCATCGTTTATCGGTCTGCAAAGAAGATTTCTCGCTTCGCTCGAAATGACGATACGGGAGTCTAGTCAGCAGTCCCTAGTCACCAGTCCCTAGTCACCAGTCCCTAGCCACTAGTCACTAGTCACTTCTTACCCTTTATAGATTCCAATAGGCAAGCCCCTCGCCCCTGATTTCCTTCGGGTCATAGATGCTCTTCACATCAAAGAGGAGTGGCGTCTCTTCCTCCGGACAGGATACAAAGAGCGAGCGAACTTCAGCCGGTGAGAGCGCTTTGAATTCTTTATGTGCGACAAGGACAGCGATGACATCCGCATCCTTGACAGCAGAGAGCGGCATAAGCGGCACATGATACAGACGCTCAAAGTCCGCCTGGTCAGCCGCCGGATCGACAGCGACGGGGTCAAAGCCCATATCCTTGAGATCATGGAAAATATCGACAGCCCGGGAATTTCTGACATCCGGACAATCCTCCTTGAAGGTCATGCCCAGAAGATAAATTTTCGCATGTCGCGTATCTACGTGGTTTCGGATCATTTCCTTTACCATCTGCTTCACCACATAGCCCGACATGCTGTCATTGATGCGGCGTCCCGCACCGATGATCTTGGAGTGATAGCCCAGTTTCTCTGCCTGATAAATGAAATAATACGGATCGACACCGATGCAGTGTCCACCGACGAGCCCCGGGCGGAAACCGAGCGCATTCCACTTCGTATTCATCGCCTCGAGCACCTCATTCGTATCGATATGCATCAAATGGAAGGCGATCGCGAGCTCATTCATGAAGGCGATATTGATATCACGCTGTGCATTCTCCACGAGCTTTGCCGCTTCTGCGACCAGGATCGAAGAAACGGGATAAACGCCTGCTTCGATGATGGTGCCATAGACAGATTTCACCGTCTCCAGTGTCTTTTCATCCATCCCGGAAACGATCTTGACAATGCTTCTGAGTGTATGGACCTTGTCGCCCGGATTGATACGCTCCGGCGAGTAGCCGATCTGGAAATCTGCTCCCAGCGTCATTCCCGACTCTTTTTCAAGGATCGGCGCGCAGATATTCTCTGTCACCCCCGGATAGACCGTCGACTCATAGACGATGATGGCGCCTTTTTTCATATGCGCTCCCACGATGCGGGAAGCCGACTCGACCGGCGAAAGATCCGGCGTCTTGTCCTGATTCACCGGTGTCGGCACAGCGACCACGATGAAATCTCCCTCGGAAATCTTCTGCGGGTCATTCGTGAATACGACCTTGCTCTCTTTGACCGTTTCATGACCAAGCTCATTCGTCGGATCGATGCCTTTCTGGTAGAGCGCGATCTTCTCCTCGGACAGATCATAGCCGATGACGCGGAAATGCTTCGAAAAAGCATGCGCCAGCGGAAGGCCGACGTAGCCCAGACCGACGACAACAATAGTATGAATGTTCTTCATGATATGCTTTCCTTTTCTCAAGAGTCGATATTTGAAAACAGGGATGAGGAGCTCGCCTCAAGTGACTGGTGACTGGTGACTAGTGACTGGTGACTGGTAGACTAGGAGACTAGGAGACTAGGAGACGTCAGACTCTCTCGTATCGTCATTTTGAGCGCGAGCGAGAAATCTTTCTTGCACTCCGTTGTACCCACTGGTGCACCCAGGGAAAAGCTGATTACATCGCAGAGACAGGCTCTTTCATATGAGGTTTCCCATTTACAGTCACTTCAATATTTTTCGACATACATCAAACGAAAAAGATTTCTCGACTTCGCTCGAAATGACGAAACGAGAAGACCGATGATTCCCACAAGCGGCGCTTCTATTTTTTATGCGCCGCGCTTTCACCCCGAACCCTGAACCCGCCAACCTGAACCCTTTTTACGTATTATAATTCGAGAAATAGTACGAGAGCGCGAGCCAGAAGGTATGATTTCTGCCGCCCTCTTCAAGGTCCTTGAGATTATAGTATTCTGCCTGCAGGAGCCAGTCCGGCTTCACGGTGTAGTGGATACCGGCACCGATGCCTTCGAAACCATCCATGTAGTCCGCAAGCCCGTCCATGGTATGCGATACATATGTGGTATACGGCTGGTGATAGTATTTCAGGAAATAGTACGTATTTCCTCTCACCCATGTTTTCTCTTTCCCGCGAGTGAGGGATACCACATAGCCTTTCTCGCTGCGGCTCTCATCTTCCCCAAGAAGTCCCATGAGGCCCAGATCGTAAAGACCGCCGAGCGGACGATGAACATTCAGCATGTAGATATTCCTCTGGCCCCTGTCCTTGAGATCGAATCGATAGAGCCCCGCTCCCAGCGTATAGATGTCATGCGTGGTCGATGCCTCAGCAGCTGCCACAAAGCCTGCATGCTTGATCGTCCCCGCTTCTGCCATGTAGGAGAAAGGCTCCTTGCCAGAGACACGTACACCGGTGAACCTGCTGTCGTAAATATTTCCTTCAGCCAGGAAAGAGCCGAAAGCACCGGCATCCACACGCGCGCGGCCGACCTTACCCGTCAGATACCAGCGGTCGATATCCATCCAGCTGTCCTTCCCCTTACCGGTGAGGAGCTTTTCATTTTCCAGCATGGAAATGAAATGCCAGTTGTCATCGATATTGTAATCCCCATAAATTCTGACACGCGCGCGGCTTCTGTCCCCGATGGACTTGTAGCCGCTATGGAAACCATAGTCCACACGCGCCTCCCCATCGATTTTGAATCGCTGCTCCGGAATTTTCGGCGCTTTGACCTCGGTGGATGCCTGCATGTATGATGATTCTCTGTCGAAATAACCGATAGCAGACAGCTCATCCGCATACTCTACGCGGCGGCGTGCGAGACGCTCCCAGTCATCTGAAGTGATCTGATCCATCTCGTGCATGAGCTTCCTGCGGAGAGCTTCTCTTTCCTCGCTGCTCCGCGGCACAAGAAAGGGCGTGCTCGGTACCACGGTGCCGCCTGTGGGCATGCCACTCCCTGCCGCCTTGGCGGCAGAAGGACTGCCCGATGCTGCCGAAGGAGCCGCCCCCCTGCTGCCGGTATCCCCTGCTCTTTGATTGGTAAGAAGGAATCCATTGCCGCTGTTCATGCAGCGGCTGATCTCTTTCGCATACAGCTTCTCGTAATTCTTCGTCGCCGCCTCATAAGATTTCCGCGCATTTTCGAAACGATCGCCGATGATCTCCACCTGCAGCTCATCATCAAGCGCCATGAGGACCGTCTTCGTATACTGCGCGGCGAGGGCTTCTGCCTCCGGTGTCGGATGGGACGGATCGCTGCTGCTTGCCAGCGAGAGTGCATATGCTTTCACCTCAGCGGCAAGCCTGTCGAGCCAGCGATCTGACTCCTTCCTGTATGGTGCAAGCTGGTCCGGATCATGCTCTCCCTGATAGTACAGAAGGACATTCCTTCGCGCCATCGACGCCTTCTCATACGTTTTGGCAAAGGCCGCCTCCGGATCTCTAGGGACAGGCATCCCTCCAAGCTGCGAAAGAGAAATGATCAGTCGATCCTTTTCCTCATCCCACGCAGGAAGCATCCGCTGACGGATGAGGTAATGTGCCTTCATCGCCTCATAGTCCCCCGCGGATGTGGAAAGCGCCGTCCGCGCTTGATTGATCGGGATATTCGCGATAACACGAGCCTGTGCATCCTCGACCGCAAGCTCTCCGATCTCCCGTTTCACCGTTTCGCCAAGGCCTTCGCCTGCGAGCAGCAGCTCCCGACCGAGCGCCCGTGCATCCTCACGGCGATGAGCCTTTTCCTCTGCCGTATAGCGGTCCATCGTCTCTCTGACCTGCGCCCTTTCCTTCGCCTGATGCTGCGCGATCGGGTCAATGTCTGCCGCCTGCATCACCCCGCAAGGCAGAAAAGCCGCCAGAGACAGGCAAAGTGTCATGCCCATTTTATTCATATGATTCTCCTGTGATTCATGATAGACAGACATATCGACACCTCAAGCATCATGGTAGCGATACCTTCTGCCGTTTCCCCTGAAGAAAATACTCATTCACGTTACATATATATGTAATATTATAATGATGTACCCCCCCCGTTGTAAAGTTGACAATGGATCGTCTCTCTGTTTCAAAAAAATGATAGATTCATCTATTCTCATCATATTTTCTTTGCCTTTTTCCTTCTTTCCTTATATACTATAAAAGGCATGATTATGCACTGCCACGCTGAGGTTCACACTTCAAACTTCCTCTTCATGAAACGAGGTTCAACCCATGAATATGACACACGAAGAACTCTTCGTAAAAATTCTTGACCAGATGCCCTTTGGCGTCTACTGCGTCGATACGGATCGCAAGATTTTCTACTGGAGCAAAGGCGCAGAACGCATCAGCGGATACACCTCCGAAGATATGCTCGGCAAGCACTGCTTCGAAAGTCATCTCGATCACATCGATGAGAATGGCACCCACCTGTGCCACGCCATGTGCCCGCTCGTCGCGACCATTTTCGACGGACTATCCCGTGAAAAAGCCGTCTGGCTCAGGAGCAAGGCGGGCGACCGAGTCTCCGTCCTCGTTCACACCGAGCCCCTCTTTCAGGATGGCAAGACGCTGGGCGCTATTGAGTACTTTTATAAGATATAAATAGAGTGACTGGTGGCTAGGGATTAGGAGTCTCAAGTGACTAGTGACTAGTGACTAGGGACTAGGGACTAGGGACTGGTGACTAGGGACTGGTGACTAGTGACTGGTGATTTGAATACCACTTTCGGGCATCGCCCCATATATATTCGCGGCGAAGCCGCCACCACCATTCCTCATTCCTAATTCCTCATTCCTAATTTTTTCAAACCCTGAACCTTGAACCCTTAACCCTATGACTATCACTACGACAAAGGCGGTGACGAACAATGAATAAAGATGTTTCACTTGATGTAATCAACCATTCTATCCAAAACGGCGTGCTGAATGCCATGCCAGGGGGCGTTTTTATTTATCGTGCGGACACCCATGACATCCTGTATGCCAATGACCGTTTCCTCACCATGCTGGGCTATGACAGCTTGGACACACTGACTCAGGAACGTGGAAACACCTTCGATGACATCATCAATACCGCTGACAGAGAGCGTGTTTTCCGAGACATCGGACATCAGCTGCAGCAGAGTTCGATCGGATCCGTAGATTTCAAAGTCATCACGAAGAATGGTCCTCCCCGATACATGGAGATTTTCTGCCGCACCACCATGCTCCCGGACTATGGTCGCGTGACCGTGGTCTTTGCCGTCGATGCAGAAGCGAAATATCTCGCCTACTCCACCGACCGCCTGACTGAGCTCCCGGGGCAGCGTCGTTTCCTTGAATATGCAACCAAGTGGTTCAAACTGTCCAGCATGAATCCGGCATCACCGCCGATTGCGATCCTGTATTTCAATCTCTGCCACTTCAAGTCGTACAATATCCACTTCGGCCTTGATGCAGGTGATGCCCTCCTGCTCCATATGGCGGAGACGCTCAGGGAATGCTTCCCGGATGATTTCATTGCCCGCTTCTCGGATGATCATTTCGTCGTCCTCACCTATGACATAGATCTTCAAAACCGCGTCATCGATGCCCACAAGAAGCTGCTTTCCATGTACATGCGCTCCCCGCTCGAAGTGAAGATCGGCATCTATCAGGTAGAGGATCTCTCGATCACGCCGAGCAAAGCCTGCGATCTTGCGAAGCTCGCCTGCGACAGCATCAAGGACCGCCTTGACATCTTCCTCTGTGAGTACACAGCCAAGGTGCAGCGTGCCGTCCTCATCCGTGACTATGTCATCGATCATCTGGACGAAGCCTTTGCCAAAGGCTATATCCAGGTCTACTACCAGCCTGTCATCCGCTCCATCTCGAAGACCCTATGCGGCCTCGAAGCACTGGCCCGCTGGATCGATCCTGTGTACGGATTCTTAAAGCCGAGTGAATTCATCCCGGCTCTTGAAAATACACGCCAGCTCTACCAGCTCGACCTGTACATTCTGGAAGAAGTCTGCAAGCGCATCCGCGCCTGCCTCGATGAAGGCGTACCGGTCGTCCCGATTTCCATCAACCTCTCCCGCATGGACTTCCTCACCTGTGACATTTTCGCAGAGGTCAAGAAACGCACGGAAAAATACCAGATCCCCCACCATCTCCTCTGCATAGAAATCACAGAGAGCATGTTCGTCCAGAATGCACAAGAAATCCGCATCATCCTCGATCGCTTCCGCGAGGTCGGCTATCAGGTCTGGATGGATGACTTCGGAAGCGGCTACTCCTCACTGAATGCACTCAAAGACTATCACTTCGATGAGCTCAAGATCGACATGGACTTCCTGTCGAATTTCACGCAGCGCTCGAAGGATATCATCCAGTCCACCATTCACATGTCGAAAAAGATCGGCATTCGTACGCTGGCAGAGGGCGTGGAAACGGAAGAACAATTCCGCTTTCTCCGAGACATCGGCTGCGAAAAGATCCAGGGCTACTTCTTCGGCAAGCCGCTCCCCTTCGATGAGATGAAAGCCCATATCCTTCTGCAGCATATGGCCATTGAGACGCCTGAGATCACAGCCTACTATGAAAAAGCAGGGGATATGGACTTCACCACGGATGATTCGCTCGCGATCGTGGAAACTATGGAGGATGGCAAGCTCTATTTCCGCTTTGCCTCCCCTGCCTATCAAGACGTACTTGCTTCCGTCGGTGCGCCCACTCCGCGTGACAGTGAGGCCCGCCTCAATATGCCGGAGAGCCCGATTCGTCAAAAAATCGCGCGTCTGTTCTCCCATGTCTACGATTCCGATGAGCCCTACGCCATGACCTATACCATCGATGATCAGTATCTCTGGCTGAAGGTGCAGAAGATCGCCCAGCTCGGCAAGCGCTTCCTCATGCGCTGCAAGCTTCTCAATATCACACGCAATGCCATCCAGATCGAGCAGATGAAAGTAAACGGTCTTGAAAAGGATCTCTATCACCTCTACCATGCCATCATCATCAATGATCTTGACCGCGGCACCTGCCAGCCCGTCGTCTTCTGCCGGGACTACCACAAGTTTCATCCCGGCCACACCTACTGTTACCAAAAAACAATGCGTGCTTTCGGATATCTCTCCATTCAGAAAGAAGACCGCCCTCGCTATGAACACTTCATGGACGCGGACACCATCTCCGATCGCCTTTCTGCACATGGAGGCACACTCTCCGAATACTTCCGCACCCTGACGCCCAATGGCTTCGTCTGGTGTCAGCACGTCTTCATCGCCATTCCCGATACCCATTGCCGTATCTTCCTTCACACTGTCAAGACCGCCATCCCGAATAACCTCGCCATGGAGAATGGTCTTGTCAAGCTGTATAACGAGATCAAGAACGGCTGGGGTCCCGGAATCAGTGACTGGTGACTGGCGACTGGTGACTGGTGGCTGGCGACTGGTGGCTCAGTTCTCGGTTTCATCATTTCGATCATCAAAAGGCTCTCCACGAGCATTTCGTGGGAGAGCCTTTTTTCGTGTGCCGATTTGCGCTATAATATAAAATACAAGTTTGAACGTAAAGCTGTGTGACCGGAGATCAGAGCAGACCATTTGTGGCATTCCCCTCAGAAAGAATCTTCCCGCCATTGGGGAAACGGGGCTGCCATTTCCTTACCCATGACTTTTCCGGATCACCCACACTTTTTTCAGGAGACCCCCATGACAGAATCCACCCGATGCACCATCATCGTCAATCCGACCTCCGGACGCGAGCGAGCCCCGCGCTATATCCCGCTCCTCCATACGACACTGGCAAAGCGCTATGACAACATCACCATCAAGCTGACCGAAAAAGCCGGGGATGCTACAGAATTCGCCCGCATCGCTGCAGAAAAAGGACGTGACGTCATCTGCATGGGCGGCGATGGCACGATCAATGAAGTCATCAATGGCATGGTACCCGTAGGTAGTCAGTCCGCCTTCGGCTTTATTCCCTTCGGCACAGTCAATGACCTCGCCCGCGCTCTCCACATCCCGCGCTCCCCGCAGGGAGCCATCCGCATGCTCGAACACGCAGTCAAGACGAAAATCGATGTCGGCAAGATCAATGACCGCTACTTCATCAACGTCGTTGCTGCCGGCCTCATTTCTGAAGCAGTGAGCGAAGTCTCCATCAAAGAAAAAACACTCTTCGGATCGCTCGCCTACTTCATGAAAGGCATGCAGGTCTTGAACAAGCAGAGATCCTACCACTTCAAGATCGAAGAGGAAAATGGCACTGTGATCCAAGTCTCCTCCCCTTTGATCGCTGCCATGCTGACAGACTCTGCCGGCAGCTTCCGCAACCTCATCCCGCCGGAGGATCGCAATAAAGGCATCATCAAGCTCTGCCTCTTCCACGACTTCGCCTGGCTGAATGCCATCAGGCAGGCACCGAAGCTCCTCGCCGGTTTCCAGATGGGTCCTGACTTCGTCACGGTCGTCGGTATCAAAAAAGCGCACATCTCCATCACGGAAGGCGATACCCTCTCGACCAATGTAGACGGCGATAAGGGACCGAATTTCCCGATCGACCTTGAAATCCTCCCCTCCCGCCTCCCCGTCTTCGTCCCCGAGCACGTGGACGACAATGCGACGCATCTCCCCCACTTCTTCGAACGCGTCGCCCCCCATATGCATTTCCCATGGGCAGAAAATGGGGAAGAACCGATCAAGGGGACGACGATAGAAGAAGTCGTAAAGGAAGTGCAGGAGAGAGAAAAAAGGAAGAAGTGAGAGACTTGGAGACTTCAGAACACGTAGCCTGACTTTTTTAAGGAGTGAACGCTATGGCGATGGAAACGCATGAATTCAATGATACCTAAAAAGAAGCCTGCGCAGTCGAAATCATGCGAGACGCGGTAGGACTTCTTGCAGAAAGAGAAAACGTGCTGTATGAAGAAGCACTGACCCTGTTTGCAGAGTCCAAGGTCTATGATGCCCTCTTTGACTATGAGACAGGCGTCTGGAGAGAAGACTCCGACTACCTGCTTTCCTTGTATGACTATTGCCGGAAAATAGCGGGATGATACCGCTACGGCAAGCACGACACCCACTCCCCTTTCCGTCATAAAAAATACCACCATGACATAAACATCATGGTGGTATTTTCTATTTCCTTATTTCATAACTTTTTCCGTATTCTCTGCAAGTCCCGGGAAATCCAGTGTCGCGAAGAGATCGCGAAGCGTTTCATTTCTGCGGATCTGCTGGATGCTGCCATCTTTATGGACGAAGATCTCCTGATGACGGAGACGTCCATTGTAGTTATAGCCCATGCTATGACCATGCGCGCCGGTATCATGGATGACGATGAGGTCACCCATTTCGATTTCCGGAAGCGCTCTCTGGATCGCGAATTTATCGCAGTTCTCACAAAGGGAGCCGGTCACGTCATAGACATGGTCCTTCGGTGCATCTGCTTTGCCGAGAACAGTGATGTGGTGGTAGGCACCGTACATCCCCGGACGCATGAGGTCGGCCATGCAGGCATCCGTACCGATGTAGTCTCTGTAGATGTGCTTGTAATGGATGGCTTTCGTCACAAGGAAACCGTAGGGGCCGGTCACCATACGGCCGCATTCGAAGGAGATGCGGGTATTTTCAAAACCTGCCATTTTTTCTTCGAAGAGTTTCTTCGCGCCTTCGCCGAGGCCTTCAAGGTCGACCGGATCCTGTTCCGGACGATAGGGGATACCGATGCCGCCGCCGAAGTCGATGAAGGAGACGGTGACGCCTTTTTCTCTCTTGATCTCATTCGCAAGGTCAAACATCATGCTGATGGTGCCGAGAAGCCCCGGGAGCTGGAGCTCCGCGGAGATGACCATGGTATGAATCCCGATGTAGGAAATCCCATGATCCTTTGCCCAGTCGACACAGGTCATGAGCTGGTCCTTGGTCATGCCATACTTGGCTTCTTCCGGAGTACCGATGATCGCATTGCCGCGCGCAAGCTCCGGACCCGGGTTATAGCGGAAGCAGATCTTTTCCGGAACCATGTGAAGGCGTTCCATATCATCGAGATTCGATACATCATCCAAATTGATGATGGCACCGAGGTCATTCGCTTTCAGAAATTCTTCGTCCGGGGTATCGTTCGAAGAGAATACGATCTGATCCCCGGTGATGCCGACACTCTCAGCAAGCACCAGTTCTGCCATGGAGCTGCAGTCTGCGCCGACGCCGAGCTCCTTGAGGCTCTTCATGATCCAGGGATTGGGCGTCGCTTTCACTGCAAAGTATTCATGAAAATTCTTATTCCAGGAAAAGGCTTTCTGCAGACGTTTCATATTGTCATGCATGCCTTTTTCATCATAGATGTGAAATGGGGTACCATACTGCTGTGCTACCTGTCGGATCAGCTCGTCGCTGAATGGGATTTTTTTATCGGTCATTACATATCCTTCTTTCCTAGTCTTTGGGTTTTATCGAAAAATTCGATGTTTAATTATAACATACGAGCATGGGATTGCCTATAGGAAAATAAGAAAGGGTTCAGGGTGAGCCCACGGAGCGTCAAGCCCCGGAGACTCACCCTGAACCCTTGGGAAACACTGATGAAACGTTTCTCCTTACTTATTATCCGCATTCGCTACAGCTTTCTTGCTGTATTCTTCTGTCCATTTCTTGAAGTTGCCATTGTCCGTATTTTCTTTGATGACTTCGTTCACGACAGCAAGGACATCTTCGTTGCCCTTCTGGATGGCAGCCGCAGAGTTCTTGACGGCATTCGGGAATTTGATATCCGAGAACATCAGGTCATCATTGAAAATGAGATACTGCTGGCCGACGATGCCTTCGACAACGAGGCCATCTACCTTACCATGCTTGAGCTCGAGCACGACTTCCGGAACATGAGCAAGGCCGACGATCTTGGCATCCTTGATCTTTTCCTTTGCCAGAGCCTCCTGCGTGGTGGACTTCTGGACACCGATGGTCTTGCCGTAGAGATCTTCTACTTTCTTATATTTGTCTGCATCTGCCTTTTTGATGATGACGAGCTGTTCTGTCGGCAGGTAGTTGTTCGAGAAATCCATCGATTTCCTGCGTTCATCAGTTGGGTTGATACCGGCGATGGCGATATCGACCTTACCGCTGGTCAGTGAGGTCAGAAGCGCCTGGAAATTCATATCCTGCACCTCGAGCTTCACACCAAGCTTGTCAGCGACTTTCTGTGCAAGCTCCATATCAATGCCGATGACTTTCTTTTCACCGACGGACGTATCGACGAATTCATATGGCGGGTAGCCGGACGCGGTGCCCACGACGAGCTTGCCTTCTTTCTTGATCTTCTGCATCAGCGGGCTTTCTTTCTGCGTCTGCGGTTTGCTCGATGCTGCTTTGTCGCCGCTGCCGCCGCAGCCTGCCAGGGTGAATGCTGCCATAGCTGCCAGACCAAGGGCAGCTGCTTTCCATGCTTTGCTATGTTTCATCATCATGATACGCACCTCTCTAGTGAAATCGTCCCCATCGGACTTATGGAAACGCTGATTCAATCGCAGAGTCAGATTTCATCAGTGTTTCCTTACGTTTTTGTATGCATAGATAATAGCATGATTATACATATATGTCAATAATTATTCATTCGATTTTCGCAATTTTTCGAGATCCGATTTCTTTTATGCTTCCCTTTGCGGAAAGCTCCACATGCGTGCAGAAGATAGGCTATGCGATATCTCGTACTTTTCAGCCTTACTCCTTCCTGCTAATAAAAAAGCGCAGCCTCCTCCATGGAGACTGCGCTTTTATGCAAAATATGCACGAGCAAAGTCCGATAGCCTTACTTCGCTTTTTCTACTGCGATCTTGCTGTACTGATCGACCCATTTCTCGAACTGGCCAGATTCAGTATCTTTCTTGATGATCTCATTGATGATCTTCATGAGATCGTCATTGCCCTTCTTCATCGCTACAGCGGAGACTTTCTTTGCCCCTTCGAACTGTACATCTGCAAGCGCGAGATCATCATTGAAAATCAGGTACTGCTTAGCTACGACGCCTTCGAGAACGATCCCATCGAGTTTTTCATTTTTCAGCTGCAGGATCGCGTCCGGTACGCTGGAGAGACCGAGAGCTTTCGCACCTTCGACCTTCTGCGCCGTCGCTTCCTGCGTGGTGGACTTTTCTGCGCCGATGGTCTTGCCTTTCAGATCTGCCGCTGTCTTATATACATGCTGGTTCTTCTTCAGGACGAGCAGCTTCTGCTCCGTCGGAAGATACTTGTCAGAGAAGGCCATGACTTTCTCGCGTTCCGGAGTCGGGGAGACACCGCCGACAGCGATGTCGACCTTGCCTGCCGTGACGGAGGAGAGCAGTGCAGAGAAGCCCATGTCCTGGACTTCCATCTTGACACCGAGCTTATCAGCAAGCTGCTGGCACATTTCGATATCGAGTCCGATGACCTTCTTGTCAGCAGATTCAGAGTCTACGAATACATATGGCGGGTAGCCGGAAGAGGTGCCGACGATGATTTTGCCTCTCTTCTTGATGGTTTCCATCAGCTGTCCCTGCTGCGCTTCCCCAGAGGCAGCGGATTTCGCTGCGCCTTTGTCATCCCCGCAGCCAGCCATCAGAAGCGCGCCGGCAGCAGCCAGACCAAGCAGCGCAAATTTTACAGTTTTTTTCATTTGAAAGACCTCGCTTTCCCAAAATACATAATGATACAGAAATAGTAGCATGGTGTAAGAAATTCTGTCAATGGAAAAAGACGGATGAACCGTGAAGGAGGCATCCGTCTTTGGAAATCTGAAACTGTAAGGAAAATAGGTTTGGGAGTTGGGGTTACGATGCAGGATACCGCTTGACCTATAGATCCTTCGACTCAGTGGAGTAGCTCGGGATTAGGGATTAGGAGCCTCGAGTGACTGGTGACTGAAATGCCATCTTCGTACATCGCCCATTTAAAATTGCGGCGTAGCCGCTCCACCATTTCTCATTCGAGAAGAGTTTTCCTTCAGAGTCAAGGAGCAGCACACCCCCATGAGCTAACCCTTTTATTTCTTCGCGTTTTCTACGGCTTTCTTCGTCATTTCATCGACCCATTTATCGATGTTGCCATTATCATGGTTTTCTTTGATGACTTCATTGATGATCTTGATGAGGTCATCATTTTCCTTAGCCACAGCGACCGCAGAGCCCTTGCTGTCAATCTTAAAGAACACATTCGTCGGAGCCAGGTCAGGATTCGTGACGAGGTACTGTCCGCCGACGATACTCTGTACCGGGACAGCATCGACTTTGCCCTGCTGGAGTTCCAAAAGCGCATCCGGAACTTTCGTCAAAGATACGACCTGTGCGTCTTTGATCTGCTCATTGGTCAGCTTTTCCTGCAGAGAAGACTTCTGGACAGCGATCTTTTTGCCATTGAAATCAGCCAGTGTCTTGTACTTGCCTTCATCTTCCTTGCGGACGAGAAGCGTCTGTTTGCCGACGAGGTAGCTGTCGGAGAAATCGACGGTCTTCTCACGTTCTGCCGTCGGAGTGATGGCGGAGATCGCGATATCGATCTTGCCTGTCGTGATGGAAGCCAGAAGCGACTGGAAGGTCATGTCCTGTACCTCGAGCTTGACGCCCAGTTTCTTCGCAACAGCCTCTGCGATTTTGATATCGATCCCCGTGATGGATTTTTTATCTTTGACCGAAGTATCCAGGAATTCGTAAGGCGGGAAGCCCGGCGCTGTGCCTACCACAAGTTTTCCATCTTTTTTGATTTTCTGAAGGAGAGCGCCCTGTCCTGCCGCACTCGATGCTGCAGAGGAAGAAGCGGCTTTGTCTCCGCCGCAGCCGGTAAGGGCAAATACGCCGCAGGCTACCACACCCAGGATGGCCAGTTTCAACATTTTATTCATTATCTATACCCTCTTTGCTTTCTTTTCACATGCAGTTGGATTTGATGCAATAAATATACACCTATCTGCATGAAAATGCAATAGTCACGTATAAAAAACAATGGCGAGGTGAAATAACGATCATCTCATTTTCGCGTTCAATCTGCCGCGGGGAACTTCCAGCTCTCATAGGAGTGACCGGAAAACCTTATCCCAGCTGTCTTTCATGCCATAGTCACCCTATCCGCCCCTGCGGGGCACCTTCCCCTAGAGGGGAAGG